>X301_European_Hare__coassemble_1417_pt1 | contig 11948 bp, 9 predicted proteins | sample X301_European_Hare__metabat2_low_PE_011 | metagenome-assembled genome bin X301_European_Hare
CTGACACTTCATCAAACTTTACTGCATTAACGCTTTCGCCGTATGCCTTATATAAGTGGGCATACCCTTGTGTCTTTGCCACATCATCTATGGACAGGGAATCTTTCGCTGATTTGTATTCAATTATGTTGTGCTTCCTAAAGAACTTTCCTATCTCGTTCTTTATGACTACATCCTTTTTCTTTTTTATTACCAGACAGTCTATCAGCAGGGGCTTTCTGTTAAGGTTATGTTCCCTTTCAAATTCCAAGTCGTCCTTATTTTCCAAAAGCTCCATTTCAAGAGCCGCTGCAAATGCGGGATGCCACTGCAGCTTCTGTTTCTTTTCCGCCTCTTGTTTCTCTTTTGCCATTCTGTTCCCCTTATGGTATTTTGTTTATTATTGCTTTTCATTGTTATGCATACCAGCTATACAATTTCATTATAATCTCTGTCTAGTTCATTGTAAAGAACTATTTTATTCAAAAATACAGTTCAAAAATACAGTTAGAGATTATAATTTTTTTGCAATGCTTCCTTAATTTCGGCATTCCCTAAATTCAGGTTGCGAAGCATTTCAACTGCTACTCTGATTGCGTGCTCTGTCGTTTCCTTTATCCTCTTTTCAGCTTCCCTTTCAACGCGTTCTGCCGTTTCCCTGCGTTCCTGCAATCGCATCTCATCAATTTCAGGTTTCATTATTTCCATCAATGCCTGACACATAGAAATTTCTTTATCTCACTTCCCCTTAGGCTTATGCGTATTTCGTATAGTCTTCTTCTTTTTCTTAACACTGACTTGGTATACACGCCCTCCGCCGCTCTTTTTCCCATTCGCCCTCTCTTTCGCTTTCCCCTGCTTATCACGCTCATACTTTATCCCAGCCTTAGCCTTTTCTCCCTCACTCACAATCCTCCTCGGGCGTATAAGGCATTTTTTGTCAAATCCAATCAAATCCTCCCTATGCGCCGCCTTCAACGCCTCATACACAAGCTCGTAATTCTTGGGATTGCGGTACTGTATAAGCGCGCGCTGCATAGCCTTTTCGTGCGGGTTTCTGCATACATATACCGGCTTCATATCAACAGGATTTATGCCAGTGTAATACATAACCGTTGACATAGTTGACGGCGTAGGGTAAAAGTCCTGCACCTGCTCAGGCATATAGCCGATGTCGCGCAGATACTCGGCAAGCTCTATCGCCTCCTTCAGCGTCGAGCCTGGGTGCGAGGACATAAGGTACGGCACAAGAAACTGGTTTTTACCCAGCTTTTGGTTGAGTTTCCTGTATTTTTCCGTAAATGCCTCATATACGGAGTTTTCGGGCTTGCCCATCTTTGAAAGAACCGTGTCACTTATATGCTCTGGCGCAACCTTCAGCTGCCCGCTTATATGGTGCTCCACAAGCTCCTTAAAAAAAGTATCGTCTTTATCAAGCATAAGATAGTCAAAGCGTATTCCCGAGCGCACAAAGACCTTTTTTACATTCGGAAGCTCTCTTAGCTTTCTCAGAAGCGACAGATAATCCGAGTGCTCCACTTCAAGATTAGGACAAGGCTTTGGGCACAGACATTGCCTGTGCTTGCATACCCCTGATTTAAGCTGCTTTTGGCATGACGGATGCCTGAAATTTGCCGTAGGTCCTCCCACGTCATGGATATATCCCTTAAAATCCCTGTCCTGCGTTATCAGCTTCGCTTCTTCTATAATCGACTCGTGGCTCCTCACCTGCACCGTGCGCCCCTGATGAAAGGTAAGCGCGCAGAAATTGCACCCGCCAAAACAGCCCCTGTTGCTTATCAGTGAAAATTTTATCTCCGAAATGGCTGGCACTCCCCCGTCTTTTTCATATGAGGGGTGATATGTCCGCTGATACGGCAGAGCATAAATGTCGTCCATCTCCTGCGTGGTGAGCGGTGGCTGCGGCACATTCTGAACCACATATACGCCGTTTGAATACGGTTCGACAAGCGTTTTGCCGCTGAATGAGTCTGTATTGTCATATTGTATTTTAAAGCTTTCGGCATAAAGCCGCTTGTCTGCCGCCATAGCGTCATATGATGGCAGCAGCTCATAATCATACAAGTCTGATATGTCCTTTGTCTTGTAGACCGTGCCCGCGACAAACGATATATCCCTGACGCTGATTCCACTGTTTAGCGCGTCGGCAAGCTCTATGATAGACTTCTCGCCCATTCCGTATGATATAATATCCGCCTGACTGTCAAGCAGAATTGAGCGTTTAAAGGAATCCGACCAATAATCATAATGAGCCATGCGTCTTAGGCTTGCCTCTATGCCGCCTATTATAATCGGAATATTTTTATAGCTTTTTCTGATTAGATTGCTGTACACCACCGTGGCATGGTCAGGGCGCTTATACGGCACGCCGCCTGCCGTGTATGCGTCGCTCTCCCTGTGCTTTTTCGACACATAATAGTGGTTCACCATCGAATCCATATTTCCAGAGGAAACAAGGAAGGCAAGACGCGGCTCGCCCAGCGCCTTTATGCTGTCGTCGTTTTTCCAGTCAGGCTGTGATATAATGCCCACGCTATAGCCGTGCGACTGCAAAAGGCGCGTAATTATAGCGCACCCAAACGAAGGATGGTCTACATACGCGTCACCCGTGACATATACAAAATCCAGTTGTTCAAGCCCAAGCTCATCTATTTCAGCCCTGCTTACAGGCAGAAAACCATTTGCAAACGACAAGCCCACCGCCTCCCTCCATTTTTCCGTACCTCAAATAACCCCTTAAACCCGAATAAATTTTGTCCTGAATTAATAGGATTAATTAAAGCAAATCCTACAGGGCAATATAAAATGAAAAAAATACGCTTAAAAACCATCGCCTACCTGCTTTTGCTCATAATGGTGCTAAGCCAGCCAAGCTCCACGTTTCAATACGCTTACAGCGGGCTTTACCAGTGGGCTGTAAAAATGGTTCCCACGCTTTTCCCCTTTATGATGATAAGCTCCATAATGCTTTACAGCGGCATAGATATTGAACTTGGGCGGATAATAAGCCGCCTTCTGAGCCGCGCCTACCGTTACAGTGAATACGGGCTTTATGCAATATTTATAGGCTTTTTATGCGGTTTTCCTATGGGGGCGAAGGTGGTAAGCGAGCTGTATGAAAACGGGAAAATTTCAAGGGGCGAGGCAGAGTCCCTGCTTGGCTTCTGCAACAATATAGGACCTGCCTATTTTCTTGGAATAATTCTCCCCATGCTAGGCGAATGCGGTTTTCACAATAAGCTCCCCTTTATTTTTGGAATGTATGGCATTCCCGCCCTTTACGGCGTTATCCTAAGCAGGATATATTATAAGCGCAAAAATACCGCAAATAAACAAAATATTTTTGTGCAGCCCAAACCGCAAAGTCAGCCGCAGCCGTCCCTGCCCTCGCTTTTAAAAAGAGCCTGCTTAGAAAATACGCAGTCCCTGATACTTCTCGGGGGCTACATCACCTTCACAAACGCCTTTCGCGTATCACTTGACTTCCTGCCGCTTTCAGATAATGCAAAAGCAATAATGTCAAGCCTTATAGAAATAATCGGCGGTGTCCAGACTATCTACCTCACTGATATGACTAGTGCGGTCAAGGTGTTCTGCATAATGACAGCCCTGTGCTTTGGCGGCGTTTCATGTTTTTTACAGGCAAGCTGCTTTCTTGAAGGCTCAAAGCTTTCACTGACTGATTACCTAAAGCACAAGTTAATCATTACTGCTGTTTCAGGCGTATACTATTTGATACTGCTGCAAGGTCATATTTATTTGTCACTTTAAAAATAATCTCGGACTTTTTGCCAAAACCAAGATTGACTGTGGTAGTCATAAAATTGCCGTTACCAATCCACGGCTTATATGGCGACCAAGTAACACCGTTATCTGTTGAATATGCGTAATATTGAAGCGCCGACTCATCGTCCTGCGAATTTAGCACAACTGTGAGATATTTGCCCGTCTTATCGTAATCCACAAACTCGGCATTGAGGTACAGCGGCGCGCTGGTGTCGTTGTACACCCTCTGGGCGGGAACTGGCACGGCAAGCGGGGCATAGCTACTGTAATCCGTGCTGCCGTCTTTTGATACGAGCCCGAAATACCTTGCGACGGCCTCGGCATCGCGCCTGCCAAACTCCCTTAATTTTTCTTCCGACTGGATATTTGCTATGTCATTTATGTTGTCAACATGGCAATGCTCAACTATCACCGCAGGAATGTCCCTGAGCGCGCACTGGCGGATAATGCCATAATAATCCGTGTCGTTTTTCCCTATTTTCGTCTTGATGCCCCTGTTAAATAAGCCCATCTCACCAAACTGGATAAGGAACTCATTGGCGGCGCTGTAGCCTTGGCTGTAGAGCGTTCCCAGGGAAGGAATCCACACCTCGCTGCCATATAGGGTATGCGGCAGCGACATATTAAAATGAAGCGAAAACAAAAAATCGGCATTTACGCTCTCTGCAAACTGAGCCCTCTCGCCAAGCGACATATCAATGTCTTCCGTGTGCGTAAGATATACCTCTACATTTTCGTACTTTTCAAGCTGCTCCTTCATATATAACGCCACCGCCATAGTGTACGCCTTCTCAGGTATAGGCAGGTAATCCGTGCCCAGATTTTCCCCGCCATGCCCTGGATCAATAACAACTACGACAGGCTCCGCCGCATATGCCCTGACAGTCCCCGCTCCGATAAAAAAAGCCATAAACGCCATAATGCCCAATATTAGTTTTCTCATAGAAATCCCTCCATGCCGCCTGATGACTATGCCGCCTAAACATCAATGAAAGCATTTATAAATATAACCCACAAATAAACTGTGGGTTATAAAAAAGCTTAAATGACCTCCAGTTTGCCACCGTCGCCTGACGTTTCATTGTCTATCACATCAGGCACAAGCTCAGCCCTGTTTGCCGTCACCACATTATCAATTTCCTTCAGATGTCCTACCATGTCATTGTAATCCTTAGTCGTTACTTCAATAGCCTGTTTAATCATGCCTTCAAGGTTGGCAAGCATACTGTCCATATACTGCATAGCGGAGGTCTTGACGCTGTTTGCCTCCATCGTGGCATTATCCAGTATGCCCTGCGCCTGTCTTGTGGCAAGCTCGACTATCTCATTCGCCTGCTCATATGCCTGCTGCATAATCTGGTGCTCATTAATAAGCTCGTTTGTCTGCACTGCCGCGTCATTTAAAAGCTTCTGCGCTTTCTGCTTCGCATCGTCGAGAATTGCCTCCCTGTTCTGGATAATCTTCTGACAGCTTTTAATCTCCTCGGGAGTTTTCATTCTAAGCTCTCGCAGTAAGTCGTCAATTTCGTCCTTCTTTACCATGATAATGTCAGTCGAAAAAGCCTTAAACTTGCAATTATCTATGTACTCCTCAATTTCGTCAATTACCTGTTCAATTTTGCTGCTCATTAATACCCTAACTCCCATCTGCCTGATCTTTCAGGCGCATCACATTAACCCTTCAATTAATATTTTTAAATTTCTCATAGACAAGCTTTGCCACAAAATCAGGCACGCACTGCGAAATATCTCCGTTAAACGCGGCTATCTCCTTCACGCTTGACGAGCTTAGGTAAGCATATTCAAGACTCGTAGTCAAAAAAACCGTGTCAAGCATGCCCTGTGAAAGCTTTCTGTTTGTCTGTGCTATTTGAAGCTCATATTCAAAATCCGTAATGGCGCGCAGCCCCCTCACGGAAATATGGATATCCTTCTCCCTCGCGTAATCAATCAGAAGACCATTAAACGAGTCAACCGTTACGTTTGGCAAATCACGCGTAGCCTCCCTTAATATACTAACACGTTCTTCGACAGAAAACAATGAGTTCTTAGCTTTATTATTTAAAACACTCACAATAAGCCTGTCAAACATTTTAGAAGCCCTCTTGATGACATCAAGATGACCGAGTGTCATAGGATCAAAGCTCCCCGGATAGATTGCGGCTTTATTCATAAAAATCCCCATTTCTTATCATAATTTATTTGAAGGCTCTGCTTCATACGCGCTTTCCTATGCCTTATTGCGCCTTTTTAATAAAGATATGCTTATTTGTCTTGTACTTCTTCTGTTTAATAATTTCAAAGCCGAGATTAGGCGCATATTCCATATCGTTTTTGAGCGGCACTTCAACAATAATAAGAGTGTCCTCATTTATAAAAGGAGCGTCTCTTAAAATTTCAAGCACACGCCTTTCGTACTCCTGATTATACGGAGGATCAAGGAAAATTATATCAGCCATATCCTTAATGCTGCCCCGAAGTGCCGAAAAAACGTCCTGCTTAAGCGCTACCGCCTTTTCCCTCAAATGCGTATGCTCAAGGTTGTCCGTGATACATTCAAACGCTTTATTGCTGTTGTCGATAAAATACGCTTTTGACGCGCCTCTGCTCAGCGCCTCTATGCCTATGCCGCCGCTCCCTGAAAACAAGTCAACAAACACTGCTCCTGACAGATATGGCATAAGCATATTAAAAAGCGTCTCCTTAATCCTGTCTGATGTCGGCCGCGTATCAAGTCCCTCTGGCGTTTTTAACAAAAGCCTGCGCGCTGTTCCTGCAATTACTCTCATTCTAATCCCCCATTCTTGGTGTGCCTGTGAAATTTACTATTTCTTAGGCGGCGTCTTTTGACGTGTCCCTTTTGTATCCCTTTTTGCAACTTTTATTTTACTTATTTCAATATTTTTATCATTGTACATTATTGTGCCGTTATCTGACGGGCTGCAATAGTACACCCCGTCAATAAAATCGTCCTTGCCAAGCCTCATTCCGCGCACTCCTGCCGCTGTCTTTTTAAGCTCTGCGATTTCTCCTATGTCAAAACGCAGAAAATATCCGTCTTTGCTGTGCAGAATAATGTGCTGCTGCTCATTAAGCACCTCAATGCTTATAACCTCGTCGCCGTCATTCAGCTTTGTTGCCGCCACGGTGCGCTTCGCGACATCAAACTCTCCTCCGCTCACTATCTTGCACATGGACTGCTTTGTGACAAACAGCAGCCTGTACAGGTTCATCTCGGACTGGCTCGTTATCGCCACTATGTTTTCATTGGCGGAATTGTAATTGCTGATATTGTCTATCGGAAGCCCTTTATCCCTGAACTTGCCAAACGGAATATCGGACACCTTTACAGTATGCAGCTGCCCTGTATTTGTAAAAACGCATACCCTGCCCATACTGCGGCATTTCACCACATGCTTAAACTCCGCGTCAGCAGCCTCTTTATTGCGCTCATATGTCGCCATGTCTATCGTTTTGCAATACCCGAACCTGTCCATAAGGAACATAATATCGGTATCCTCGGGCTTTTTCTCCTCGTACACTGCCTCCTGCGAATTTTCTATCACAGTGCGGCGCTTTCGCGAATATTCCTTTTTAAGCGCGTCTAAATCCTGAATAAGCACCTGCGCCATAGAGTCGCGCCTGTCAAGAATGTCCTCATATTTGTATATATTGGCGTTTGTCTGCTCGTTCTCCTTTATGAGCGCGTCTATCTCGAGGCCGATAAGCTTGTACAGCCTCATATCCAGTATAGCATTTGCCTGGCGTTCTGTAAAGTTAAGCTGTGCAGCCATTATCGAAGATTCCTTTGAGCGGAACTTAATCCCCTCCGTATCGCCCCCCACAAGGCATTTTTTAACCATGTCCCTGTCCTTTGAGCCGCGGATTATCTCTATAATCAAGTCAATAATGTTGCACGCGCGTATCAGACCTTCCTGTATTTCACGCTTTTCAAGCTCCTTATTTAACAGTGTAGTGTATTTTCTCGTAGCGACCTCATACTGGAACGCTACATTTTTGGCTATGATGTCCTTTAAGCCAAGCGTTTCTGGGCGCCCGTCGGAAATGGCAATCATATTTACGCCAAAAGTATCTTCAAGCCGCGTCTTTTTGTATAAAAGATTTTTAAAGTTTTCAATGTCCGTGTCTTTTTTGAGCTCTATGACTATGCGTATTCCCTCTTTTGAGGACTGGTTTGAGATGTCGATTATCTCAGGCGCTTTTTTCTGCTCATAAAGCGCCGCCACGTCCTGCAGGAATTTGCCTATATTTGCGCCAATCATAGTGTACGGGATTTCACTTATCACAAGGTTAAGCTTGCCGCCTTTTGTCTTTTCGACCTCGACCTTACCGCGCAGCTTTATCTTGCCAATGCCTGTTTCATATATGGACAAAAGCTCGTCTTTATTGCATACAATGCCGCCTGTGGGAAAATCTGGTCCTTTGACGTACCTCATAAGCTCCTTGGTAGTAATATTTTCATTCATTATGTACGCTTTTGCCGCCTCTATCACCTCGCCGAGATTGTGGGGCGGAATGCTTGTCGCCATGCCTACCGCTATGCCCTCTGAACCGTTTACAAGAAGATTGGGAAAACGGCTCGGCAGAACTGTGGGCTCTGTCTCCGTCTCATCAAAGTTTGGCTGAAAATCAACCACGTCTTTATCCAAATCGGCAAGCATTGCCTCCTGCGTAATCTTCTGCAGCCGCGCCTCCGTATAACGCATTGCCGCCGCTCCGTCGCCCTCGATATTGCCGAAATTGCCATGACCGTCTATAAGCGGCATTCCCTTCTTGAAATCCTGCGTAAGCACGACAAGCGCCTCATAGATGGAACTGTCGCCATGAGGGTGGTATTTACCCATGGTATCGCCCACTATACGCGCGCTCTTTCTGTATGGCCTGTCGTATCTGATGCCAAGCTCGTACATATCATAGAGGGTACGCCTCTGTACGGGCTTCAAGCCGTCTCTTACATCAGGCAGGGCTCTTGCTATAATGACACTCATGGCATAGTCGATGAATGACTTCTGCATAGTGTCCGAATACTCGGTCTTAATAATCTTTTCTTCCATAATAAAAATATTGCTCCTTGTCACAATCTACGCTACACTTCAGACACACTAATTCTGATGTGCGTTATAGTCAATATTTTGTGTAATTTACCGCACCTATATAGCATTATATATCAAGCTCCGCGTCAGTAGCGTGCTCGTAAATAAAGTTTTTGCGCGGCACTACGTCTGTGCCCATAAGCATCTCCGTAATTTCCGACGCCATTCTCGCGTCTTCTATCTCAATCTGCTTCAAAATCCTTGTCTCAGGATTCAGCGTAGTCTCCCAGAGCTGCTCCGCGTCCATTTCGCCAAGTCCCTTATAGCGCTGTAAGGTAAACGCGCCCTTGTGCTTCTGGCGGTACTTTTCAAGCGCCTTGTCGTCATAGAGGTACTCCTCTTTGCCCTTTGACGGCATAGCCTTGTAAAGCGGCGGCATAGCCAGATAAATGTGTCCTTCATATATAAGCTCAGGCATAAAGCGGTAAAACAGAGTAAGCAGCAGATTGCTGATATGTGAGCCGTCTACATCGGCATCGGTCATAATCACTATCTTGTCATACCTAAGCTTTGTAATGTCAAAGTCATTGCCGTACCCTTCCGAAAATCCGCAGCCGAAAGCATTTATCATAGTCTTTATCTCGGCATTTGCAAGCACCTTGTCAATGCTCGCCTTCTCCACATTTAAAATCTTGCCCCTTATCGGCAGTATCGCCTGATAACTCCTGTCGCGCGCCATCTTGGCGCTGCCGCCCGCAGAATCGCCCTCCACTATGAAAATCTCACATTTGCCGTAATCCTTTGATTCGCAGTTTGCAAGCTTGCCGTTTGAGTCAAACGAAAATTTCTGCTTTGTGAGCATATTTGTCTTGGCTTTTTCCTCGGTCTTGCGGATTTTTGCCGCCTTTTCAGCGCAGGATATGACATTTTTAAGCACCTCGACATTTCTGTCAAAATATCTTGGCAGCTCGTCTCCCGTAACCTTGCTCCCAGCCTTTGCCGCATCCTGGTTGTCCAGCTTTGTCTTTGTCTGTCCCTCAAAGCGCGGCTCAGGGTGCTTTATCGACACCACTGCGGTCATGCCGTTTCTCACATCAGCGCCCGTGAAATTCACGTCTTTTTCTTTTAATATATTAAGCTCACGGGCATAGTTGTTGATTATGTTTGTAAACATTGTCTTGAAGCCCGTGAGATGCGTGCCTCCCTCGGCGTTGTATATATTGTTGCAGAAGCCAAGCACATTCTCATGGAACTCGTTTACATACTGGAAAGCGCACTCGACCGTTATGCCCTCGCTCTCACCCGTAAAGTAAACTATATCATGCACTTCCTCCTTATTTTTATTTAGATCCTTTATGTAGCCCACTATGCCGTCAGGCTCCATATACGTGATTTTTTCAGGCGCCTCCCCGCGCTTGTCTTCAAATATAATGGTGAGCTTGGGATTGAGGTATGCCGTCTCATGCAGCCTGCTCTTTACCTCGTCAGCCTTAAACCAAGTCTTGTCAAATATAGTCGGATCGGGCGTAAAATTTATTGTCGTGCCAGTTTCCTTTGTCTTGCCTATCACTGGAAGAAGACCGTCTATAAGGTCTGTTACGGGATTGCCGTACTCATACTTGTCCTGATGGATAAGCCCGCCGCTCTTGACCGTGACAGTCATCTGTGTGGAAAGCGCATTTACCACTGATGAGCCTACACCGTGAAGCCCTCCGCTTGTCTTGTAGGCGTTGTTGTCAAATTTGCCTCCCGCGTGGAGTGTCGTAAAGACAATCCTCTCCGCGCTGACGCCTTTTTCATGCATTCCGACGGGGATTCCTCGCCCGTTGTCTGATATTGTGGCGGAGCCGTCTGCCTCGAGGGTGACGCTGATCTGCGTGCAGACCCCTGCCAGATGCTCGTCAACCGAATTGTCCACTATCTCATATATTAAATGGTTTAAACCTTTCGTGGATACGCTGCCTATGTACATCCCAGGCCTTTTTCTGACTGCTTCAAGCCCCTCTAATACTGTGATGCTTGATGCGTCGTATATATTTTTTTCCGCCTTGCCAGCCATTAAATTACCATACCTTTCTAAAGCTTTAAAATAATCAGCTAATGTTCATTGCCATTTTATCACAGCTTATCACATTATAGCACAATTTTCCAACATTGCAAACCTTTTTAATAAATTTTTCAAACATATGTTTTTGTGCTATTTGTATAAAAAATCTAATTTTTTGCATTTATTTTAGTACAGCCATTGCAAATAAAATAAAGTTTGTATACAATAGTATTGGACAATGTAAACGCTTTCATAATAGTGTCTTCACGGAAACATTGGCAATATCTTAAAGAAAAGGAAGGATTTTAACTATGTATGGATTTGGTACAATGATTGAGCAGCTAAAGAAAAACCCAAAGACAATCGTATTTACGGAGGGTACGGATCCTCGTATTCTTGAGGCGGCTTCACGTCTTCTTGCAGGTAACTTTTTAAAGCCTATTCTCGTAGGCAGCGAGGAGGAGGTTTTAAAGGCGGCTGAGGATGCTGGCTACAATATCCGCGGCGCACAGGTTATTGACAGCAATCACTATGACCGTTTTGACGAGATGGTTGACAGATTCTGCGAGCTCAGAAAGAGCAAGGGCATGCAGCCCGAGGAGGCAAGAAAAATCCTTGCACAGCCTAACTACTTCGGCACTATGCTCGTGCAGATGGGCGTAGCTGATTCGCTTCTTGGCGGCGCTACATATTCTACTGCCGACACTGTCCGTCCTGCATTGCAGATTATAAAGACAAAGCCCGGCCACAGCATCGTATCTTCTTGCTTTATCCTTGTACGTCCCAGCGCTACAGGTGAAAATGAAGTGCTTGCAATGGGTGACTGCGCTATCAACATCAATCCGTCTGAGGACGAGCTTGTTGAGATTGCCGCTGAAACAATCGAGTGCGCTAAGATTTTCGGCGTAGACCCTAAAGTTGCGTTCCTCAGCTACTCTACTCTCGGTTCTGGCAAGGGTCCCGAGGTTGAGAAGATGCGAAATGCCGCAAACAAGGCAAAGGCTCAGATTCCCGGCGTGCCTATCGAGGGCGAATTACAGTTTGACGCTGCCGTTTCTCCC
>X301_European_Hare__coassemble_1418_pt1 | contig 11943 bp, 9 predicted proteins | sample X301_European_Hare__metabat2_low_PE_011 | metagenome-assembled genome bin X301_European_Hare
TTTCCAGTTTTGCGGATGAGATGTCATCATCAAGCAACAGCTGACGAGATTGCCCAGATGAAATCTATCGTCATGAATAATTCAGGTTTAAGGTATGAGAGCGCTTCTTCCTCTGAAAGATTGTAATTCTTTTGCAATGCTTCCTTAATTTCATCATTTACTAGATTCAGGCTGCGAAGCATTTCAACTGCTACTTTAATTGCGCGTTCTGTGGTTTCTTTTTCGACGCGTTCTGTGGTTTCTTTTTCGACGCGTTTTGTGGTTTCCCTTATCTTCCTTTCAGCTTCACTTCGTTCCTGCAACCTTATCTCATCAATCTCTGGTTTCATTATCTCCATCAATGCCTGACACATATTCTCATCTCCCGTCTTTAATTCTTCTACTATATCCTTGTTTGCCAATGCGCTCACTTCAAATATGGCATCTATCAGTTCCCTTTCGTTCTTGCTCCTTACATTCCTTGAATATTCGATGGCTTTTGCCATTTCCTGCTTTGTTACTTTATCAGACAGCAGATTAAACCATTCGTGGTTCTCATGGGTAAGCTCTTTTCCTATGATTATCTGTGTCGGAAACTTTAGCCCGCTTTTTATATAATATATCCCTTTGTATGGATTTGATACCGTGTAGCTGTTTTCTTCAAAATACCCGAATAATCCAACGGGCTTTGATTCGCGTATCAGTGTGACTGACACTTCATCAAACTTTACTGCATTAACGCTTTCGCCGTATGCCTTATATAAATGAGCATACCCCTGTGTCTTTGCCACATCATCTATGGACAGTGAATCTCTCGCTGATTTGTATTCGATTATGTTGTGTTTCCTAAAGAATTTTCCTATCTCATTCTTTATGACTACATCCTTTTTCTTTTTTATTACCAGACAATCTATCAGCAGGGGCTTTCTGTTAAGGTTATGTTCCCTCTCAAATTCCAAGTCGTCCTTATTCTCCAAAAGCTCCATTTCAAGGGCTGCCGCAAACGCGGGATGCCACTGCAGCTTCTGTTTCTTTTCTGCCTTTGATTTCTCTTTTGCCATTCCGTTCCCCTTATAGTATCTTAGTTAATCTGTAATTTCATTATATCCTTTGCCCGTTCTGATGTAAAGAATATCTTTGCCATAAATAAAAGGAAACTGCCGCAGCTTAAATCCATGCAGACAGTTTCCTTTTGCTTGCAATATTTAATCCAGCCCTTATTTAAACGGATTCTCCGTAGGATAAGGCAGGGACTTTGGCTGGTTGTAATTGAGGTCTTCTACGGGCACTCCGATATACTTGAATACCTCAAACAGAGCCTTTCCAAAGTGGCCGAAAGCAACTGCGCCGTGGTGCGGGTAGTTCTTCTCAATCAGCACATGGCGGTAGAAGCGCTCCATCTCGGGAATGGCGAACACGCCAATGCCTCCAAACGACTTAGTCGCGACGGGAAGAATCTCGCCCTGCGCAATATACGCGCGGAGCCTGCAGTCCGCCGTAGACTGTAAGCGGTAGAAGGTAATGTCGCCAGGGATAATGTCGCCCTCAAGCGTACCCTGCGTAACCTCCTCGGGAAGCGTTCTTGCCATAATCATCTGATATTTCATGCTGCATGAGGAAAGCTTTCTTGTCGTCGTGTTTCCGCAATGGAAGCCCATAAACGTATCGTTTTCAGTATAGCTGTACTTGCCTTTGATTGACTCGTTGTACATATCGGCAGGTACAGTGTTGTTGATGTCAAGCAGGGTAACGGCGTCGTTGCTTACGCATGTGCCGATAAACTCGCTAAGACACCCGTAAATATCAACCTCGCACGAAACGGGAATGCCCATGCCCGTAAGACGGCTGTTTACATAGCAGGGAACAAAGCCAAACTGCGTCTGGAAAGCGGGCCAGCATTTGCCTGCAATCGCCACATATTTGCGGTATCCCTTGTGATCCTCGATCCAGTCAAGCAGCGTAAGCTCATACTGCGCAAGCTTCGGCAGGATTTCAGGCTTGTTGTTGCCTGTGCCAAGCTCCTCCTCCATCTCCTTGACCTTTGCGGGGATTCTCTCGTCGCCCGCGTGCTTGTTGAACGCCTCAAAAAGGTCAAGCTCTGAATTTTCCTCAATCTCAACGCCGAGATTGTAAAGCTGCTGTATCGGGGCATTGCACGCAAGGAAATTGAGGGGCCTCGGACCAAATGAAATAATCTTCAAATCTTTAAGCCCTATGACTGCCCTTGCGATAGGGATAAACTCGTTAATCATATCAGCGCACTTGTCAGCCGTGCCGACAGGGTATTCGGGAATGTACGCCTTTACGCCCCTTAACTTTAAATTGTAGCTTGCGTTAAGCATGCCGCAGAATGCGTCGCCGCGCCCGCCGACCAAATCGTTCTGCGTCTCCTCCGCAGCCGCAATAAACATCGAAGGACCGTCAAAATGCTTTGCAAGGAGCGTCTCCGAAATCTCAGGGCCAAAGTTTCCAAGGTATACGCAGAGCGCGTTGCAGCCCGCCTTCTTTATGTCCTCCAGCGCCTGAACCATATGTATCTCGCTCTCCACTATGCAGACGGGACACTCATAAATGCCATCTGAGCCGTATTTGTCAGTGTACGCCTTTACAAGCGCTTTTCTTCTGTTGACTGACAAGCTCTCAGGGAAACAATCGCGGCTCACCGCCACAATGCCGACCTTTACCTGTGGTAAATTGTTCATTTCTTAATCCTCCTAAATTTATATATTTTTGATTTACGATTATCCGTAAAAACCGCTTAAATTAATTTTAAAATGTATATTGCCAAAAATCAAGTACCAAAATGCCGCTCTTTTATACGGGCTCATTCACTGTCCTGTCCACCTTGCCCGTAAGCGTCTTATGCGCCACAAACGCAAACGTCAGCGCATGGATAAGCATAGTTATCGCCCATGTGATCGGGTACGAAACATACACTGTCGTAAGGCTGTGGTACTGTGGTATGTTGAAAATCGTCGCGATCCACAAAAGACGCAGCCCGCATGCGCCAATCAGCGATACCACCATAGGAACCACAGAATACCCAAGCCCCCTCATCACGCCTACAAACACGTCCATCATGCCGCAAAGCGCGTATGTCGTGCAGATTATCCTCATTCTCCTAAGTCCCGCCGCTATTACGTCAGGACTTTGTGAATATATGCCAAGCAGGGAATTTCCAAAGTGTACGGCAAGGTTGCCAAGCAGCAGCCCCACAGCCATGGCATAAATCTCGCCCGCTATCAAAATCTTATACACGCGCTTGTACTCGTGCGCGCCGTAATTCTGGCTCGTAAACGATATCGCCGCCTGATAGAACGCGTTCATTCCCATATACACAAAGCCCTCTATGTTTACAGCCGCCGAATTGCCCGCTACTGATATCGCGCCGAATGAATTTACAGCCGACTGTATGACGACATTTGAAAGCGAGAACACCACGCCCTGAAAGCCCGCGGGCAAGCCAATCTGCACTATTTTCATAAATTTTTCGCGCGATATCGCAAGCTGCTTTAAGTCAAGATGTATGCCGCCCTGCTCTTTCATAAGGCAGCGCACCACCAAGAGCGCCGAAACAGTCTGGGAAACAGCCGTAGCGACAGCTACTCCCGCCACTCCCCAATGGCACACGATTACAAAAAACAAATTCAAGATGACATTTATAATGCCCGCGCTGAGCAGGAAATAAAGCGGGCGCTTAGTATCTCCGACCGCCCTCAAAATCGCGCTGCCAAAGTTGTAAACCATGGTCGACGTCATTCCGAGGAAATAAATGCGAAGATACAGCACCGCCAGATTAAGCACTTCCTCGGGCGCCTGCATAAGCTCCAGCAGCACACGAGCCGATGCAATGCCTACGATTGTCAGTATGATGCCGCTGTAAATGCTAAGCAGCATCGATGTATGCACTGTTTCCTTTAAGTCATCATCTCGCTTAGCGCCGTAATACTGCGCCGTCAGCACGTTTGAACCGATTGACAGTCCTATGAAAAGATTGGTGATAAGGTTTATCAGCGAGCCGTTTGAGCCTACCGCCGCCAGCGCGTTGTCGCCCGCAAAGCGCCCCACCACCACGATATCCGCAGCATTGAACAAAAGCTGCAAAATGCTTGAAAACATCAGCGGCACCGCGAATATCAGCATTTTCTTGAATACAGAACCGCTGCACATGTCAATCTCATATTTTTTATTTTCCTTCTGCATATCTGTTACGCCTCTTTCTTTTTTATTGCTTGGGTCATTGCGGAACGCGTTTTAAACTGTCCGCCGCCAGCTATTGTTTTTCATAATTGGGTTTTTAATTGTCATCACTATAAGCGGTATCACCATCAGGCACCATATGACGGGCTCTGTCCATATAATTCCCCAGTACCCGAAAATCCGCACGAACACAAACGTAAACACCAGCTTGCCGACAAGCTCTATAAAGCTTGAAACTATGGGCGTCTTGTAGTCGCCAAAGCCCTGCATTGAATTTCTAAGCACCACGATAAGCACGCACACTGTGAGGAATGACATATCGTATTCAAGGTATTTCGTGCCCCAGTACAGTATCTCCCCGCTGTCGGTGCTTGCGATAAAGCCGATCAGATACCTTGAAACCGTATGCGCCAGTATAAAGATAACACCCGCCCAGCATATGCCAAGTATCAGCGCCGATTTTATTCCGCTGCGTATTCTGTCATATTTCTCTGCGCCGTAATTCTGACCACAGTAGGTCGCCATTGACGAGCCGATGACGCTCACGGGTAAATTCCATATTTCAAACACCTTGCGCGCCGCCGTATGCGCTACTATTATCGAAGTGCCGAGCTGGTTGATGCCGCTCTGCAGCACAAGCGTGCCAAAGTTCACAAGGCTTGACATCAACCCCATGGAAAGCCCGCTCTGATACATGGAAAATACCTGCTCCCTCGACAGCTTAAAATCCGCCCTTGACAAATGAAGTATTGGAAAATTCCTGTAAATATGCACAAGGCAGAGCGCCGCAGACAAAAATTGTGACACGACTGTCGCAATTGCCGCCCCTTTTACGCCGAGCCCGAAATTTAATATAAATATGTAGTCAAGCGCCACATTCGTAAATGAAGCTATTATCAGAAACACCAGCGGCGTCACTGAATCGCCGATTGCCCTTAGAGTGTTCGCGCAGAGGTTGTAGGCTATTGTAACAAACATTCCCCAAATCAGTATGCTTATATACTGCCGCGACATATCCGCCTGTCCCCCGCCTGCATGCAAAAGCCCTAAAATTGAGCGAAGAAAAAGCGATATAAGGACTATTATGACTGCCGCCGTGATAAAGCCAAGCACAATCGCACCCGCCACGTTTTTCTTCAAGCCTTTTTCATCACCGTTTCCGTAAAAGCGCGAGGTTATCACGCTAAACCCAAGGCTCAGTCCATTGAAAAAGCCTGTCAGCAATGTGTACAGCACGGAGACGGAGCCCACTGCCGCAAGCGCGTCAGCGCCCAGTATGCTGCCCACGATTTTCGTATCTACAAGGCTGTACAGTATCTGAAAAAGGTTTCCAAAGAAAACAGGAATAGCAAACAACAATATAAGCTTTATAGGTCTGCCCTCAGTAAGCCTGAGCGCTGTTTTTGAATTTTCTTTTGCTGCCATGATTATTTACCCCGTTATTTTCTAAGTCCTTTCGGATAGTGATTTTTAATCATCTGTCCCGCAAGCTTTCCCCAGCCAAGGCTGTAGCCCCTGTATGTCATAAGACACCAGCCCTTTTCCATAGGCGTCTCAGCAGCAGAGATGTTTATTGCCTGTCCGTTTATAAACGCCGACGCCTCATCATCTGAAAGCGCATAAGTCCTTTTTGCGTCACTGGATTTCAGCGCAAGGGCAAGCGCGTGCGACGGCTCGAAACGGTTCTTTTTGAGCGCGCCCAAATGAAGTCCTGCACGCAGCACTTTAAGCTTGTCGATTGACGGCATTTCATCAGGCATAAGGTAAAGCTGCCCGCCAAATCGCACGATGCACTCCTTTTTTTCCTCAAACAGGCTTGTATTCAGGGCACCGCCCGCAAACTCCAAAAGCTCCTTTATCTCCTTGGGCTTTATTCCTTTTTGAAGACCGTTTGTGTAAATGCCCCTGTAAGCTGCCGGCACTTCGCCGCCCTTTTTTAACACAGCGATATAATGTCCCTCGCCCTCTATAAGATGTGGGAAAAGCCTGATTGTGCGTTTGAGCGCACATGGGCTGTAGTCTGAGCCCTCCTGCGCCGCATTGTTCATTTTGCCGCAGGCTGCCCATTCAGGATTGCCTGATGCCATTCCTTCATATTTATAAATATCCTCAATCTCATAGTCTGGATGCGATTTCAAAAAGCCCGCGATACTGCCCTCGTTTTCCTCCGGGGAAAAGGTGCAGGTCGAATATACAAGCCTGCCTCCTGCGCGCAGCATTGAGTCTGCGCACGAAAGGATTTTCTCCTGCCTTTCGGCGCAGAGCCTTACATTTTCAAGGCTCCACTCCTTTACCGCCTCCTCATTTTTGCGGAACATTCCCTCGCCTGAGCACGGCGCGTCAACAAGCACGCGGTCAAAGCAGCGGATAAACAGCTCTGAAAGCCGCTGCGGCGTCTCGTTTGTGACTACCGCGTTTTTTATGCCCATTCGCTCTATATTTTCGGACAGGATTTTTGCGCGCGCGAGATTGATTTCGTTGCAGATTAGAAGCCCTTTGTTTTCCATATATGACGCGATCTGCGTACTTTTCCCCCCAGGCGCGGCGCACAGGTCAAGCACTTTTTCATAAGGTTTTGCGTCAAGGTATACGGCGGGCGCCATAGCGCTTGGCTCCTGAATATAGTACGCTCCCGCCTCGTGCAGAGGGTGTTTTCCCGCGCGCAGGGCTTCATTATAATAAAAGCCCCTTTTCTCCCACGCGACAGGCTTTAGTCCGTCAAAGCCCGAATTTGCCTGAAATTCCTCAACCGTACCTTTGAGCGTGTTTACCCTCAGGGCGCTTTTCTTTTCCTCACCGTAACTGTGTATGAAAGCAGGATACGCGTCTTTTAGCATATCCTGCATTCTCTCCTCAAAAGCCTTTGGCAGCTTTACACTTGTCATAAGACTAATCCTTTATCCTCCTCGCAGCCAAGCAGAATGTTGAGACACTGGACTGCCGCTCCCGATGCGCCTTTTCCCAGATTGTCAAAGCGCGTCGTCACAAGCGCCCTGTCCGCGTTCCCTGTCACGTAAATCTCAATGCCGTCCCAGCCTGAGCAGGAATTGGCGGCGAGGAAACCGTTGTAATCGGCTTCTTTTCCAAACGGCATTACCCTGACAAACTTTTCTCCGCCGTAATATTCGCTCAAAAACGCGTGGATTTTCTCGGGCGTCTGCTGTCCGTTTAGCATATCCGTGTAAAATGGGGTTGTTAGAAGCATTCCGCTGTAGTAATCGCATATTATTGGGGAAAACAGCGGCGTCCTGCTTAAGCCTGTAATCAGCTGCATCTCCTTTAGATGCTTGTGCTCCTGTGAAAGCGCGTATTCTCTTGGGGATTCGAGCTCAGGCGGGCGGTTCTCGCCCTCATAGACTGCTATCGTCTTTTTGCCCGCACCGCTGTAGCCTGACATGGCAAAAGCGGACACGGGATAATCCTTTGGGAGTATGCCGCCCTTAACCAAGGGATATATGATAGTGATAAAACCCGTGGCGTAGCATCCTGGGACTGCTATTCTTTTGCTGTTTCTGATTGCCTGTCTGTGCTCCTTTGAAAGCTCGGGATAACCGTATGCCCAGCCCTCCTGCGTGCGGTGGGCTGTAGACGTGTCCAATATTATGACATTTTCATTTTCCACCATTGCGACTGCCTCTCGCGCTGCCGTATCGGGAAGACATAAGAAAGTGATGTCTGATGCGTTTATGTACTTTTTTACCTCGGCAGGATCTTTTCGCAGCTCTGTGGGGATTTTTAAAAGCTCGATATCGTCGCGCCCCTCAAAGCGCCCAAAAATGCGAAGTCCCGTAGTGCCCTCGCTGCCGTCTATAAATATTTTTTTCATTTCTTCCTCCATACCCATCGTTTATAATGAAAAACGCCGACCTTGCGTTTTTCTTAAACATTTAGGAAGTCTTAGGCGGCATCTTTTGCCGCCTTAGAGTTCCTTTATATTTTCAACTCTAATTATGATGAAAAACGCCGGCCTTGCGTTTTTCTTAAACATTTAGGAAGTCTTAGGCGGCGTCTTTTGCCGCCTTAGAGTTCCTTAATGTTTTGATCTAATTATATTAATAATGATACTACTTATTATTGGCTGTTTCAACATCAAAGTACAGAAGATTGGTACTATTTTACTATATACATTATTTTTCAAAATGCTATACTTATTATAGAGACGCGCGTGGTTCTAAATTCTAAGACATCATTGCACTTCAATAAACCAGGTACATATGCCGACACTTCAGAGGACAGCACATTTAATCATTTTTCACACAAAACAAAATCCATTCTTTCTTCAGGCTGAATGTCCTATCAGCCTGAAGGTCATATTATTTTTATATCTGTGTCATTCCTCCGACGAGAATAAGCTTATTGGCTTCGTATATCTGCGCAAACTGGCTCATATCCAGCGGATTTTCACCAAGCCCTGCCTCTATAGTATAGCCTGGGCGGTTGTATTCCTGAATGAACCAGTCTTTATATCCCGCATAGCCCGACGTTTGGGGCGCAAGCTCTAGGGCATATCCGCTGACCTGTGAAAAATACTGCGCGATACGGCGGGAATTTTCAGGCTCATAGTCAAGGTATTTCCAGTAAATGACTTCTCCCTGAGTGTGGTACGCAAGTATCAGCAAAAAGTCATGCGAGCCAGTAAAGCCGTACATTGCGCTGCTCTCGGGCGCGGTAAGCGGAGCAAAGCCCACAAAATCACGTGGCGCGGGCGAGACATACCCCTGCGCGAACTTGATTTCCCGCGCGCGCTCCCAGCCCGCGGGAAACTGCAGATTTAAGTCAATGCCGTCAATATTTGCTTTCCAGCCGTCGGGAAAAGGTATGTTCGGATAGTCCGACGCTATATTTGCCGCCCTTGTTTCGTATGGTATACTGTCCAATGCGCGGTTTACGAGGTCTACGCCGTCAGGATTTACCATTGGCACTAAAAATAAGGTGTACTGCTCATAAAGCGAACGGGCATTTTCGCCGTAAAGCTCCCCGCCCCTGGCATAAGCTGTGCAATACTCCTCTGCAAATTTAAGCAAAACCGGCGCGGTTATCCACTCATTTGCATGAAACGCCGCCGCATAGCAGACCTGCTTTTTGCCCGAGCCAAGCTGCATATAACATATCTGCCTGCCCATTACGCTCTTGCCTATGCAGCCAGTAACAATAAACGGATAGCGCACGGAAAGCCCTTCTGTAATATATTCGTTTAAATATGATGTGTATTGCACCTTCTCCGACACAAGAGGAAACGAAAACGGCACGTATATCTGTGCGCCTATCTGCAGGTTCATAACCTCCACTGACGGATTTGCCGTAAGTATTGCCTCGACTGATGTATCGTGCATTTGCGCAATTTTTGCAATGGTATCTCCCGCTTTTACTGTATGTGTAGTATAGCCTTTTAAATACGGCAGCAGGCGCTCCCAGACATACTCGTCGACATAGCAGCCCGCAGCGTCTTCTCCCAAAAACGCTCTCAGCATACGGCAGGTTTTTCCCCCGAAATGCCCGTCTATCTCTGTCGGAAATCCTGCCCTGCTAAGCGCAAGCTGCAGATACTCCACAAAAACTCCCGAATCGCCTATATAAATGCTTTTCATCAACTCACCGTTTTTTACGCATTATTATTTAGTATATTAGGAGGTTTCAATTCTGCCATTAAAGTTTTCAAGTTTGGGATTAATGCACAAAAACAGGGGCTTAATGCATTGCAAAACGCCCCTTGTTTTGTATATTTTATCTAAATCTTCTGCTGCCTGTCTTATTCTTTTCCCGACCAGCAGTATGTACACAGCCTGTTCTTTTCTATCCCTACGGCATCAAGCATATCGTCAAGCCTGTTGAATCTGAGCGTCGTAAAATTAAGCTCTTTTCTGATTTCCTCTACCATACGCTCATATTTTTCCGACTCAGGATCTGCATATTCGGCAAGCGCCTCGTCCGTCACATTGCCGTTTTCAAGCCTGTCTATCACGCGCCTTGTGATTAAGTCCATCTCCGATGACGAGCGCGAGAAATTTAGGTATTTGCAGCCGTAAAGCAGCGGCGGACATGCGGGGCGTATATGTACCTCCTTTGCGCCGCTCTGATACAGAAATTCCGTGGTTTCCCTTAGCTGTGTGCCCCTCACGATTGAGTCGTCAATCAGCAGCAGGCTCTTGTCCCTGATAAGCTCCTCCACCGCGAGCAGCTTCATTTTGGCGATAAGGTTTCTCCTGCTCTGCACTGTGGGCATAAATGAGCGCGGCCATGTAGGCGTATATTTGATAAATGGTCTTGAAAATGGTATGCCCGACTCATTTGCATAGCCTATCGCATGTGCCGTGCCTGAATCCGGCACTCCCGCGACTATGTCGGGCTTTACGCTGTCGCGCCGGGCCATTTTCTGCCCGCATCTGTAGCGCATATTCTCCACGCCCACGCCCTCATAAGAGCTCGACGGGTAGCCGTAATATACCCACAAAAAGGTGCAGATTTTCATTTCCTTATTCGGATTCACTAAAGTGACACACTTGTTATTTGTTATGACGGCGATTTCCCCTGCACCGAGCTCCTTGTAGTCTGTGTAACCTAAATTTTTATATGCGAAATTTTCAAACGAAACGCAGAAGGCATCTTCTTTTTTCCCTACGACTATGGGTGTCCTGCCGTATTTATCCCTCGCGGCGTAAATGCCTGCCTTGTTCATCAGCAGGATTGAAACCGAGCCGTCCACCATTTCAAGCGCGTAGTGTATGCCGTCAATCAGGTTTTCTTTCTGGTTTATGAGCGCGGCTACCATTTCCGTGGCGTTTATGTCACCTCCGCTCATTTCGAGAAAATGCGAATGTCCGTTGTCAAACAGGAGCTTTGCGAGCTCGTCCATGTTGTTGATTTTGCTGATTGTAGTCAGCGCGTATGTGCCGTGGTGCGAGCGCACGATTAGCGGCTGAGGCTCGAAGTCCGATATGCAGCCTATCCCGTACCAGCCCTTCATTTCCTGCATGTCCTTGTCAAATTTGGTGCGGAAGGGCGAGTTTTCGATGTTGTGGATTGAGCGGTCAAAGCCCTTTTCGCCGTACACTGCCATGCCGCCGCGCCTTGTGCCAAGATGAGAATGATAGTCCGTTCCGAAAAATAAATCAAATACGCAGTCATGTTTTGCTGCTACTCCAAAGAATCCCCCCATTAGTTCCCTCCATTCGTGTGGTGTTTTGTTTTACTACATAATTACAGTAACATTATATTGGGAGTTTGGCAAGGTGTAATTTTGCGCTGATGCGGACGCTCTTTGAGTAAAATAATTTCTTATATTATTTTTAGCCGAACGTGATTGCTTTATGCCGCAAGGCTCTCCTGTTTGCTCTCCCCTTTTGTGGCAAGCTCCCTGTACGTGCGCCAGATAAGCGCTGTGGCGCTGGCGCACGCTTCAGCGGGCAGAAGCCTTGTAAACAAAATTCTTGGTATTCAATGAATTTACATTTAAGACAGAGCGGAAATTTGTTGATGAGTGTCACGCTCCTGCATTGTACCCCATGCTGCGTTCATTACATTCACGCTGCCGTCTTCGTTGCAGGTGGCAATCATCAACTGGCATGGGAAAAATTTCCTCTGTGATATTCAATTTTTTTCTCATAAACAAGACCTCTTTTCCGTAATTTTTTTTATTAATAACCCCCTATGCCGCTTTAACGGCTCATTATCATTCAGCTAAAGAAGTTAAAGAATCCATTTCCTCATCAGAAATTTCAAAGTAAAAAGACAAAAATTCCTCTGGAACAGAAAAAGCTTTAATGC
>X301_European_Hare__coassemble_1426_pt1 | contig 11853 bp, 9 predicted proteins | sample X301_European_Hare__metabat2_low_PE_011 | metagenome-assembled genome bin X301_European_Hare
TAGCAGAAAGGAAAAGGTAAAAAACAATGAAGAAAAAGGCTTTAAAGAAGCTTGCAGCATTTACCGCGGCAGCAACAATGCTGATGTCAGGCATGACTGTATTTGCAGATGAGACGTACACCACGCAGGCAGGCGACAGCCTGAGCAAGATTGCAAAGCAGTTTTACGGGGACGCAGACAAGTGGGAGGACATCTACAACAGCAACAAGGAGCAGATAAAAAATCCCAACATAATCTGGGCAAACCAGACCTTGATTATCCCTAATGCAGACACGACGCAGACGACAGACACAACTCAAACGACAGACATAACGCAGACAACAGACACAACTCAAACAACAGATACGACGCAGACAACAGCAGACATTACATCTCCTGTAAACGTGGCAGATGCATCTGCTTTTATCCAGAAGGTGTACGCCCTGATGTCAGCGCAGGATTATATTTCAATGTTTGATGTAGACGGCTCAGACGAGGCAAGAGCATATGTAAGCGCGATGGTAAGTGACCGCGCAGTTTATACGCCTGACGGAAGCGGAAACGGCGTAGGCGCTGGCGTATATAAATTCGGCGATGGCGGCTATTACTTCTACTACGGCGGCTACGCAAGCGGCAGCAGGACAGGTGACGGTATAATCTTTATGAAACAATCAGACAATGAATATTATCTGTTCACAGGCGCTTGGAGCAATGACGCACCGAATGGAAATGGCACTGCAAAGTATATTTATTTAGATGGAAGCCGGAACGAAACAAGAAGCGGAAACCTTGTGAACGGCTTATGGAATGGCAGAGTAATCGACATATTATGTGACGCAAGGTTTGATTATGATTTTGATTTGTCACATACCGTAAATAATGGTCAAGTTGTTGAGGATGTAACAGAAGAATTTCTTAATTACGTCGTTGATGGTTGTAATGTAAATGATTCCTATCTTTCAGAGCATGAAAACGGTGAAAAAAAGGTAGCTGCGTATGACGAATTTTGGGATGATGGTGGTGACGGCGTGTATTTTTACTGGCGTAATTATGATTCAAATGGAACAGTGGGCATTGTTGGCTTTGCATCGAATGATTAGACCAAAACAAAATTCCCAAAACTGAACACTTCCATGCACAAAAGAGGGGAGTAGGCAATAGATGACGTTTTTCCGAAGCTGTCAGAAATGATACGCGGCTGGGAAAAGCCGCAGCCTGAATTTAGGGGCTGCCGCAATAAGGATTAGGCATACAGGATATAACATTATGTTTAGATTAACTGATTTTATATCATGCGCTTATATTCCTTAATGCGGCAGTCCCTTTTTGCAATATATCCGCATATATTTTAATCCATAACAATAGAAAGCCCGCATGGCGTGTTTTCCATCATAAAAAATTAATAAAACAAAAATTGTTTAAAAAATTGTTTATAAAATAACAATTATTGTCATTTTGCGCATTTCAGTGTAAAATAAAATGTAAGAGCTTACATACCCGTATTTGCGCCGTGTTTGGGCTGAGCCTGCGGTATGGTATGTGGTTGTGGCGTTTTAAAATATTTTATATTAGGAGGTTAATAATGAGCAGACTTGAAATTCCCGTGCCTGATAAAGCGCAGACAGTGGTAGAGCAGCTTTATAAGGACTTGGAGAGAAGGATCGAGGCAAGCCCGCTGGGATTATGTCCGATAGATATGACTAAGGCTTTCTTGGAGCTTTGCCATGCGCAGACCTGCGGAAAGTGCGTGCCGTGCCGTGTCGGGCTGAAGCAGCTGAAAAACATGATTTCAGACGTGCTTGACGGCAAGGCGACAATGGAGACTCTTGACGAGATGAAGGAGACGGCGGTTTCCATTATGGAGACGGCAGACTGCGCGATTGGCTATGAAGCGGCAAATATGGTTTATAAAGGGCTCATCGGCTTTTATGACGAGTATGTGTCGCATATCGAGCTTGGCAGATGCAACTGTACATACAAGCAGCCCGTGCCGTGCGTGTCGCTGTGTCCCGCGGGCGTGGACATACCTGGATATATCGCGCTTGTGCTTGAAGGACGCTATCAGGACGCTATCAGGCTTATCAGGAAGGACAATCCTTTCCCCACGACCTGCGGCTTTATATGCGAGCATCCCTGCGAGGCGAGGTGCCGCAGAAATATGGTTGACGACGCCATCAATATCCGCGGCTTAAAGCGCATGGCGGCGGATTTGGCGGGAAAAGTCGCGCCTCCTGTGTGCGAGCCCTCTACAGGCAAGAAGGTTGCCATCGTGGGCGGAGGCCCGGGCGGATTGAGCGCTGCTTATTATTTACAGCTTATGGGGCATCAGGTGGTAGTATATGAGATGCTGCCAAAGCTTGGCGGCATGCTGCGCTACGGTATTCCCAACTACCGCCTGCCAAAGGACAGGCTTGACGACGACATAAACGCCATTTTGGAGACGGGCGTACAGGTAAAGCATGGTCTTAGGATAGGCATAGATATCACGATAAATGAGCTAAGAGAGCAATATGACGCGGTACTCATCACTATCGGCGCAAGCACGGACAAAAAGCTCGGCATAGACGGCGAAGACGCAAACGGAGTAATCTCCGCTGTCAAGTTCCTGCGCGACGTCGGAAAGGACGCGGCTATAGACCTCAAAGGGCAGGAGGTATGCGTAGTCGGCGGCGGCAACGTGTCAATGGACGCTGTCAGGACTGCGGTAAGGCTTGGCGCGAAGAAGGTCAGCATTGTGTACCGCAGGCGCGTCGCTGATATGACGGCGCTGCATGACGAGATAGAGGGCGCGATAGCCGAGGGCGTGGAGGTACAGACGCTCAAAGCGCCAGTGAGAATAGAGACAGACGGCGAAAACAACGTCAAGGGGCTGTGGGTACAGCCGCAGATGATTAGCGAGATAAAAGGAGGGCGCGCGAGCGTCAAGTCTACGGGCGAGCCAGAGGTGCTTCTGACCTGCACTACCGTGATAGTGGCTATCGGTCAGGATATCGAGTCAAAGCACTTTGCGGACGCGGGCGTGCCTGTAAACAGGGGAGTGATTCAGACGGGAAGGAATGCGGGCTTTGATTTGCTGCCAGGCGTATTTGCGGGCGGCGACTGCGCGACGGGACCTGCCACTGTTATCAAGGCGATAGGCGCGGCTAAGGTTATCGCGGCAAATATTGACGAGTACCTTGGCTTCCACCATATCATACAGAGCGGCGTGGAGGTGCCGCAGCCAAATCTCGCGGACAGAAATCCGTGCGGGCGCGTGAATATGACAGAGCGTGAGGCGTGCGAGAGAATATGCGACTTTGACGGCGTAGAGCTGCCTATGACGGAGGCGGAGTGCAGGCAGGAGGCATCAAGGTGCTTACGCTGCGATCATTTTGGATATGGAGTATTTAAAGGAGGGCGCAAAACATTATGGTAAAGCTTACAATAGACAATAAAGCTGTGGAGGTGCCAGAGGGAAGCACCATTATGGATGCGGCTAATATCGCGGGTATTCCCATACCAAAGCTCTGCTTTTTAAAGGATATAAATGAGATCGGCGCGTGCCGCGTGTGCGTGGTGGAGATAGAGGGCAAGGAAAAGCTTGTCACGTCCTGCAACAATCAGGTGGAGGAGGGAATGGTAGTCTATACCAACAGCCCCAAGGTGCGCAGAAACCGCAAAAAGACTGTGGAGATGATACTTTCCCAGCACAACAGCAACTGCGTGACCTGCGCGAGAAACAGAAACTGTTCGCTGCAGACGATCACGAGGGATTTGAATATTTTGGATGTTCCGTATGAGAAGGAGCTTTTCCCGCTGCCGTGGAACAAAAATTTCCCGCTTATCAGAGACGCGGACAAGTGCATAAAGTGTATGCGCTGCATACAGGTCTGCGACAAAATCCAGAGCGTAAAGATTTGGGATGTCGGAGGAACGGGCTCGCGCACGGGCGTCTATGTATCGGGCAACAGGAAGATTGAGGAGTCGGACTGCGTGCTTTGCGGACAATGCATCACTCATTGTCCTGTCGGTGCGCTGCGTGAGCGTGACGACACTGAAAAGGCCTGGTGGGCAATCGAGAACAAGAAAAAGGTGACGGTCGTGCAGGTAGCGCCTGCCGTGCGCGCCGCATGGGGCGAGGTATTCGGCATTCCCAGAGAGGAAGCGACTATGGGCAAGATTGCCGACGCCTTGAAGCGCATAGGCTTTGACTATGTTTTTGATACTGTATTTTCGGCTGATCTTACTATTATGGAGGAGGGCAATGAGTTTGTAGAGCGCTTTAAAAAGGGCGACACAAAGCAGATGCCTATGTTTACCTCATGCTGTCCAGGGTGGGTAAGGTTTGTGAAATCACAATATCCCCATCTTGTATCGCGCCTGTCTACGGCAAAGTCGCCGCAGCAGATGTTTGGCGCGGTGATGAAAAGCTATTTTGCAAAGAAGATTGGCGTAGCGCCCGAGGATATGGTGACGGTTTCGATAATGCCATGCCTTGCGAAGAAGGGCGAGAGCAATATGGAGCTTTTCTATGAGGAGTACGCGGGCAAGGATGTTGATATCGTGCTTACTACGAGGGAGCTTACGCGCATGATTCGTATGGCGCATATTGATCCTAAGACTTTGAAGGACGTGCCTTGCGATGAGCCTATGACGGACGGCACGGGTGCGGGCGTTATTTTTGGCACTACGGGCGGCGTTATGGAGGCGGCGCTTCGGTCGGCTTACTATTTGATTAAGGGGGCAAATCCTGATGCTGATGCCTTTGAGGAGGTAAGGAGCAGCAGGGAACAGCCTAAGTGGAAGGAAGCATTGTTCAAAATTGATGATATCACTGTCAAGACTGCGGTTGTCAACGGGCTTGCCAACACGAGGGAGCTTATTGACGCGCTTGAAAAGGGCGAGGTTCACTATGACTTTGTTGAGGTTATGGCATGTCCCGGCGGTTGCGTCGGCGGCGGCGGACAGCCGATAAAGGACGGGTATGAGCTTGCGACGGACAGGAGTGTGAATTTGAGGCAGCTTGACGAGAGCGCGCCAATCAGGTTTTCGCATGAAAATCCTTCGGTGCTGAAGCTGTACGAGGAGTTTATGGAAAAGCCGCTTTCGCATAAAGCGCATATGCTGCTGCATACAGACCATAATGCATGGGAGATGCCGCAGGTTAATCGGTAATAGAGGGTATTGGCTGCGGATAAAGTCTGTCAGATATGCCAGATAGACTATCTATGCAGACGCGATATGTTGTAAACAGTCAGGCAGGCTGCCGCATAAAAGCGGCGGTCTGCCTAAATTTCCGTGCAGTTTGGCAGATTTTTGAAATTTACAATTAAAAAAATTAAATGAAAAAAATTAAGGCTGGGGCGCTGTCTTGTGTTATCAGACAGGGATTTGCAAATATATAATGCGCGAAACCACCGACAAGGAGATTTATCAGAAATGTCACTACATATATACGCAATGACGCACAAACGATTTGACGCGCCAGATGACGCGCTTTATGTCCCGCTTCATCTGGGACATGCAAAGGCTAAGGAGGATTTTGGCTATATCGGTGACGACACGGGCGACAACATATCGGATTTAAACTGTTATTACGCCGAGCTTTCGGGCGTATATTGGGTTTGGAAAAACGTGCAAGATGTTGACAGCGTGGGCGTATGCCATTACAGGAGATACCTCACGCGGGAGGACGGCTATGTATTCACGCAAAGCCAGTATGAGCAGCTGCTTAAAAGCTATGACATAATCACGACAAAACAGCTTGAGTTGCCAAATTCGTATCGTTATGGATTTGGTGCGCATCATGATGTATCAACACTTGACAAGACGGGAGAGATAATCAGGGAAAAATATCCTGAATATTATGACACGTTTGTTAGTTTGTCTAATAAAAATAAAACATATTTCGGAAACATAATGGTGGCAAAAAAGACGCTTTTTGACGAGTATGCCAAGTGGCTTTTTGATATACTGTTTGAGCTGCAAAACCGCATAGATTTAAGCTTTAAGGACGACTACCACAAGAGGGTGTTTGGCTTTGTCTCGGAGTTTCTTCTCTATGTGTGGGTGACTGCGCGAAAGCTAAAGGCGTATGAGTGCCGCGTTGCCATTATCGGTGAAAAGACTGAAACGCGTGAGATAAAGGAAAAGATGGCGGAATTTTTCCGCAAAAAAGACGCTGCGGGCGCAAGGGAATATTTCGCTTTGTGCTTAAGGCAGCGTCCTGACGTACTTATGGAAGCGTCTGACATCACGGGTGAATGTAAGCTGTGCCTGCAGGCGGTTTCCACGGCGGGGCTTGAGCTTGAAAAGTACGGGAAAAGTTTTTTGGAGCGCATAAATGATTATGACACGGTTGTCAGATTTTTCAGGGGGCTCAATGACATAGCGGTAAAAATCGCGGACAAAAATGCAAACATTACACAAGATGAAATAGATGAATACGCAGATTGTCTTAGGAAAAACAACGTGAGCGATATAGCGCTTAGGGCGGCGGTGAGGATAAATTCGCCAGACGCTGATATATTGGAGAAAGCATATAAAATATGTGATATAATGGATCTTGATAATTAACTGGATTTATCATACCGAGATGCAGGCAGCTGGCTGGCAGCCTGTCTTGATAATAAGATTTAAAAATCAAGCGCTTTAATAATATGCAAATATGCAGCCGATACAGAATGAAAACACAACGATATATGACAACGGAGGGCTCAGATGGTAATAAAAATAGGAAAAAAGCCAACGATAACAAAGCTTAAAATAGGCGGCAGTGACAGCGACAAAAACGAATACGGGGCAAACAGCAGATATTTGACTAAAAACGGCAGGCCGATACTGCCTGTAATGGGTGAGTTCCACTATTCGCGCTACGCGGCGGACGAGTGGAGGGACGAAATCCTAAAAATGCAGGCAGGCGGTATCAGAATACTGGCGACATACGTATTCTGGATTCACCACGAGGAGAAAAAGGGCGAATTTGACTTTACAGGAAACCGCGACATCAGAAGATTTCTGGAAATATGCAAAGAGGTAAACATGCCCGTGTGGCTGCGCATAGGTCCTTGGGCGCACGGCGAATGCAGGAACGGAGGCTTTCCCGACTGGCTTGTGGAGGAGCTTGGCGACAGAGGCTTTGGCAATGTCGCAAGGACAGACAGCGAGCCGTATTTAAGCTATGTAAGAAGCTTTTGGAAAAGGCTTGCCGAGGAGACAAAGGGGCAGATGTGCAAAGACGGCGGCGCGGTGATAGGCATTCAGCTTGAAAACGAATACTGCCATGTGGGAGGACCAAGCGACAAGGACGAGGGCAGAAAGCATATTATGACATTAAAGGCGCTCGCGCGTGAGCTTGGCTTGGACGTGCCGTATTATACGACTACAGGCTGGGGAGGAGCGGTTTCGGTATATAATGAAACGCTTCCCGTATTTGGCGGCTATGTTGACGCGCCGTGGGAGGACAGTATAAATGAGCTGCCCGCGTCGGAAAATTTCCTCATAACGCCGCCTGACGAGGAGGCTAAAATGGATAACCCATACCTTACGGCGGAGCTTGGCGGCGGTCTGCAGGCGACGGCGCACAGGCGGACATATCCGTTTGCGAGGGATATCGAGGCGCAGAGCCTATGCATGCTTGCAGCGGGCGCAAATCTTTTAGGCTATTATATGTACCACGGGGGCTTCAATCCCGACGGAAACGGCGAAAATAAATACTCTACATATCAGGAGTCAAAGGCGACAAATTATTTCAACGACCTGCCGATAAAGGGCTATGATTTTGAGGCGCCGATACGCGAGAGCGGCAGGTTAAATGAAAGCTTTCACAGGCTTAAAAAGCTGCATCTGATGATAAACGCCTTTGAGGAGCGGCTTGCCCCCGCAGAGGCATATTTTCCCGATGAACAGCCCGAAAGCTCGGAGGATATGCAGACGCCGAGGATAAGCGCAAGATACAATCACGATACAGGCGAAGGCTTTTTATTTGTAAACAATCACCAGCGCCTTAGAGAAATGAAGGATATAACCAGGCTGGAGGCTGAGCTTGAATTTGCGGACGGCAAAAGGCTTTCCATAAAGGACATAAACTGCGCGGGCGGCGAGTGCGCGGTAATACCCTTTAACCTGAAAATAGGCGAAAGCAGGCTTATAAGCACAAACGCCTCACTTTTGACAAAGGCGGGCTCACGGTATTTCTTTTATTATGACAGTGAAAAATTTTCGCAAAAGCCGCGTTTTGAGTTTGAAGCTCTGCCCAGCAGGGATATTGTGCTTTTGACAAAGGAGCAGGCGGAAAACGCGTATGTTTTCAAAGATACGCTTTATATTTCTGAGCATCTGCTGTATGAAAAAGACGGCAGGCTACATATGCTTTTGGACGGAGATTGCGGCTCTGCGCGCTACATCATATATAAAGAAAATGATTTTTGGGAAAAAAGCATTGATATAGACACAGAAGCAGCAAGAGTATCCGTTGAAACGCAGGAAAGCGGAGACGAGGAAAAGGAAAAGATACTGGCGGCTGCTGATAATTACAATGATGCTCCAGCCGATAAAAGCTGCAGGACATACAAAGTGTCGCTTGGTTATCAATATAATGAAGTTTTGCCGCAGGGAGCGGCTTTGAATGAGATTTATCTGAATTTATCATTTGGCGGCGACAAGGCGCAGCTTTTTTGCGGGGACAGGCTTATTGATGACTGGTTTTCAAATGGCGATGAGTGGTATGTCGCACTGAAAAGATACGGATATCCAAAGGAGCTGCAGCTTGTGGTTTATCCATACAGAGATGAAGTATATTATGATTTGCCGCGCAAAAAGGGCTGTGAGCTGCTGTCCGCGGAGGCTTATGCGGAATATAGCGTGGAGCTTGGGCAGAATTAGATTATGCCAAGTTAAAAATAAAAATCCCGAATGTAAGGATTTACCAAAACCCTTGAAAATTCGGGATTTTTTTGCTATGCTGATAGTGAGCTGTTTCTATCTCATTGAGCCGCTCGTGGCAGTAGATGAAAAGGTCTGGATTGCGTCCTTGATTTTCTTTTCATCAGCGGCGGGCGTGGGATAGTAGCCCCTTGAGTGCATAATCTCAAATAAGTCCTGCTGAATGTCGTGTTCCTGCGAGAGACAGTTGAGCATAGTGTGCCTTAAATCTTCATGAAGACATTCATTTGAAAAGGAATTGTAGTTGGCTGTAGTTGCCTTTTCGGTGTTGAGCGCGTCGGACAGTATTTCCTTGTCCGAAAAATTTGATAAATTCGATGTCATGGCTTACCTCCTCTGGTTTTATTTAAGCTGTGAGTAGAGGGCGTTGAAGTGTCCCTGATGCTTGTTTGAAATTTCCTCAAACTTGCTTTTTATTTCCTCGTCAGAGGTCTGATTGGCAAGCATTTTGAATTTTTTGATCAGCAGCTCCTCCTCTGATAAAAGGCTGTGGATTGAGGATAATTCTTTTTCAGTTAATTGTGTCATATTTACCTCGTTTCTGCGCCTGCGCCGCGGCTTGGAGCCGATGGCTTTAAGCGCGGTGATGAATTTGTTACAGAGGTAGTGTGTGTCAAAAAAGTGAAATTATGCATTTGGCAAAGATATTTTGGAAGGTTTTGCGGCAGCTTCATATAATAGGAAAGGTTAGGTTTGATTAGGCTGTATTTTGAAAAAAGGTAAATATATTTTATTTGTGAAAATTATGTATAATATTTGCATAAATTTGAAAAGATAAACAAAAAAAGGAGATGAAAATTTATGAAAAGAAAAATTATTAAAAACAAATTTACTTTGGCATTTGCGATATTGGCAGTGATGGCGGCTGTGCTTACGGGCTGTTCGGGAAGCGAGAGGAGCTCTGACGAGGTTGAGACACAGCAGGGCATGGACACTTCGGGAATGGTGCATTTGGAGGGACTTGATGAGGTTTCGGCACTTTTTGACGAAGTGTATGGGGGAGCGGCGCAGGATCTGCTCCCCGCCAATCTTGAGACATCGGAGCTTGACCTTGCAGACGCGGATATGGTTTCATACCATACGGGGCTTGAGGACTTGAGCGGTATTGAGGGTATTTATATATCGGAGTCTATGATCAGCTCAGTTGCATACAGTGCAATGTACATCAGGACCAATGACGAAGCGGATGCGCAGCAGATACTTGATGCGCTTATGGAAAAGGTAAATCCTGCTAAATGGATTTGCGTGACGGCTGAAAAGGAGATTGGAGCTGTGTTTGGAAACGACGTGTTCTTTGTGATGGGTGCGGCTGATGCGGCTGACGATGTATTTTCAAATGCGTCTAAGGCGGCTGAAAGCCGTGGCATGGCTGTTTCTGAGAGTGTTGAAAAGGTAAATCCGTTATGATTTTTTCGAGCATAACTTTTTTGTATTTTTTTCTGCCCTTTGTCCTGCTTTTGAATTTTATCGTGCGGGGGAGGGGCAGAAATTTATTTTTATTCGTGGTGTCCGTGCTGTTTTATGCGTGGGGCGAGCCTAAGTTTGTTTTCCTTATGCTGGCGGAGATTGTATTCTGTTTTTTTATGACGGGGCTAAAGGGGAAGGTTTTTTATGCCCTTTCTGTTATTGTGCCTTTTGGACTTTTGTTTTTCTTTAAGTTTTCCAGTACGTTTCCGATTGGGATTTCGTTTTATACTTTTCAGCTTGTGAGTTACTGTATAGATGTACATAGGGGGCGCGTGGAAAGGCAGAAAAATCTGATTACGCTTGCCGCGTATGTTACTTTGTTTCCGCAGCTTGTGGCGGGACCTATTGTCAGGTACAGTGATGTTGAGGGGGCTCTTGTCGGGGTTGACAGGGAGAAAAGTGACAGTGGTGTCAGTTTTGAATACGGGGTCATGCGGTTTGTGCTGGGGCTTGGGAAGAAGGTTCTGCTGGCGAATGTGCTTGGTGAGTTTGTGGCGGAGGTGTCGGGGCTTTCGGGCAGGGGGCTTTTGGCGTCGTGGTGTTATGCCGTGGCGGTGGCGCTGCAGATATATTTTGACTTTTCGGGGTATTCGGATATGGCTATAGGGCTTGGGGCGATGCTTGGGTTTAAGTTTCCTGAGAATTTCAGGTATCCGTTTATTTCGGGGAGTATTGGGGAGTTTTGGAGAAGGTGGCATATTACGCTGGGGGCGTGGTTTAGGGACTATGTGTATATTCCGATGGGCGGGAGCCGTGTCGGGTTTGTGAGGTGGATTTTTAATGTTTTGGCGGTGTGGGCGTTTACTGGGTTATGGCATGGCGCGGAGTGGAATTTTGTGCTGTGGGGGTTAATGTTTGCGGGGCTTTTGGTGTTTGAGAAGATGGTGAAGCGGGCTTGGGAAAAGATAGGCGGCGGTTTTAGAAATGGCGCGGCGGCGGCTGGGGTTTTGATTGTGAGGCATGTTTATGTGTTGTGGTTTGTGATTGTGAGTTTTTTGGTTTTTCACAATACGGATTTGGGGAGGGCGGTTTTGGATGTTGCAAGTCTGGTGAATTGTGGCGGGTTGGTTACGGATGATGCGAATGTGTTGATGGTGTCGGGGTTTATGGTGAGGAATAGGTTTGTGGTGCTGGCTGTGGGGATTGTGGCGGCTACGCCGCTGCCTGCGATGGTGTGGGGGCGGTTTTGTAGGTGGATTGCAGTGCATAAGTATGGGAGAGGGGTTTTGCAGGTGGTTGAGAGTCTTGGTGTGGTGGTGATTTTGGGGCTTTGTACGGCTTATATTATTGATGGGTCGTTTAATCCGTTTTTGTATTTTCGGTTTTGAGATGTTAGGGTGCTGGCAGGCGGCGAAGTCAGCCGACTATGTCCGTGCGCGTGCGGTGGCGTGAATGGCGGATTTTCTAATGTAATGCTTGTAGGTATTTTGGGGCGGCGAGGCACGGCGCAAGTCGCCATCCGTGGCTTAAGTGCGCCTCAATTTG
>X301_European_Hare__coassemble_1430_pt1 | contig 11754 bp, 13 predicted proteins | sample X301_European_Hare__metabat2_low_PE_011 | metagenome-assembled genome bin X301_European_Hare
ACTTCACATCAATAAATGTTTTTCAGTTTTTTTACTGACTTTCCGAGACTACACGCCCGTTTACATATATAATATGCGAACCATCGCCGAATATTACTTTTTCATTTCCGATTGCGACATATCTCTCTATCGCATAAATCGGCTGTCTGCCTTTCATTACATCATTTTCTGTGATAAAAATTACATAACTATCGGGAATATTTTCGGTAGCTTCTCCTGACTTTAATATATGCGCGTCAAGCAGACTGCTGTTGTGTCTTGCCCTCTTTGCGTCCGCTCCTTTGTCATTGCGCTGAATTTCTATGTTCATCTCTGTGCTGTCTGTGTCAATGGCGTGTATGTCCAATATTGCCGAACGCCCCTGCAGGTTTTTCAATACTTCCTGTACACGGATTGATTTGATTTTTATGCTCCTCCCTAAGACAATCCTAAGTATCAGCTCTACTGCTTCAAAATTGTCTTCAAGACAGACTGTAAAAAATTCATCGTCCATATACCGCAAGGACTTCAACCTTTCTAAATTCGCTGGATTTACTTGATTTTGGTTTGTCTGTTTCTGCTGTTGCTGCTTTGATGTGTTCAAAAAAATCTCCTTCCTTGTCACTTATTATACCACTTTCCTGCGCCTTTTGAAAACTGGATATTTTAAAAAATATTATTTCAATTTAATTCCCATTGTCTTAATTTTGTTCCATTCAAAAGACTTGTTTGATAATAGCACACCTTGACGCAAAAAGTAAACTCAAATGTAAAAAATAGAACAATAAAAATTTTATAAACTGTGGCAATTATCTGTTTTTTTGCGAAAATCATTTTTGCAAAAGAGGGCAAAAACAGGCTGTCACACTGATGATTAATTAGCGTGGCAGCCTATTTAGGAATTGCATAAGTAGTTTTGAATTTCATAAAAAATTTTTTATGCCTGTTTTTAATATGTGCTATACTAAAATGTCTATCTTTTTATACTTTGCAGCCTGCTCTGATAACGTTTCTGCAGTATCGGTAGGAATTTCCGAAATAATTATGCTGTCTGCAGCTTCAACGCTTTCCTCTGCTACGCTGTCAAGAGTTTCCTGCGGGGTGTCTGTGATTTCCTCTATAGTTTGGCTCGTTTCTTCTGGCAATTCCGTCATCCGCTCTTGCATTTCTTCTGTCATTTCTGTCATCTGTTCTTGCATTTCTTCTGTCAGCTCTGTCATCTGTTCCTGCATTTCCTCTATGCTCTCCGTCATCTCGCCCTTGAACTCGTCTGTGCCAAGCGCCTCCTCTGCAATATCCTCGCGCCTTTCCTCGGCGGTCTTGGGTTCCAGCTTTTCTGCTTCCTCGGCAATCTTTTCACCGATTTCCTTTGCCTCGTCCATTACGTGCCACATCTGCTCTTGATTGTACTGCTTTTTGACTGCGGCAATCTGGTCTTCGTATGTGCGGAATTTATCCAGTTTTTGAGCAATTTCCTCTAATGTGCTGCACTCTATATTTTTAAGGCTCTCTTTCTGGTTTTCCCAAAATGCAATCTGACTTTGGGCTTTTTGCTGTCGCTCTGCCTTGTCCTGTGTGCTTTTAAGCCCTGTCCGCTGCATCATCGGCAGACTGCCTGCAAATATTGAATTGGAATTTTTTGATGCTGTATTAAATATTGTAAAATTCATATATCCGCCCCTTTCTATCTTCTATAATAAATGCTTTAAATTGCGGTGAAATCTTTTATATACTTTATCGTACAAATTCTGTAAAAATAAAGATAAATGTCGTGAAACGACCTTTTTTTGTTGTGAATGGCATTTTAAAAAGCCGACGCTGAAGATTGCGACGGCTTCCATAAACTTGTACATAAATGATTTATACTGTCTGCCTGCCGAATTTGTTCAGATATTCCTGCGCCTTTTGAAGTGATGCGCCAAGCTGTGTCTGAAGCTGTTTTATGATTTCACTGTCCGGCAGATTTAGGTCATAGCCCATTTTAATAATTCCCTTAACTCCACACTCAATACCTTGTTCTAATCCCCTGTCATATATGCTCTGCCCCATGCCGCTCATCTTATCAACCTCCTCCCGTATTTGAGGGTTTCTATCCATATCTATATATTTTTGAATATTCTCTTAATCGGAAGAAAATACAGCATTTAAGTATTTGAATATGTCGCAATCGGGCGTTTTGTTTCCACGCCTGATTATCACCACTTCCATCAAGTCATAGTCTTCTACAGGCTCATCCGCGTGTCCTACCATGTCTTCCTTTACAAAATGATACCTTGTAACTGTGTTTTGCAGCTTTTCAGGTATGTTTTCATTGCAAACCCATATGCTGTAAGCTTTTTCCAAACGATTATAGTCTGTCGTTTCCGTAAGTATGCCAAGCTGCGACGAGATTTCCCTTGCTACATAGTATGTACCGCGTTTCGTTATCGGGTATTTTACATTATAATCGTTATGTACTTCAAAATTTATGTGCAGCATTATGCAAATCATTTCATTTGAAAGTCTCGGATTTTTTACCTTAAAGCGGCAGTCATAGTAAATCGTCTTATCCGTTGGCGAAGTCATCTCTGTGCCTGCGTCCTTTATCCGTAGCGGAAGGTCACTCACCGTGTCGGTCAAGCTTATTGAGTCCGTATCTATCAGAGCGATTATTTCATCATTAGTGCAGTCCTTAAATTCGGCAACTACCTCCTTTAGTATTGGCGCGATTGCTTCGCGATATCTGAAAAATGCCTTGCACATCGCGTCGTACTTCTGCCTGCCGTCCATTGTGTCTATAAGCTGTATTATTTCATCATTCATTAATTAAATTATGCCTTTCTGTAATCTTAATATATCATCTGTGATTAAGGATTTCAAGGCTATTAGAATAACATATGCAAAAAGAAATGTAAACTCAAATGCAAAAAAACGAACTGTAAAATTTTTATAAACTGTAATGCTTATTTGTCTTATATGGAAAAATTTCTGCGTTGACAGACGAATAGCGACTGTCATACAGAAATTAGTGTGACAGTCGCTTAAATTAGCCTTCGACGGAAGCATCTATCTATTAGTTAAAGTAAAAACCATTGGTTTCAATGTAAGATGATGGTGTAATATATGAGCAAACGCCTTCTTTACATCCTGTTATACTTCCAGCAATTCTATTTATACCAGTAGTTGTGGTATATACAGCACATCCTCCGCTATCTCCAGAAGCAACAACTGATGGTCCGCTAATTGCAACGAGCCCTTTAACTTTAATATCTTCATAAGTTTCAGGATCGGTATATTTGAATGTCCACAAGTAATTAATGATGCCTTTCCATTATACGTTCCAAAAAAACATATACTGCAAGATTTTATACTTGTTATTATTTCACCACCTCGCATTGCAGTTAATTTGGGAATATTTTCCGTCTTATATAGTACAATTGGAAATGAAGATATTTTAGAACTATCCACATCATATATCTTATCGACACCTATATTTATGGTATTTGTTTTAATGTCAACATAATATTCATAAACATTTGCTTTGCTTTCTGTTTCCATAATCGCTTTTTCTTCGATGCTCAATAAATATTCATATGAATAAGGTACCTGACGAAAAATAATTTTATCTTTTGTTTCACAAGCTGACATATAATAATTTTCTATTTCTGGGCTTAATTTAGTCACCAAAATAACCAAATTGCTACCATCCAAATAACATCCTCCAAATGTATCAGGATAATCCTCGGATACCATGTCCATTCGGATATTTAAATTTTTTTAGATAAATTTAAATACGCATTGTATGCGTCTTCTTGATTATTTATGCTGCCATCTTCCGTTGCTTATGCAACATTACCATAAAAAACAATAATACTTAAACCAATTATTGCAATTAATAATTTTTTTAAATTATTCATATACCTTTTCTCCTCCTGCAATCTCAAAATTTTCAGAAATAACGCAATCATCTTTAACACCGTAAATAACAAGACGATAAATACCCTGAAGCAAATATGGGTATTGATCAGTTACCTGCTTAGGAATAACAATCTTTTTATTGCTCATGCCGGGACAAATATCCGTTGTCAGATTGTAAGCAAAATCTGTCTGCAATTCTATCCAAACACCTTGATACCACATTTCAATAGCAGGGAATGCAACTTTGTACTCCCAATCATCCTGAGTGTTATTCTTAATTATGCAATCCAATAAACCTCCTTCCCCACTTATTAATTCAATATCATCTCTTATCTCTATGGTATTTAAGGTGATTATGTCTTTATATGTGCGGCTTATTTTAAAGGCATCTAAATATGGCGTTAAATTCATTTCCGCATAGGAACTTTGCTGTTTGCTCCATTCATTATAACTTTCACTTAATGGCGGTATATACCCTAAGAAGCATTCAATTTTCTCTTCCATCGTAAAGCCTACCCTGTAGCCGCAAGTGGCGGCGATAATAGGATTGTTCCTATTCTTTAATATTCCGGATGCCGAGATATTCCCATTTTTTATTTCATATATTACACGGTCATAATATAAAAGACTATTGCCATCTGAATGTACCAAATGCTCACGGCAGATTTCTTTCATGCAATCGGGATTTTTCATATCATTAAAGCTGATACATGTGTTGCGTGGAACAGTTACCGTAATAAGTCCGTTTATGTTTAATGATATGTTCCGCCAGTTATAAAAATCAGTCCACTTAATATCAGTTATTGTTATACTGCTATTTTCCAAACCATAGCTGAAAGTCGCGTATTTATCCCTATATGCCGCAAAGACAGTACTTATTACCATTCCTATAATTAAGGCAATTACAAAAACAAAGATATATGCTTTATCCATGCTTTTTTTATTTTCTTCCAAATTTGGAATGTCATCGATGCACTCATCCAAACGTTTAAAATCAGGCTGATAACATGTCTCTTTAATCAACGCAGCTTTTCTTTCATGCAGTATGCTTAATAACTGTTCTTTACTTCCTATTTCATCAATATTTATACTATCCTTATTTAGAACGGATATAATCTGACTCTTCTTTCTAATAATTTCAAAATATTCTGCCAGTACCTGATGAATTGACGCAGTGTCGCCAAAAAACACAAGCTTTATATCCTGTATTGAAAAATCAAAAAATCTCATTATGCAGATTTCATCCAATATATGCAGCTGTTCATCATTAAAATAATAGTTTTTTCTACCATTAATAATTTCTTCATTCGGTGTAAGTAATCCTTTGCTAATATAATAACGGACTGCTTTTTCAGTAAGCCCTGTTTTTTCCGTGACAGTTTTCATTCTGTAATTCATATAAACACCTCAGCAAACAATAGACATTATAATAAACTCACTTTAATTTATTGTACATTCTTACCTAAGGGAAGTGTCAAGATTAAATTATACATTAATATAAAAAAGGCAATCGCAAAGCGGTATCAAGCGCGTTTTGCGATTGCCTTTTTTTGTATTGATATGCTGCGTTGTCTTATTTGAATTTCAGAATACACCGACGGTTATTTGTCATTGTCATCTTTTGTGTCTGTTTCGGTTTTGTCGAAAGTCTTGTCGGTTGTTTTATTGCTTGTTTTATCGGAAATTTTATCTTTATATTTGTCCGTGTCCTTGGCTTTATCCTTATCTTTTCCCTCTGTCTTGTCTTTATCCTTATTCTTGGTTTTCTCGCCTACTTTTTCATCTATTGTGCTGTCAAGAAGCTTTGAAATTGTGTCCGAATATACGCCGTTTCTATTGTAGGTCACATCTACGCCCTTTGTCCTTGCCGCCGCGTTGGATATTGCGTACGCTTTTTGCGATATCTGGTTGGCATAAGAGCCGTAGCCTGTAAACAGCGTTTTGAGGGTGGATATGTTGTCAAGCTCAATTTTGCCATCGCCCAATGTTGTTTTTTCTTTGAGGACATCCTCGTTAAACTCCAGCTTATTGCCTGTGCCTATGCTGATTCCCACTTTTGAGAGCAGGTTGCCTGTTTTCTTTGTTATGCCTGTCAGCCATACAGCATTGCGCAGTATATTTTTTGTCTCGGAATTTCCTGCCTGCTCCACTACGGTATTGTAATCGTCAACAAAGGCTTTGACTGCCTTTGTGATAGCGTCCCAGTCGTAATCCTCGACTTCGATTTCCTCTCCTGTTTCCTCGTCTGTTTTCTTGAATTTCTTTTTTTCATAGAGTGCGGAATTGCCTAACGCATCTGCGGATTTTTTCAGGGAATCCGCGCTTGAACGCATCATTGTAAGCCTTTTTGCCGAATCCCCGAAGCGTGACTTCATATCCGCGTCCTGATTTGCATAGTATGCCTTCATCAGTTTTCCGTAGCTGCCGTTTTTAATCATTGCGTAGTCGGACAGGTTGATTGTGCCTGTATCGTTTCCTGTGGAAAGCGTACCGCCAAACAGCGCCGAATAATTGAAATTGGTGTTATACTGGTTTAAATAGTCGTTATAGTCGCTGAAATTTATTCCTGACATAAGCTTTTGCCTCCTTATTGATTTATATTTTAATAGGTTATACGCTGCTGTAAACACTGTTAATTTCCATTGACATAGTCCTTATCTCCTGTGCGATTAAAATATGAACTCTGTTTCCAAAAAACTACGAAAGTATTCTTTCTATATATTCTATCGTAAAAAATATTTGAAAATAAATATAAATGTTGTGAAACGCCCTTTTTATGATGTGAACGGCATTTTAAAAAGCCGATACATCTCTGCATCGGCTTTTTTCTACAAATCGAACTTATCTAAATTCACATTCCTCTATCACGCACTCGTGTATCTTTGTAGCCTTATCGTAATTTATCCCGACTAAAAGCACTTTCCCTGAAAATTCTTCCAGTGCCTTACAATAGTTTTTCTCTTTAATCTGCACCGTTTTAAAATGCACACGCTCTATCTTATCCGCCACCTGCTCACAATTTCCGCTTCATACGGCTTCCAAAGCCGCCATCTTTTTTTCGGCTTATACCTATTAGGTGTAAGCGAACCGAAACTTACGGAAAAATCTTCGTTTATAAATCCGAAAAATCATAAACTTGCTAAGGCAGACATTTCTGAGCGGAATGCCCTTGTCAAAATTTGTCTATATAATCCCACCCTTTAACATACATTTCATTTCAAATTATATTGTTCCAAAAATTCTGAAACAGTCAAAACAGAGTTATTTTTCGGAAAATGCTTTATATTTCCCGTAATCAGCTTTGCGCCGCAAAACTTTGCGACCTCATAAAACTTCTTGTCTGCTTCATCTGAAAAATCAACGTTCAGCGGCTCCGCAACTACACTGTGCCCGTTATCTACAATCCAATCAAGTAAAGCACTCACTTCGCCATTTGTAAATTTAAATTTTGGTCTTGTTAAAACTTCTTTGTACTCGCTTAAAATTCTATAATCATAACAAGGGATTAACCCTCCGCTTATTATCAAACTTATAACCCTTGCTGGAGCGCCATTCTTTGACCATAAAGCAGATACAAGAATATTTGTGTCAATCACTACAAGCATATCAATCTCCTCGACGTGCAGCAGATATTTCAGCTTCAATTTCCTCATCGGTCATATAGCCGTTTTCTGCAGCTTTCATACGCATAGAATTAAAAGCAAGCATTGCTTTCGCCTGCCTGACCGCTTTTACGGTTTCCTCAAAACCGCCCTCAGCAATATCAATCAAAAGCGCCGTTGGTTTGCCATTTTTAGTAATTACGACCTCGCCGTCAGAAGAAAGATCATCCCATATACTTTTTGGAGTAGTTCTTAAATCTCGTACTGTGTAAAAATTCATATCAATCACCCCATAAATATTTTACCATATTGTATCACAATTGTCATCAAATTGTGCGTATTAGTTTATGTAAATTCAGGCTCCTTCCCCAGCATTTCCACATAATACCCGCACCCATTACGCTCATCAAGCTTGACCGCCACATCATAGGCGCGCCGATAATAATAATCCTGCAGCTCATCAATCCGATACTCGCCGTCTTCGCGGTACAGCGGAAACGATGAGTCTAAGTTAAGCTTGACTGTAGTCTTCTTTCTCCCCTCTGAAAGCCTCTTGAAGAAAATGCTCATTTTGCGGCTTTCCCTGAATATGGCTCTCGGATTTCTGTCCTCCTGAAACCTTTTCCAGCATTGCTTGTAATACCTAAGCGCCTTGCCCAAATCGGCATACGCGTAACAACATATCAAATCGTCCCAAACCTCCAGCTTATTGCACAAGTCTTTTCTCCTTTCAAGGATTCTGCAATATTCCAAAGCTTTTTCCAAATTTCCGTTGTTAATATAGTATTGCAAATAATCTAATTTCATATTGCCCCAAGCCCAATAACGGTCACCGCCGCCACAACGCAGATTAAAACTTTCAATATCCTTGGCAAGCTCCTCTGCACGGTCAAAACCGCCATTTTTCAAATAAAACCGTATCTGCGTGTTTCGCTCACACGCCCTGCAGTCGCTGTTTTCATCTCTCGGTTCTTTCTCAAATGCATAAAAAGCCGCTTCTGCCTTTTCCTTATCAATATTTTCGTAAAAATAAAACATCGAACGATAATATGAGCGCAGGCTGTAGCCGCACTCTATGCTCCGCCGTTTAAAGTCCTCATAAAATTTCAGGCAGTCCTCCATAGGAATTTGATAAAAATCAGTGCAGTCCACCAGCAGCCATTTGTAATCCCACATCACATGGGGCAGCATCTTCTCTCCACTATAATATTTAGTACACGGCGCATCAGGATATTTGTCTATAAGCGCCAGTACCTGCGGAAAAATCACAAACATATCAAGCTTGTCCCAATAAAAGCATGACTCGTAGCACAGCATAAGCCTGAAATACAGTTGAAACGGCACATCGTTATTTTCGTCCGCCTGTTTTATCGCATCATATATGCCCTCTATCCTCGCCTTTCCATGCTCCAGCTCATTGTATCTTCTTATACATTCGTCAGAATCATACATCTGAAAGCCCCCTCTCCATCAATAACAGGATATTCCTGTTTAACATTCCCAGCTCATTGTTGTGCAGAGTAAAGCCTGCTATCTGCAAAGCCTGCACATATAAAATTTCGACAAAAATCCGCCACTGGCTCTCGTCGCCGCATGAAGCCAGTCTCCTGACTAAAGGGCTGCTGTAATTGAAATACAAAGCCGCCGCGGTCTTTGCCGCCGTTTCCTCCTTAAACGCGTCAAGCATATTGAAAAACATAGAGCTTGCCTGAGCGCGCGACTCATTTACCTGCCGCAGAAAAACCGCGTTTTCATCTACCAGATAAAATGTCGGCTGCTGATAAGGCGAAAAATGCTTGACTTCCGCCCGACAGTCGTATGCCATCAAAATGCGGTCTGCTGCCTTCACAAAATCAAACACCTCATCCTGCTCATCAGGCGAAAGCTCCTCCATAAGCTCCTCGACGCTCCAGTCCTCCACGGCGCTTACCTCCAAGCCGTATGTCTCACCCAGCGTTTCAAGCAAATCAAGCGAATGGACATATGTGACATTTATCAGCAGCTTGTCCTGTGCAAAGAAAAGCTGTGAAAGCTGTTTATATTTCCCCGCCGTCGGCGCATATACAAGCGGCTCTTTGCCCATGCGCAGCTCATAGCCTGTCCGCCGCCCGCGCGTCGTTTCAAATTCGTAATAATCTATAAATATCTTAAACAGCTTTGGCGACTCAAGCGCAAGCGACGTCAGCGTCAGATAATGCAGCTTGAAAAATTTCTCAAGCATTTGCGGCGAATTTTGTGCCAGCCCCTCTATGTAAGAGATAAGGCTTTCCTCAATGGCATCGCGCGCCTGTTCAAGCTCCTTATCGGCATAAAAGCCCTCCCGTGACGCTGTCGGGCGCAGCAGAGTGCTGTTTATAATGCACCTTGTAAATACAGCCCAGTCAGGCAGTATTCCCTCCCCGCTTTCCGTCAAGAGCATATTTTTGAGATAAATGCGGTGGCTTCCCTTTGCCGACGGCAGCACGGAATGATTCAGTATGTATGCCACTCCCGAAACGCCTCCCTGCTCTGACGAAAACGGCACGCAGTCAAAAAAACCTTCCTCAAACATGACCTGCCCAAACAGCATAAGCTCATCTTTGTTCGTCTTTCGCCCCTCCCACGGCAGATATACGGGATTTAGCTGCTCCTCCTCGCCGTTTTGCCGTATAATCACAGGGAACGGCAGCAGCATGCCATAATATATCAAAAGTTTCCTTATCGTCTCCTTGGTGAAATACTCCTCTCTGCCCTTTTTTGCGCAAAGTATCACCCTCGTGCCGCTTTGGGGCATATCGGCAGTTTCCGCGCCGCCGTCAACAGCGCGTATGCCGTATGTGCCGTCAGGTCTGCCCTGCCATTCCAAAATCGGCGCGTCTTCGGATTTGCACGACCTTGTGAGTATGCGTATTTCATCCGATACCATAAAGCACGAAAGCAGCCCTATTCCAAACCTGCCTATATAATCCGAACGCAGAGAGTTACCCTCAAGCCCGCGCTTTGACGATTCGCCGATAATAGCCAAAAATCTGTGTATCTCGTCTTCCGTAAGCCCAAGCCCGTTATCCGTAAATGTAAGCCTGCGCCCCTCCTCGATTTCAAGCCGTATGCAGCCGTCGTTTTGTGCATTTTCTTTATTATTCCCTAATCCGCTTTCAAATGTATTGTCATCTAAATCCTCTACACTTTGACGTTCATTAATCCATTTAGCCTTAGCCGTTATCGCGTCGGCTCCGTTCTGCAGCAGCTCGCGGATATAGACATTAGGGCTGCTGTAAAGGTGGTCGGAAAGAATTTCTATCATTCCCCCAAGATTTACCTGAAAACGGTAATTGTTATTGTCCATGTTTGTTTCTCCCTGATTTATTTAAGAATAAAAAGCAATTTCATTATACCACTAATAAATAGGGTTGTAAAACCAAAGGTACTTGAGTTTCCTCAAATTATAACTGCAAAAATACCCGCATAACGCATCAAGGCTATGCGGGTATTTGCTGTTTTTATCTACTTATGGTATGGCTCATTATTGATAATCCTGTACGCCCTGTATATCTGCTCCAGCAAAATCACACGCATAAGCTGGTGCGGAAATGTCATATCCGAAAAGCTCAGCTTTTCATCAGCCCTTTTCAATATACTGTCATGCAGTCCCAGAGAGCCGCCTATTACAAATGCTATGCTGCTTTTTCCCGATACGCCCAACTTTTCGATATGTCTGGCAAAGTTTACGGAATCACGCTTTTCACCATCTATGGCAAGCGCTATGCAGTACATATCTTCGCGTATGTGCTTAAATATTCTCTCCGCTTCTTTTTGTTTAATCTGTGTTCCAATGGCTTCCGATGCTCCATCAGGCGTTTTCTCGTCAGCAACCTCAACTATATCTAGCCTGCAATACCGTGAAAGCCGTTTTGCATATTCTTCCACAGCGTCGCGGTAATATTTTTCCTTTATCCTGCCCACGGTGATAAGCGTTATGTTCATATTGCCTACACTCCAATCTATCCTTTGCGGCTTAAATTTTGTACCCCTACAGAGCAATTTGTTGGTTTATACTTTTTTCTAATTTTCATTTTTCTCATTGAAAACTCTACAATGAATAGCAAATTAAAACCTAACAAATAAATATATAAAGTATATATGAAAAATGCCACCATTTGATTTTCTAAATACAAATGGACTTTTATAACTCGTTTTTATGATCCTATAATTTTTTAATGTTTTTTCTTAATATTTTTCTATCAATGTCATTCAGTTAAGACTTTTCCATTTGCTCTATAGCGGTTTCCTATTTCAG
>X301_European_Hare__coassemble_1479_pt1 | contig 11153 bp, 10 predicted proteins | sample X301_European_Hare__metabat2_low_PE_011 | metagenome-assembled genome bin X301_European_Hare
GGTCTAAAATAGATAATCAAAGGGGGAATACCAAGGAAACAGTTGCCTGTCTCAGACTTAAAATCAGGTATGGTGACGGCTGAGGACATTTTAACCTATGATTCCAGGGTTCTTGTCCCAAGGGGAGTAGCGCTTACCGAAAACATAATAACAAGGCTTGACGGCTATTCAATATATCACGTTTCCATTGAGGACAAAACGGCTGACAGCCTTATCCGCCCTATAGCCTTTACCGATGCCGTTTCAAACGCCGCGGCGCGGTTTTCTCGCGAGTTTAACAGGTTTTGCGAATATTTTCAGGAAAGCTTTAAAAACACCCTGTACAGGAACGAGCCGATTCATGAAAAAGAGATTATGAAAAGCTTCACGGAGCTTATCAGCATTGAAAGCGGCACAGGCGGCCTCCTTATCAGTCTTCTCAATACACGCGGACCGGTTTTTTCAGTTTATGCCCACTGTACGAATGTCGCGGTCATTTCATATGTGCTTGCCGACTGGCTGAAAATGCCAGAAGACGATAAGCTTCTCGCCGCCGAATGCGGACTTTTCCACGACATCGGAAAGATTATGCTGCCGCCCTCAATATCAAGCGGCAAGCTAAAGCGCCTTACGTCAAGGGAGGTTGAAATTGCGAAAACACATACCATCGAGGGCTTTCATCTGCTCGGCAGATACAAAGGCATACCCAAATCCGTACAAAACGCCGCGCTCATGCACCATGAGAAATTTGACGGAAGCGGTTATCCGTACGGCTTAAAGGGCAGCGAGATAGATAAATTCGCACGCATTGTCGCTATTGCAAATAGCCTTGCCAATGCCGTAAGCACTTCTGATCCGCACTCATCTCCGTCCCCGTGTCTCCTGTCCGCAGTCAGATATTTTGAAAACAGTGGTCTGCATAAATATGAGCTCAAATATCTGCTGGTTTTTCTGGAAAATATATTGAATTTATTCACAGGCTCTCCCGTAAAACTCAGCAAGGGAATGGACGGAAATGTTATTTTTGTTGCCCACAGAGAAGACCTGACTGAGCATATGCCTAAGAGTGAAGGCGACGATTTCAGCATACACCAGCAATACTACAGGAGCATTATACAGCTTTCAGCAAAGAAGAATGTTTCTATTGAGACTATTGTATAGAGACTGTTACATAAATATATTTCTTTTCGGCTTTTTAATCGGCTCAAATTCCTTTTTAATAAGACGTACTACCTGATTGCTGTCTCCACGGTCTATAGTGTAGGTATAACTTCCTTCTATGCTTCCGAAGGTCACTATATTTTCCACGGACAGTCTCTGTGCGAGATAATCTGTCATATTCTGCTTTGTGGCATTGTGGTTGTATATTTTTATGTAGGAATATCCCGCGTAATCCTCGGAGTCATATTTGAGCACCTTTAATTTACAAAAAAAGCTTTGTTTTTCAAGAGCGGCATGGAGCGTTTCTATGCGCTCTTTTTTGTCTATAAGCATAAAATACACTACCGCCTCGTCCTTTGGCGGCTCACGCTTTACATAGTTGCGGTACGGGGAACGCCTCAGAGTTTTTATGAGCGCGTTGTACTGCTCGTCGTCTGTTTCCTGATAATATATCACAAGCATATCGTCTATGATAACGTTTGTGAACCACACTACGCCCTGTTCACTAAGAAATTCTGTCACCTTGTTTGCCATATCGCTTGAAATTACATATGAACGCACATACATTTTTTCCTTTATGTCATATAGCGCCGCGCCGTCCATGACAATCACGGGCAGGCGAAGCCTTATATCCTTTAACGGCTCCATAAGAGAGGCGGGCGTGCGCATCGTGGAAATCGTAAAAAGCAGGCCGCTGTCAAGCATACGGTTAAGCTCCACCCTGCTGTACGCCGAGAGATTGTCGTTTTTATCCAAAAGCGTGTCATCAAGCCCCGATATAAAAAATGTGTCTTTATTGAACGCGTGCGGCAGATGAAACGTATTCACGGCTACGCCTATAAAAATGCCTATCATTGTATCAAGGAAACGGTTCCACACAAACAGATAGGGATTGGCGTCCGTGATATGGTTTATCACAATGCTCAGAAAAACCACGCATGAAAAATAAGACGCCTGCCTTTTGTTTATAAGGACAGTAGTATAGATAACCGCTATTATCATAAGCGATACGGTGATGCTTTCAAAAAGTTTTTCTGACACTTCTGTCATATTTATATGAGCATAAAGCACCAGCACGGCTAATCCGTACAGTGCGCCTACAACCGTGCCTATAGTCCTCTGGTATGCTTTTTTCTTTGTTTCATTTATATAGTCCTGCATGCACCAGAGCGCGGCAAGCTGTGAGTAAAACACTATACCCTCGCCGTTTCTGAGCCAGTCTACTACAAAGCACAAAAATACTGCCGCGGCAGACTTTATAATGCGCTGTCCTATCCGCGGCAGCGCTGTTTTTGTTATCTTCAAGGCTTACACCACTTTTCCCTTGCTATGTCCGCTATGATTTTTGCCGTGCCGTCAATACCAAAGCGGCTGCTGTCGAGCATAATATGCTTGTAGTCAAACGGTCCTGTCCAGTCGGGGCAATATGTCCTGTGGTAATTTTCCCGCGCCGCGTCCACTTCCCTAATCATTCTCTTAGCGGTCTTTAAATCCATCTGCAGAATATCCGTGCAGTTTTTAAGGCGCGCCTCATATGGGGCGTAAATATACACGCTCAGAAGATTTTTTGTCCCGCACAATATGCTGTCCGCGCACCTGCCCACGATAATGCAGGATTCCTTTGAGGCGAAATCCATGATTACATTTTTCTGCACATTAAATATCTCGTCCTTTAGGTTTGGTATGCCTATGCCGAGAGGGTACATACGCGGGAAAAATTTTAGTTTGCTGCTTTCCTCCTGCTCGCTTATCACGGACACGGGAAGTCCCATACGCTTTGCCGTCGCCTCCACTATATCCCTGTCAAGAAATTCTATTTCCAGCATTTCCGAGAGCTTATGGGCTATTGAGCGCCCCATGCTCCCAAACTGTCTTGATATCGTTATTACGTACTGCTCCATTTTTTCCACCGTTTCTGCGCTGCGCCTTTAGTATGTTAAAGCTTGTGCGCGCAACGCATACACAAGCTTTATAAACATTCCTATGCCTTTACTTTTCTTCTTCGTTTCTGCATTCTGCGTACTATGCAGGAAAGCGTGTAGTTTATGGCAAAATATATCAGCGCCGCAAATCCAAACAATACAAATACGTCAGATACGTTTATGTTTCCCGTGCCGTTGTATCGGTTTGCAGAGCTCAAGATCTGCTTTACCCTTGACATGAGCTCGATTACCGCCACATTCGCAAGATACGACGAGTCCTTGATTGTTGACGTCACCTGGCTTACGAGCGTCGGCATGACACTCCTGTATGCCTGCGGCAGAATTACGTATATAAAGGTCTGCACAATGTTAAAGCCCTGCGCGTGCGCCGCCTCAAACTGTCCCTTGGCTATGCCGTTAAGCCCGCCTCTTATTATCTCCGCCACTACTGACGAGGTAAAGAGAATGAGCGCCACTGATGCCTTAAACAAGAGCTTTGTCTCCACGCTTGTGAGCCCGAACAGCTTCCTTGAAAAGAGCGAGGGACACGGACAGAACACGAGGCATATGAATATCCAGAGCAAAAGCGGCGTATTCCTGAACACTTCTATATAAATAATTGAAAGCGTGTGGAATATCCGCGGTACAACGCCTTTTGTACAGTAGTTTCTCACCAGCGCCAGCACGGAACCTATTATTATGCCGCTCAATACCGCGATTACGGATATTATCATTGTAAACAGTACGCCTTTTCCGATATAGAGCAGAATGTCAGCGTTTTTCAGCATGGAAAGGCTTGCCTCCACGTTAGTCATTTAACCTCGCCTCCCTCTGCTTTAATGATATCTCCCAAGCACTTGCCGTGCGCGAAAGCGGATAACATATGATAAAAAACAAAAATCCGCTTATCAGGTACGCGGGGGCATATGCGCCGCCTGTATTTTCGCCCGTGACAAAGCTGTAGGTCAGCGAAATCAAGTCCGCGCCGCCGATTATGTACAGGCATGATGTGTTTTTGATAAGGTTTACCACCTGATTTACCATCGGCGGCAGAATTATCTTAATGCTCTGCGGAAGTATGATGTAATACATCTTTTCAATATAGTTAAATCCCTGAGCCGCTGCCGCCTCAAACTGCCCCTTGGGGATTGCCTCTATGCCTGCGCGTATAACCTCCGCCATATACGCGCCTGTGTATATGCCAAGTGCTATAATGCCTGTCATTATTATGCCTATGCTGTGGTTTGAAAATGCCAGTGCATAGTACAGAAAGCAGGTTTGAAGCAAAATCGGCGTGTTTTGTATCACCTCGACATAGACGCGGCTTACTGCCCTGAGTATCTTCTTTCCGCTTGTCGCCATCAGCCCGAATATTATGCCTAATACCAGCGCTATCAGTATGGCAAACACTGCCGTCCTGACCGTATTGAACAGTCCGAGCGCGAAGGTGGTCCTGTAGCTCCACACCTTTCCCCACGCCCTCAACGATAAAATTCCTGACATAGCCGCGCCTCCTGTTTTTAGTGTTTTTTTATCTCTTACTGCAGGTTGTTTTCAGCTATAAAGCCGTCAATCGTGCCGTCTGAAAGCCACTCTGTTATAAGACCGTCAACGTATGCCGAAAAATCCGAGCCCTTTGTAGTGGCAACGCCGTACTCCTGCGGTGAGAACTGCTCCTCAATATATGAACGCCCGTCCGTATTGTAAATCGCAAGGATAGACTTATCTACGCAAAACGCGTCAATTTCGCCTGCGCTGAGCGCTGTGGATATTGCGGGATAATCGTCGTACTGCTGGAAGGACACGCCCTCATTCCAAAGCGCCGCGTCAAATGTTTCCGCGTCAAAGCCGTCGCCTGAAATCAATCCCGCGTCAATCATTGCGCTTGTAAGCGAGCGCGCCGATGTAGATCCTGACGAAACGCCCACCTTTTTGTCTACCAGGTCCGCAAGTGACGTAATGCCGCTTGAATCTTCAACAAGCACTGATACATAGTCCGTGTAATACGGCGTAGAGAAATCCCAGCTTTCCTTTCTCTCGTCCGTGATTGTGAATGTCGCAAGCACACAGTCTATATCGCCTGAGTCAAGCAGCTCTGTCCTTGTGGCTGCGGTAACTGTGGTAAACTCTATGTCAACTCCGAGTCTTTCGGCTATTTTTTTCGCAATGGAAATCTCCATGCCTGAGTATTCACCTGTCACTGTGTCCTGAAAGCCAAAGCCCACTACCGCGTTTTTGACGCCTACGCGCAATACGCCCCTGTCAATGATAGCCTGAACATCTTCGCCGTACTCTCCTGTGGCCGCTGTTGTCTCTGTTGCTGCCGTGTCACCTGAAGCTGTGCTCTCCTGTGTAGCCGCGGCATCGGCTGCGGGTGTTGTCTGCGCATCCGCGCCTGACGAGGTTTCGGCAGAACCGCCGCACCCTGTAAGCAGCATTGCCGACATTGCCGCTGTCATCACTGCGGCTGCAAATTTTGATAATTTTCTCATAACAAACTCCTCCATTCTATTATGCTGTTTTTGCGCCGTTTTGTCCTCTTTTTGCAGTCCATGGCTCGGCGCGGCTGTGGATTGCTTTTTATATCAACGTCCCTGCGTGCCGCCCTATGCTGTCACGCTTGGACACCGATAACATATTGATGGCTTATCTTATGATTTTACCGAGGAACTGCTTTACGCGCTCACTTTCAGGATTTGTAAAAAAGTGCTCCGGCGTGCCTTCCTCTATTATCTGTCCGTCAGCCATAAACACTACCCTGTCCGCTACCTGTCTTGCAAAGCCCATCTCGTGCGTTACCACCACCATGGTGATATTTTCCTTTGCAAGCTTTATCATGACATCAAGCACTTCCTGTATTGTTTCTGGATCAAGCGCCGATGTGGGCTCGTCAAACAGGATTATTTTTGTCTGTGCGCAAAGCGCTCTTGCTATGGCTATTCTCTGCTGCTGCCCGCCCGACAGAGTTGACGGATATACGTGCGCCTTGTCCCTTAGCCCTACGACATCAAGGTAGTGGTACGCAAGCTCCTCAGCCTCCTTTTTGCTCTTGTGGTGAAGCTTTATCGGCGCTATTGTGAGGTTTTTCAGCACGGTCATATGCGGATAAAGATTAAACTGCTGAAATACCATTGAGATTGACTCTCTTATGATTTTTGTCTTGTTTTTAGATGTAAGTTCTGTGCCGTTTATGTACACGTGCCCGCTCGTAGGTTCCTCCAGGAAATTCATGCACCTGACCGTGGTTGATTTTCCCGAACCGGAAGGTCCTATTATTACAAGCTTTTCACCTTCCCTGACTTCAAGATTTACATTTTTTAATACCTGTAAATCTCCAAAATTTTTGCATATGTTTTCCAGCTTAATCATATCTTCCCTCCGGCATAAACCAAAATAAAACAAAAATGGCGCTCCACTGATTTACAGTGGAACGCCTTTGTCCCTTGACATCATACATATTAATTTATTTTTTATGATATGTCAACCTTTTTTTCTGAAAATTTTTGGGAAAATTTGATTTTTATTTTTTTACTGTCATTTTCAGTTTCCTGATTGGTGAGTTGGGACAATACTTATATGCGCATTAATCCTTAGTAGTTTTCAGCACATACCTCAAAGTACGCCTGCGGGTGTGCGCATACTGGACATACCTCGGGCGCTTTTGTGCCTACTACGATATGACCACAATTCCTGCACTCCCAGACCTTAACCTCGCTCTTTTCAAATACTGCCGCCGTTTCAACATTCTTTAACAATGCACGGTAACGCTCCTCATGATGCTTTTCGACGGCGCCTACCGCCCTGAATTTTGCCGCAAGCTCCGTAAAGCCCTCCTCCTCGGCGGTCTTTGCAAACCCTTCGTACATATCTGTCCACTCGTAGTTTTCGCCATCTGCCGCAGCCGCAAGATTTTCAGCCGTGTTACCGATACCTTTGAGCTCCTTGAGCCACATTTTTGCGTGTTCTTTTTCATTGTCAGCCGTCTTTAAAAATATTGACGATATCTGCTCGAAGCCTTCTTTTTTTGCCACTGACGCGAAGTATGTGTATTTATTGCGCGCCTGTGATTCTCCCGCAAATGCCGCCTCAAGATTTTTTTCCGTTTTTGTGCCGCTGTACCTGTTTGACATAGCCTTATTCTCCTTTTCATTTTGATACATCTAATTATACTTAAATTTTGATTTTCTGCAAGCGTTTAATTAATTATTTGCCGGCACAATTCAACTAAATTGGCTTTATTAAAAACATCAGCGCAATTATTAAGCGGAATACCCTGTACATCAGGATATTCCGCCATTTAGTCTTATTGAAAATTTATGTGTTGTTTCTAATGCGCTGTACAAAGAATTTTGCAAAGCGTGAATAATACAGTGGATTTTTAACTCAAAGAGCTGTCCTGCTTTGAGCTGTCCTGTTCGGGCTGCTGGTACTGCGTCGGCTGCTGTACGCTGCCCTGTCCTGGCTGCTGATACTGCACTGACTGCTGATAATTCATATTCTGATTTGGCTGCTGATACTGCATATTCTGCACAGGCGGCTGGGCATATACAGCCTTTCTTACAATGCCAAACGCCTTGTCCGCAAAGCCTTTCACAAAAAGAGCCTCAGCCTCCTGCCCCTTTGATACGCGCATTATAGCGATAATCGCAATTACAAGTATTATAATGTCTATAATTGACGATGCTGCGCCAAGCGTCACCGAAATTACATGCCCCAATATGGGAATGCTGTAAATCGGACTGATAACGCCGATTATTATGTTCATTATGCTTGCCACCATGCCAAGGAAAAGCGCCTGCATAACCTGTCTGATAAGCCACTGGTCCTTATGCACCAGAATGACAAAACCAAGCAGGAGAGCCAAAACCGTAGTGTTGCCAAATATTGCCAACACAAAGGCTAACACCGCATAAAAGCTCAAACAAATTCCAAAATTGTCTTTTTTCATAATTAATTTTACTCCTTCATAATTGTGTGATTTCCTAATAAGACCTTGTTGATTATAGCATTTTATATGTTATTAGTCAACTTATCGCAGGCTTTTGTTTAGCCAGCTTTTGTTTAGTCAGTATTTTCCCTGTCTCGCAGATATTTTGCAAGCACTTTTGTCACGACTGACATATCTATAGGCTTGGAAATATGCGCGTCCATTCCATATTCAAGGCATTTCTTTACGTCCTCTGAAAACGCGTCCGCCGTCATGGCGATAATCGGGATATGAACGTCTGACCTGTACGTCATTGCGCGTATTTTTGCCGCTGCGTCATAGCCTGACATCACGGGCATGCGGATATCCATAAGAACAGCGTCATAGTAGCCCTCCTCGGATTTTTCAAACATCTCGACGCATATCTGCCCGTTCTCCGCCCACTCCGTCTGTATGCCGATGTCTGCAAGCAGGTCGTTTGCAATCTCATAATTCAAATCGTTGTCCTCCGCAAGCAGCACCCTCACGCCCGTGAAATCACGCTGCTTTGCCTTCTTTTCCTCCTCCCTGTACTGTATCGGATCCATAAACTGCATAAGCCCATGGAAAAGCGTCGATTTAAACAGCGGCTTCGAGATAAATCCGCTTATTCCCGCCTCGCGCGCCTCCTCCTCGATATCGCTCCAGTCATACGCCGATATCAGAAGAATGGGCAGCTCACTTCCATATACGCGGCGCAGCTCGCGCGCTGTCGCTATGCCGTCCATATCACCCATTTTCCAGTCAAGCAGAATAATCTGGTAATCGTTATGCTTTTCAAAGTGCTCGCCCACCATTTTGATAGCCTGCCTGCCGCCAAGCGCCCAGTCGCATTTGACCGTCATCTCCCTTAAGCTTGCCGCCGTGTCCCTGCAGAGCTGCTCGTCGTCGTCAACAAGAAGCATATTCCACTCGGGAAGCACCATATCCGCCTCCTTTACTGTCGCCTTCTCCAAGTCAAGCGTGACGTGGAACTCTGTGCCCTTGTTCGGCTCGCTGTTTATCTCGATTGTGCCCTCCATCGCGTCTATTATATGCTTGGTAATAGCCATGCCAAGCCCCGTGCCTTCCGTCTTGTGTACACGCAGATTGTCCTCGCGCACAAACGCCTCGAAAATTTTCTCCTTAAATTCGGGCGTCATGCCGATGCCGCTGTCCTTCACGCGAAAATGCACCCTGACATATTTGTCCCCCTTTGGCGAGGGCTCCTGGCTGACTGACATATGAATCATGCCGCCCTCGGGCGTAAACTTAAACGCGTTTGACAGGAAATTAATAAGCACCTGATTCAGACGCACGCTGTCGCAATATACGTCCTCTGAAATTATATTGGAAATAAAAATGTCAAACTGCTGGTTTTTGAGCTTTACCTGCGGCTGTATGATGCTCACTATGCTGTCCATCGTCTCGCGCAGCGAAATAAGCTCCACATTAAGCGTCATCTTGCCGCTTTCTATCTTTGACATATCGAGGATGTCATTGATAAGCCCAAGCAGGTGGCGGCTTGAAAGCGTGATTTTTTTAAGACAGTTTGTAAGCTGCTGCTTGTCATCTATGTTTGCCGTGGCAATCGCCGTCATGCCGACTATCGCGTTCATCGGCGTCCTGATGTCGTGGCTCATATTTGACAGAAATTCACTCTTTGCCTTGTTTGCGCTGACTGCCTCGTCACGCGCCTCATTGAGCAGCACAAACTGTTTTTTTGTAAAATTATAGTAAAATACAAAAAGCGCAAGGAAAATAATAAACAGCAGCGCCATCGACAGCACATAGTAAGCTGTGCGCGCCCCTTCATGGCTGCTGACTATATCGTCCAAGGTCGTGTACTCCATAATGGTTATCAGATACCATTCCGAATAAGCAAGCGGCGTGGCGACTATGCTTCTAAGGCATTTTTCGGTATTTATGGTGTCGTTGAATACGCCGCCCTCGTCCATCGCTTTTTTTAGCCCGCTGTGGAAATATTCCGCGTCTTTTCCGTCGCTCATGACTACTACATTGCCGAGCCAGTCAAAAAAGTTTTCCTCCTGCGTTTCCTCCGTCTTCATCAGCAGCGTGCCGTCTTTCATGGATATAAACGAATATGTGTCCTCGTCGGCATTGCTTACCGCGAGAGTTTCCCTGATGTAGTCTATGCTTATGCCTGCCGCAATCGCTATGCTTTTTTCCCCGTTTTCAAGCGTGTACTCGCATGGAACGCCGATTAAGACTTCAAGCCCGTCACTGTTTTCCTGCCTTACAAGCGTAATCTTTTTTTCGCCCGCCCTGATTGACGCCATAAAGTTTGTAAAATCAATCGGCATAAACTGGTCGCCGTATATCATATGCAGCTGCTCGTCGTCTGTCAGAAACGCAAGCCCGTCAAATTTTCTTATCATGCCGCTCCTTGTAAGCTCCTCGATAAGCTCATGCCCCTGGATTTCTCCGTCGGGCGGCGTCCTGTCGATAAGCGTGTTTATCTGCGAAAGCTTTGCGTCCATTGTCGTCTGGAAATGTCTTTTTATCTGTACGCTTATCCGCGTCATATAAAAGTCGCCGACCTTGTTTACCATTTGGGCGTTTATTCTTGAAGTCGAACCCAGCAGAAAAATAAACACGCAGATGCAAAAGACAAATACAGACACAAAGCTGCCTATCAGAATTTTAGATGTCTTTTTTCCCATTCCCCTTCACCTCATAAATTTTATCCTTTTACGCATTTGGTTTTTAGCAATATATAATGGATTATATAATACTTGGCAAGTTAAAGTCAATGATACTTTTCACGCAAGGGAAGGCTTTATCAGTGAAACTTACAAAAATTTAACTATTAAGTATTCTTTCTTTTTCTGCCAGCAATGATTTATATTTTTCCACAAACATATCCGCCATTTTATCCTCGCCCATTTTTCGGTAAATTTGGATAATGTTTCCATAGCAGTCGGCGAGGTTTTCTCCAATCTGTGCGGCATCAGGGCGAACGACAGCATTCAGAAACAGCAACAGAGCCTTGAGAAGCTCATTATTGTCAAGGTAAGCGGTTGCATGCACAAAACAGGAATTCTGATAAGACCTAATTTATAACATTTAATAACTGTTATATCTTATCTCCAAAAAATCCGCAAACCCTTGAAAATGCTAAATTT
>X301_European_Hare__coassemble_1480_pt1 | contig 11141 bp, 7 predicted proteins | sample X301_European_Hare__metabat2_low_PE_011 | metagenome-assembled genome bin X301_European_Hare
TTCGAAAGACGGGAAGTATATTGATCCTATGGGGCTTATGGCTATAGACGGGTAAGGCATAGCGCCTGCCCGTTTATTTGTTTTCGTCATTTTTTTGCCTGAGCCTGTCAAATATAAGCTCATATCCGTCGCAGCCGTAATTCAGCGATCGGTTGACGCGGCTTATTGTGGCTGTTGACGCGCCTGTTTTGTCGGCTATTTCCATGTATGTATTGTGGTTGTGGAGCATTGTAGCAACCTCAAAGCGCTGTGAAAGCGATAAAAGCTCGTTTACCGTGCATAAATCTTCGAGCAGGCTATAGCCCTCCTCGCGTGTTTCCAGGCACAAAAGCGCATCTATAAGATGATCCACCGCTTCGGTTTTTATCTTTTTATTCATGGCTAATCCTCCATTTTAAGTGTCATTATAAGGTGAATGTGGTGAATGTGACAATTTAAGACTGTAAAGCTTTACAGTCTTAAATATACAATACTAATATTATCATATCGTGACAGATAAGTAAATTGGAAAAATACCTCCAAATATCAAAATATTTGCCGTCTGTCTGGAAGCAGATGTGTTTTGGCGGAAGGCTATTGTTTGAAATAGCTTATCAAATGCTATAAGGCTGATAAGCATTAAAGGTTTTCCTATTGCAAATTGGTTTTATGTATGGGAAAAATATAACGGCGGCAGCGCATAAGCGCCTGCTGCAGCAGTAAGCCGAGTATGCCGCATGATATGATTTCTCCTGCGCCGACGGTCAGCATAAAGTACGGGATGGAGCCGTCAAGATGGTAAACGTATGCCAGCACAAACGGAACGATTATAGTGTTTGCCGCGATTGGCGGGATGGGCGTGAGCCATTGCAGGCAGCGGCACGCGCCTGCTGATGCCTTGGCAGCCTGATACGCGTGTCCGATAAGGTACGTGCCTACAGCGCCTATTAAAGTCGCAATGCTTCCAAACAGTATGTCAAGGGGCAGGCAGCCTGTGAGCAAATTTGCCAGAATACATCCTGCAAACAGTCCGGGAATTGCCGCGGGGGTAAAAAACGGAAGAATGGTAAGCGCTTCCGAGAAACGGATTTGGACGGCGTAGCTTGCAAGTCCAAGAGCGGCGGCAAGCTGTGTCAGCACGACATAAAGAGCAGCGATAGCCGCTGCGTGAACGAGATACGATACTTTTTGATTCATTTTTTTATTCTCCTTTAGTTTTGTTTTAGGTGAGGAAGGTCTCGAACTCACCGCATATTGTCGCTGGACGCCAAAAGACACCAGCAGATATGACTATAACACATATGCGTATGAAATGCAAGCATTAAATGTGTGCCAGCCATAAGTGCCAGCCATAAGTGTCAGCCATAGGTCAGCCATAAGTGCCAGCTATAGTTTGTCATAGCAGCCGACAGTCACGACCGCATAAGTCATGAGTGTCGGCTGTCGTCTAGGAATGTTTAATCAGGTTATTGACATACATCGAGAGTGTGTTATATATTAAAATGAAAAGATACAAATTTTGGACAGATAAACAATTACATAAGTACCATTCCGAGGTGTTGACAGTGATGCAGAAAAGTAATGACAACAAAGCAATAACCATATATGACATAGCAAAGGAGGCAGGGGTTTCACCCGCTACTGTTTCGCGTGTGCTTACAAACAATGCGAACGTGCGGCGGGAAAAAAGAGAAAAAATCCTTGAACTTATCACAAAATACAACTTCAAGCCAAACGCGCTTGCGCGGGGGCTTGCCGATACAAAGACAAGGACGATAGGGGTGCTTGCGGCGGATGTCAGAAATCCTTATTATGCCGCGCTTTTTGTGGAGTGCGAGAAGGCGGCGCGGGCGGCGGATTACACGATAGTCCTCTGCAATTCGCTTGGAAAGATGCAGAATGAGGTTGACTTGCTTTCAAAGCTGCAGGAGCAGAAAGTTGATGCCATTATACAGCTTGGCGGCAGAGTTGACGATTTAGTTTCAAACACTGAATATGTTGAGATAGTCAATCAGATAATATCGACAATCCCTGTCGTAGTCACGGGAAAGCTTGACGGCACGAGGTGCCACACGGTGCGCATTGACAGCATGAAAGCGATGGAGCTTCTTATGGAGCATCTGATCGGGCTTGGGCACAGCAGGATAGCGCTTATAGGCGGCAGGAGCGATGTGCTTGCGACGTTTGAAAAATACCAGAAGTACAAGCTTATATTGAAGGAGAATCATATAGAGTATGATGAAAGGCTTGTGTCGGACGGCGGAGGGTATGATTTTGAAACGGGTTACAGGCAGATGAACGAGCTGTTTGAAAAACGCCTTGACTTCACGGCGGTTGTGGCAATCAATGATTTTTCGGCAATGGGCGTGATAAAGAGCATTAGCGAGCATGGATATAGGATTCCCGACGATATATCCGTAGTGAGTTATGACAATACATATATGGCGGAGGTGTCAATGCCCAGCCTTACTAGCATAGATTATAATTATGAAGAGTACGGTAGGCAGCTTGTTGATACGGCAATCGCCCTTATTGACGGCAAAAATATAACGCTGACGTGCATGATAAGCCCTACGCTTGTGATACGCGAGAGCAGCGGAGTATGCAGAAAAGAAGACACGGCGGACAGAAAAAAATAAAACCGATTTCAATATGCGAAAATAATTGTTCAAAAAACCCATTCCTGCGAGTGGGTTTTTATTTATAACAGCAGAAAGCCTACAGAGCGCGTTTCTTGCGTTCATTATCAAATCAGCTTAAAAAGTTTCCAAAAGTTTTCAAAAAGAGTTTCAAAAATATTCCCAAGATTTCTTAAAACTTTTTCAAAGTTTTCCAAAGTCACCCCGAATTTGACACAATGCACATAAAAAACAAAATAGCACTGTAAAAATTAAACAAATTATGACAATTTTGCTCAAAAAGATTGACATACAATCATAAATAGTGCTATATTTTAGATATGAAACCGATTTCAAAAACAGCATATTTGCAGAAAAAGGGGGTAAGAGTATGGAAAAATCAAAGCTTACATTTTTCCAAAAAGTAAAGCGGTACAGGACACTGCTTTTGATGTGTACGCCCGCGATTATTTTCTTTTTGGCATTCAGCTATGCGCCTATGCCGGGCATTTATGTAGCGTTTGTCAAGTACAACTACCGTGACGGTATCTTTGGCAGCAAATTTGTAGGTTTGGACAATTTTAAATTCCTGCTCCAGTCAGGAAAGCTGCTTGAACTGACAAAGAACACCATTCTTTACAACCTGGCGTTTATCATTCTGGGAAATGTCCTCGCCGTGTTTGTGGCAATTCTTTTGAATGAGCTGAGGAGCAAGTGGTTCAAGAAGGTATCGCAGACCATGATGTTTCTGCCCTACTTTATATCGCAGGTTCTTGTAGGTATTCTTGTATATAACCTGCTCAACTACGATTACGGTTTTGTAAACAGTATTCTTACATCATTGGGATTGGAGAAATGGGGACCGTATTCGGACCCGAATGTATGGCCTGTGCTACTCGTAATCATATATCTGTGGCAGCAGACGGGTTATAATTCAGTCGTATATTTTGCGGCGATAATGGGTATCGACCAGGAAACGATAGAGGCGGCGAAAGTTGACGGAGCAAACGGCTTCCAGAAAATAAGATACATAATTCTTCCGAGCCTAAAGCCGACGATCGTCATATTGCTGCTGTTCGCGCTTGGCGGCATTGTAAAAGGCAACTTCGGTCTGTTTTACAATATAATAGGCACAAACTCATTACTGTATCCGACGACAGACATTATTGAAACCTTTGTATACCGCGCAACCATCACCGAGTTTAACTTTGCGACGGCATCATCTGTAGGTTTGTACCAGTCGATAATAGGCTTTGTCACGGTTATGGTAAGCAACTTCGTAGTCAAGAAGATTGAGCCCGATTATTCATTGTTCTAGGGAAATGGGGTGTTGAATATGGCAAAGAAAAAAAATGACGATTATGTAGAGCAGGGAGCAAAGGTAAAGCTTGGTACGTCTGATAAAATCATAAGGACCTTTGGCTATGTGATTATTACGATTTATGCGCTTGCCTGCGTGTTCCCCTTCCTCATCATAATAGGAACGTCTTTTACCAGTGAGGAGGTAATAAGGGCGGAGGGCGTTAAGCTCATACCCGTGGACTTTACGCTGAAGGCTTATGAGATGGTCTGCAAGGGCGGCGCCATATGGTATTCGTACCTGCTCACGATTGTTTTGACCGTGATAGGCACGTTTGTAGGCTTGAGCATTATTGCGATGACGGGCTATGCGCTTCAGAGAAAAGATTTTCCGTTCAGGAATGCGATTTCATTTTTCATTTACTTTACGAGTCTTTTCCAGGCGGGACTTGCGCCGTACTATCTGCTTATGGTTCAGACGTATCATTTAAAGGATAATTACTTGGCTGTCCTGCTTCCGCTTTTGATGTCGCCATGGCTTATAATCCTTATGAAAAATTTCGTCAAGGCTATACCGCACGAGATTACCGAGTCGGGGAAAATAGACGGCGCGGGCGATATGAAGATATTTACGGCGCTGATACTTCCGATGCTTAAACCCGCGCTTGCGACGATAGGTCTGTTCCTTGCGCTGGGATATTGGAATGAATGGTATCAGTCATCACTCTTTTTGAGCTCAAAGGTTGACGTAAAGCCGCTGCAGTACACGCTGTATGAGGTTGTAAACAAGCTTGACCAGCTTAAAAATTCGGTTGCGGGCCAGTACATAACGCTTGCCGATATACCGCAGGAGAGCATCAAGATGGCGAATGCGGTGTTGGCTACGGGACCTATAATCTTCCTTTATCCGTTTGTACAGAAGTACTTTATCGGCGGCATCACAGTCGGCGCGGTTAAAGGTTAGGCATTTATCAAAATCATGAGCATTTATATGCTTGCGATAAAAGAATTTTCAAAATGAAAACAAGGAGGAATCAAAATGAAAAAGAAAATGTTAGCTTTGCTGCTGGCGACCTCTATGGTTGGAGGGCTTGTAGGCTGCGGCGGCTCAAAGGGCGACGCTCCTGCGGGCGATTCATCAACAGGCAGCGCATCAACAGACAATGCTTCAGCGGATAACGCATCATCAGGCGGCGCATCAGCGGATGCCGCTGCGATTGACACGTCCGAGCATGTCGTAATCAACTACATGGTGACGGGCGATAAGCCGAGCGGTGACGCGGCGGCATCACTTGACGAGATGATGTCACAGCTCAATGCTATTTTGACGGAAAAGGTAAATGCGGAGCTTGCCATTTACTATATCGGCTGGACGGATTATCTTTCAAACTACAACCTTACCCTGGCACAGATGGACGGCTCTGTAGACCTTATAGGTACGGCGTCTGACTGGCTTGACGCGTGGCCCAACGCCAAGAACGGCGCGTTCTTAGAGCTTTCAGAGGATATGCTGAAGACATACGCTCCGCAGACATGGGCAAGCGTTCCCGCAGACCATTGGGATCTTTGCAAATACAATGGAGAGATATACCTTATCCCTGAGGACAACTACGCACAGTGGACCAACCACGGATTTATATACCGCAAGGACTGGGCTAAAGAGGCAGGGCTTACTGACGGCGTAAAGAGCTGGGAGGATATGACTACATATTTCAAATATGTAAAAGAGAATATGCCGGACATTATCCCTTGGGATTCAGACGGCACACAGTACGCACAGATGGCAAGCGGCTGGGTAGCATCGCACAGCGATTTCGTTCCCATTGACGGTCTTTCAACAGGCGGATTATGGGGCGGCACAAAGGACGACCTTTACACTATCGTATCGCCGTTCTACACAGACACGGATATGATGGTAGAGTATGCAAAGATGATGAAGGAATGGAACGAGATAGGCGTATGGAAGACAGACGTGCTCAACAATACCGCGTCATCAAACAGAGATGATTACAGAATCGGACGCGTTGCGGCAGAGCAGCACCATACTCAGACATGGACTGATTTGTGCTCAGCTACTCCCGCAAACACGATTTATCAGGACGATCCCGATGCTGAGTCAGGCTTCTTCTACTTTGGCGAGGAGTCAAAGAACGTTGTAGCGCTTTCAATCACGCACGGCGCTATGGCAGTGTCAGCGGCAAGCAAGAATCCTGAGAGGGCTCTCATGGTTTATGACCTGCTCAGAAACGATCCTGACTGCTACAAGCTCTTTAACTATGGCATTCAGGGCGTATCATGGGACGTAAACGACGAAGGACTCAGAATTACTCCCGAAGGCTACAACTCAGACACACAGAATATCAACGGTATGACAAACTGGTGGTGGGGACGTAACGACGACCTTGAAATCAAGGACGCGACAAGGAACTGGGACGCTATCGACGCTCTGTATGCAGAGTATGACAGCATAAAGATCGACTATCCGTATGGACAGTTTGTTCCCGAAGTTGACAATATCCAGTCCTACATCAACAACATTAATGACGTTCACAACACATATATGAAGCAGATTTCATTCGGCTTATATCAGGGAACGGCAGAGGATATCGTTGCTGAGTATCAGGCGGCTCTCAAGGGCGCAGGCATTGAAACTGTCCAGGAAGAGCTGCAGAGACAGTTTGACGAGCTTTACAAATAAGATTATAATTAATATAATTAAATAGAAGCGGCAAGACAAGGGCGTACTGATGCTTCATTGTGAAGTGCGGTATGCCCTTGGATTATATTGAAGCCGAGAATGACGGCTCATCAGTATTGATAAGCTGCCTATGGGCAGCATGGGGGATTGCAATGGGAAAATTTGAGATCAAGGATAATTTTTATTTGGACGGAAAGCCGTTTAAGCTGATATCGGGAAGCATACATTATTTCAGGGTAGTGCCTGAATACTGGCGCGACCGTCTTGAAAAGCTTAAGGCGATGGGGGCAAACACCGTGGAAACATACATACCGTGGAATGCCCATGAACCCAAGAAGGGACAGTTTAACTTTGAGGGCAGGCTTGACCTTGTGCGTTTTGTAAAGACGGCGCAGGAGCTGGGTCTTTATGTGATACTTCGCCCGTCGCCCTATATATGCGCTGAGTGGGAGTTTGGCGGTCTTCCCGCGTGGCTGCTTGCGGAGGACAATATGAGGCTGCGCGCCAATTATGAGCCGTTTTTAAAGCATATAAGGGACTACTATGACACGCTCTTTCCGATAATCACTCCGCTGCAGATTACAAAGGGCGGTCCCGTGATACTTATGCAGGTTGAAAACGAGTATGGTTATTACGGCGACGACGGAAAATATATGGAAACCATGCGGGACCTTATGCTTGAAAGGGGCGTAGAAGTTCCGCTCATTACATCTGACGGGCCTTTTGAGGAGTCGCTTTCCTGCGGAGCGCTTGCGGGAGCACATCCGACGGGCAATTTTGGCTCGCGCACGAAGGAGCGATTTAAGGTGCTTGAACCGTACGCAAAGGGCGGTCCGCTTATGTGCGCCGAGTTTTGGGTAGGCTGGTTTGACCACTGGGGAAACGGCGGGCATATGACGGGCGACTTGGAGCAGAGTACGCAGGATTTGGATGATATGCTTGATTTAGGTCATGTGAATATCTATATGTTTGAGGGCGGCACGAATTTTGGCTTTATGAACGGCTCAAATTATTACGACGAGCTTACCCCTGACGTGACCTCATATGACTATGACGCTGTGCTTACGGAGGCGGGCGATTTTACAAGGAAATATGAAAACTACAGGAGAGTTATCTCAAAATACGCTGATATTCCCAATGTCGAGTTTTCGACTAAGATTGTTAAAAAAGCATACGGAAGGCTTGAAGTAAAGGAAAAAGTCGGACTGTTCAATGTGCTGGAAGACATTTCCGCTCCTATTGAGGACACTTTCCCGATCTGTATGGAAAAGTGCGGGCAAAGCTACGGCTATATTTTGTACCGCTCAAAGCTTGAAAAGGAGAAAAACATTGAAAAAATCCGTCTGTGGGGAGCAAATGACAGGGCGAATATTTTTGTGGACAATGTAAGGGCAGTGACACTTTATGACAGGGAGCTTACGGGCGAGTACGACGTAATATCAGGCACAGTGAAAAAAGCGCAGGACGCAAACGCCGCCGCGCCTGACGATGAGCCGAAGCAGCAGAATGAGCCGATAACCTTCCCGCAGGGCGCGACGATCGATATTCTCATGGAAAATATGGGGCGCGTAAACTTCGGTCCTATGATGGAGAGCCAGAGAAAGGGTATCGCAGGCTGCGTGCAGATAAACGGACATATGCATTACAATTGGACAATGTACCCTCTGGAGCTTGACAATATTGATAAGCTTGATTTTTCAAAAGGATATGACGAGGGGCTGCCCGCATTTTACCGCTTTGAGCTTGATGTGGACGAGCCAGGCGATACGTTTCTCGAGCTTGCGGGCTGGGGGAAAGGCTGCGTATTTCTGAATGGGTTTAACCTCGGGCGCTATTGGGAGATAGGACCGCAGAAGCGTCTTTATATTCCCGCGCCGCTTTTAAAGAAGGGTTTGAATGAAATAATAGTTTTTGAGACTGAGGGAAAATCAAGCGGAATGATCGAATTAAAAGATGAGCCTGATATAGGCTGAAAAAAGGAGCTGCCTGCTAATCAATGACGGTTTAGCAATGCGGCTCCTTTTAAGTGGTTTTATACGGTTAATGAAAGACAGGCGGGTTTTACCTGTTCGCCAGTAACCCTGACAAGCATTTCGCGCGCGCTGTCGCCATGAAAGGCGTATATCATAAGCTGTCCGCGGTATGCTCTCCTATAGCTTGCGCTGTATTCGGTAATGTCGCTCAAATCCCCGTTTTCCAAGCCTAAGAGAGTGCCGTTTTCAACAGAGGCGTTAAGCATAGTTGAGTCATTGTATACGCGTCTGCCGTTTTCGTCAAGCATGGTGACTTCGATCTGATGAAGCCCTGATACCGCGCTGTCATTGCACAAATATTCTTTGAGGGATATCTGGCAGGCGCTCATAGTGGTGTAAAGAGAGTGGCTTACGCCGCAAAATTCGCCTGTTCCCCGCGCTTTAAGCTCTCCTGATTTAAAATTCGTGACGGCGCATATGCAGTCAGAGTCCTTTTCTTTGCTGAAAATTCCTAAGCTTTCGCCGTTTAAGGACAGCTCTATACTGTCAAGATTTGTATAGCATTTTACTAACACAGGCTCGTCTTTACAGTAATTCCAACATTCGCCTGCCGAAGAAAATTCGCATGATACGGCGTCGTCAAATACTTCGCCCCATGGAGTGGTGCGGCTTTCGTCGAGCCGTACGGTGGCAAGGTGTACCATTGGAGTATCGGACCAAAAGCTCTGCCTGCGGAAATACCCTGTTTTTTCAAAGCCCGCAAGCGTCAGAAGTCCCGCGCCTGAACCGTGGACAGGCCAGCCGCGCGCCTCGCCCAGATAGTCGATTCCCGTCCAGAGAAATTGTCCCGATATATATTCATTGTCAGTCACGGCGCGCCATGCTTTATATGTATGTCCGTTTTCGCTGCCAAGGAAAGGCTTGCATGGGAAACGCAGGTGGTGCTCCGCGTACAGGTGCTCCTTGTAATTAAATCCGACGACGTCAAGCGGGTCGATAAATCCAAGCTTGGCTGAAAGCTCTGGAAATGCGGCAGCCAGAGTGACAGGGCGCGTGGCGTCAGCCGATTTTGCTATGTCGCAAAGCTGTTTTGAAAGCGCGGCAAGGCGTTCGGCATTGGGACGCTTTGGATTATACATACGCTCGCTTTCTGGTTTTTGGGCGTCATTATTTCCTGTCATGCTGCCAAAGGACGGATGGCAGTAGGGATCGTTTGGATAGTCGATTTCGTTGCCTATGCTCCACAGTATCACGCTCGGATGATTGCGGTCGCGAAGTATCATGTCTTCTAAGTCGCGCTTGTGCCAGACAGGAAAATTTGTATAGTAGCCCTGATTTCTGGGCGGATAGACGTTATGACCCTGCCACCACTTATTTTTTGGAAGCTCCCACTCGTCAAAAGCCTCGTCCATGACGAAAAAGCCAAGCTCGTCGCACAGGCTGTATAGCTCAGGCATATGCGGATTGTGGCTCATGCGGATTGCATTGCAGCCCATCTCTTTGAGTTTTATAAGGCGCCGCCTCCAAACAGGCGCATACACCGCCGCTCCGAGGCACCCCGCATCATGATGAACGCACACGCCCTTTAGCTTGTAGGGAGTGTCGTTTAGGAAAAAGCCCTTGTCGGCATCAAAGCGAATGCTGCGCACGCCTGCGCGCATGCTGTCCGCACAGTATTCCCGACAGTATTGCGTGTCATTTTCGCCCTTATATCTGATAAAGGTTTTGAGCGTGTAGAGCGTCGGATTTTCGGGAGACCAGAGCATAGGATTGTTGATGATGCCTGTATTTTCCACGCAGACGCTTTCGTTTGGAGGTATAGTGACGTTTGATGATGTCTGGCTTATACATTCTTCGCCTGCATCACTGAAAATTAAATTTGATACTCTGACATCGCAGGCGGCATCGGTATGGTTTGTAATCATGGTTTCTACTGTGTATTCGGCATGTTTTTGGCTTACGATTGGCGTGTGGAAAAATATGCCGTTTACCTCGGGGCATATCGGCTCGCACACGGTAAGCGTGACCTTGCGCGTTATGCCTGAGCCCGTAAACCATCTGGAATCCGAAAGCTCTCGCCTGTCGACATATACGCTTATAATATTTTCAGACTCAAAATTAAAGCAGTCCGTAATATCATAGCTGAATGATATATAGCCGTTAGGACGCTCTCCGAGGTACACGGAGTTGCACCAGACGCGGCTGTTTTTGTAGATGCCGTCAAAATTTATTATAATCCGCCTGCCGCGCCAGCCGCCCTGCGGCTCGATATGTATCCTGTACCAGCCTATGCCGCCCGCAAGATATCCCGTCCCGCTGGAGTAATCCTTTGAAAATGCAAGCGATATCGACCAGTCATGCGGCAGCCGTACTTCGTCCCATGCACTGTCGTCATACCACGCCTGCCATGCGTCGGGCTCATCTCCGAGGTTAAAGCGGCTTTTTTCGATATTAACAGTACGCGTGTCAATAGTCGTATCCATAGCGCAAATCATCTCCTTTATATCTAAATGCGGGCTGCGGCGTAAGCCAAGGCGAAATCCGAAGGCAAAGCAGCCGCGCCTTGCATATATC
>X301_European_Hare__coassemble_1490_pt1 | contig 11068 bp, 10 predicted proteins | sample X301_European_Hare__metabat2_low_PE_011 | metagenome-assembled genome bin X301_European_Hare
CTTAAAATTCTACGTTGTTGAATAAAGTTTCGCAAACGCTTATGTATTATAAAAGAAAGAGGAGAAAAAATATGAGCGAAAAATTAAAGGTAGGCATACTTGGCGGTACGGGAATGGTGGGACAGAGATTTATTTCTCTTTTGGAAAACCACCCTTGGTTTGAGGTAACGACAATCGCGGCAAGCCCGCGTTCCGCAGGAAAAACATATGAGGACGCAATCGGCGACAGATGGAAAATGACTACGCCGATGCCCGAAGCGGTAAAGAAAATTGTGGTTATGAACGTAAACGAGGTGGAAAAAGTAGCGTCTGAGGTTGACTTTGTATTTTCTGCCGTAGATATGACTAAGGAAGAAATAAAGAAAATCGAGGAGGAGTACGCCAAGACAGAAACGCCTGTAGTGAGCAACAACTCAGCGCACAGATGGACTCCAGACGTACCTATGGTAGTGCCTGAAATCAACCCTGAGCATATGAAGGTTATTGATTTCCAGAGGAAACGCCTTGGCACGACAAGGGGTTTTGTAGCTGTCAAGCCAAACTGTTCAATCCAGAGCTACGCGCCTGTGCTTACGGCTTGGAAGGAGTTTGAGCCGTATGAGGTAGTGGCTACGACATATCAGGCAATTTCGGGCGCGGGCAAGACATTTAAGGACTGGCCTGAGATGGAAGGCAACATTATCCCGTATATCGGCGGCGAGGAGGAAAAGAGCGAGAAAGAGCCGCTCAGGATATGGGGCGAGATTAAGGACGGCGTTATCGTGCCCGCAAGCGAGCCTGTAATCACATGCCAGTGCATACGCGTGCCTGTATTGAACGGGCATACGGCGGCAGTGTTCGTCAAGTTCAGAAAGAAGCCGACAAAGGAGCAGCTTATTGAAAAGCTTACGAGTTATAAGGGCGTTCCGCAGGAACTCGGGCTTCCCAGCGCTCCTAAGCAGTTTATCAGATATATGGAGGAGGACAACAGACCGCAGGTTTCGCTTGACGTTGACTATGAAAACGGCATGGGCATATCTGTGGGCCGCATCAGGGAGGATCATGTATATGACTGGAAGTTTGTCGGACTTTCCCACAACACGGTAAGAGGCGCGGCAGGCGGCGCTGTGCTTTGCGCGGAGCTTTTGAAGGCGCAGGGGTATATTACGAAGAAATAATTGATTGCTTATAAAGGAAGATGACATTATGCCTGAAAAAGAAGTGTTAAAAGTAAGTATTGAAGAATTTTCGAGATTGCAGGATTATATGCTTGCCTGCGAAAAAGACTCGGCAGTTTACAAATTAATGCTGGTACGGTATCTTGATTTAAAAGCGATACTGACAAGTTCAGGTATAAATCTTACAGATATCGACCGCATAAAACAGTAACAGCATATAAAGCAGATAAGGGGTGCAGGTGTTTATTGATATTAAATTCTTGCGCCTTTTATTATGCCAATTTTATATAAAATTTTTCAAATTTTGCAACTTTGATGCAATTATGTTGCAACTATGATACAAATATGCGGTATAATGTACCTGTAGAAACAGTAGAGTATGTATAGTTTAAAGACAAAAAACTGTTAAAAACAGATGAAAAGTTCATAAATTAACGGAGATGGTACATTATGAAAAATATTATGGTGATAGATGATGACATCAATATCGGCAATCTGATACAGGAGGCGCTTGAAGATGAAGGTTACGGCATTTCACGCGCGTATTCGGGTACGGAGGCTGTGCTGTATTTAAGGCAGAACGAGAAACCAGACCTTATTCTGCTTGATTTAATGCTGCCAGGGCTAAACGGCGAGGAGATACTTCCGCAGCTTTCGGGCACGCCTGTAATAGTCGTGAGCGCAAAAGCGGCGGTTGACGACAAAGTAGGGCTTCTCATGGGCGGCGCGGCGGATTACCTTACAAAGCCGTTTGAGATAAAGGAGCTTTTGGCGCGGATAGCTGTGCAGCTAAGGAAAAAGCCATATGGCGCGGACAGTTCAAAGGTTGTCTATGACGATATTACGCTTGATACGGCGACGCGGCAGGTAAGCATTTGTGACACGCGTGTCAGGCTTACAAAGACAGAATATGCCATATTGAAGCTGCTTATGCTGAATCCTGCGCAGGTAATAACGCGGACTTCTATACTTGAACGCATAAGCGATGACACGCCGGACTGTGTGGAAAGTTCGCTGAAAGTACATATATGCAATCTGCGCAGAAAATTAAAAGAGGTAAGCGGCAAGGATTATATAGAGGCGGTGTGGGGCATTGGGTTCAAGCTGAAAAGCTTTACTGTTTCTTAACTGTTTTCTGTATATGTTTCTTAACTATGCAGGTTTATACTCCTTATTATAAAAATATTAATAGGCAATAGCGAAACGCGTTCTAAAAAGTCAGAATTTAGCCAAATATGCATATAAAAATGCGGTTAGGCGCAGCGCAACCAGTTACGCCGCAAGATAACGCTTATTTTATATATTTTGCCAAATTATATGTTGTCGAATAGAGTTTCGCAAACGTCTAAAAATGTGTTATTATTTGTAGGAGGATGACCTATGGAGTATGTTTTGACTACAGATGCCATGTGCAAATCATACAAAAAGCATAAGGCGCTTGACAATTTTTCAATGCACATACCGAAAGGGGCGATTTACGGCATTGTAGGCAAAAACGGAGCGGGCAAGACGACGCTGATACGCCTGATATGCGGTCTGCAGATGCCTGACAGCGGCGGATATACGCTGTACGGGTGCGAAAGCAAAAGCGTGGAGATTGCAAAGGCGCGCCGAAGAATGGGTGCAATCGTGGAAACGCCATCAGTTTATCTGGATATGAGCGCGCGCGATAACATTCGGGAGCAGTACAGGGTGCTTGGCATGCCGTCGTATGAGGGTATAGACGATTTATTAAAGCTTGTGGGGCTTGAATGCACGGGCGGAAAGAAAGTAAAACATTTTTCACTTGGAATGCGCCAGCGGCTTGGAATAGCTGTCGCGCTTGCAGGAAGCCCCGATTTTATCATACTTGACGAGCCTGCAAACGGGCTTGATCCTGAGGGAATTGTTGAAATAAGGGAACTTATATTAAAGCTCAACAGGGAAAAGCAGATTACCGTGCTTATTTCGAGCCATATACTAGACGAGCTTTCCAAGCTTGCCACGCATTACGGATTTATTGACAGCGGCAGGCTTATAAAGGAGATAAGCGCGTCGGAGCTTGAAAGCCTGTGCCGTAAGTGCACGCGCGTCAAGGTGAGCGATATAAAGGCGCTCTGCCTTGCGCTTGACGATATTGGGCTTGAATATGCGGCAGTATCTGAGGACACGGCGGATATATACGGGGCTTTCAGCATAAGCGCGCTTGTGGAGGCATTGTCACGGAATAAATGCGAGGTGCTTTCGATGAACGGGCGCGATGAAAGCCTTGAAAGCTACTATATCAATCTTCTTGGAAAGCGCGGGGAGGTGAAAGTATGAGCAGGCTTTTGTCAGCGGGATTTATGAGACTTTGGAAAAGCAGGGTATTTTGGACGCTTGTGGCGGGAATGTTTTTGTGGTCGCTGTTTATGGTATATGGAAATCATATGGAGTGTATAGCTAAAGGGGAAACAGATGATACTCTGAAAAACTTTTTTTTCGGCTATGGGGTGATTATCGGCGGCGCGGTTTCGATTTTTGCAAGCCTGTTTTTCGGAACGGATTACAGTGACGGCACGATACGGAATAAGATAATCATAGGACATTCGAGAAAAAGCATTTATATGTCAAATCTTATCATAAGCGTGGCGGCGGGCGTGGTTATGACAGCGGCATGGATTTTGGCGATGCTTGCGGTAGGCGTGCCCGTGTGTGGCTGGAATGGATTTGATGCTGTGCAGGTGCTTGTGTATTTATTCATGTCGTTTTTTATGATAGTGGCGTTTGCCGCTGTTTTTACTGCATTTAGCATGCTGCTTTCAAACAGGTCGGTTGCGGTTATCGTATCGTTTCTTGTGTTTTTGTTTTTTCTGTGGTGTGGGGCGTATATTTATTCACGCCTTAGAGAGCCTGAGGTGGAGCCTATATACACAATGGTGACTAAAGACGGAGTGGAAAAAATAACTGACGCGTCGTATATTGAAAATCCGACGTATGTGCGTGGGACACAGCGGGAGGTATATACGAGGGTTCTTGAATTTATGCCGACAGGGCAGGCGCTTTTTCTTATGCAAAATGAAGTGACAGATGTGTCATTTATGATATTCAGTTCTCTTGTGATAACCGTGGCTGTGACTTTGGGAGGTATCGTATGTTTTGGCAGGAAGGATTTGCTGTAAAATAAACAGCTGTCAAAATACTATAGCATTTAAATTTCATTTATGTATGGAAAAATGTCAATGCTGGAAATTTTTAAAATGATTTGAAACTTTTCAAAGCGGTGTTTTTCATTGTGATTGTGCCGCTTATATGGTTATGCAGGGCAGGGAGGTTGGAGTGGTTTACTGTGTGTTTGCGGTCGTGGCGTTTTTGGCGGTTGTCGCGGCGCTTGGCATAAAGATTTTTATGTTGAAAAAATCAGCGCGTGAGATACGCCTTGAATTTTCGCGCAGGATGTCGGAAAATACGAATACGCTTGTGGCGATATCATCACGCGACAAGGATATGCGTGCGCTTGCGGACGACATCAACAGGCAGCTAAAGCTGCTGCGCGAAAAACGCCACCGTTATGAGCAGGGCGATTTTGAACTGAAACAGGCTGTGGTAAATGTTGCACACGATTTGCGCACGCCACTGACGGCGATATGCGGGTATCTTGACCTGTTAGGGAAAAGGCTTGAAAGCGGGAGCGATGAGGCACGTTATCTTGGCATTATAAGGGAGCGGACAGAGGCGTTGAAGGAGCTTACAGAGGAACTGTTTAAGTATTCGGTATTTACCACGGCTGAGGACAATGAGACTTCGGAGAGGGTATGTTTAAACGGGGTGCTGGAGGAAAGCGTCGCGGCATATTACGCGGCGCTCAACGGCGTTGGAATAACTCCGAATATCGTTATGCCTGATGCTATGATATACCGCCGTCTTAATAAAAAGGCTCTTTCAAGAATTTTGGAAAATATAATCGGCAATGCGATTAAGTACAGCGACGGTGACTTGGAGATACGGCTTTTTGAGAATGGGAAAATGACGTTTTCAAACTATGCGTCCGCGTTTGACGAGACGCAGACAGGGCGGCTGTTTGACCGCTTTTATACTGTGAATAGCGCAATTAAGTCTTCTGGGATTGGGCTTTCCATAGCTAAGGCTTTGACGGAACAGATGAATGGGAAAATTGGCGCGGAGTATAGGAATGGACGGCTGGAGATATGGGTGGAGTTGTGAAAAAATTTAAAAAAATTTAAAAATTTAGTTGATATTCTTTACGGCTTTGATTATAATATAAATACCAAGAGAGAAATCTCTTCCTGATGACAGGACACAAAGCATAAGGTGTTTGCTTTCGTTGCACTGGCAACGTTAAAACTTTGTAATTACTCTTTAGCATAGAGAATAAACAGGCTGAGCAGGTGCAAGACCTGTATTTGGTGGCAAAGCACCATAACGAAACCAGTTTTTAGAAATCATGGAGAAACCTTTGATATAAGGTTTCTCTTTTTCATTAAAGACGGGATAAGCTTATCAAAGAAATTGAAGGTACATAATGAAATATAAAATACAGAGCACAAGAATATTGACTTCGGAAGAATTGCTGACTGAACTGCATAAAAGCGCGGTCCTATATTCAAAATATGCGGATACGGTCTTATTATTTATATTTAGGGAAAATAAGGCTGATAAATATGATTTTTATGAAGTCAGATTTGGGAAAAATAATTTTATGCATTTGGCAGGGATAAAAAGCAAAATGTTGAGTGCCAATGAATTTTATGAAGTCTGTCTGGCGGGTACTGTTGCCAGAGAGCATTGCAATCCTAGAAGAAGCGCGGGGGCTATGTATTCCAAGGTGTCTGTAATGTGCCAATTGCTGGATTTAAGCAAGGGCAAGTGTTACAAAATAGGCAAAAAGAATTTGGTGACACGTGATAACGATTTTGAAATGGCAACAGGAAATGAGGCAGGAGTAATCGGATATGATTTGCGAATAAATACAAAAGCATCTATGCCGACAACTTTGTTAAATAATCCAATTACGGATTATTGTTCAAGACCGCAAAAAATAATGTATATTCTGCAAAGGCAGGATAATGAAGAAGCATACAAAAAGGTATTTTATGAAATAAAAAAGGGATTATTTGAAACAGAGAAAGCAGGATTTTCTGATGAATTGAAGAAAATGATAGAAATGCGGTGATATTTGTGTAAAGAATAATAAATGAGTCAAGTTTTGCCTGTATTGCAAAATTCCTTTCAAAATCATATAATAAAAAGGACCAGATAGAGCTGCTGAAAAATGACAGGCAGGTATTGATACATACAAAGGATATTTTATATACTTTAGCGGCAATTACAAAAGATGATAAATATCTGCAGATAAGCCAAAACAGCAAGGAGGAATCGGAAGTGTGTGAGATAGCGGAAGCGTTTGTACAATTAGGAATAGAGCAAGGAATAGAACAGGGCATAGAACGTGGCATACAGTCTGGCAAGGCAGCGGGAATTATTGAAATGGGACGCGACATGAGGCTTACGGACAGCGAGATAATAGACAAGCTGCAAAAGAAGCTGAATACTTCAATAGAAAAAGCACAGGAGTATCTTAGGGATTTTGACAATCCTTCCAAGTAAAGACAATGGGAAAAAAATTAATCATAACCGAGAAACCCTCCGTAGCGCAGGACTACGCGAGGGTATTTAACGTATCAGGCAGAAACAACGGATATATAGAAAACAAGGACTACGTGATTACGTGGTGCGTAGGGCATCTGGTGGAGATGGTCTACCCCGAGGAGTACGATATAAAGTACAAAAAATGGGCGCTTTCCGACCTGCCGTTCCTGCCCGAGACATACAAATACGGCATTATCAAAAACGTAAAACAGCAGTACGACACAGTGCACGCGCTGCTGCACAGGAAAGACATTGACACAGTTTACTGGGCGGGCGACTCAGGAAAAGAAGGTCAGACAATCGAGGAAAATATCAGGAACTTCGGCGGTGTCCGCAAGGGCATGACAGAGCTTAGGGTATGGATAGACTCACAGACCGAGGAGGAAATCCGCCGCGGAGTACAGCAGGCAAAACCAATGTCAGACTACGCGCGTCTTGGGGCGTCAGGCATTATGCGCTCAATCGAGGATTACGCGATGGGAATAAATTTTTCCCGCGTTATGTCAGTAAAATACGGCAGACTTTTAAACAATGCCGCCGCAACCAAAAGCTATACGGCGATAGCAGTAGGACGCGTGATGACATGCGTGCTTGGCATGGTGGTAAACCGCGAGCGAGAAATCCGTAATTTCAAAGAAACACCGTATTACCGCGTAGTCGGCAGTTTTACGGACGCTCCAATCGAGGCTGAGTGGAAAGCAGTCGAAGGCTCTGAATACTTTGGCACGCCAAAGCTTTACAGGGAAAACGGTTTTAAGGAAAAAGCAGACGCTCAGGCGCTTATAGACAGGCTTAACGGCAAGCCCGCCACGGTAAAATCGCTTGAAAAAGGCACAAGCAAAAAGAAACCGCCATTGCTTTTCAATCTTGCCGAGCTGCAGGCGGAATGTTCAAAACGCTTTAAAATAAGCCCCGATGAGGCTTTACAGGTCGCGCAGGATTTATACGAGAAGAAGCTGACTACATACCCGAGGACAGACGCAAGAGTGCTTACGACGGCAGTTGCAAAGGAAATCGGCAAAAATCTGAACGGATTGAAAAACTATCAGCCGACACAGGGATTTACCGCAAATATTTTACAAAAAAATGCTTATATGTCCATTGCCAAGACACAGTACACGGACGACAGCAAGGTGACAGACCACTATGCGATAATCCCGACAGGACAGCTCACAGAGCTCTCATCGCTCACGCCCCTGCAATCGAAGGTTTTTGATTTGATAGTCAGAAGATTTTTAAGCATTTTTTATCCGCCTGCCGAGTATCAGACGATAAAACTTGCCGTAGGAATAGAAACTGAGAGCTTTTTCACATCAGCAAAGCTTTTAAAAAGCTTGGGATATCTTGAAGTAATGGGAAAAACGCTTGATGACGCCACAGAGGACAGTGACGGGGAGGACACGGCAAATAAAGACAGTGCAGACAGCAAATCAGATGGCAAAAAGGATACAAAAAAGCTGTTAGCCGCAATGTCCGCGTTAAAAAAAGGCGACAGCATAGAAGTAAAAGGGCTTGACATAAAAGAAAGCAAAACCACGCCCCCAAGGCGTTACACGTCGGGCTCAATGATACTTGCCATGGAAAACGCGGGACAGCTGATTGAAGACGAGGAGCTTCGTGCGCAGATAAAAGGCTCTGGCATAGGCACAAGCGCGACGCGCGCGGAAATCATCAAAAAGCTGATACGCATAGGCTATCTTGACCTCAACAAAAAAACGCAGGTAATCACGCCTCAAAGCTTTGGCGAAATGGTATACGAGGTCGTGTCGATGACAGTTCCCGCGCTTTTAAATCCCAAAATGACCGCGTCTTGGGAAAAAGGACTTGACGGCATCACGAACGGAACAGTTGACGTAAAAGAATACCGCACAAAGCTTGAGGACTTTATCCGCAGGGAAACCTGTCAGATACGCGACAAGGATTTGACAGCCGAGCTTACTGCGCAAATCAATAAAAACGTGCCTAAATCCGCACAAAACGGGAGTGTTGACACGCCAAATGACCTAAATAGTCAACAAAATGCAGATAATGCAGACAAAGACGCATCAGACAAGGCACAGGCATCAAGCCCTGCCGCAAGCGTAAATGGTTCACAGTCAAATGCCGCGACAGCAAATATCACAGCCGCCTATAATGACACACGCACGCGCATAGGCGCAAAATGCCCATTATGCGGAAACGATATAGTAGTAACTCCGTTTGGCTACGGATGCGCATCATACGACAAAACAAAAGAAAACAGCTGCCGCTTTGCAATCGGAAAAATCGCTGGCAAGAATATTTCGGAGCGTCAGGCAAAGGAGCTTTTGAATAAAGGCAAAACAGCAGTCTTAAAGGGCTTTAAGTCAAAGACTGGAAAGAAGTTCGACGCGGCTCTGAAGCTTGATAACGGACAAGTTGTATTTGACTTTCCCGAAAGACCGCAGCCGTCTGAAACAGCGCTTGAATGTCCGCGCTGCAAAGCTCAAAAGCTAAAGAAAAGCCAGTGGTACTATGAGTGCGGCTGCGGCTTTAGAATAGGGCATACCATCGCTCAGGTGAATATTTCTGAAGAGCTTATGCGTGAGCTTTTTGCCACGGGGCGCACAAGCCAAAAGATTACGGGCTTTAAATCAAAGGCGGGAAAGACATTTGATGCCTTTCTTCGGTATGAGAATGAAACAATAAAATTTGACTTTAACGGTCAAGAAAGCGTTCCGCAGACAACTCAGCAGAGCAGCCTTGAAGATGAGGAATATGAGCGCTACCTGATAGAGTTGGCGCAAAACCTTAAAATGTAGGCTGCGCCAATCGTCAGAAAAATTTACCGCCAACTATCGGAATGAAAACACGCTAATCGTCGGAAAAATTTGCCGCCAACTATCAGAAAAATATTCTGCCAATCGTCGGAAAAGTGTTGTAAGATTTATAATTATAGTGCATAATATATACAACACGAATAGAAATGAGGTTTTCCGAATGAAAAATTACAGAAAAAGAATTGCCGATGATATTTTAAAACGAAAGCTTGAAGGCAAAGGCGCAGTGCTGATTGAAGGTCCTAAGTGGTGTGGCAAAACGACAACTGCCGAACAGCTTGCCGCCAGCATTCTGTATATGGATGATCCGGAAAGGAAAGAGCAGAACATTGCCATGTCCGAGCTGAATCCTAAACGACTGTTGAAGGGCGAAACACCAAGGCTTATTGACGAATGGCAGCTTGCTCCTAAGCTTTGGGATGCTATTCGCTTTGAGGTTGACCATCGCGGCGAGATGGGGCAATTTGTACTAACTGGTTCTGCTGTTCCCACTGATACTAAGGAAATAACTCACTCTGGCACAGGACGTTTCACATGGCTGACAATGAGACCTATGAGTTTATATGAATCCGGAGATTCTACAGGTGAAGTCAGCCTGCATGATTTGTTTGATGGAGGAGCAGAAGTTGACGGGGCTTCCAATTTGAGCATTGACCGATTGGCTTTCCTTGTTTGCCGGGGCGGGTGGCCGCAGGCTGTGGATATGCGTGATGAAATTGCATTAGATCAGGCAATGGATTACTATGATGCCGTTGTCCATTCTGATATAAACAGAGCGGATAATGTACAGAAAAATCCCGAAAGAGTTCGTCGGCTTATGCGTTCTTATGCGAGAAATCAAGGCAGCCAAGTACCAAATACAGTACTTGCAAGTGATATTGCGGCAAATGATGAGACTCCGATTAGCGAGGAAACAGTCGCTTCGTATGTCAATGCCCTGCGCAAAATATTTGTTGTAGAGGATATGCCCGCATGGAATCCCAATCTGCGTTCAAAAACAGCCATTCGTTCGTCTGACACGCGGTATTATGTTGACCCGTCTATTGCTGCGGCAGCTTTGGGAATTGGTCCGAATGACCTGATATATGATTTGAAAACCTTTGGCTTTCTATTTGAAACGCTTTGCATCAGGGATCTCCGCGTTTTTGCGGATGCTATGAATGGAGAGGTTTATCACTACCGTGACAAGGACGGACAGGAATGCGATGCCGTTATTCATCTGAGAAACGGTAAGTACGGTCTTATTGAAATCAAGCTGGGCGGCGGTAAGCTTATTGAGGAGGGCGCAAAAAGCCTGAAATCAATGGCAGATAAAATTGATACTGACAAAATGAATACACCATCTTTCCTTATGGTTTTGACAGGAACAGGTGACTTTGCATATCGGCGCCATGACGGAATATTGGTGGTTCCTATTGGATGCTTAAAGAATTAAGGAAACGCTGATTAATACCTTAACCAACATCCCTAATTACCACCATCAGC
>X301_European_Hare__coassemble_1493_pt1 | contig 11059 bp, 9 predicted proteins | sample X301_European_Hare__metabat2_low_PE_011 | metagenome-assembled genome bin X301_European_Hare
TGAAAGAAAGGGGCTAAATTTATGCCTAAAAATCAAGTTTTCGGACAGCCTGAGGTGGGGGTGATTGGCTATGCGCGGGCTGCTGTATTGTATGGCGTTAGGTTAAAGATTGATTCATATAGATGGTGGGCAAAACTTACAAGAATGGAACGGAACATGAATTAATGGAACATGGATTAAAGCTAGAAGGTTGACAATGTATGTGCCAAATATTATGATGGCAGAATGATGAAAATTGGAAATTTATTTAAAAGGGGTGTTGTTATGGATAGCTCAATATTTGAAGACATTATGAAAAACTGTACTGAAAAGAAGGTTGTAAGCCGCTGTAAAAAGCTGATAAAGAAATCAGCGCTTACAAATATGGCGACAGCCACTACATTGTCGGAACTGGCGTATTGGCTTTACATCTATGGACATGAAGATGAAGCCCTGCAGGTGTGTGAATTTTCCCATATCAAGGAACCCGAACCGAACAAAATAAATTATAATGTATGGAGTTTTATACTTTATGTGTGGGGGCTGGAGGTTTATATTTACCGTAAACGCGGGGAGGAAGAAAAGGCAGTCGAAAGGATTGCCGCTATGGAGCGTATTTGGGCTACGCCGTCGGGTGTTTGGAATACGCCGGAAATTGCGGCGGCTCAGAATAGATTGATTCACAGCCGTCTATCATTTGATGATGCGATTTACCGTGAAAAAATCGAAGATGCAATCGCGGAAAACGATAAATCTGGGGCAAACGATTTGCGTTTTATTGCGTTATATAATCTGATTGGTGACGGCGCGACAGGACTGTGCCCTCAACTGGAAGAACGGAAAGATGAAGTGGAAAAATTGATAGCAGAGTATATGCAGGCGCTTCAATAAATTCTGTTTTGCGGAGTATATATGTGTTTGTGCTAATACAATATACTCACATGATTTTTATATATTTTGCCTAAATTGGATTTATTTGACGAAATTTCGTGATTGTATGATAAATTATTGGGTAAAGGAGAGGGTGTGCTTTGATTAGGGTAGAAAAGCTTGGCGAGAATGAGGTTTTTATTTTGGAAACCGATAAGACGAGCTATGTGTTCATGGCAGATAAGGGCGGGAGCCTTGTGCAGCTTTATTATGGGGCGCGGCTGGGGCTGTGTGATCGTGAGGAGGCGCATGTGGAGGCTGATGCGGTTAGGCGGGCGGTTCTGGCGATGATGCCTAAGTATGTGAATCCTAATGGATGCAGTATTATAATGGACAATGACGAGCCAAATAAGTGCATAGACGATTTGCGCCTTGAAATGTCGTCGCGCGGCAAGGGTGATATGAGGGAAGCGTTTGTGGAGCTTTTGTATGATGACGGCAGCAGGACAAGTGATTTTAGGTACAAAGGGTATCGTCTGAGCGAGGAAAGAGAGGTTCCTTGCGGGCTTCCGAGCGCGTACGATGACGCAGGCGCGGACAGGGATTTTTCGCTTGTAGTGGAGCTTGCTGATAGAAACAGTGGCGCGGTTATGGAGCTTGTCTATAATGTTTACTGTGAGTGCGACTGTATTACGCGGTTTGCGCGGATTATAAATAATGACAGCAGTGTCATAATTGTGAAACGGCTTATGAGCGCGCAGCTTGACCTTGATATGGGCGCGGCGAAGGTGGTTTCGTTCCATGGCGACTGGGCGAGGGAGATGAATAAGTCGGAGCTTGTCCTTGAGGGGGGAAAGTACGTGAGCGATTCGTCTACGGGCTTTTCGTCAAACAAGGCAAATCCTTTTATTATGCTGTGCGGTTTGGAGACAAGCGAGGAGAGCGGGGAGTGCTATGCGGCAAACCTTATTTATTCGGGCAACCACAGGGAATGTGTTGAGATTGGCGCTCATTGCAAGACACGTCTGCTTACGGGCATAAATCCTGACTTTTTTGAGTGGCGTCTGGAGGCGGGCGAGAGCTTTTGCTCGCCAGAGGCGGTGCTTACGTATTCGGACACGGGGTATCAGGGAATAAGCGAAAATATGCACGGCTTTGTGCGCAGCCATATAGTGAGGGGCAAGTGGAAAAAGAAGGAGCGCCCTATTCTGATAAATTCTTGGGAGGCTATGTATTTTGACATAAGCGAGAGGAAGCTGCTGCAGCTTGCAAAAACGGCGGCAGGTGTCGGGATTGAACTGTTTGTGCTTGACGACGGCTGGTTTGGAAAGCGCAACAGCGACACGACTTCGCTTGGCGACTGGTACGACAACAAGGAAAAGCTCCCAAACGGCATAAAAGGGCTTAGTGAAAAAATAAGAAAGCTGGGACTTGGTTTTGGCATATGGGTAGAGCCTGAGATGGTGAGCGAGGATTCAGACCTTTACAGGGAACACCCCGACTGGGCGGTGGCAATTCCCGAAAAGGCGCATGCGCTTGGCAGAAACCAGATGCTGCTTGACCTTTCAAGGAGAGAGGTGCAGGATTATATTATAGAGAGTATGTCTGACGTGTTCAGACGCGGCAGCGTGTCGTATGTGAAGTGGGATATGAACCGCCATATGTCCGATTATTACAGCAGGGCGCTTTCGGCAGAGCGGCAGGGAGAGTTTGCGCACAGGTATATTCTGGGGCTTTACAGGGTACTTGGGGAGCTTACGGAGCGTTTTCCGAATGTTTTGTTTGAGGCGTGCGCTTCGGGCGGAAACCGTTTTGACCTCGGAATGCTTTGTTTTATGCCCCAGATATGGGCAAGCGACAATACTGACGCGGTGAGCCGTGCAAATATCCAGAACGGCTACAGCTATGGTTATCCGCAGTCTGTAATAGGCGCTCATGTGTCAGGCTGTCCAAATCATCAGACGCTCAGGATTACTCCGCTTGAAACGCGCTTTAACATAGCGAGCGCGGGAATACTCGGCTATGAGTGCAATCTCTGTGATATGTCGTCAGACGAACTTTCGCAGATAAAGGAGCAGATACGGCTTTACAAGGAATGGCGCAAGGTGCTGCAGTTTGGACAGCTTTACAGGCTGGGGAGCGGCGGCAGGAAAGGCTCGATGTATGATAATGACGCGGTGTGCTGGGAAATACTTTCATGGGACAGGAAAAAGGCTGTGGGAATAACGATGCAGAGCTTAGTCCTGCCGAACTTTTCACACAGGAGCTTTAGAACGAAGGGGCTTTGCGAGACGGCGGAGTACCATTTTTACAACAGAAAGCTCAAATATGACATACACAGAATGGGCGATTTGATAAACACGAGCGTGCCTGTGCACATTAAGCAAAATTCAGTTACGCACAATATTATATCAAAATTTGTAAAGCTTGACGGAGAAATTGAAGATTTTTCGCTTTTGGGTTCCATTTTAAACAAAAGTGGTGTACAATTATGTCAGAGCTATGCGGGTACGGGATTTAACCCGCAGACCGCCATATATCAGGACTTTGACAGCAGGCTTTACATGATTGAGGCAGTCGGGGACTGAGGGCAGGAAACAGGCAACTGAAAACAAAAAGCTGGGAACCGACAGCCGATTAATATGATAAGGAATGTGCATATGGAAAATATTACAGAGTACAAGCGCGATGCGCGCGGATATGTTGCATACTATGGCAAAGCGACATTTAAAAACGGATTTGTTTTTGCGGACGGCGATGAGACCTTTTACCATTTCATAGGGAAAAATTCGTGCTATTCAATGCTGGAGCTTCTCCACCCCAGTGATGTGGAGGGCTTTATGGATATCGTAAACCACCTTGACGAAGGGCTCCAGTGCGGCATAGTGCGCATGAAGGATGCAGACGACCAGTATGTCGTGCTTTATATTGAGTGCCGTCTGAATGGCGTTGTGATGGGAGATTTCAAGTCCTTTGACATGGAATTTTGCAATTTTATGGCAATCAAGAACAGGTACACAAAATACATGGCGCTGGTAAAGAAGTACAGGGAATTTATGAGCCTTTCCACAAAAATGTTTTTTGAGTACACCTTTGCAACTGATGAGATGAATATTTACCGCTATGCAAACATCAAAAGCCAGACGCTGCTCAAAATGCCGCTTGACAGCATGCGCGGCAATATAGACGCGTCGGCTGAGTTTACAAAAAAGCAGAAGGGCGAGTTTGAAGTGCTTTATGAGGCGCTGAAGAAGGGCTTGGACAGATTTGGCGCGGAGGTAGACGCGGGGCTTATAGTCAGCGGCGCGCAGGGGCGGTATGAAATAAAGGGCAGCACGCTTTACGAGAACAATTCGCGCACGATGGCGATAGGGCTTATAAATAACATTGACGCCAAGGAGGAGCAGACAAGCTACTATCTGACGGACAGCGCCATAGATCCAGGTACGGGAGTGCTGAACAAGCGCGCAATAAACGAATACGCGGTGGAAAAAATACAGGAGGACAAGCCGCTGTATCTTGCCATAATGGACGTTGACGACTTTAAGCGCGTGAACGACAGCTATGGACATATGTTTGGCGATGAGGTTCTGCAGAAGGTATCGGAGATAATGCGCAGCGTCCTTGATTCGCGCGGAATGGTAGGGCGTTTTGGCGGCGATGAGTTTATGTGCGTGTTTGACGGTGTTTCGAGCGAGGAGGAGCTTAGGCGCATACTAAAGACGATTTCAAAGCATATACAGTGGGCTTATCAGGATATGAAGGATTCGCTCACAATCACTACCTCCGTAGGCGTGGCGAAATACCCTGATGACGGCGCAAACTATGAGGAGCTTTTCAAGAGGGCGGACAAGGCGCTGTACATAGCAAAGGCAAAGGGCAAAAACAGGTTTATCATATATGATGAGAAAAAGCATGGCAGCCTTGAGAGCGACACAAAAAATGACAGAAGTGTCGGAATTAAATCTATAGTGAGCGACCACAAAAAGGCGGAGGTTATGTCGCAGGTGACGCTTTCGCTGCACAGGGAGGGCGCATGCGCGCTGAACAACGCTATGGAGATGCTAAGGAGTTATTTTGACATTGACGGCATAGCTGTTTTTGCGGGAAAAAATATGGAAAGAACGCTTTCGTCGGGAAGATATGTAAACCCGATTGGCAGGCTTTCATTTATTGAAAATCAGGCGTATCTGGATCTTTTTGATGAAAACGGAGTTTATGTTGAGAGCAATATCGCCCGCCTAAGCAACGCATTTCCCGACGCGCATAAGCTTTATGAGCTGCAGGAAACGCGTGAATTTGTGCAGTGTATGGCGTTTGACGGCGATAAGCCGAAGGCTGTGGTTTCGTTTGAATTTTTCAACAGAGCGCCTAAGCTGGGCGTGACGGATTTAGGCTTGATGATAATAGTCGGGAGACTTATGGCGGAGGTATCGTGCGGGCTTGCTTAGCCCGCGCTTTCACTTTTATGCAGATATTTTTCACGAGTGGCAAGTCCTCCGCGGATATGGCGTTCAGATTTGTTTACGTCTAAGACGGCACGCGCCTGTCTGGCAAGCGAGGGATTTACCAGCATAAGGCGCGCCGTGACGTCTTTATGTACGGTGGACTTGCTTATGCCAAAGGCTTTGGCTGTCTGTCTGACTGTAGCGTTATTTTCAATGATATACACAGCAATATTGATTGCTCTTTCTTCAATATAATCCTTCATAACCTGAAAAGGTTCTCCTTTTGAAAGCATTTGTACATTCTATGTGACGCGGCGCGGGATTATGAACGCATTAAGCCAATCATAAAGTGATTTTTGAGCGTCTGGTGCCTGCGGCTGCGAAGGCGCATAAGGGCTGTGGCGGTTTTGGGAATGAGCGGAAACGGAGGTAAGCGTGGACACAAATATAAATAATTTATTGTCAAAAATAGAAGAAAATGTCGCAAGGGTGGTAATCGGCAAGGAGGAGGTTACGCGCCTTATGCTCGCGGCGATAGCGGCTAACGGGCATGTGCTTTTGGAGGACGTGCCTGGCACGGGGAAAACCGTGCTTGCTAAAACGATTGCAAAGTCTATGGGGTGCAGGTTTGACAGGGTTCAGTTTACGCCCGACCTTCTCCCCAGCGATGTGACAGGACTGTCGTTTTTTAATCAGGAGAAGGGCGAATTTACCTTTAAGGAAGGACCTGTTTTTACTAATATACTTCTGGCTGACGAGATAAATAGGGCTACGCCGAGGACACAGTCGAGCCTGCTTGAATGTATGGCGGAGGGACAGGTCACTGTGGACAAGGTGACAAGAAGGCTTGCAGCGCCGTTTTTTGTTATAGCGACGCAGAACCCGATAGAGACCATAGGCTGTTTTCCGCTTCCAGAGGCGCAGCTTGACCGTTTCCTGATGAAGATAAGCATGGGAAATATGAGCGAAGCCGAGGAGCGCATGATGCTGGATCGTTTCATACATGACGAGCCGCTGGAGAGTGTGAGTGCGGTATGCACTGACGAGGAAATAAGGCGGCTGCAGTCGTGCTGCCGTGATGTGTATGTGCATGATGATTTGCGGGGATATATCGTGTCGCTTGTGCAGGCGACAAGAAAGCATACGGGAACGGCGCTGCCGCAGGGCGTAAGCCCGAGGGGAACGCTTGCGCTGCTGCGCGCGTCACAGGGGTATGCGCTGGTGAACGGCAGGGATTATGTAGTGCCCGAGGACATTAAGGCGGTGGCGCTTTATGTGCTGTGCCACAGGCTTGTGGGCGAGCTTGACGAGGCGCAGAAAAGGGCGTTTGTGCAGGGGCTGCTTGACAGCGTGGCGCTGCCGACAGAGGATTGGACAAGAAGATGATAATATTTTTTCTGCTTGGCATATTTATTGCCACTTTTTTGTGGGAGCGGTACTATAGGCGGCACTGGGCGAAAAATATAACCGTAAGGCTGTGGTTTGGCGCAGATGCGCTTTATGCGGGCGAGTCAACAAAGCTGTATGAAGTTATAGAGAACAGAAAGGCTATGCCTGTGCCTGTGATCGAGGTGGGCTTTCACACATCTAAGGGGCTGGATTTTGCGGACACGGAGAATACGAATGTCAGCGATTATATATACAAGCGTGATATTTTTGCAGTGCTTGGCAGGCAGAAAATCACGCGTGAGATACCGCTTACCTGCAGGCGGCGGGGGCATTACGGCATTGAGGAGGCGGATTTAAACTCCTATGCGCTTTTTTACAGGAAGCATTTGATAAGCGCGCTTAATTGCAGTGCGGATATCTATGTCTACCCCAAAATGACAGATGTGTCAGAAATAATGGCTGTGTGCGAGCGCATGCTTGGGACAATGCAGTGCGCTAAACGGCTTTATGAAGATCCGTTCGCTTTCCGCACGATACGCGGCTATACGACTGACGATCCCATGAAGTCGATAAACTGGAAGGCGAGCGCTAAGACGGGCGAGCTGATGGTAAATACCTTTGACTCCGTGCTTTCACAGAAGGCGATGATTTACCTTGATGTTGAGGATAATGGGATTTTGAAGTATGAGGATTTGGTAGAGGAGAGCATTTCGGTAGCGGCTTCCCTGTCGCGCAGGCTTATACGGCAGAATATAGAGGTGGGCTTTTGGTTTAATGGAAATATGGAAGGCGGAGACTGTGACACGGGCTTTGCGCCGACAAGCCAAAAGAGCAGGCTTATTGCGCTGGAACGTATGCTGGCGGATTACCGCGTGGAGAGCGGAAGCGGGGAGTATTGCGGTATTTTTGGAAAGGCTGCTGTGTCGGAGGACACGGTGCTTATATTTATTACGAAGAATTTGAGCGATGAAGTGTTAAGGAGCATAAAGGGCTGCGCGGGCGAGAGGCAGGCGGTTGTGGTGTGCCCTGTGAGGCGCGGAATGGATAGGAATTTTGGGCGGACGCCGTTTGCGGACTGTAAGAATATCGTGCTGCATTACAGAGAAATGCAGTAGGCGGCTGAATAGCTGCCAGCAAATAAATCCGAGGGGAGCTGTGGAGGGCTTGAATATAGCAAGGAGCATAAAGGGCTTTAAGAAAATAGTTGAATGGTTTCATGTTACGCTTATATTTGCGCTGTTTATTCCGCTGGCGTTTGCTATGGGAAGCCTTACGCAGCAGGGCGGCGCGGCGGCGCTTTATGTCAAGTGCCTGATAGTTGCGGCGCCTGTGGCTGTGACATCGCTTGCGTCGAAGCATGTAAAGACGCTTGCGGGCTATATCGGGATTTGCGCGTTGATGCTTGTCGCGCTTGCGCCTTTTTTGTTTTTGCGGCGGGAATGGAAAACGGGCGATACGGTTTATGCTGCTGGGATAACTCTGGAGGCGCTGTTTATTGTAGGAAAGCAGTTTCATAACAGGCTTGTCAGGACTAGGGCGGAAAAGGATAACGATCCGTTTGCAGTGAGCGGCAAAAGCTTTTTTGAGAGTCCGTCGCTTTCGTTTGTGTGGTATTTTGCCGTGATGTATGTGCTGGGGCTTGGATTTAACTCAAAGAGCATGTGCGATTTGGCGTTTTTCAGCGCGACAGCTTATTTTTTTGTCGTGCTTGCGTACAGGTTTCTGGAAACTACAGGCGAGTATATCGAGATTAATAAACGCACGAAGGGAATATCAAAGAAACGCGTGTACGGAATAGGCGGCGCTATGATTTTAGCGTATGCGGTTCTGGTTTTGGCTGCGATAGTCCCGTCTGTATTTATGGCGGGTTTTAGGCGGTACACGGATATACGGGAGTGGTTTGGCGAGACAGGGATTGTGCCTTATGAGGTGCACAGCGGGTTTGAGTTTCAGGAAAGAGGTATGGGCGCGGAAAACGCTATGCTTGAGCTTATGGAGGCGGCGGAGCCTAACCCTGAACTCACAAAGATGTGGAATGGCTTGTTTTGGATAATCTGTGCGGTGGTCGGAGTGTTTGTGCTGTATGCCGTGGTAATGGCGGTGCGGCAGGTATTTGCGGATTTTAGGCGTGAGACAGACGACAACGGAGACAAGGTTGAGGAGCTTGAAGACGAGCCTGTTTACAAGGAGGAAATATTATCGCTTGTGAGGAAGCATACGGACAACAGTGCGGCGGCGCGCATAAGGCGGCAGTATAAAAGAACCATCAGAAAGCACAGAAAAGAGCTGCCCGCCCCGTCTGAAACGCCGACAGAACTTGAAAAAAATGCTGGGCTTTCAGATGATGAGGAGATGAAGGCGCTGCATGGGCGATATGAGGAGGTAAGGTATAATCGGATGAGTTGAGAGATTGAGTGACGGCTGCGTTGTAAACTTTAATGAAGAATTGCGGCAGCTTTTGGATATTATGCGTGAGCGGTGAAAAAATACAAAAAACATTTGCCTTTATCCGCATTTTAGATTATTATAAGAAAGTACACAAACCTTTCATCTAAACATTAATGGGACAGGTGAGTAAATGAATCGTAAGAAAAAGATGGGCGGCACGGAGGTTGCCTTCAGACCGCAGACCATTATAGAGGCGAGATATGATTTGGACCGCAGGCAGAATGATATACTTGACATTCTGCTTGGCATAGTCGGCGAGGGCGACGACACGGAGGAAAATACGCGCTATGAGATAAACATCAGCGACGTCAAGCACCTCTATAACCTGCAGGACGAGTCAAACGCCTACTCATATCTGCAGAAGGCAGTCAAGAAATTTGAGGGACTCGGTTTTCGTTTAAAAGAAGACGAGGGCACAGACATATATTATCCGTGGTTCAGCAAGATAAAATACCAGAAAAAGCGCGGCGACGAGGGGCGCAGCAAGATAGTGCTAGACCTCCATCCCGAGGTAAAGGAAATGATAATTTCCGCAAAACAGGGCGCGTATTACCGCATTGAATACCCGCTGAACCTGACAAAAAAATATTCAAAAAGGCTTTACTATCTGCTAAAGGACAAGGAAAATTTCAACGGCGGCACATTTACGATTTCCTTTGACGAGCTGAGAAAAATGATGAAGATACCCGACTCCTACGCAAACGGCAATGTCAAGCGTGAGATGCTTGACAAATCCTATGAGGAGATCAATGGCAACACCGATATTTCCTTTGAGTATGAGCTGATATATGAAAAGCTGCCCAGTGGACAGCGCAGCATAGGCGCCGTGCGCTTTAAGGTAAAGAAGGTAAAGCGCAACAGGACAATAGTAGAATATGAAACAATAGACAAAAACGGCAAATCCTTTATCGCAACCGAGGAGGAGCAGGACATCATAGACGTGATTGGCTGCTCGCTAAAGGAGGCAAGGGATATCCTGCGCACGGCAAAGGCAAACGACCGCACGCGGGAGCAGCTTTTTGAGATACTTACATACACAATGAAAAAAGAGGCGGACAACAAGGTAGGCTATGCGCTTACCCTGCTGAAAAATGGCTTTAATGAAGGGGCGCAGACAAAGGAAAATGAGCAGACAGGCGCTGCCAAAAAGGGCTCAAAGAAGAAGGAAGAAAACCTGTATTCGCAGATGGATTTTGACGACCTCGAAAAGCAGATTTTGTCGAATGGATAAAGGGCGGCTTTTTGCGGCGGATTTGAAAAAACGTGGAGGAGCTTGGGTTTGATGGAGCGTGTTGTGGCAGACGGCATAGTAAGCGCATACGGCAGAAGGGTAGTCCTAAACGGCGTAAGCCTGTCGGCGGGCGCGGGGCAGTGCGTAGGAATTGTAGGCGCAAACGGCTGCGGCAAGTCCACGCTGCTAAATATCCTTTCGGGACTTCGTGACGCGGACAGAGGCGAGATATTTTTTGACGGCGCAAGGGCGGACAGGAGGACTTACAAAAGCTATACGGGGTATGTGCCGCAGGAAAGCAATCTGATATCGGAGCTCAGCGTAAAGGACAATCTGCTCATATGGTATCGAGACAGGCGTTTTTTGGAGCATGAGATAAATGAAGGTTTTTTAAAAACTCTTGGCATAGATAAGATGTGCCGCATGAAGGCGGGAAGGCTTTCGGGAGGCATGAAAAAGCGCGTGAGCATAGCCTGCGCTATGGCGGGAAAACCGCCAGTTTTAATTTTAGACGAGCCTGACGCGGCGCTTGATCTGCCCGCAAAGGCGGATATTAGAAGGTGGCTTTCAGGTTACAGACAGTCGGGCGGCACGATTTTGATTGCGACGCACGAGGAAAGCGACCTTGACATATGTGATAGGATTTATGCCCTCAGGGGGGGAGGCTGCAGGGAGATAGACAAAAGCCTTAGGG
>X301_European_Hare__coassemble_1499_pt1 | contig 10996 bp, 11 predicted proteins | sample X301_European_Hare__metabat2_low_PE_011 | metagenome-assembled genome bin X301_European_Hare
CATATGTTTGGTAAACCCCATTAACTTGTTACTACTTTATTTTAAAATTTAAGAAATACTTAATTATAATAATAAATAGATTGCTTTTTTTTTAACAATGTGATAAAATAAGCGAAGTGATTGTGATAAAAATAACAATCAGGCAAATGTAAACCAATAAACAGCTTTATTAGCAAATGGAGGAATTGATAATGGCAAAGAAAATCGTATTGGCAGGCGCCTGCCGTACAGCAATCGGTACTATGGGCGGTTCACTCAGCACCACTCCCGCGGCGGAGCTTGGCGCTATCGTAATCAAAGAGGCTTTAAACAGGGCAGGAGTTGCACCTGAAAAGGTAGACCACGTATATATGGGCTGCGTTATACAGGCAGGTCAGGGACAGAATGTGGCGCGTCAGGCGGCGATCAAGGCAGGACTTCCCATTGAAACGCCCGCCGTTACGATAAATGTAGTATGCGGTTCAGGTCTTAACTGCGTAAATATGGCGGCTCAGATGATTGAAGCAGGCGATGCCGATATCGTTGTCGCAGGCGGCATGGAGAACATGTCAATGGCTCCGTTTGCCCTGCCTAATGCGCGTTTCGGCTATAGAATGAACAACGGCGTTTTGGTTGATACAATGATTAAGGATGCCCTCTGGGATGCTTTCAATGATTACCATATGATTCAGACGGCAGACAATATCTGCGATGAGTGGGGCATCACGCGCGAGGAGCTTGACGAGTTCGCGTTAAAGAGCCAGCAGAAGACTGAGGCGGCTCAGAAGTCGGGCGCGTTTGACAAGGAAATCGTGCCTGTAATGGTTAAGAAAAAGAAAGAGACGATCGAGTTTAAGGTTGACGAGGGACCAAGACCCGGCTCTACTATGGAAGGTCTTGCAAAGCTTCGCCCCATCAACAAGGATAAATATGTTACGGCGGGCAATGCGTCAGGCATCAATGACGGCGCTGCCGCTATCGTAGTTATGACAGAGGAGAAGGCTAAGGAGCTTGGCGTTAAGCCGATGGCAGAGTGGGTTGCGGGCGCGCTTGCAGGCGTAAGGCCCGAGGTAATGGGCATAGGTCCCGTAGCTGCCACAAAGAAGGTAATGGCTAAGACAGGCATGAAGATTGAGGACTTTGACATCATTGAGGCAAACGAGGCGTTTGCGGCGCAGTCAATCGCTGTAGGCAGAGAGCTTGGCATTGATGTTGACAAACAGCTCAATCCCAATGGAGGCGCTATCGCTCTCGGACATCCCGTAGGCGCGTCAGGCTGCCGTATTCTTGTCACTCTGCTTCATGAGATGGAGGCAAGAGGCGCTAAGACAGGTCTTGCTACATTGTGTATCGGCGGCGGCATGGGCTGCTCTACAATCGTAAAGAGATACGAATAAAAAAAACAATAAGAAATTCTAATCGTTCGCAGCAATGGCTGCTTCACGAAGAATTTCTAATTGTTTAGAAAAACGCAAGGGCGGCGTTTTTCGGGGTGAGTTAAACCGATAGGTAAAAGATGGAGGATTAAAATGGACTTTATTTTATATGAACAGAACGGCGCGGTGGGTAAAATCACCATTAACCGCGAGAAAGCTTTGAATGCCCTCAATTCACAGGTGCTTGATGAGTTAAATGCGACGCTTGACGCTGTAAACCTTGACGAGGTTAGATGCCTTATACTTACAGGCGCGGGCGCTAAATCTTTTGTGGCGGGCGCGGACATTGGAGAGATGAGCACGCTCACAAAGGCGGAAGGTGAAGCATTCGGCAAGAAGGGAAATGACGTATTCAGAAAGCTGGAAACATTCCCTATCCCTGTAATCGCTGCGGTAAACGGCTTTGCGCTTGGCGGCGGCTGCGAGATAGCTATGAGCTGCGATATTAGGATATGCTCTGACAATGCGGTATTCGGGCAGCCAGAAGTAGGGCTTGGCATCACGCCGGGCTTTGGCGGTACACAGAGGCTTGCGCGTCTTGTGGGCGCGGGCATGGCTAAGCAGATGATTTACACGGCGAGAAATATCAAGGCGGACGAGGCATACAGGATAGGTCTTGTAAATGCCGTTTATTCTCAGGAGGAGCTTATGGCGCAGGCTGAAAAGCTGGCGTCAACCATAGCAAAGAATGCTCCGATAGCTGTACGCAACTGCAAAAAGGCAATCAACGAAGGACTTGATGCTGATATGGACGAGGCGATTGTTATCGAGGAGAAGCTTTTCGGCGACTGCTTTGAGACAGAGGATCAGAAATACGGCATGGCATTTTTCCTGGACAAGAACAAGGAAAAGGTTAAGGAGCCGTTCAAGAACTGTTAATATTTTTCGGGTAAACGCAGATTACATTTGCGTTTACTTGTGATTTATGACAATGGAATATTTTTAAAACGCGTTTTCTGTTGTATAAAAACATATTAAAAAAGAGGAGGAACTACAAAAATGAAGGTAGGTATTATCGGCGCGGGAACAATGGGTTCAGGCATTGCGCAGGCATTTGCCATGACAGACGGATATGAGGTCTGCTTATGTGATATCAAGCAGGAGTTTGCAGACGGCGGTAAAGCTAAGATTTTAAAAAATCTTAATTTCCTCGTAGGCAAGGAAAAAATCACTCAGGAGAAGGCTGACGCGATAGCAAACAAGATTGTCACAGGCTTAAAGGATATCTGTACAGACTGCGAGCTTGTTATCGAGGTTGCGCCTGAAAATATGGAGATCAAAAAGACTACATTCAAGGAATTACAGTCAATTGTTAAGCCTGACTGCATTTTCGCGACAAATACATCATCACTCTCAATCACGGAAATCGGCGCTGGCTTGGACAGACCTATGATTGGCATGCATTTCTTTAATCCTGCTGACAGAATGAAGCTTGTCGAGGTTATCGCAGGTGAGAATACGCCTGCGGAGCTTGTTGAGAAGATTAAGACTATCGCCGCTGAGATTGGCAAGACGCCTGTAGAGGTTAAGGAAGCTCCGGGGTTTGTAGTAAACAGAATACTTATCCCTATGATAAATGAAGCAATTGGCATTTACGCTGACGGCATCGCGAGCGTGCCTGACATTGACGAGGCAATGAAGCTTGGCGCTTCTCATCCTATGGGACCGCTTGCTCTTGGCGATTTGGTAGGTCTTGACATTGTACTTGCAATTATGGAGGTACTCCAGAATGAAACAGGCGATCCCAAGTATCGTCCTCATCCCCTTCTTAGAAAGATGGTAAGGGCAGGCAAACTTGGAAGAAAGACAGGCAAGGGATTCTACGATTACAGCAAGTAATTCTGCGGCAATAAATAAACTGGCATATATTTAATATATTGATATGGAGGAGTAAAAACATGGATTTTACATTAAGTAAAGAGCATGAGATGGCGAGAACTCTTTTCAAAGAGTTTGCCGAAAAAGAGGTAAAGCCTCTTGCAATCGAGGTTGACGAGACAGAGGAATTTCCGAGAGCCACTGTAGAGAAGATGGCTAAGGCGGGCTTTCTTGGCATTCCTATTCCAAAGGAGTACGGAGGACAGGGCTGCGATGTTATGACATATGTTATGTGCGTTGAGGAGCTTGCGAAAGTCTGCGGCACTACGGCGGTTATCGTGTCTGCGCATACTTCTCTCTGCTGCGATCCCATTCTCACATACGGCACAGAGGAGCAGAAGCAGAAATACCTTCCCGATCTTGCAAGCGGCAGGAAGATCGGCGCTTTCGGTCTTACAGAGCCGGGCGCGGGCACTGACGCTCAGGGACAGCAGACAAAGGCTGTGCTTGACGGCGACGAGTGGGTATTGAACGGTTCAAAGATTTTTATTACAAACGGCAAAGAGGCAGACGTTTATGTTATTTTCGCCATTACAGGCATGGTTGAAAAGCGCGGCAGAATGACAAAGGAAATTTCAGCATTTATAGTAGAGAAGGGCACTCCCGGTTTCTCATTCGGTACGAAGGAAAAGAAAATGGGTATCCGCGGTTCTTCTACATATGAGTTGATTTTTACGGATTGCCGCATACCCAAGGAGAATATGCTTGGACAGCAGGGTAAGGGCTTCAATATAGCAATGCATACGCTTGACGGCGGACGTATCGGTATCGCAGCACAGGCTCTTGGCATTGGCGAGGGTGCGCTTGACAGGACTATTGCCTATGTCAAGGAGAGAAAACAGTTTGGTCGCGCTATCGGAGCTTTCCAGAATACGCAGTTCCAGATTGCTGATATGGCGACAAAGGCGCAGGCGGCTCAACTGCTTGTTTACAAGGCTGCTATGACAAAGGACCAGTACACAAAGGATCACAAGACTTCTTACAGCGTAGAGGCTGCTCAGGCTAAGCTTTATGCTGCGGAGATGGCTATGGAGGTTACTACAAAGGCAGTACAGCTCCACGGCGGCTATGGCTATACGAGAGAATATGAAGTAGAGCGCATGATGAGAGATGCTAAGATTACAGAGATTTACGAGGGCACGAGCGAAGTACAGAGAATGGTAATTTCGTCAAATCTTTTAAAATAAAAAACCAAGCAATTCTAAGCATATAAAGGACATATGCTAAGAATTGCTAAGTTTTTAAAAGAACGCAAGGGCAGCGTTCTTTTGGTCAATAACTATGGGAAGATTATAAAATATAAGGAGAATAAACATGAAAGTTGTAGTATGTGTAAAACAGGTACCTGATACAAAGGGTGGCGTTAAGTTTAATCCTGACGGTACACTTGATAGAGCTGCCATGCTGACTATTATGAATCCTGATGACAAGGCCGGACTTGAAGCGGCTTTGAGATTAAAGGATAAGTATGGCGCAGAGGTTACAGTAGTTACTATGGGACTTCCCAAGGCAGAGGAGGTTCTCAGGGAGGCGCTTGCCATGGGCGCTGACAAGGGTATTCTTGTGACAGACAGAGTGCTTGGCGGAGCCGATACCTGGGCGACATCACAGACGATTGCAGGCGCAATTCGCAATCTTGAATATGATTTAATTATCACAGGCCGTCAGGCTATCGACGGTGATACGGCGCAGGTTGGCCCTCAGATTTCCGAGCATCTTGGCATTCCTGTAATATCATATGCGCAGAATATTGAGATAGAAGGCGACAGCGTTATCGTAGAGCGCCAGTATGACGACAGATATCATGTATTAAAGGCTAAAATGCCTTGTCTTATCACGGCGCTTGCAGAGCTTAACGAGCCGCGTTATATGACGCCGGGAGGTATCTTTGACGCTTACAAGGCTGAGATAACCACATGGGGCAGAGCGGATTTGAAGGACGTAGATGATTCAAACCTTGGCTTAAAGGGTTCTCCTACACAGATTGCGAGAGCGTCTGACAAGGTAAGAAAAGGACAGGGCGAGAAGGTTACGCTTGATCCGTCAGAGTCAGTTGCGTACATTATAGACAAGCTCAAAACAAGACATGTAATCTAAAAGCAAATTTTTCTTATGGATTTTGAGGTTCCGCAGAATGGAGGATTAAAATAATGAATTTAGAAGAATATAAAGGAGTGTTTGTCTTTGCTCAGCAGGTAGATAACAAGGTGAGCAGCATTGCGCTTGAACTGATCGGCGAGGGCAAAAGACTTGCAGAAAAATTAGCGACACAGGTAACGGCTATTTTGGTCGGAAGCGAGGTAAAGGGACTAGCAGACGAGCTTGCTGCATACGGCGCGGATAAGGTTATCGTGGTAGACGATCCCGAGTTAAAGGAGTACAGGACAGAGCCTTATGCCCACGCTTTGGCATCTGTTATTCAGAAATATAAGCCCGAGATACTGCTTGTAGGCGCTACGGCTATAGGACGTGACCTTGGTCCGAGAGTATCGGCGAGAGTACATACAGGTCTTACGGCTGACTGTACCTCATTGGAGATAGGCGATTTTCCTATCAATCCTGTACCTGGCAAGGAGCAGAAGCACAATCAATTGCTTATGACGCGTCCCGCGTTTGGCGGCAACACGATCGCTACAATCGCATGCCCTGATTTTCGTCCCCAGATGGCGACGGTACGCCCTGGCGTTATGCAGAAGCTTCCGAAAAACGAGGGCGCAAAGGCGGAGATCGAGGAGTTCAATCCTGGCTTTACACCCGACAACAAGTATGTCGAGATAGTAAAGGTGGTTAAAAACCTTACAGATACAGTTGATATCATGGATGCGAAAATCCTTGTATCAGGCGGGCGCGGCGTAGGAAGCCCCGAGAATTTCAAGCTTCTTGACGACCTTGCGGCTGCTATCGGAGGTACGGTAAGCTGCTCGCGCGCGGTAGTTGACGCAGGCTGGAAGAGCAAGGAGCTGCAGGTAGGACAGACAGGCAAGACAGTCCGCCCCAATGTTTACTTTGCAATCGGTATTTCAGGCGCCATCCAGCATTTGGCAGGAATGGAGGAGTCTGATATCATCATCGCAATCAACAAAGACGAGACAGCTCCTATCTTTGATGTAGCTGACTATGGCATTGTAGGCGATTTGAATAAGATTGTTCCTATGCTTACAGAGCAGATCAAGGCTGAGATGGCGGCAAGGAACTAACTGGCAGCACTAAATTAAAAACCTCCGAGGAATGTTTTCACAATATTTCACAATATTTTGAAAAATATTTCCTTTCGGGGGTTTTTTTGCCGATAAATATAATGTATAATGATATTATGTTTAATGGGCGGTTGCAAAATATTTTCTAAGCCATTTGATTTGTGTGAAATATAAAGCCCACCAGTGTTCAATATAATGGGCTTTATATTTCATTTAATCTTTGGGCTGATGAATGAATTTTTGTAAATGACTATTGTATTTAAGGGATAAGGAGATATAAGTAAATGGCACTTACTGAAACAAACAGTTACACTATCAATGACGTATTTGATTTGCCTGACGGACAGAGGGCTGAGCTTATTGACGGAAGGGTTTATTATATGTCGCCTGCGACGAGAAAGCACCAGCGCATTGTGGGCGAGCTTTTTGCGACAATCCGCGAATACATAAAGCGCAATAACAACAACAGATGCGAGGTTGATATAGCGCCATTTGCCGTGTTCCTTGACGGCGACAACAAGACGTATGTGGAGCCGGACATAAGCATAATATGCGATTTAAACAAGCTTGACGATAAGGGCTGCAACGGCGCGCCTGACTGGATAATCGAGGTGGTTTCGCCTGCAAGCAGAAAGATAGATTACACCACAAAGCTTTTTAAATACAGGAGTGCGGGCGTGCGCGAGTATTGGATTGTTGATGAGGAGAAAAGCAGGGTTATGGTATATAACTTTGCGCTGGACGAGATGAACGAGTACAGCTTTTCAGAGGATATTCCCGCGAGTCTGTTTAATGATTTTACGATACGCATTTCAAATTTGGAACTGTAAATTTAAGTCTGGGCGGTAAAATTAAGTGCGATAAGGGCTGATAGCTCTGTCGCACTTGATTTTTATATGGAAGTATAAGTATTGCATTTTATAATATGGGAAATGAGTATGTCGAGTAATAGTGGGGGAGTTTGTTTGTGTGGTGCATGAGGGCGAAGTCAGTCGGCTATGTCCGTGCGTTGTGCGGTGGCGGGAATGGGAATTTCCTAATGTAATGCGGGGAGGTGTTCTCAGGCGGTCGGCGCCGGCGCGAATGCGGCGTCCGTGCCGCAGTCGCGCCTGAAATTTGCATCCGTGCAAATTTCCGCCTAGGTGTTCTGGCATTACATAAGGAAATGTCACCATTCCCGCCAATGCACGCTGCACGGACATAGCCGACTGACTTCTTAGGTTTTGGCTGGCGATAGGATTATGTACGGAATGTTCCGATTTTGATAAGGTGTGCTATATGGATATAGTTGACTGGTTTCTTGGACTTTGGTTGGTGTTGGAGTTGAGAGAAGGGAAGCTGTGAATTATATTTGGGCAGAGAATGGAATGGTTTGCAAAATGCTTGAAACGAAGGATTTAGTGCTTGACAAGGCGCGTATGTCTGATTGGAAGGATATGTATTGTAATGTCTGGTCACGTTTGGAGTGTGCGCGTTATATGGCATGGAGGGTGGCGGAGAATGAAAGCGAAGCTATGGAGAGGATGAAAAAGACGATAGAGTATCAGAAAAATCATGATACATATTTGATTTATGAGAAAGCGTGTATGCGTGCGATTGGATTTGCGGGCGTGGAGAAGATAGCGCCTGACGTGTATGCTGAAACGGGGATTTGTTTGGGAGCGGATTATTTTGGGCGAGGTTATGGCAGTCAGGTTGTTTTGCGTCTTATTGAGTATTGCAAAGGACAAGGCGCGAGGGAGTTTGGTTATTCGGCGAGAGAGGGAAACGTGGCAGCAAATAGGCTTGCTGTTTCGCTGGGTTTTATCACTGTGGGGATTGAGGAAAAGACGGACAGAAGGAATGGGCTTAAATATAAGCTGGTAAAGTACAGATTGGAATTATAGGAGGTATAAATTTATGTTGCCGACAAGGGCGGAGGCTGAGAGATTACTGAGTGAGGCTGAAAAATGCAATCCAGGACCATGGGGAAATCACAGCCGCGTCGTGGCGCATTGCGCTGAGAGAATAGCTGGCGCGTGTGATGATATGGACGCGGAGAAAGCGTATATATTGGGACTTCTGCATGATATTGGGAGAAAATTCGGTACAAGGCATCTTGGGCATGTTTCAGACGGATATACATATATGATGTCGCTTGGATATGACGAGGCGGCGAAAATCTGTCTCACGCACTCCTTTAATAATCATACGACAGATGAATATATCGGGAATTTTGACACGTCTGACGAGGAGCTTAGGCTGATTAATGAAACTTTGGCATCTGTTGAGTATGATGATTACGACAGGCTTATTCAGTTGTGCGATTCACTGGCTGGCAGCGAGGGCGTGTTGGATATAGAGGAGCGTATGGGCGATGTAAAGCGAAGATATGGCGCGTATCCGCGGGAAAAGTGGAACGCGAATATTGCGTTGAAGGAGTACTTTGAAAAGAAGACTGGCAATGATATTTATGAGTTGACGGAAAAAGACACATACAGACCATGAGGCGCTGTCGGCTGAAGGTTTGATTTTTGTTAAATACTGATTTCACGCAATTCTGTAAGATTTTGGCTGGTCGGCTGAAAGCTTGATTTTGTTGTAAAATATTGATTTCACGCAGTTCTGTAAGATTTTGGCTGGTCGGCTGAAAGCTTGATTTTGTTGTAAAATATTGATTTCACGCAGTTCTATAAGATTTTGGAAGGTCGGCGGAAGATTTGATTTTTGCCAAATATTGAAGTTGATATTATATGTTATAATGATTTATATAGTATTGGAGGATTACTGACATATGGCGTTTGATTACAAAAAGGAATACAAGGAATTTTATATGCCGAAGGACAAGCCTGCGATTGTTGAAGTGCCGAAAATGAATTACCTTGCTGTGCGCGGAAAGGGCAATCCAAATGACGAGGACGGGGAGTATAAGCGGTCAATAGGCTTGCTTTACGGTGTTGCGTTTACGATAAAGATGAGCTATAAGGGCAGTCACAAAATTGAGGGCTATTTTGAGTATGTCGTGCCGCCGCTTGAAGGCTTTTGGCAGCAGGAGGGAATGAGTGACGCGTTTGACTATAACAATAAAGATGCGATGCGCTTTATTTCCGTTATCAGGCTGCCTGATTTTGTGACTAAGGCGGATTTTGACTGGGCTGTGGCGGAAGCGTCGAGGAAGAAAAAGCAGGACTTTTCAGCGGTGGAATTTCGGACTTATGAGGAGGGCGTATGCGTGCAGTGCATGCACAAGGGGAGCTATGATGATGAGCCTGCTACGGTTGAGCTGATGCACAAGTTTATGGCGGAAAACGGGTATGAATTGGATATCACTGATAAGAGGCTTCATCACGAAATTTATCTAAGTGACCCGCGCAGGTGCGATGCGAGCAGATTAAAGACGGTTGTCAGGCATCCGATTAAGAAACGATAGGCAAAGAAACAGTTGAACGGAGTGCAAATTTGTGATTAGGGCACAATTTTTTCACCATAATGATATTTTATATTTTTAGATATTGATGCAAACTCTATTGAGGTTACAGGTTTGTATGCGGGTGAATGACAGGTTTGATACGGATTTTCATTGTTTGGAGGAAAGCAGAAAGTGAAAATTGTCCGACACTTTATCCCCAAAGACTTTAAGGAAAACTGTGACAGAATATTTTTAATTTGGTAAAAATAATTATATGTATTATATTTCGACTAAATTTGGACGGCTTAGAACACGTTTTACAAATGCCTAAAAAATAATAAATATAAAGGAGAATTTAAATGAAAAAGAAGTATGTTGCTATAATATTTGTTTTTTTATTTTTTATAAGTATGATTATCCTGCTATTGGTTAATGATACTAACTGGTTTTATGATGCTGCACAGTATAGGAATTTGGGAATAGAATGCGGATGGGATGTTAAGAATATGACATCAGGATTTAGAGGATGGATATTTCCATATGTACATTCCATATGCTATAAAGTTGGGGGACGTTTAGGAAATACATATATGGGATACTGGATTTTTTCTTCATTCCTATTTGCATTTGTGTTTGGAATAGAATTCGCATGTGTTGCTAGAATTCTAGGCATAAAAAAGGAAAAGGAGTATCTTAACTATGTCTGGGGAGGAATATGCGGAATAATATTTTATGTATTCTTTAGAGGTCTGTTCATTTATGGGCTGTCTGATTTTTTCGCATTCTCATTGGCTCTTTTTGATATTATTATTTTATATTATGTGGTTACTGAAAAACAAAAATTATATGTAAAGCTTTTTGAAACGTTTATTTTAGGGATTGTTTTGTATGCAACATATAATATCAGGACAATTTATTTGTTCTTAATGGTAATGTGCATTTTTGTAATGACAATATGGCAGCTCTATGGAAAAAAGCTGAAGCAGTCGGTAGTAACATTATTATCTTGCTTTTGTGGAATGTTTGTATGTTCTGTTCCTCAATCTGTGTTAAACAATCATCTAATAGGGGAGACTGTCCGAAAACTAGGATGAGCCTTCATTGAAATTAAACCAGGT
>X301_European_Hare__coassemble_1505_pt1 | contig 10945 bp, 9 predicted proteins | sample X301_European_Hare__metabat2_low_PE_011 | metagenome-assembled genome bin X301_European_Hare
TCAAACCTGGTTTAATTTCAATGAAGGCTCATCCTAGTTTTCGGACAGTCTCTCCAGAAAAAACCACGACTCCGCTCTTCTCGGTTTTCCAAAAAATCTAAAATCACAAATATTCCATGTTTCATACTGCCTGCGATAATCGTTGGACTTTCCTGCAAGAGCCTCTTCCATGTCCATTTGCAGAAGTTGTCTGACTTTCCTATTTGCCCTGCGTTTTCCGCCCTTGGTCTTTCCGAACTTACAGACCGGCGTATGTTTATAACTACGACTCATTTTAATATTCCTCCCGCAAATTTTCTCATGATAGAATACATGGCAAAATCATGATTCCCCAGAATAAAAACAACGTTCAAGCGTTTCCTCAAAATATTATTTAGGAGTTTTGTTTACTTTCCCCTATAATCCTTTTAATTTCCCCCTTAACTTCTGCTGCCCATGACCGCAGCCATGTATTCGCATTTCCGCCCTTCGTCTCATAATCAATTAGGGCATTATATAACTCCTTCGTCTTCTTGGAACCTGCCGCTTCACACATCCAAAGAAGTAATTCTCTACATATAATCGTATCGTTGAGAATACCATTAGGTTTACTACTGGCACTCTCATTAAGTTGTTCATTATCTAATTTCTTATCCAGCAGTTTCTCAGACTCACAATATGCATACCAGCTAACATACAAATGCCACTTTTGAAGCGCGACATCATAATAGTCCTCCGTATGCTCCAAAAAAACATCTGGTTGAAAAAAAGAAAATGATCTTATGGAACTTATTTCATTTTCTTTCAACCAATCATAAAACTCTTTATCTTTGCCTTCCTTTTCGGCAAATCCCATTTTAAATCTTTTTGCCATTCCTGCGTATGGTCCATGTAAAGATTCGCCGTTCGATTTCAGTTTAGAAAGGTATTTCGCCGTCATTGGACAATGCTCTCATCCGCAAATTTGTCTGCATAAAACCGTAGTACATCCTCATTCGTTACCATTATACTCTCTGCCATTATAAATTCCTCCCATTCTTAAATTTTTTCACCAACAAGCTTCTTTCAGCTTCTCCTATCTTTTTTCACTTTACACATCCCCCTTCATCCTCCAATACAGCCCCACAACGACCGTTGCACTTTTATCACAATCTCTCTGTTTCTGGATTTCCATCTTAATTTTTTCTATAAACTTCAAATAACTGTCACCCATTTCGGAAAGATTTTTGCTCTCTCACCTTTACAGTAAGATTCAGGTGTCTTAAAGACATGATCCGCCCGCTGCCGCAGTTTCCCCAACTCATCAATTACCGGCGCTTATTAGTTCTCTTCCTCATAGGGCAGGATCAGCCAGTCGCCGGACTCCGTCACTCTGTAATATTGATCCGTCTCCGTATCCACCTTCAGCACGGGAATCCTGCCGCTTTCGAGAACTGTTCCGTCTATGTAATAGTGGCTTGCCCCGTCATAGTAGATGTCATGATAGCGGGGATCTCCCGATATCTCGGCGGTGCTCACATGTCCCGCCACCACCTTCATTTCGAGGCCTTCGATCTGCCCTGTTTCCGCGGGATATTTGCCGGTAAATATCTCCTCTCCTGTTCCCCACTCCCACAGGTCACCGGACTCCTCATCGATGCCTGCGTGGACGAAGATGGTATTGCCTTCCGTGTAATAACGGGGCAGATTTTCCATCCATCGGATGTACTTGTCGTCCTCTCCATCGTCATCCCCACCGTTATCATCCTTCCAGATTGTCTTAATCATGTGATCGATACTGGAATCACCCTGCAGGACAAATTCCTCATGGTTTCCCATGAGCGCCACGACCTTGTCGGCACCGTACCGATGTTGGAGCGCCATGACCCTATCCAGCACGCCCCTGTTATCCGCGCCGCCATGGATATAATCGCCAAGGAGGATCAGTCTGACATCGTCTTCCTCCAGATGCTCCTCTACCAGTGACAGTGCCTCCTCAAACTCCCCAAGAAAGCCATGAATATCTGACATACAATATAATTTCATGCGAATCTCTCCTTTCTTATCAAAAAAGCTCTGCCGTCAGAGCACCCGCGTTTAATACATTATTTACATCTGCACTGTTTAGGCACGTCAATCATTAAAGATTTCATACCGGCTCAACATCATTTCAGGATCAATGTCCCCACCTTTCAGGTAGTTTTCTATTTCTTCTGCCATTTGTTTCCATTCGTTCTTTCTATGTCCCGCATTAGGGGCATTTGCCAGTATGTTCAGCATTTTGATAGCTTCCTGACCCCTGCAAAACGCTCTTTCCGGTTTTGTTGGCATGAAACGAATCATTCTGGAAACTTCTGCACCAATATTCTGCATCTGAAGTTTTAACGACATATTTAATAATGTTTCATACATTGAAATCCACCTGCTTTTAAGCCTCTTACTTCTTAATTTTCTTAGGTAAACCTTTTTCCAGTGCTGGCCTTCCAGGAAAAACCACGACTCCGATCTTCTCGGTTTTCCAAAAAATCTAAAATCACAAATATTCCATAGCAAGTTGGTGTCCCTCCACGCCTATGAACGGCGCAATTGAAAATAAGCTGCCACGCAAAAACTCCATGTTTTTCTCCTTTCTGTCCGCCGCTGTTCCCGAAACGCACAGAGCAGCGTTTTCAGCAGCTCACATATAAAATTTGCACATAAACGATTATAAATGTCATCTATATTATGGAGAAATTCACGTTCAATATTTTGAAAATCAGACTCCTGATTCATATTTTTCCTTCAACGATTCCATGCACGAGCTTTCTCTACTCTGTTCCCCGCATAACCTGACGCAGATAGAATCATATTAAAATGCCCCAGTGCCTCTCGAATCACCCTATCCTTTTCTTTCGGACACTTATAGGATGTCTGGAATCCTCAGACTTTGGCAGATTGTAATTTTCTCTCTCAATAATCCCACATTTCCTCTTAACCTGCGCAATATACAGATTGCTGACCTTCAACCCAAATTTTTCCAATACATACGCCTTGATTTCCTCATAGCCGGTCTTGCTCTCAGCGGCAGTCAAATCCAGCTCATCCATTGTTAATTTCACTTCGATAATGATGCTCAACATTGAATTTAGATAATAAGCACACCGTCTCAACATGGCTCGATTGCTCCAGATTGATGTCAGAATTACCGCAAATCGGCTCGTTCGTTCGCGGGAATTTATCAAAGCGTGTTTTTTCCATAAAACACACCGATTTTTTACCCTTGTACGTTCTCGGAAACAGGTCAAAGACCTTGCTCCTACCTATGAAATATGCAAACGCACAGATGTGCCGACCGCCTCAAGACTTCACTCTGAGGGAACAAGTCCGAAATCCCATCGCCTCAACTTTACTAAGCCTGTTTAATGAGTTTTATTCATGGATTATCCAGTGACCATAACGCTTGCCGCCGACACGTTCAATACGTCCTGCTTCTTTCAAAAGAGTCATTTTCTTTTGAATCACCCGTCTTGTAGTCCCAAGTTCTTCTGCCATTTCGCCTTGTAAAATTTCTGGTTTTTGTCTTAACATTTCCAGAATCTTTTGCACCAAAGCGTCATCCAAAGCACCAAAATCTGCGGTGCTTTGGTGCTTTGGAACTTTAGGATCCGACACTATAGCACTTTGCAAAGCGCGGAATTTCACCATGATATCTTCACCATGAAGAATATATACCGGTTCATCTGCGCCAAGGTTCTTACAGGCATCACAAATTTTTTGAATTCCGCGTCCCCAGCTTTCAATATAGCCCGCGCGATAAAATACATTTGCGATATCCGGATTGAAAGGCTTTGAGGAATGCGCTCCCATCAATGTCTCCGCCGTCCATCCAAAAGGAAGCAGACTACTGTTGCTGATATACATGACGTCTTCCTCAATGCGGATCTGGATCGGAATATTGTCAGCCCAATTGCAATGGATCAGCGCATTATAGACCGCCTCACGCACCGCGTCGCGGGCAAAAGGATAGGTTTCAACCCTGGTTTCTTTGTAATATGAAATTGCGGCTTTCAAGTATTTCAGATAGATCAAGTCGATTACCCGGTCGGCCATAAGCAGCAGAGAACCATGCACTTCATCCTGATACAGAAGCTCACTGCCCTCGAATTTTCCAATCTTTACATAACAGCCACTGATAATCTTTTCTGCGTTTCGATAGAAGCACAATGCTCCGGCTCTCTTCAGCTTGCCATCGACAAGCAGGTCGAGCTTGTCCAAAAGCTCGGCATTTGGTATATCCAAATCATCCTTTGTCATGCGGCCGCTGCGGAGCGCCTCACGACGAAAGATATCAAAGCTCTCCTTATCCAAATCATCAACTGTAATATTGTTGACTGTCGCAGCGTCCCACCTGATTCCAGTCTTTGACATAAGAAAATTTGTCAAAGCGCTGCCACGAAGCTGCTGTTTCGTACTGCCGCTGCGATAATGATACTCACCATCATAATTGACAGGGAACGACCATGGTGAAACCGCAATCTCAATATATTCTGCTCCATTTTCGGTGAGAAGATTTACATCCGCAACAATGCCAAGCTTGTTTTGGATTTTGTTTGGAATATCCTCCATCAGTTTTCTGGCATCACTAACGCCAATAACAGTGCCATCGTCCCTTTTACCGATATAAATCTTTCCTCCCTGCGCATTGGCAAAACCGCATATCCATTTCAGATATTCGTCGCGCCAGGATTCTTTCCATTCAATATTCTGGCTTTCTGCTATCATGCGTTCACCTCCATATATTTAGCGTTCCCACACTCAACCTTTACTACCCTGCCATCGTTCGCATTAGTCAAGGAATTTCCAGTACTGCAAATTCCATCTATCGTAGTGGCGTCTTTGATACAAAGCCCATCTGTGGCTTTCACGGAAGAAGGGCGTAAAAAGGCTTGGAATAAAGGCGTTTCCGCTCTGCGAGACTGCCTTGCTGCCGCCGTGCTGTGACGGTAGAAAGCCGGTCTTGTTCTGAAAGCTGTCTGTGCCATTGCCATTTTGCACCCTCCTTTCTGTGGGATTTCTGCTATCGCTGAAATGTATGGCTATCGCTGAAAAGTGTATAAACGCTGAAAGGTTTACCACTTATACATATCTTTCAGCGTTTGCACGAGCATATCGGTTCTGGCTTTAATCCTATCTATCGTCCATGAGTCCTCGTTTACGACAGTCTGATTAAGGTAGAGACCGTTTCGGTATCCCATATCCTTTGTCTTGTCTTTCGACTTTCGGTCTTTCTTCTGCTCAAAGGACATATTGGACAAGTTCTGGTTATATCCCGTGATGGTTAGATTTCCGAGGGTATGGACATAATCAGAGCGGTACTGCCTTGCACAGTCCTTATCGCCGCCAGCGATCATATCAACCCATGCGTCTGGGATGTTTTCTCCTTCGGGAAAGATATGCTCAATTGTCCATACATACTTATTACTGTTGTCACGTGCCCAAAGGTCAGAATAGATTTCCTTTGTCTGATGCTGTGCCTCTATGCTGCAAAGAATGAACCTTGTCGCTTCGGGATTCTCATCATAAATCGAGCCGCGCAATTTGCTTTCAAATGCCTCATCCGTTGCGGAAACAGAAATCAGCTTCTCACGAACAGCAGAAACCACCTCTGCTCCACGCAGAACTTTTACCTCGCTAATGATGTCGATGAATAGCTGCGTGAGCTTGCGCGTGTTCGGGACATCTGTAACATTACGGCGAACGAAGAAGGTGATGAGGGTTTTAATGATTTCATCAAGATTCCCGTCTGTCAGGCCAAGTTCATCCTGATTTGACATAACATACAGCAACAGAATGTATGATGGGGCACCGGCTATTCTTTCAAGGTCAGCAAGAGAAGTTGTGTAAACATATTCATCCTCGCTGTTGTTCGTAATCAGGGCGTAAATCTTCGACTTTTGCAGAAGATCGTCAAGTAGCGATTTGTAATCGCTCTTAATCATCTTCTCGTAAATATCAAGCAGAGTTGTTCTCGTGGCTAAGTAACCGAGGTAGTACTTTTTATCCGAGCCTTTATATGGCGCATTCAATTCCTCTCTGAAGGAGTTATAGTACTGACGGAAAAAACGCTCTTGTACGGAATAATCATCCTGACCTACATTGAACAGGATTTGCTTCCAAATTTCATAGCTGTTATCCGCATCCGCTTTGCTTTCTGCTGACGCAATCAATGTGTTTTTTATCAAATCAAGTGCCGAAAGCGGAACACCTCTATGGTTAAGGGACTCAAAAAGCATATAGGCATCTTTGTTGGTATCGACTTCAATTCCAACCATAATGGCGTTTTCAAATTTCCGCACGATACCAAATAAAGCACCGACATCATTTATGTTGGGATTTTCTTCTTTGGCATCAGCCACTTTTTCATCTATCAGCTTTCCAAAGTGCTTATATGCCTTGGAAATTCTACGGTTACCGAAGTTTTTCGGATGAGCTTTTTGTCCAGTAATAATCCCCTTATCGGAAAGGACAAAGGAAAAGTCCTCGTCATTCATGTTTTGCTTCTGAAGAATGAGACGCTGGACATATTCCGTCTTTTTCGTCCCATCCGAAGTATAGGTCTGTTTTTTGTTGGCAAGTTCGTTACGCAAATTAGCGAGGTCTGTCCGCTCGTCCTCATCCATCTGTTCTTTCAAGGCATTTAACTTTTCATACAGTGCCGTGAGAAGCAGCATAATCGTAGTAAATCTCTGCTGCCCGTCGATCACCTCAAGAGTGGTTCCGTTAATAGAACCGCTGTTGACGCAGATATAAGAGCCAAGAAAATACCCGTAGTCATTCTCGGTCACGTCATTAAACAATGCGTCCCAGTCGTTAATCCCCCATGTGTACTCTCGCTGATATTTTGGTATCCGATAAACCACATTGCTGTTTATTGCAAAAATATCGGATACCGTAGGATGTGCCACCTGTTTTATCATTTCATCTGCTCCTCACATCATATTTATTCGTCTTTCGGTGTCGTTCCATACGGCACCGTATCCTCGGCCACCATAGAAAGCTGCGGCTCGTACTCAGGGTATCTGTATCCCGTGCCTCCCGGCGCGCGCGACGACGGCTTCTCATAGGTGGCATTGAATATCAGGTCAAGAAGCCAATCGCGAAACGTCTGATTTCTTCTGCTGCGGGTGTCTCCCTGATAAGCCGTATAAAGCTCCATTCCGCTGGACATATTGCGCAGGATAGCCTCCCAAGTAGCTCGTTCACTTTCGTCACGAGCATTTTGGATATCAGAAAACTGCATAGCATTCCGATAACGCTCATCCTTCTTGACTTCCTCGGCAATTTCCTGAATCTGCTTCTTTATCTTGTCCTCATCCGTCCAGTCGCAGTTACCCCATACATCGTGGAACGACTCAAGAATGTGAGTCAAGGTATCCAGTTCCGGAACTGGTATGCCGATATCGGTCTGGACAGGCACCGGCTTCACCTCTGCATCTTCGTTTGCAAGAGAGATAGACATCGTTTGCTGTGCAACAACTCGATAGCTGTCCAAATCAACGCTTTCTATAATCTTTTTGTAGTCATCGTTCTCATCGCCGACCTTCGGCAGTTTCGGCACTAACAAGGTCAGGAATATCGACAACTTTTCCCAATCAGGAGAACCATACGGAAGAATTGATGACAGGAAATTATATGTACGCACAAATGCCTTGGCACTCTTCTTAAACTCGACCTTATCGTCATATTCCAATTCCTTAAACAGCTCGACACACTTATCGATAATTGGATCGAGTTGCTCACGGTCGGCATTATTGAGATAAAGTTCCACAAAGGTATCTACATCTTCATCAGTATAGACCTGCATCGGTTCCATGTTATCAACCAGGTCATTCAGCTTATTGGCATCGGTCTCGCCCGAAAGAACAGTGGTCTTGTAGTAACGCTCAAAGGACTTCTGTATATCCGCAGGATTATTGATGAAGTCCAGCACAAATGTATCAGTCTTATACTGTGCACAGCGATTCAGCCTGGAAAGCGTCTGCACAGCCTTGATATCAAACAGCTTCTTATCAACATACATGGTCTGAAGAAGCGGTTCGTCATACCCGGTCTGGAATTTGTCCGCTACCACCAAAATACGATACGGGTCTTTGCGGAATTCCTTCTCGATTTTTGCGCTGGGGAATCCATTTATTTTTGCCTCAGTGTATGTCTCTCCTTTGTACCGAACCTCCCCGGAGAAAGCAATCATCGGCTTGTACTGGCTCTTGCGTTCTTCCAGTTCCTTCTTGATGGCAAAGTAATATTCTATGGCTCTCTGAATCTGATGGGTTACAACCATCGCACGAGCCTTGCCCTTAATTTTCATGCGGACATTATTGTAGAAATGCTCAACAATAATAGCCGCCTTTTCTTCTATGGCGTGTTCGTCGCTTTCCACATAAGAACGCAGAATCTTATTTGCCCGCTTCTTATCAAAGAGCGGATCATCGCTCACGGTTTTCGTAAGGTGGTAGTAGCTCTGGTACGGCGTGTAATATTTTAGGACATCAAGGATGAACTTCTCCTCGATAGCCTGTTTCATGGTATAGACATCATGAGGTTTTGCCTTTTTCGTTCCGTCCTCGTTCAGAATAGGATTCCCATTTTCGTCCGTAAGTATCTCGCCGAACATCTCAAGAGTTTTATTCTTCGGCGTAGCTGTAAACGCAAAATAGCTGGCGTTATTCGCCATCTTTTTACCTTCGATGATTGTGTTGATTTTATCCTCAAGTTCATCATCATCTTCATAAACGCTGCCTGATATTGCAATGTTCATCTTTGCGGCAAGGCTACCATTCTGACTGGAATGCGCCTCGTCAATGATGATTGCAAAAGTCCTGTTCTTGTAATCTGTAGAGATGTCGTTCAAGATGAATTGGAACTTGTGGACAATGGTAATAATAATCTTCTTGCCCTCATCCAAAAGGGTATGAAGATCAGAGGCAGACTTTGCCCAGCCAACCGTGGAGGACACCTGTGTAAACTGCCTGATGGTATTTTTTATCTGCTTATCAAGGTTGATGCGATCGGTAACGACAATGACCGTATCAAATACATTTCTGCCATTGCTTTTGATGCCGACAAGCTGATGCGCCAACCATGCGATTGAATTTGACTTGCCGCTGCCCGCACTGTGCTGAATCAGATAACGCTGACCGGAGCCTTCTCTTTGCGCACGGTCAAGAAGCATGGTCACGACCTTCAGCTGATGATACCTCGGAAAAATCTGCTTGTAGCTTACCTTCCCGGTATCCTCATCCTTGTCCGCTATAATCTGGACATAGTTCTCCAGGATATTCGACAGCTCTTGCTTTGTCAGGATATCCTTCCAAAGATAATCGGTTCTTATCCCGCTATCGTTCGGAGGATTACCCGCACCATCGTTATAGCCTTTGTTGAACGGCATGAAATAAGATGCGTCTTTTTTCAGCTCAGTACACATCATGATTTCGTTGTCATCCACGGCAAAATGAACGATGCACCTCTTAAAGCTGAAAAGCCTCTCTGCCGGATCTCTGTCGTTCATGTACTGCCTGACAGCGTCCGCCGTATTTTGCAGCGTAAACTGATTCTTAAGCTCCATTGTGATGATAGGAAGACCATTCAGGAAAATGCAGAGATCAAGCGCAAGCCGCCCATACTCCTTGGAATACTGGAGCTGCCTCGTGACGCTAAAAATGTTTTCCTTATACAGTCTTTGGGCGTTCTGATTGCCCTCGCTCGGAAGCACCTGGTACAATTCCAGCGTCTTGTTTTTGTACTTAAAGCCTTTTCTGAGTATCTCAATAACACCCTGATCGGACAGCTTTCTACTGAGCCGATCAAGGAATTTCTTCTTTTCCGCAAGAGTATCGAGTATGCGCAACTCCGCCATCTCCCGTGACTGCGTCGCTTCCAAGTAACGGAATAGGCGAGTCTCGTCGATGGCGTAGTCCTTGTTATAATCCTCGTTTGTTCCCTGTTCGTATCCGTTCTCATTAACAAGCCAGTTAACAATGAGGGTCTCGAAGCCGTTTTCCTTCGTATTGCTTGGCATTATTCATCGACCTCCTCGTCTCCATTTTCTGCATTCTCTGAATCTTCATCCAATATTTCGTCCGCCATATCTTCATATGTAGGTATTAAAACACCTCTAACATCTACCTTACCTGTGACCACGTCAAAAATTGTACGTGTTTTCAGCTCCTGAATTAAAGAAATTTCTTTTTTAACATTTTCAATAGCATCATCAATTCGCTTGCAGATATTATCTAAATAATCAGCGATCGCTATCTGTTCATCCATCGGGACAACCGGCAGATCAATTTTTGCAAAATTCGCATACCGAAGTGCCTGTCCATCTCTCACAAGATCAGACGTCCCTCGCAAAGCTTTGATGTATTCCGGAGATTTCAAAAACCATTTGAAAAACCTGTCATATACATACTCGTGATTTGGAATCAGCATTACATAAGCAGAACTGATTTTTCCACTATAATCACTGTACTCAATACCGCCTTGAAAGCTTCGCATGCTAATGACAAAATCACCCTTTTCGACATGCTTAAGAATATCTTCACCCGTAAATACAACGGTCACTCGGCGGCCTTCTTGCTCCATAAACCATTTTTGTGGAACGACTCCGTATTTTTGAGATGCTGTTAATTGTTCATCTTCCGGTTTAGCCTTCTCTTTTCTCAGAAAGAACAATCTCTTGCTTGGAAGCATATCCCAATCTTCTGGGATTTCATTTAACCATGATGAACCGCTCTTTTTAAGAATGCTCCCTTTTATTCCTTTTGTAACAGCTGTGTTAATCGCAATAACTCTGAGTTCCTTGAGCTTCCTGATTTCCTGATTTTTTGCGTGGATAACACGGTTCATCTCCGCAGTTTTCCAGTCAAGAAATCTAACGATTTGATCTTGTTCATCAATGGGAGAGACTGTCCGAAAACTAGGATGAGCCTTCATTGAAATTAAACCAGGT
>X301_European_Hare__coassemble_1509_pt1 | contig 10917 bp, 10 predicted proteins | sample X301_European_Hare__metabat2_low_PE_011 | metagenome-assembled genome bin X301_European_Hare
AAAGCTTATCCTGGAGGCAGGAAGAGTAAGTATGGATAAAAAGGGTATAGGGAAGGGAATATATTGAATAGAGCAGGCTGTATTCGGTTTTGAGGGAATACCTCGTTAAGTGGCCTAGTGGCTCAGTTGGTTAGAGCGCCGCCCTGTCACGGCGGAGGTCGAGGGTTCGAGTCCCTTCTGGGTCGTTAAGATGAGAAATCATCTTAGAGATGGGGTCTTAGCTCAGCTGGGAGAGCATCTGCCTTACAAGCAGAGGGTCACAGGTTCGAGCCCTGTAGGTCCCATTAAAATAAATAGTGCGTATTAATTATGATACGCCGATGTGGCTCAATTGGCAGAGCAGCTGATTTGTAATCAGCAGGTTATCGGTTCGAGTCCGATCATCGGCTTTATGGGTGGATTCCCGAGTGGCCAAAGGGGACAGACTGTAAATCTGCTGCTTTATGCTTCGGTGGTTCGAATCCACCTCCACCCATTCAATTTAATATATTATCGCGGGGTGGAGCAGTCTGGAAGCTCGTCGGGCTCATAACCCGAAGGTCATAGGTTCAAATCCTGTCCCCGCTACTATGCCCAGATAGCTCAGTTGGTAGAGCAGAGGACTGAAAATCCTCGTGTCACTGGTTCGATTCCGGTTCTGGGCATTTTAAATTTAAGAAACAAAAACACGGCATTTACCGTGTTTTTTTATTCATGAAAATATAAAATCCATAGAAAATTTGCAAGAAAATTTTTAGAGTGGTTTTCTAGTGTTTAAATATATGGTAGAATGTATATTGGTTGAGTGTGTTATATGGATTATAGAAGCTGTCTAATACTTCTATAATAAGGAGTATGACTTTTATAAGGATATTGAGTTGCTGCTGTATTGATTTAGGGAAATATCTAAAAAATTAATCTGATGCTTCAATTATTTAGAGTATCATTTAGATGTGGCAGAGTTTGTAGATAAAAACATTAAGGGGTATTTTAGTTGAAATGCTTGGCATATTGTTTTAATGAAACTGTGATATAAATTGGAGATAAATCTATGTATGAAGACGAGCTGCAAAAATATGCTAATGATATATTGATGTCTGAAAATTTTAAAAGCATGAGGGATTTTATACAGCATGGCAATATGTCTGTGCAGGAGCATTGTATAAGCGTTGCAAAAACCAGTTTGGCAATACGCGATAAATATAACATTGACTGTAATACACGAGATTTAATTAGAGGCGCGCTTCTTCATGATTACTTTCTGTATGACTGGCACAAGAATGATAAGCTTTCTCCACATAGACTTCACGGATTTTTTCACCCTGGGAGGGCATTGAGGAATGCTAGAAAAGAATATTATCTCAGCTCAAGGCAGGAGGATATAATTATAAAACATATGTGGCCGCTTACGGTAGTGCCGCCTATGTGCAGAGAGGCTTGGATTGTGACAATGGCGGATAAATATTGTTCGTTTTTGGAGACTGTGCGCATACAAAAGGGAGTTATTCATACAGGCAAGATACACGGGAAAAATTTTAGAAATAGGAATTAGATTGCGATGATTCATGGTGTTGATTTGAGTGGTGTAAAAATAGATTTTTGGTTAGTTCGGCAGGTTAGGACGGCAAATGGGAATGAGTCAGCAAAATTTAGTGGTGTAAAAATAGGTTTTTGGTTAGTTTGGCAGAGGTCTGTATAGAGATGGGAAGGATTTTTTGCTTAATTGGAAAAAGCTCAAGCGGGAAGGATACGATATATAAAAGGCTTCTTAAAAATCATAAATTGCGTCTGCATAGGCTTGTGCCATATACTACACGCCCGATAAGGGAGGGTGAGAGAGATGGCGTAGAGTACAGGTTTTCGACGGTGGAGGAGCTTGAGCAGTTTAAGGCGGAAAATAAAATTATTGAGTGCCGTTCATACGATACGGTATATGGCGTATGGTATTATTTTATGGTAAAGGATAATCAGATTGACCTTGAAAAAAATAATTATCTGATTATTGGGACTTTACAGTCTTTTACGATGACGAGGGATTATTTTGGGAGCGATAGGGTGATACCTATTTATGTGGAGCTGGAAGACGGTGAGCGGCTGAGCCGCGCGCTTAGGCGAGAAAAGCGCCAAAAAGAGCCAAAGTATGAGGAAATGTGCAGACGTTTTCTGGCGGACAGCAGGGATTTTTCAGATGAAAATATTAAGGCGGCGGGAATTGAGAAATTTTTTTATAACAGCAGTCTTAATGAATGTATTGACGAGATAGCGGGATATATAGAGAGTTTAAGCCATGATTAGATTGCCTGAAAAATTGAGGGTAAAAGGCTGACGAAATAAGGCTAATTTGATTGGCTTTTGAATTAAGCTTCCATAATTAATGGCGTACAGTAGAAGTAATCTTTTGGGCGCGGGAAGGAGGGATTAGGCATGGATATAAAAATAAATGAGGTACAGCAGACAGCTCAGGTGGCGCAGCAGCAGGCGGCGCAGCCGTCTGACGGCTCATTTAAGTTTATGCTGGCGAGTAATATTGAGGAGGCGGAGCTTGCAAACAGATTGAACCTGATGATGGAAGAAATTGTCATGCAGGGGGATAAGCTTGTCAAGCGTATGGACGTGAGAGATATGCGCAAATACCGCTCATTGATAAAAGAGTTTATGAATGAGATTGTAAATCGTTCGCATAAGTTTTCGCGGGAGAACTTTTTGGACAGGCGCGGTAGGCACAGGGTTTATGGCATTATCAGGCTTGTAGATGAAAAGCTTGATGAGCTGGCGCAGGAGCTTGTCAAAGACGAGAAGGACACGATAGCGATTTTGGCAAAGGTCGGAGAGATACGAGGGCTTTTACTGGATATATTTACGTGATGCGCATATAAAAATATTGTGAATTAAGAGGCTGATATGGGGGAAGAAAATTTTAGGGCTGCCGATTGGGGCGATATTATAGGACAGTCACGGCTTACTGACAATTTGAGGAACGCCGTAAGGCACAATAAAATATCGCATGCTTATCTGCTGCAGGGAGAGAAGTTTTCGGGGAAAAAAATGATTGCCAATGTTTTCGCGCGGGCTTTGCAGTGCGAGGCGGAGGGTGACAAGCCCTGCAACCGCTGCAGAGTATGCAGACAGACAGCAAATGGAAATAATCCTGATATAATTTATGTTGAGCATGATAAGCCGAATGTTATTTCAGTGGATAATATCAGACAGCAGATAAACGGTGACATTGTTATAAAGCCTTACAGCAGCGCGCGCAAGATTTATATTGTAGACGAGGCTGAAAAGATGAATGTGCAGGCTCAGAATGCGCTTTTAAAAACGCTGGAGGAGCCGCCTGAATATGCCGTAATTTTGCTGCTTGCAACGCGGGTGGAGGCGATGCTTCCTACAATTTTGAGCCGATGTGTGGTGCTTAATATTAAGCCTGTTTCAGATGATATGATTAAAAATTATTTGATGGATAAGGCAAAGCTGCCTGACTACAGGGCTGGCATCTGCGCTTCGTTTGCGCGGGGGAATGTTGGAAGGGCTGTGCAGCTTGCGGCGAATGAGGATTTTGACCGAATGAAGTCAGAGGTTTTGGATATAATGAAAAAAATTTCCGAGCTTGAAATCAACCAGATTGCGGAGAGGGTGAAGCTCATATCGGAGGAAAAAAAGAAGGAAAAACTTGACATAGACGATTATCTAGATTTATGTTTCACTTGGTACAGAGATGTGTTATTATATAAAGCGTGCAGGGACACGGGACATATTATTTTCAAGGAGGAGCTGCGCGAGATAGGCAGGGCGGCGGCGCGATACAGCTATGAGGGAATTGAGCACATAATACATTCAATAGACAGGGCGCGTAGCAGAATTGCAGCAAACGTCAATTTCGACCTGACTATGGAGCTTATGTTTATGGAAATGAAAGCGGGCTGAAACGTGTGTTGTGGGTAGCTTATGTTTTGAAAATGAAGGCGGGTTGAAATGGAGTGTGTATGGGCTCATGTTTATTGAAATAAAGAAAGGCTGAAAAGCATTTTGCTATATTGGGCTTGGCAGAGTTTTTGCCAGAAAGGTGGTTTATAGATATGACAAAGGTAATTGGTGTGAGATTTAGGACAGCGGGAAAGATTTACTTTTTTAATCCGCTGGACTTTGATGTAAAGCGCGGAGACCATGTGATAGTGGAAACCGCAAGGGGTGTGGAGTATGGCACTGTGGTCGGCAATCCTAAAGAGGTAGACGACGACAAGGTGGTGCAGCCGCTTAAACCTGTGCTGCGCGTGGCTAATAAGCGTGATATGGAGCAGGAGGCGGCAAATAAGGAGAAGGAAAAAGAGGCATTCAAAATCTGCCTTGAGAAGATACAGAAGCATAAGCTTGAAATGAAGCTTATTGACGCTGAATATACATTTGACAACAACAAGGTGCTGTTTTATTTCACGGCAGACGGGCGGATTGATTTCAGGGAGCTTGTAAAGGATTTGGCATCTGGATTTAAGACGCGTATCGAGCTGCGGCAGATTGGCGTGCGCGACGAAACAAAGATACTTGGGGGAATAGGCATATGCGGGCGACCGCTTTGCTGCCATTCTCACCTTTCAGAGTTTGTGCCTGTGTCGATTAAGATGGCAAAGGAGCAGAATTTGTCGCTCAACCCAACGAAGATTTCGGGCGTGTGCGGGAGACTTATGTGTTGCCTTAAGCACGAGGAGGATACTTACGAATATTTAAACAGAAAGCTGCCAAATGTGGGTGATTTCGTGACTACAGACGACGGCTTGAAGGGCGAGGTGCACAGCGTGAATGTGCTGCGCCAGCTTGTGAAGGTGGTCGTGGAGGCTGATGATGAAAAGGAAATCCGCGAGTACAAGGTAGAGCAGCTCCGCTTTAAGAAACGCCACAAGCGTGACAAAAATGATGAAATGACAGATGAGGAGCGCAAGGAGTTAAAGGAGCTTGAAAAGCTTGAAAAGCAGGAGAAGCAGGATGGAAAATCAAAGCTTGACGACAACTGAGGATTTTCTTAAGGAAAATGAGCGCCTTGACGATTTGCAGAGAAATGGGTACAGAATTATTCAAAATCCTGATAAATTCTGCTTTGGAATGGACGCTGTGCTGCTTAGCGGGTTTGCGCGTGTAAAGCGTGGAGAAAATGTGCTCGATTTGGGGACAGGGACAGGGATAATCCCTATTCTGCTTGAGGCAAAGACGCAGGCTTCGCATTTGACGGGGCTTGAAATACAGGAGGAAAGCGCGGACATGGCAAGGCGCAGCGTGCGCTTGAATCATCTGGAGGATAAAATTGATATAGTGACGGGAGATATTAAGGAAGCAGAATTGATTTTTAAGGCTGCTTCCTTTGATGTTGTGACGTCTAATCCGCCGTATATGATAGGCAGGCACGGGATTGCCAATCCTGACGCGCCAAAGGCGATTGCGCGGCACGAGCTTTTGTGTACGCTTGACGACGTGGTGAGAAGCGCGGCAAAGCTTTTGAAGCCAGGTGGGAGTTTTTTTATGGTACACAGGCCGTTTCGACTGGCGGAGATTATAAATGTTATGACAGGGTACAGGCTCGAGCCTAAGCGTATGCGGCTTGTGTACCCGTATGCTGATAAGGAGCCTAATATGGTGCTTATAGAGGGCTGCAGGGGCGGCAGGCCGCGTATGACTGTGGAAAAGCCGCTTATAGTGTGTAAGTCGCCTAATGTGTATACTGATGAGATTTGCGAGGAATATTGCTTTTGATTAGAGCTTATGAATAAATGGGGAAATTGTAGATGGCTGGAAAATTGTATTTGTGCGCGACGCCGATAGGAAATCTGGGAGATATGACGCCGCGTGTGGCGGAAACGCTAAATATGGTGGATTTGATAGCTGCGGAAGATACGCGCAACAGCATTAAGCTGCTAAATCATTTTGACATACATACGCCTATGACGAGCTACCACGAATATAATAAGGTAGAGAAGGCGAAATATTTGATCGAACAGTTGAATGAGGGAAAAAATGTAGCGCTTATAACAGACGCGGGTACGCCTGCCATATCGGATCCTGGTGAAGTGCTTGTACAGCTTTGCTATGAGGCGGGCATAACTGTGACATCGCTGCCTGGCGCGGCGGCATGCATAACAGCGCTGACGCTTTCGGGGATTAGCACGAGAAGATTTTGCTTTGAGGGTTTTCTGCCTGCTGATAAAAAAGAGAAAAATGCCGTGCTTGACGATTTAAAAAGGGAGACGAGGACTATTATTTTGTATGAGGCTCCGCATCATTTGGTCAGAACGCTTGGTGAGCTTTTGGAGGCGCTTGGCGACAGGCGGGTGACGCTTTGCAGGGAGCTTACAAAAAAGTTTGAGACCGTTTTGCCTACAACGCTTCAGGGCGCGCTTTCCATGTATGAGAGCGAGGATCCGCGCGGTGAGTATGTGCTTGTGGTGGAGGGGAAAAGCCATGATGAGTTCAGGCGGGAGCAGGAGGCGGACTGGCAGAGCATTTCCATAGAGGAGCATATGGGCATTTATGAGGAGAAGGGCGTCGGTCGCAAGGAGGCTATGAAGCTGGTGGCTAAGGACAGGGGTATTTCCAAGCGTGAGGTTTATCAGCATCTGATGTCCGCGGGGGAAAATGTGAGAAAGGGGTTAGAATAGATGAATATGCGCAAGCCGTTATTTCCGGCTTTGATAGTTTCCGCAAGTTTTATACTGGTTGTGATTTATATTTATTTTCTGCTGATGAACGATGCGGTTTCAGACAGGATTTATGCAAGTATCGGGGAGCTTGCAAGGCACGATATACAGAGCATAGGGAATTATCTTGATTTGAATTGGAATGAGCTTGAAAATATTGCTGAGAGACTGGAGATTTATGACATAGATACGATAGACGAGCTGCAGAAGCGCCTTGGGCTGGAGGAGAAGACAAGCTCTTTTGATAAGCTGTATTTTCTCGGCGCTGACAAAAGGCTCTACGGAGAAGGCGAAATTGCCGTTGGCGCGTCAGGGCATAATCTGGAGGATATAATACAGAAGAAGGGAAATGAGGAGCGATTTGCCGCAAGGTATGATTTTGACGACGGCTTTTTGGAAAAGGGCACGCTTATTTATGGCATAAATATAGACGGCGTAAGCATTGGCGGGGTGGAGTGTACTGCGATTGTCAGCACAAATGATGTCAGCTCTATAATGAAGAAATACAAGCTTGACAGCTTTGAGCGCGAGGAGAGCAGCGCGATACTTGACAGCGACGGCAATTATATTGTGTATGTGGAGAATGTCCTTAATGCGCAGTATGACGACAATTTTTTCCAGCGGTTGGAATCGGCGGATATGAAGGAGAGCGTAGAGCAGATAAAGCGGCAGGCTATGGAGAACGGCGAATATTTCTTTAAATATACGGACAGCGACAAAGTTTCCAAGGTGTCGGCGCTGTATGCGATACCTTCGACGAACTGGTATTTTCTTGTGGAGGTGCCAAAGGAAACGTTTGCCTGCTACGGCATTCATTTTATTGTGCTCAATGTCGTTATGTCAATAGCGATTACGCTGGTTCTGGTCTTCTTGGCGCGTATGATTATCAATATAAGAAAGCAGGCCGTGATGGTCGATCCTGATTATGTAAAGAATATTCTCGGCATAGACAGCGATATTTCAAGGCTTAAGGCGCTGGGGGGCGGAGACGATATAAATATTCTTGTGGCGGAGGATAACGACATAAACGCGGAGATTATTATGGAAATTCTGCATGAAATCGGCTACAGGACTATGAGGGCGCGCGACGGCAGGGAGGCTGTGGAGATATTCAGCAAATCCAAAGAGGGCGAAATTGACGCCATAATTATGGATATGCATATGCCTGTGCTTGACGGATGCGAGGCGTCGGCTGAGATTAGGGGGCTGGACAGAGGCGATGCGGGCGATGTGGCGATTTATGCGTGTACGGCTAATACCTTTAAGGAGGACAGGGACAAGGCTATCGAGAGCGGCATGAATGATTTCCTTTCAAAGCCTATTGACATTAACGCGCTGCTGAGAAAGCTTGAGGATATTACGAAGGATGAGAAAGTTTTTTAATTATTTAATTATGGTATTGACTTTTGCGCCAATAGCAAATATACTTGAATGAGTTGATTTAAAGAGCTGTATTAATCACTGTGCGATTGATGCAGTTTTTTAAATGCTTTTGTTCCTGCGGGCGGTGGGGCAGTTTATTAAATTTATACAAGGGGAAAGGATAAGGTAATTATGGAAGCGATTAGATTTGAGGATTTGAATTTGAGCAGTGAGATTTTGCGCGGAGTGCGCGAGATGGGTTTTGAGGAGACGTCTGCGATTCAGGCACAGGCGATACCTGTGGCAATGGAAGGATATGACATTATCGGGCAGGCTCAGACTGGCACGGGCAAGACGGCTGCGTTTGGCATACCTATACTTGAAAAGGTAAGTAAAAATAAGGATGTAAAGCACCCGCAGACTCTGGTGCTGTGTCCGACGAGGGAGCTTGCCGTGCAGGCGGCGGAGGAAATCAGAAAGCTTGCAAAATATATGCATGGCGTGAAGGTGCTGCCTATCTATGGCGGGCAGGACATAAGCAAGCAGATAAGGGCATTGAAGGGCACGCAGATTATTATAGGCACGCCTGGGCGTGTGATGGATCATCTGCGCCGCAAGACGATTCGCTGCGATTATGTGGACACTATTGTGCTTGACGAGGCTGACGAGATGCTGAATATGGGTTTCCGCGAGGATATAGAGACTGTGTTGGAGTATGTGCCTAATCAGGACAGGCAGACTATTCTTTTTTCGGCGACGATGCCCAAGGCTATTCTTGACATTACTAAAAATTACCAGAAGGAAGACGCCAAGTTTATCAAGGTGGTTAAGAAAGAGCTTACCGTGCCTATGATTGAGCAGTATTATCTTGATGTGAAGCGCAAGGACAAGGTGGAGGTGTTGACGCGCCTGCTTGATTTTTATGAGCCGAAGCTTTCTCTTGTGTTCTGCAACACAAAGAAGATGGTTGATGACTTGGCGGAGGTGCTTAAGGGCAGGGGCTACTTTGCGGAGGGGCTGCACGGCGATATGAGCCAGGCGCAGCGTGACCGCGTGATGAAAAGCTTCAGGAATGGAAAGACGGATATTTTGATAGCTACTGATGTGGCGGCGCGAGGCATTGATGTTGATGATGTCGAGGCTGTTTTCAACTATGATATTCCGCAGGACGACGAGTATTATGTGCACCGCATAGGCAGGACGGGACGCGCGGGAAGGACAGGGCGCGCGTTTACGTTTGTGAAGGGTAAAGAGGTTTACAAGATTAAGGAGCTTATGCGTTACTGCAAGACGAAGATTTACGCTATGCCTGTGCCGTCGCTCAATGACGTGAACCAGATTAAGACTGAGAAGATTATGGACAGGATTGGGAATATTATTGAGGACGAGGACTTGACTTCAATGATAAATACTGTGGAAAAGTATGTGAACGAGTCGGATTATACGGCGATGGATATAGCAGCGGCGTTTTTGAAGATGTATATGGGGCAGCTTAACGATGCGGACAGCCAGGAGAGCGAGGGCGCTGAGGCTGGCTTTGATTTTGACAATACGGGCGCTGAGGAGGAAGGCATGGCGCGTCTGTTTATCAATATCGGAAAGGCGCAGAAGGTTAAGCCTAAGGATATTCTGGGCGCGATTGCGAATGAGACGAATATTTCCGGAAAGCTTGTCGGAGCGATTGATTTGTATGACAAGTACACGTTTGTGGAGGTGCCGAAGGAGAATGCGCTGGATGTGCTGCGTGCTATGAAGAATGTCAAAATTAAGGGCAAAGCGATTAATATTGAGCCTGCTAATGCGAAATAGGAGATGAAGTATTAAAATATTTGACAATATTTGACGATAAAGATTATTGAGTGTGGGGAAAAAATGTGATATTATATATTACAGGATTTTGATTGTACGCTGACAGGTATTTGATGCCACGCGCGGATAATAAGGAGGTATGTGTTGTGAATCAGCAGTTAGAGTATTATGTTGACGCTTTACCGACAATAAAGCAGATGTTTGAGAAGGATGTCTATATCACTGTGATTGACAGTGACAGCGTGATTGTGGGGTATTCCATTCCGGACGGCGAAAAGCCTATAATGAGCGTGGGACAGCGGTTTAATGACCCAAGCGGAATGCTTGACAGGGTGCTGAGGACAGGGCGCGCGCAGCATAACCGTCTGGCGAAGGAGGTAATGGGCGAGTCGTTTGAGGGCGAGCTTGTACCGATTAAAGACGGCAATGAGGTAGTGGGCTGCATAACATGTACATATTCCGTGGATGTGCGCGAACAGATGGCGGATATAACCGACAAATTCCAGAAGTCGGTGGCAAATGTCAGCACGTCTCTGCAGGAACTTGTTGAAGGAATGGAGCATCTGTTCCAAATGCTTACGGAGATGGATTCGATGACGAGCAGCGTTGACGCTGATGTCCACAACGCGGTGGAGGTAGTAAACAAAATCAGCAGCAATGCATCGCGCTCAAATATTCTGGCACTCAATGCTTCGATAGAGGCGGCGCGCAGCGGCGAGAACGGAAGGGGTTTTGCCGTAGTGGCTACTCAGATGGGCAAGCTTGCAAACGACAGCGGAAGCTCCGCCACGGAGATAAAGAATACCCTGCACACCATAATGGAGCACCTTGTTTCCATAATTTCGTCTGTAAAGGAAGCGAGCAATTTCGCAAAGCAGCATAGCGGAAACATAAGCGGCATACAGGAAGTACTGAAGGATATGGTGGTGCTTTCGCAGGAGCTGGAGAGTGATTTGAAAAAATAGCAGATTTTGGGAAAAGAAGGCGGAAGGGTTATTTGAAAAGCGCCGTCGTGCGGCTGGCGGCGCTTTTTATAAAACGGGCGACATAATTGATTTATAATGTTTATGGCAAGGGGGCTTATTGC
>X301_European_Hare__coassemble_1510_pt1 | contig 10915 bp, 9 predicted proteins | sample X301_European_Hare__metabat2_low_PE_011 | metagenome-assembled genome bin X301_European_Hare
ATATAGAACAGATGAAACAATAACAGATTTACCATTTTCCTGGTTTTAAAATCTGGGAGATGTATCAATAAGTAAAGGAGGACAGCTATGAACATACAGAAATTTACGCAGAAATCAATGGAGGCGGTCAATGCCTGCGAGAAGATTGCCATGGAATACGGCAATCAGGAGCTTGAACAGGAGCATCTGCTTTACGCCCTGCTTACGATTGACGACAGCCTGATATTAAAGCTCACTGAAAAAATGGAGATAAACAGCTCATATTTTTTGGGGCGCGTCCAAAAGGCGCTTGAAAAGCGGGTAAAGGTTCAGGGAGGCCAGCCTTATGTCGGGCAGTACCTAAATAAAGTCCTCATAAACGCTGAGGATGAGGCGAAGCGCATGGGCGACGAGTACGTGTCGGTCGAGCATCTTTTCCTTGCGATGCTTCAAAATCCGAATAAGGAGATAAAGGAGATTTTCAGGGAATACGGCATCACTAGGGAGCGTTTTTTGAAGGCGCTTTCCGAGGTGAGGGGCAACCAGCGCGTCACGAGTGACAATCCCGAGGCGACATATGACACGCTTGAAAAATACGGGCAGGATCTGGTGGAAAGGGCTAGAAACCAGAAGCTTGATCCCGTAATCGGCAGGGACAATGAGATAAGGAATATTATCCGCATACTTTCCAGAAAGACGAAGAACAATCCCGTGCTGATAGGCGAGCCAGGCGTCGGCAAGACGGCGGTTGTGGAAGGGCTTGCGCAGCGTATCGTGAGGGGCGACGTGCCGCAGGGGCTTAAAGACAAGAAGGTATTTTCGCTTGATATGGGCGCGCTTGTGGCGGGCGCGAAGTACCGCGGCGAGTTTGAGGAGCGTCTGAAGGCGGTGCTTGAAGACGTGAAAAACAGCGACGGTCAGATCATACTTTTCATAGACGAGCTGCACACTATAGTCGGCGCGGGCAAGAGCGAGGGCGCGATGGACGCGGGAAATATGCTTAAGCCGATGCTTGCAAGAGGCGAGCTGCACTGCATAGGCGCGACTACGCTTGACGAGTACAGACAGTATATTGAAAAAGATCCCGCCTTGGAGCGGCGTTTCCAGCCCGTGATGGTTGACGAGCCGACGGTGGAGGACACAATCAGCATTTTGAGAGGGTTAAAGGAGCGCTATGAGGTATTTCACGGCGTAAAGATAATGGACAATGCGCTTGTGAGCGCGGCAGTGTTGTCCAACAGGTATATTTCGGACAGATTTCTGCCCGACAAGGCAATAGACCTTGTTGACGAGGCGTGCGCGATGATAAAGACGGAGCTTGATTCGCTTCCCGCCGAGCTTGACGAGCTGCAGAGGCGAATTATGCAGATGGAGATAGAGGTCGCCGCTCTCAAAAAAGAGGAAGACCATTTAAGCCAGGAAAGGCTTGAGGCACTGCAGGCTGAGCTTGCGGGGCAAAAGGAGGAGTTTGCCAACAGGAAAGCCCAGTGGGACAATGAAAAGGCGTGCGTTGAGCGTCTTTCAAAGCTTAGGGAGGACATAGAGGAGTTAAATAACCAGATACAGATAGCGCAGCGCGAGGGCAATCTCGAAAAGGCGGCGGAGTTAAGCTACGGAAAGCTGCCAGAGCTTAAGCGTCAGCTGGAGGCCGAGGAGCAGCAGGTAAACGCGCGTGAAATGTCGCTTGTGCATGAGAGCGTTTCCGAGGAGGAAATCGCAAAGATTATATCGCGCTGGACTGGTATTCCCGTGGCAAAGCTCAATGAGAGCGAGCGCAGCAAGACGCTTCATCTTGACGAGGAGCTGCACAAGCGGGTTATCGGACAAAATGAAGGCGTTACAAAGGTGACAGAGGCGATAATACGCTCAAAGGCGGGCATAAAAGATCCTGAAAAGCCGATTGGCTCGTTCCTGTTTCTCGGGCCTACGGGTGTGGGCAAGACTGAGCTTGCCAAAGCGCTTGCGGCATCGCTATTTGATGACGAGACAAATATGGTGCGCATTGACATGAGTGAATATATGGAGAAACATTCCGTATCAAGGCTTATCGGAGCGCCTCCCGGATATGTCGGATATGATGAGGGCGGGCAGCTTACGGAGGCAGTGCGCAGAAAGCCTTACAGCGTAGTGCTTTTTGACGAGGTGGAGAAGGCTCACCCTGATGTGTTCAACATTCTTCTGCAGGTGCTTGACGACGGGCGCATCACGGATTCGCAGGGGCGCACGGTGGACTTTAAAAACACGATACTGATAATGACCTCAAATATAGGAGCGCATTATCTTCTGGAGGGCATAGACGCAAGCGGCGAGATAGAACAGTCCGCGCAGGATATGGTTATGGGCGAGCTAAGGAACCATTTCAGACCTGAATTTTTGAACCGCCTTGACGAGATAATAATGTTTAAGCCGCTTACAAAGGACAATATCGGAGGCATTATCAAGCTTATTCTGAATGACATCAATGAAAGGCTTGCCGACAGGGAGCTTAGCATAGAGATAGACGAGCAGGCGCAGCGCTTTATCGTTGAAAACGGTTATGATCCTGTGTATGGCGCAAGACCGCTCAAGCGTTATATCCAGAAATATGTGGAGACGCTTGCCGCGAAGCTGATACTTTCGGAGGAGGTAAGAATGGGAGATACCATACTGATAGAGCTTGACGCTGATAAACAGGAGCTGACGGCGCGGCGGAAGTAATGGTGGATTTTGTCTTTCTGCACTTAAAAGGGAGAGCCCTTGTAAAATTCAGGTTTTTTCAAAGCTTTGGATTTTTACAAGGGTTTCTTTTTGTCAGAAAGTAGGAGTAGATTGCATCTTGCACCAATAAAATTGCGAATAAAGTGCATATAAGTGAGAAAAAATCTAATTTAGATATTGAAAAACAAAAATACTCCGATATGATATATATAAGAGAAAAACGAGGTGCAAATATGCTTATATAATTTAGCTTTAAAAATTTTAAATCTTTTAGGGATGAGGCAACATTAGATTTATCTGCCACAAAGATGACAGAGTTTTCTGACAGAGTAGTTTCAGAAGGAAATGATAGGATTTTGCCTATGGCGGCTATATATGGGGCAAATGCGAGTGGAAAATCCAATATATATAATGCGTTTGGATATATGGCGGATTATGTGATTGAATCTTTTAAATATGGAGACGAGGAAGAGAAGTTTGAAGAATACAGACCTACTCCGTTTTTGTTCGACAATGTTTCAAATGATTCGGAATCCAGTTTTGAAGTATATTTCACCATTCCGAAAGATATGACTCAAAAAACATATAATTATGGTTTTTGTTTAGATCGACATGGGGTAACAGAGGAATGGCTGAATGTTAAGGAAAAGACTGCGCGTAAATATTCTTCTGTTTTTTATCGCTCCATTGAGGAAAATATATTGGATTTATCCGGGATTCCCAAAAGCAGCAGGGATAATATACAGATAGCTTTGGAAAAACAGGTTTTGATAGTATCTCTTGGTGCTAAATTAAAGGTAAATAAGTGTAAAGACATTCGTGATTGGTTTTTGGCAAATGAATTTGCTGACTTTGGAGATCCATTTACTAATTTCTTTTTGTCACATCGTCTACCAAGGGGATTTGTTGATGATGACAGAGTACAAAAGAAAGTAATAGAATATTTTTCTGGAAAAAGGAAGCGTGTTTTTTATTGATGAACTGAATGCACGCCTGCATCCGCTATTGGTTCGAAACTTTTTGCTTACTTTCTTAAATCCGGAAATCAATACAAAACATGCACAGTTAATTTATACGACACATGATATATGGCAGTTGTCTAACCGGCTTTTACGCCGGGACGAGGTATGGTTTACCGAAAAGGACGAACAGGGAATATCAAAATTGTATTTTTTGGCAGATTTTATAGATGAGTCCGGAGCCAGAATCAGGAAGGATGAGAGCTATGAAAAAAATTATCTGATAGGCAAGTATGGTGCGATTCCTACGTTGAAAAATATTGATATCTTTAAGGGAGAGTGACGGGTATGGCAAGGAAAGACAGGACTGGGAATCGTAAATCCAGAGAGCAGCGTCCTCCTGTTAAGCTTCCAGAACTTGGGTATTATCTAGTTGTTACCGAATGCATAGTATATTATAAATAGCATATAGGAGGACTTATGAAAAAATTGGTATTCCACAAGGCTCTCAACAAACATATTATTATGTACATTGTCTTTACTGTAATTATGGTTGTTGTTCTTATGAACAAAAGAAATTTTCATGTAGATGAGATAAGTACATATATATTGGCAAATAATGTTGGAAGCACAGGCATAAGTGTTAATGATGGAATAACATATATGCCATCTGAAAGCGTATATCTGGATTGTATGACTGTAAATGAAGGTGAACAGTTTAATTATTCTAATGTCTGGTTAAATCAGACAAAAGATGTACACCCACCTTTATATTATGTATTGGTTCACACAATTTGTTCTCTTTTTCCGGGGCAGTTTAGCTTATGGTATGCAGGGATAGTTAATATATTCTTTGCACTCATGACATTATGGATTATAAGGAAAATAGCATATGAGTTGACAGATAATGAAACAATAGTATCCGTCGTGTCGGTATTTTATATTATATCTGCTGGTATGCTTTCCACGATAACCTTTTTAAGAATGTATGTTATGGCGACATTTTTTGTGAGTTTTGTCACACTAATGTTTGTCAAAGCAGTTGGCAGAGAATTGACATGGCATTTTTATGTGCCGCTTATATTAGTATCAACAGCAGGTACGTTGACACATTACTTTTTTGTATTGTACCTTTTCTTTGCATGCCTTGTGTTTGGCATATGGCTTTTGGCAGACAAGCACTATAAGGATGCATTGGCGTTTTGTGTAAGTATGGGTATAGCGGCAAGCTTTACAATACTTATATTTCCGGCGACCTATAAACACATACTGGGGGGGGGGTATCGAGGAACTCAAAGCATAGATAACTTTTTGGAGACATCAATTTCAAACTATTGGGAAAATATTAAGAGTTTTTACTCGTTTATTGACAAACCTGTATTTGGAGGAATGTTAAGCTATATATTTGCTGTATTGTTTATTATAGCTATTGTAAAAAAATTGTCTTTGAAGAAAATGGCTTTTGATTTGTTTGGGGAAAAGGAAAGGCAGAAAAAGGCAGTGAAATGGCTTATACTTATTGTTCCTTGTATATGCTATTTACTGTTAGTTTCAAAGATAGCAGTATATATTACGGATCGCTACATTTCTCCGATATATGCGGTATCAGTGGTTTGGGTAATATGCGGGGTATGTCTGATTTCGTATAGGTGGTTTAATGAAAGATACCGATATATAGTAATTAGCATTATTTTAGCAGTGATGACGGTAAACGGGTGGAGAAACTGTACATGGGAAACTTCTTATAAAAGTTCAAAATCATTGTTGGAAATAAATCAAGAATATGCGGAACAAAACGCTCTGTATATATATGGAGACGCGTGGAAAGTACAGCCGTCATTCTTGCAGGTTATACAGCATAAGAGCATTACGTTTTTTAAAAATACGAATATTGGCGCAATGTATGGAGCAAAAAATAACTTTGATGATAAGCTTGTTGTATATATTGAAAATTCACTCGATGCCCAAAGCATAATAAACAAAATATATGAGGCATATCCATTGCTCAATTCATATAAAAAGCTTGGTAGTTTTGGATATTCAAGCTCATATTATTTATGGGGAGAGGGCATACAGACAAAAAAGTATAAAATTTATGATTATAACCATTCTTTTACTTTAGGAAGCCGAAATGGCGTAACAAGCAGCGGGGAAAATATAGGATTATCTGCAAATGACAGTGTGGTGCAGCAGATACAAAAAGCTGGTGAACAGTATGGCATACTTATGATAGGTAATCTGGCGATTGATATTAAAGGCGGTTCTTTTTCTGAAGGCAATGGCATTCAGCTTTATGTAAATAATGGTACAAATGCGCAGAAATGGAGGATATCCGCAAACGATGACGGGACAATTACGGTTTTTAGCGTGAGTGGTGATTTGGTTTTGACCTATGATGAAAATAAAAATGTATATTTGAGCAAATACAATGCGGATAATAATTCGCAAAAGTGGAGGCTGGAAGAAATTAACTGAAATGTAATTATAGAAACAATGTGAGATGAACTATTTGCAGAGTGGAAATACAGGCGAGGCAGTTGACAATTTCACGGAAAGGCTGGTGAATGCAGTGGAAACGGCAAAAAGAAATCCGCGCTGGGCATGGTGATAAAAAATAACATAAATTATTTTATAAAGGTGTCTGCAAATAAGCGGACATCTTTTTTTGTGCCTTTTTTACATAGATTTTACAATACTGCGGTAATAGATTTAACACACGGATTTTATCATATAACCATAGCCGGCAAGGCTAAATAAAAAACAAAGCAAATAAAAGGAGAATTATGGAAATGAAAACAGGAAACACGAAAGGACTTGTATTTACGGCAGCTGTAGCGGCAGCGGCTTTTGCAATGCTTACGGGATGCTCAAAGAGCGAGGCGGGTACGGTATCGACTGACGGCTCTACCTCTATGGAGGAGGTAATCGGCGTGCTCGGTGAGGCGTTTATGGAGGAGAACAAAAACATCACATTTACATACAACCCCACAGGCTCAGGCTCGGGCATACAGGCTGTACAGGAGGGACGCTGCGACATAGGGCTTTCGAGCAGGAGCTTAAAGGACGAGGAAAAGGCGGGCGGACTTACGGAAACGGTGCTTGCTTATGACGGCATAGCGGTGATAGTAAACAATGAAAATGCTGTGAATGATTTGGACTTGGACACAATCGCAAAGATTTACAAGGGTGAGATTACAAACTGGTCCGAGGTCGGCGGCAATGATGCGCAGATAGTCCTGATTGGGCGCGAGGCTGGCAGCGGCACGCGGGACGGCTTTGAGTCGATTACAGGCACGGAGGACGAGTGCCAGTACAGGCAGGAGCTTACATCTACAGGCGATGTAATCACTACAGTGTCACAAAATCCCGACGCAATCGGTTACGCTTCGATTTCGGCGGTAAACGACAGCATAAAGGCTTTGACAGTCGGAGGGGTTGCGCCGAATGAGGCTGCGGTAAAAGACGGCTCATATGTGATACAGCGTCCGTTTGTGCTTGTCACGAAAAATGACACAAAGCTTTCGGCAGCAGCCCAGAAGTTCTTTGATTTTGCAACGTCGGCTGATGCGGTGGAGCTTATTTCAAGCGCGGGCGTTGTGGCAGCAAAATAAAACAATAAAAGCAGCATATTGATAATTTCCTGGTGCTTAGGAAAACTCAGGGCAGTATTTTTTCAGATTTACTTTGGGTAATTATGGTCGAATAGGCAATTTGGCAATTTGATAACCCATTAAATTAAAAAATAGAAGTTAGTTTGAATAGGCAGCATGGAGGGATTGCGATGAAGAATAAAAAGGCATTTGGAAAAATATTTGAGGCGGTAATGCATGCCGTATTTTTGCTGCTTGGATTAGTCACTGTGGGCTGCGTCCTGCTGATTACGGTTTATCTGATTATCGCGGGGATGCCTGCTATACGCAAGATAGGCATAGTCAATTTTGTGTGCGGTGACACTTGGCGCTCTACGGCAAATCCGCCGTCGTTTGGGATTCTGCCGTTTATTATGACGAGCATATACGGGACGGCGGGCGCTATAGTGATTGGAGTGCCTGTAGGCTTTTTGACGGCGGTGTATTTGGCAAAGCTTGCCAGTCCTGCGGTAAGGTCCGTGGTGTCAGGCGCGGTGAGCCTTCTGGCGGGCATTCCCTCTGTAGTTTACGGGCTTGTTGGCATGCTCGTATTAGTGCCGAATATACGCAGGATTTTCCACATTCCCGACGGTTCAAGCCTCTTTGCGGCGATAATAGTGCTTGCGATTATGATTTTGCCGTCGATAATAAACGTGTCGGTTACGGCGCTGGAGGCTGTGCCGAGGGAGTATGAGGACGCTTCGCTTGCGCTTGGAGCTACGCCTGTGGAAACGTATTTCAGGGTGTCTGTGCCAGCGGCAAAGAGCGGTATCACGGCGGCTGTGGTGCTTGGAGTGGGAAGGGCGATAGGCGAGGCGATGGCGGTCATGATGGTTTCAGGCAATGCGCCGAATATGCCGTCGCTTTTCCAGAGCGTGCGCTTTCTGACTACGGCGGTGGCGAGCGAGATGGCGTATGCGAGCGGACTGCAGCGGGAGGCGCTATTTTCTATCGCGCTGGTGTTGTTTTTGTTTATTATGCTGATAAATGCGGCGCTGAATTTTTTCTTGAAGAAGAAGCGCTAAGAAAACGGGTATTTGCGAAGGTTAGTCTAATGAGTCCGAATTTAGTCAAAATATATAAAAATCGCGTCAATGTGCTGTATCACAGATACAGTAACATTGACGCTCCGCAAGATACCGCTTATTTTATATATTTTGCATAAATTCTACATTATGAAAAGGGTTTTTCAAATGTTTGGCTAAAAATTGTACGGAGGTTTATGTGATGGATGGTCGAGTTTCGGCTAAAAGAAGGGTGTACATATGCGTTATGCGTGTGCTGATGGCGGTCTGTGCCGCGTTTACGTGTGCGCTGGTGCTTTTTATGGTGTGCTATGTGCTGATTAAGGGCATACCGAATATTTCATGGACGCTGCTGTCCACCAAGCCAAGCTACCTGTCTGGGCAGATAGGGATTTTGCCTGATATACTTAATACAGTCTACATAATAATAGCGTCGCTTGTGCTTGTGATACCGTTTGGAGCGGGCGCGGCTGTGTATCTGACGGAGTATGCAAAAAATAAAAAGGTAGTTGCTGCAATCGAATACGCGGCGGAAACGCTTTCGGGCATTCCTTCAATTATATACGGTCTTGTGGGCATGCTTGTGTTCTGTGAGTTCTTTAATATGAAAACATCACTGATTGCGGGGGCGCTTACGCTTGTGGTGATGAACCTGCCCACTATTATGAGGACGACGCAGGAAAGTCTTAAAACTGTGCCGCAAAGCTACAGGGAGGGCGCGTTTGGGCTTGGCGCGGGGAAATGGCGCGTGATACGCACTGTGGTGCTCCCTGGGTGCGTGGACGGGATTGTGACGGGTTGTATTTTGTGCTCGGGCAGGATTTTGGGCGAGTCGGCGGCGCTGCTGTTTACGGCGGGGTTTGCGCATGCCTTAAATGGCTTTATAGGCGGGCTTGGGAACGCGGGGGCAACGCTTACGGTAGCGCTTTATGTGTATGCGAAGGAGCAGGGGGAGTTTGGGGTTGCGTTTGCGATAGCGGCGATACTTATGGTGTTGACCTTGGGGATAAATATGCTGGCTTTGGTTGTGGGGAAATATTTTAGGAAAAGGAATGGCTGACAGGGTGGCTGCAGAAGGGAGGAGCTTATGAGTGACATTATCACTGTAAAGGATATGTGCCTGTGGTACGGAAGTGTTCAGGCGCTTAAAAATATAAATATGTCGATTCCCGAGAAAAACATTACGGCGCTGATAGGACCGTCAGGCTGCGGAAAATCGACATTTTTAAAGACGCTTAACAGAATGAATGATTTAGTACCATCGGTAAAAATAACGGGTGAAATTTGTTATAACGGGGAGGATATTTTTGCTCCGTCGGTAGATGTGAATATGCTCAGAAAAGAGGTGGGAATGGTATTCCAAAAGCCAAACCCGTTTCCGATGAGCATTTACGACAATATAGCGTATGGACCGAGGACACATGGCATCACGAACCGCGTAAAGCTTGACGATATTGTGGAAAGGTCGCTTAGGGACGCGGCAATATGGGACGAGGTAAAGGACAGGCTGAAAAAGAACGCGCTGGGACTTTCGGGCGGGCAGCAGCAGAGGCTCTGCATTGCGAGGGCGCTTGCTGTCAAGCCGCGCGTGCTGCTGATGGATGAGCCTACCAGTGCGCTTGATCCCATTTCCACCTCAAAGATAGAGGATTTGGCGATGCAGCTGAAGGAAAAGTACACGATAATCATAGTTACCCACAATATGCAGCAGGCGGTGCGCATATCCGACAGGACGGCGTTTTTCCTGCTGGGCGAGCTGATTGAGTACGGCGGTACGGAAAGGCTGTTTTCGCAGCCTGCTGACAAGCGGACGGAGGATTATATTACGGGGAGGTTTGGATGATGAGGGACAAGTTTAATGAACAGCTTGCATTGCTGAAACAGGAGCTTATGGAAATGGGTGCGCTCTGCGAAAGGGTGATTGAGCTTGCCGCGTCGGCGCTTGCGCAGGGCGGCGGCGAGGAAACGGCGGAAGTGGCGGCGCTTGACAGGGAGATTGACGAGAAGGAGAAAAATATTGAGGCGGTATGCCTTAGGCTTTTACTGCAGCAGCAGCCTGTCGCGGGCGATTTGAGGCAGGTTTCGGCGGCGCTTAAAATGGTGACGGATATGGAGCGCATAGGCGATCAGGCAGAGGATATAGCGGAAATCATAGCATATCTTGGCGGGCGCGTGCCGGAAGAAAGCATACAAATCCGCGAGATGGCGGCTGCAGCGATAAAAATGGTGACAGACAGCGTGAATGCTTATGTAAATCAGGACGTGGCGGCAGCCGAGGAGGTTATCGCGTCGGACGATATCGTGGACAATTATTTCGGGAGCGTGAGAAAAAGCCTTATCGGAGTTATCGCGCAAAATCCGTCGGACGGAGAGTATGCGCTTGACTTGCTTATGATTGCCAAATATTTTGAACGAATTGGCGACCATGCGGCTAACATTGCGGAGTGGGTGCTGTTTTCGATTACTGGCAAAAAAATTAAGAAACACTAAGGCTGCAAAAGACGCAGCCTAAGTGTTTCTAAATTTTTAGAAAAACGCAAGGGCGGCGTTTTTCCTGAATGTATTTGAATACAAGGGCGGCGTTTTTCCTGAATGTATTTGAATACAAGGGCGGCGTTTTTCCTGA
>X301_European_Hare__coassemble_1512_pt1 | contig 10909 bp, 9 predicted proteins | sample X301_European_Hare__metabat2_low_PE_011 | metagenome-assembled genome bin X301_European_Hare
CTGCCTCTTGTTTCTCTTTTGCCATTCTGTTCCCCTTATAGTATTTTGTTTATTACTGCTTTTCATTATTATGCATATCGGCTATACAATTTTATTATAATCTCCATTTAATCCATTGTAAAGAACCATTTTCCCAAAATGCATAAATTTATGCATAATGATTAGTAATAACTCACGCCATTCTATACTCTTTAAGCTGATGGACTGTCACGTCAATGTACAACAAAACATAAAGATATTTACTCACGTTAGCTTCCTTAATGTTTTTTGCTTGATTTTTCTATATTTTATGTATATAATTTTCTTAACAGTATATCGTCTGTACAATGGAAATACATTAAAAATGAATGGAGAAAAGCTATGAAATGTATTCAAAACGATTTTCAGGGATTAAAGCCGCAATACCCTGTTGAGGAACTGTGCGACATAAACGCGGCATTATTTATAGATATAGAAACCACAGGTCTTTATGCAAAGAGCTCTAATCTGTACATGATTGGCTGCGCTTACTATGAAGCTGACTGCTGGCGCTCTGTTCAGTGGCTTGCGGTAAATTATGATGACGAGGAAAATGTCTTAAAGGCATTTGCGGAATTTGCCGCGCCGTACCGTTACCTGATACATTTTAACGGCAACCGATTTGACATCCCCTATCTCACCGCCAAGCTTGAACAATATGAGATTTCATTTGATTTCAGCAATCTCGAGGGCATTGATATTTACAAGCGCATCGCCCCGTATAAGTCATTTTTAAAGCTTCCCGACTGCAAACAAAAAACGATTGAAAGTTTTATAAACATCTCTCGCGAGGACACTTACAGCGGCGGCGAGCTAATCGACGTTTACCACGATTATGTGCTCACGCGCGACGCTGAAAAAGAGCATTTTCTCCTGCTGCACAATGAGGAGGATTTGCGCGGCATGTTCGATATAATATCCGTGCTTTCAGTGTTTGACCTTTTTCACAAGCCTGTAAAGGTCACGAAGGTTCAGGCAAATTATTATAAGGATTCCAAGCAAAATCAAAAGCCTGAAATAATCATGAACCTAAAGCTCCCGTCCGCGCTTCCCGTGGAAATATCCTACAGCGCAAACGACTGCTATTTTAAAGGCTTGGGCAGGGAGGGAAAGCTCAGAGTGCCTATTTATGAGGAGGAAATGAAATATTTTTACTCTAATTACAAAGACTACTACTATCTTCCCAAGGAGGACATCGCTTTACATAAATCAGTTGCGGCGTTTGTCGATAAGGAATACCGCCGCCCAGCCAAGGCGCGGAACTGCTACACCAGAAAAGCATCATCATATCTGCCGCAATGGGATTTTGTGTTTACTCCGTTTTTCAAGCGCGATTACGATGACAAGCAGATATTCTTTGAGCTTACCGACGAGTTTAAGACGCAGCGCGAATCCTTTAACAAATACGCACAGCATATATTAAATATGATGCTTTAATCAGGCGGCGCACTCCACAGCTTTCTGCGGATTCATACGATTGCGATAGAAAATACGCGTACAACGACTCGTATTCAGCGCAATGGGGCTATCTCACAATGGGGCTATCTCAATAAGGATTAGGCATACAAGATATAGCATAATATTTAATCAAACGATACTGTATTTTGTGCTTATGTTTCTTGGTGCGACAGCCCCGTATCTATAAGCCAAAAAATCGGCATACCCAATAAATACATTGGTTATGCCGATTTTATTATTCATTACAACAGAAAAACTGCAGAACATATTTTATATTGTTTTCTTGTTTTCATTCATTAACTGCTAAACGCTATGCCATTCTATTTGCACTTAACATAGAAGAAAGAATTTTTCCTCTCGTAGTTAATCTCTTTATAATTCATAATCTGCTCCGTGCTGCCGATAAACAGAATGCCCTCGGGCTTTAACGACGCGTTAAACTTGCGGAATACCTCGTCTTTTGCCTCCTCGGTAAAGTATATAAGCACATTCCTGCACACAATCAAATCGCACTTGTCAGGGTATGTATCCTTCAAAAGATTGTGCTGCTTAAACTGAACCCTCGACTTAATATCATTTGAAATCTGGTAAGACGGACCTACCTTTGTAAAATATTTCTTTTTAAATTCATCAGGCACCGCCGCAATGCTCTTTTCATTGTATAGACCAAGCTTTGCCTTCTCTATAACCTGTTTGTCAATATCCGTAGCGATAATGTTTATCTGGTTTAACGGTATAAATTTGGAAAACGCCATAACAAGCGAATACGGCTCGTCGCCTGTAGAGCACGCCGCGCTCCATATTTTGAGGTTTTTGCCGAACTTGCTGATAAGCTCGGGGATAATCTCCTTGTCCATAAGCCGCCACTGCTCGGGGTTTCTGTAAAATTCTGATACGTTGATAGTAAGATAATTTACAAAGTCGTCAAATACCGTCTTGTCGTCACGCAATTTAGCTACAAACTTGTCATAGCCTACTACCTTATGCTTTGCTATAAGCGTGTCAATGCGGCGTTTCATCTGCTTTTCCTTGTATGCGTTCAGGTCAATCTTTGTTAATGCAAAAACCTCTTTTTTGAAATATTCATAATCATATGCCATATGAAAGTATTCCCCTTTCGCTTTATTATCATATTAGGCGTATAAAACTTCCTCTTGCAGCTGCCTATGCCATTGCGCATTTGCCGTATGCCATATATAAATATACACAAATTGCACTAGAAACTTTTTGTTTCTAGTGCATTGTATTTCAAGTAACTCTTAATTATTCGTTGTTTTCTTCCGCTTCCTGCTTTGCGATGACGGCGTCGATATCTACAGATACAGCCTCTGCGTCATCTTCCTTGTCATTCTTGGGAGCTTCTTTTGCCTCGGGCGAAAGCAGCGCCTTAATGCTGAGGCTTATCTTCTTGCTCTCCTCATTAAAGTCAACGACCTTTGCCGTAACCTCCTGCCCTACTGCCAGTACATCGGAAGGCTTCTCGATATGCTCCTTTGCAATCTGCGATACGTGGAGCAGCGCGTCAATGCCAGGCTCAAGCTCGATAAACGCGCCAAAATCAGTCATTCTGGCAACCTTGCCTGTCACCACATTGCCTGACGCATACTTAGACGCCGCATTCTTCCAAGGATTTGAATCGTCAAATTTAAGCGAAAGCGCAACCTTAGTGCCGTCGATATCCTTAATCAATACCTTTAAATTCTCGCCAACCTTGAATACCTTCTTGGGATTTTCAACACGTCCCCAGGACATCTCTGAGATATGGAGCAGGCCGTCTACTCCGCCAAGGTCGATAAACGCGCCAAAGTCAGTCACGTTCTTTACAGTGCCTTCAACAATGTCGCCTACGCTGATTCTCTCAAACAGCTCCTTCTGAAGCTCCGCCTTCTTAGCAACGATAAGCTGCTTGCGGTCGCCGATATATCTTCTCCTCTTAGGATTATACTCGCTGATTACGAACTCAATCTCCTGTCCCGCATATTTATTCAAATCTCTCTCGTACACGTCTGAAACAAGGCTTGCGGGAATGAAAATCCTTACCTCGTCAACTACTACGCTCAAACCGCCGTCAAGCACCTGGGATACCTTTGCCTTGAGTACCTCCTTGTTGTTGTACGCTTCCTCAATTCTCTTGTTGCCTCTGTCAGCCGCAAGACGTTTGTATGTGAGAAGCACCTGTCCCTCACCGTCGTTTACTTTAAGAACCTTAACCTCCATCTTGTCATCAGGCTTTACGATAGTTGTAAGGTCTACATTCGGCTCATTGGTGTATTCGCTGCGCGTAAGGATACCGTCTGACTTGTAACCGATATTAAGTACGATTTCTTCGGGCTTAACATCGATGACTGTACCTTCAATTACCTCTCCTGTATGAATAGTTTTTAATGATTCTTCTAACATTTGTTCAAAAGTTAACTCTGACATAATTTTGAACCTCCTCAATTATTTTGTTTGGGGTAGAAGCCCCCGCTGTGATGCCTACCATTTTTACAGAATTAGGTAATTCTATTGTTCGCAGGTCCTCCAGTGTTTGTATATAGTAGGTATGCTCACACCCGTTTTTGCAAAGCTCGTACAGCTTACGTGTATTGGAGCTGTGAGCGCCGCCTATAACAATCATAACATCAGCCTTGGCTGCAAGCCTGCTCGCCTCCGTCTGACGTTCTTGCGTTGCGTTGCATATAGTATTCGCAACAATTATATCATAACCTTTTTTTTGAAAAATTTCAACTAATTCTTGAAATTTCTTGTAGTTAAATGTCGTTTGGGACACAATACACAGTTTTTCACCCTCTTTTGCCTTGAAATTCTGCGCCTGCTCACGCGATTCTATCACATAAGCAACTGTTTGTGTCCAGCCCTTAATGCCCTCAACCTCGGGGTGTCCGTCGTTTCCGATAATGATTATGCTGCGCCCGTTTGACGATTCCTTTTCGACTATATTGTGTATGCGCTTTACAAACGGACAGGTCGCGTCTATACATTCAAGCCCTTTTTCTTCTATCAAGCCGCATATTTCCCTTGACACTCCATGCGCGCGTATAATCACCCTGCCGCTTTTAAGCCCCAAAAGCTCCTCGCGGCTCTCCAGAACCTTTACGCCCTTTTTGCGCAAGTCCTTTACTACTTCCTCATTATGCACTATGTCGCCATATGTATATATGTCGCCGCCTGACGCCGCCTGCTCATATACGGTGTCCACCGCACGCTTTACGCCAAAGCAAAAGCCCGACGCTTTAGCCAAAACTACTTCCAATTGGCATGCCCTCCTGTTATTTGCACATATTTATAATGGCGTCGGCTACTTCATCTATCGTCATATCCGATGAATCCAAAAGTACAGCGTCGTCCGCCTGACGCAGCGGCGAAATATCCCTGTGCATGTCACGGTAATCCCTGTCTATAATGTCCTTCTCAATAACCTCAAGCTCACAGGGCTCACCCTTTGCCTTTAACTCCTCGCTGCGCCTTACTGCCCTCACATGGCTGCTTGCCGTGAGATATACCTTTACGTCGGCGTCGGGCAGGACACAGGTGCCGATATCCCTTCCGTCCATCACTACGTTTTCCCTTTTAGCAAGCGCGCGCTGCAGCTCGACAAGCTTTTCACGCACGTCTTTGTTTACGCTGCTCTGAGAGGTCATTCTGCTTACCTCCTCCGTGCGTATCAGACCGTTTACATTGCGACCGTTGAGCCATACTATCTGCTCGCCGTTTTCGTAGCTGATTGTCACATCAGCTTCCTTTACCGCGCTGCTGATTTTGTCCTGCTCGTCCGCGCTTATTCCCTTTTCAATCAAAAACAGTGCAATCGCCCTGTACATCGCGCCTGTATCAACATATATAAAGCCCTTCTTTTTTGCGATAAGCTTTGCTATCGTGCTTTTTCCCGCTCCCGCAGGACCGTCAATCGCTATACTGTAGCTCATTTTTCTAAATTTCCTTCCTTACAATTTATTTTTCATGCTCTGGCAGACTCCGCCGCCGACTCGCCCGCAAGATGCCCCGTAGACCATGCAATCTGCAGGTTAAACCCGCCCGTAAGCGCGTCTAAGTCAAGCACCTCGCCTGCAAAATAAAGCCCCTTTACAAGCTTTGATTCCATAGTGGAGGGATTTATCTCCTTGAGCTCCACTCCGCCTTTGGTGATAATCGCCTCATCATACCCACGCACTCCAGTTACCGTAAGCTCCATATGCTTTATCGCCTTAACAAAGCGCTCGCGCTCCTCCTTTGTGACCTCGTTTACCTTTTTGTCAGGATTAATCCCCGCAAGCCTTGGCATAACGGGTATAAGCTTTGCAGGAAAAAGGCTTGTAATCGCATTTTTAAACTGCTTGTTTTTGCTGCTGTCAAATTCTCGCAGTATGCGCTTGTCCAGCTGCTCGTCAGTAAGCGCTGGTTTTAAATCTATGTAAAGCTTTGCCTTTTTACAGCCCTTATGCACAAAATAGCTGCTTGCGCTCAATATCAGCGGTCCGCTGACGCCGTAATGCGTGAAAAGCATCTCGCCAAAATCCGAAAAAATCTGTTTTCCGCCGTCTTCTACGACTGCCTGTACATTTTTCAGCGAAAGTCCTTGAAGTTCATAGCACCATTCCTCACTGACCGAAAACGGCACAAGCGCGGGCGAAAGCTCCGTGACCTTGTGGCCGCATGCCTGCGCGAAACGGTAACCGTCACCTGTAGAGCCTGTAAGCTCATACGAGATGCCGCCTGTCGCCACTACGACACTCTCAGCGTTTATCACATGTGTTTTCTTTGAGTGCCTGTCAAAGTATTCAACCCCGACTGCCTTTTTATCCTGCTTTGATTTTAATTTTGCTTTTGAAGTTTTATCATCTTCTGGATTTTCAGCCAAATCCGCAAGCAGCACCCGTTTAACCTCGCTGTTAACCAGGATTTCCACTCCGCATCTTTTAAGCTCATGCTCCAGCGCCTTTATAATGTCCGAACTGTGATCCGATACTGGGAATACACGCTGCCCGCGCTCTATTTTAAGCTTACAGCCTGCCTCCTCAAAGAAATTCATGACAGCGCTGTTGTCAAAGCCATAAACTGCGCTGTATAAAAATTTTGAATGTTCCGTTATGCTGCCGAAAAGCTCGCCTGTCTCGCAGGCGTTTGTCACATTGCACCTGCCCTTTCCCGTGATAAAAAGCTTTTTGCCAAGCTTCTCATTTTTTTCTATAATTATAACCCTGCCGCTGCCTTTGCTTCTTTTTGCAGCCGCTATTGCCGCCATCATTCCCGCCGCGCCGCCGCCTATTACCGCGATATTGCCACTGCTCAATTCTTTTTCCTTCTTTTCTGCTCCATCTGCCCTTGAAGCGGCAGCATCAGCATATCATCATCTATAAAATTAATCTCGTCTTTTAAATATACCTGATAATTGTCCCATGCGTATTCAAGCGATTCAAGGTTTCTTTTCACGTCGTCAGGGCGTTTAAGGCAAAGCGCGACTACAAGCGCGTTTATAAGGCTTAACGGCGCTACAAGCGAATCCACTATCGAAACCATATCGCTCCTCGCCATAAGGTTGCACGAGGAATAAAGGCACATAGGCGAATGTATCGTGTCCGTGATTGTTATTACTTTTGCGTTTTTATCGTTTGCAAGCTCCATCGCCTTTAATGTCCTCATTGAGTACCGCGGAAAGCTTATCCCGATAATCGCGTCCTTTGAGTCAATCCTCAGCATCTGCTCAAAAATTTCCGAAGTGCTTGTTGAAGAAAGCAGATACACATCTCCGCGTATCATATTGAGGTAAAAATGCATAAATTCCGCAAGAGGCTTGCAGCTCCTAATGCCTATGATGTACACGCGCTTTGCGTTTAATATAATGTCCACTGCCGTTTCAAATGCCTGCGGATCTACATGCTCTATTGTATCGTCTATCTTTTCTATATCTGCGTTTAAAACTGATGTCAAAATTTCAGACTGCGTGCTTTTGCCGTATTTTGCCCCGATTTTCTGGATTGAGTTGAGCTTGTTTTTCACCCACTCAGCCAAGTCGTCCTGAAACTCTGGATAACCCTCATAGCCAAGGGCATAAGCAAAACGCACCACAGTAGACTCGCTTATGCCGACTGTCTTTCCAAGCTTTGCCGCCGTCATAAACGCTGCCTGCTCATAGTGGTCTATAATAAAGGTTGCAATCTTTTTGTGGCCTTTACTCATTTTATTGTATTTTTCGTTTATCCGTGATATGATGTCATATCCTTCTTTGATGTCATATCTTTCTTCCATGTGCAGACCTCAACTTTTCACATTTGTTAAACCTGTCCCGTATCTGTATATTTGCATTTTCTGCCGCCCTTTACGCGCAGCCCTTATATATATCCTGCAAAAATTCTACGGTTTCCTCCTGCGTAAGGTCATAATCCCCCGTGAGCGCCATGCATGCGCACCCGTAAATAAATATCCACATCTTCATAAACAGCCCGCTCGGGTTTTTGCACCCGTTTTCCGCCGCCCTGTTTATCTCCTTTGTGACAGCCCCGCTCTTTCCGTTTAAAAGCTCGTACAGACTCTTGTTTCCTCTTTTATCCGACTGGAAAAGCAGCTTAAAAAGCTCGCTCTGCTCCTTCGCGTAATTTATATAAGCAAGCCCAAGATGTATAAACGGCGTATCAATCTCAGACTTGAAGCTTTCATAGTAATCATTGAATGTATCTGTCGCTTTCTGGTATATGTCCGTATAAAGCTCATTCATATTTGAATAAACCCTGAAAATCGGCTGCGTCGAACAGCCTATGCGCGTGGCAAGCTTTCTCGCCGTCACGCTGTCTATCCCTTCCTCTCTGGCCAAGTCAAAGGCAGTTTCCAAAATTTTTTCCTTTGTTATTTGTTCTTTCCTTGCCATAGTATAACCTCCTACTCCCCTATAGGCTACCCTCGCCCTTTGCAGGCTAAAAACAGTATCGGGTTAAGGAACTTAACCCGATACTGACCTTCACCCGTTTTATACGGGATAAGCTCCATTTTTTGTATCAGCCTGCGACATATCGACCTTTTCCTGCTGAGCCTGACGATACTTAAAGAACTCTGTAGCCACCTGCGGGAACAATGCGTATGACAATACGTCCTCGTCCTGCTGTTTCCACTCCTTCATTTCCTCCTCAATCTTAGCTAACTCATTAGGAATATTATCTGCGGGACGGCAGGTGATGATGTGTGCCTTCTCCTCATCGGAAAGCACCTTATCCTGCACTTCTTTATTGAAGGGCTTGACAGTCTGGCCATACTCGCCGCGAAGAACCGCCTTTGTCTCCTTTGTAGCCATCTTGTAGCGCTCGCCCATAAGCACGTTAAATACCGCCTGCGTGCCGACAATCTGAGATGACGGCGTAACAAGGGGAGGCTCGCCAAGGTCTTTACGCACTCTGGGAATTTCCTCAAGCACTTCATAATATTTATCCTCGGCGTTCTGCTCTTTAAGCTGGCTAACCATATTTGAAAGCATGCCGCCCGGTACCTGATAGAGCAATGTCTTGATATCAACACCAAGCACCTTGGGATTAAGCAGACCGCTCTTTAAGCACTCCTCTCTGTAAGGACGGAAATGCTCCGCAATCTGAGCAAGAAGATTCTGGTCAAAGCCCGTGTCATACGGAGTGCCCTTGAAGGTCTCCACCATAACCTCAGTAGCAGGCTGCGACGTGCCGAGTGCAAACGGAGAAATTGCACAGTCGATAACGTCTACGCCGGCCTCTACCGCTTTCAGGTAAGTCATTGAAGCCACGCCCGAAGTATAGTGCGTGTGGAGCTGGATAGGAAGCTTTGTCGAAGACTTCATAGCCTTGATAAGCTCCTCAGCCTTATAAGGCACGAGCAAGCCTGCCATATCCTTGATACAGATAGAATCAGCGCCCATCTCCTCAATGTCATGAGCCATCTTCATCCAGTATTCAAGCGTATAGGCATCGCCCAAAGTATAGGAAAGCGCAACCTGCGCGTGTCCCCTGCCCTCTCTCTTTTTGATAGCGTTTGCGGCATTTACCGCGCACTGTAAATTCCTCAAATCGTTAAAGCAGTCAAAAATACGGATTATATCAATGCCATTTGCGATAGACTTTTCAACGAACTCTGTAACAACATCGTCCGCATAATGACGGTAACCAAGGATATTCTGACCTCTGAAAAGCATCTGGAGCTTTGTGTTTTTAACCTTATCCCTGATTTTTCTAAGTCTCTCCCACGGATCTTCCTTTAAGAAACGAAGTGACGCGTCAAATGTAGCGCCACCCCAGCACTCCAGTGAGTGATAGCCGACCTTATCCATTGTTTCAAGAATGGGGAGCATAAGCTCCGTCGGCATTCTTGTCGCTATTAATGACTGATGGGAATCGCGGAGCACTGTCTCGGTAATCCCAACAGGTTTTTTAACTGTTTCTGACATTTTTATTCCTCCTTGTTTTTCTTAATACAAGCTCCTCTATCGAGCAGAGGAATTTTCCTCCTTATATTTTGAAGAAAAATGATTAATCAATAACACAATTTATTTTTTAGGTATGCTTAAAATACCCCAAAGATTGCCATAAACGTACCCGCGGCTACCGCTGTGCCGATAACGCCCGCCACATTAGGCCCCATGGCATGCATGAGCAGGAAGTTTGTAGGGTCCGCCTCTGCGCCGACCTTCTGTGACACACGCGCCGCCATAGGAACCGCCGAAACTCCAGCCGAGCCAATCAAAGGATTTACCTTGCCCTTCGTGGCAATGCACATAAGCTTGCCAAACAGCACGCCCGCCGCCGTACCAAACGCAAATGCCGCAAGTCCTAAAATAACTATCTTAATAGTATCCCAGTTCAAAAACGCTTCCGCGCTTGTCGTAGCGCCTACTGAAGTGCCAAGCAGGATAACAACGATATACATAAGCGCGTTTGACGCCGTATCCGTGAGCTGCCTTACCACACCTGACTCCCTAAAGAGATTGCCAAGCATAAGCATGCCTACAAGCGGAGCTGTAGTGGGAAGTATCATACATACTACTATCGTAACAATTATCGGGAATAAAATCTTTTCGAGCTTTGTCACAGGGCGAAGCTGCGCCATCTTGATTTTTCTCTCTTTTTCAGTAGTGAGAGCCTTCATTATAGGCGGCTGGATAAGCGGTACAAGCGCCATATATGAATATGCTGCTACTGCGATAGGTCCAAGCAGACCTGTCTGTCCAAGCTTTCCTGCAAGGAAGATAGATGTAGGACCGTCTGCGCCGCCGATTATTGACACTGCCGCTGCCGCCTTATCATTGAAGCCCATAGCGATAGCTCCAAAGTATGCGGCAAATATGCCAAACTGCGCCGCCGCGCCGAGCAGGAAACTCTTTGGATTGGCAATCAAAGGACCGAAATCCGTCATAGCCCCGACGCCCATAAATATGAGCGATGGAAGGATTGCCCACTCGTCAAGCAGATAGAAATAATAC
>X301_European_Hare__coassemble_1515_pt1 | contig 10896 bp, 9 predicted proteins | sample X301_European_Hare__metabat2_low_PE_011 | metagenome-assembled genome bin X301_European_Hare
TTTTTACATACATTTGCTATTATACGACAGTGTTTAGAAAAAGGCAATAAAACAAATGCTGAAAAAATAAGGAAATTATAAAAAAATATGCAGCATTTCATATTAAAATGATAATCAAAAATGATAATCGGCGTGAAATTGGTTTACTTTTTGGGTTATGAATGGTACAATGTTTAAATATGGTAAATAATCAATGTATGCGGGCGAATAAAAAGGCAAATAAAAAACAAATTTCATAAAATAATAGTCTGCCTGCGTCAGAAAGGAAATGATTATAATAATGAATTTTTTGTATAAACTGGAAAGAAAATTCGGCAAATATGCCATACCGAATATTTCGCTGTATCTGATACTGTGCTATGCGTGCGGTTATCTTATGAATATGATAAATCCGATGTTTTTGAATTATCTGACGCTGAATCCGTATCTTATTCTTCGTGGGCAGGTCTGGCGTATAGTGACGTGGATATTGGTGCCGCCGTCAAGGCTTGATTTCTGGACAATTATTATGCTGTACTTTTATTATTCAATAGGCACGAATCTTGAGCGCACGTGGGGGACGTTTTATTATAATTTGTATTTGTTTATGGGTATGCTGTTTACTGTGATTGGCAGTTTTGTTGTTATGGGGATAAGCTATCTGCCGATTACGGATATAAATGCTGTGCTGCGGATAAGCGGGCCTGAGGCGTATTTTTCAAGTGTTGCGCTTTATTTTAGTACGTATTATATAAATATGTCGATTTTCTTGGGGTTTGCGGCGACTTTTCCGAATGTTCAGGTGCTTTTGATGTTTATTCTGCCTATAAAGGTGAAATGGCTGGGTGTGGCGTATGCAGTGCTGCTTTTGGTGGAATTTTTTCAGAGTATTATTATTGGAAAGATTGTTATTGCGGCGTCGCTGCTTAACTTTGTGGTGTTTTTCTTCCTTACGCGCAGCAGTTTGCGGATGAGGATGTCGCCGAAGCAGGTTAGGAGGCGGCATGAGTATAAGAGGGAGGTTAAGAGGGCTAGGCCTGTGTCGATATCTAAGCATAAGTGTGCGATTTGCGGGAAGAATAGTGAGGATAATCCGGAGGCGGAGTTTCGGTTTTGTTCGAAGTGTAATGGGAATTATGAGTATTGTCAGGATCATTTGTTTACGCATACGCATGTGAAATAGATGGTGGGATTATTATAAGCGGTCGCCCGAGAAGGGGCATATTTCCCCTGCGGACATCGAGGAGTTGTGTGCGAGAGCACAACTCCGAAAACGGAATATAGATTTTCTTAGGCGTTGTTTTTTAACGCCTTAGAAAATCTTTCCGTTTTGATTGCGCTCAGTGGGAAACGTAGCGGTACTAAGCTCAATAGTGCGGCAAAAGGAGCTACGCTTTTGCCGCTTATTTCGCTAAGTGCCGACGTTTCCCAAGGTCCTTAGTGTGAATATGCCCCTTCTCGGGCTAGGGTATTGGAATGCTTGACTAATTGATTTGTTAAGTGAAATTAGATTAATTTTGGATGTAAAAAGTAATAAGGTGATTTAGATGGAATTAAATCAACAAGCGTTTGCGGAGGCGCTGGAGCAGTTGAGGGAGACGGCGCGGCTGCAGGGGAATATGTTGACGAGTGGTCAGATTAGTGAGGCTTTTGAGGAGTGGAAACTTGAGGATGCGCAGCTTTTGTTGATACATGATTATCTTAAGAATAATAAGATAAGTATTGATGAGGTGAATGATTCGGAGGAAAATCTTTCGGATGATGATGTGAATTTTCTTAATATGTATCTTGATGAGTTGAAGGAGCTGCCTAGGGTTTCGGACGGTGAGAAACGTGCGGTGATGATGTCGGCTCTTGCGGGGGACGGTGTGGCAAGAGAGCGGTTGGTTAAATTGTTTTTGCCGAATGTGGTGGAGATATCTGGGCTTTATGCGGGGCAGGGGGCGCTTGTTGAGGATTTGATCGGCGAGGGCAATGTTGCGGTTGCGATGGCGGTGACTATGCTTGAATGTGTTGAGGGCGTTGATGAAATTGAGGGGTTTATTGGCAAGATGATTATGGACGCTATGGAGGAGTATATCAGTGAAACTGCGGACAGCAGGCAGGCGGGGGAGAATGTTCTTGAAAAGGTAAATGATGTGAATGACAAGGCTAAGGAGCTTTATGATAGTCTTTTGCGCAAGGTGACTGTGAAGGAGGTCGCGGACGAGATGGGTATTGGCGAAGACGAGGTGAGGGAGGCTGTTAAATTTTCGGCGAATAATATTGAGTATATAGAGGGCGAGAATTGAAGATTAGGGTTTTCGGGCAGGATTTTGTCTGATGTGTGGTTTTGGCTTGTAAATGGCTGTTGGCGGTAGGATGTGGAGAATAATGGCAAATAAATATGATGATTTCAAGTATGTGATTCAGGATATGAATTGTATTTACTTTGGAAGGGAGCTTACCTATGGCGAGATTATGGAGCGGGAGGACGTGCCTTTTAAATTCAAGGCAATAATCGACACGCATATTGAAAAGGATGCGGCGCTTGATGAGAAGGTGTCAGAGCATATTTTGAGGATTTCGGAGCAGGAGTTTAGCTATAGGATTTTTGAGCAGCTTAAAATGAATATAAGGGTGAGCTATCAGGCGCAGAAGAAAAATCTGCTTGGAAAGCAGAGTGTCAAATGGGTGCACAGGGTCTGCCCTATAGGGAAATTCTGCGGTGAGTACCGCGAGATGGTAAAGGCGCAGAAAGCGCGCATAGAGGAGATTTCCATATCTAAGCTTGCGCTTATGACGATAAGCATATAAATCAGGCAATTGTGGCGGTCTGGCTGGCGGCATAGGGTTTGTATAAAATATAAGGAATAAGAGTGCCTTGCATGCAGCTTACTGTGTTGGTATTTAGCCGCGGATTTGTATATTTTTACATAAATTCGGACAATTTCGGATACATTTTAAAATTACATAATAATATCAATGGAGAGGTTTACAATGAAAAATATTGAAGAATTAAAAAATTATGAGATTATAGAGAAAAGGCAGATAGATGACATCAAATCGACAGGGTATCTTTTAAGGCACAAAAAGACGGGCGCGCGGATTGCGCTTATCAGCAATGATGATGAGAACAAGGTGTTCAATATCGGGTTCCGTACGCCGCCTGCGGACTCTACGGGAGTGGCGCATATCATAGAACATTCAGTGCTTTGCGGTTCAAAGGAGTTTCCGTTAAAAGATCCGTTTGTGGAGCTTGTTAAGGGGTCGCTTAACACTTTTTTGAACGCTATGACATACAGCGACAAGACGGTATATCCTGTGGCAAGCTGCAATGACAGGGATTTCCAAAACCTTATGCACGTCTATCTTGACGCGGTTTTTTATCCGAATATTTACAATGAAAAAAAGATATTTATGCAGGAGGGCTGGCACTATGAGATGGAGGATGCTGACAGCCCGCTTACGATAAACGGCGTAGTTTATAATGAGATGAAGGGCGCGTTTTCATCGCCTGACGAGATTAATGACAGGGAAAGCTTTAATTCGCTTTTCCCAGATACGGCATACGGCGTGGAGTCGGGCGGCGATCCTAAGGACATACCAAGCCTTACCTATGAGCGGTTCCTTGATTTCCACAGGCGCTATTATCACCCGTCAAACAGTTATATTTATCTTTATGGCGATATGGATATGGCGGAGAAGCTTGACTGGATTGATGAGCATTATTTAAGTAAATTTGACCGTCTGGAGATTGACTCTGCGCTTAGGCTGCAAAAGCCCTTTGAAAAGCCGATAGAGATACAAAAAGAGTACCCTATTACAGACGACGAAAGCCTTGAAAACAACACTTATCTTTCATACAATGCGGTGGTGGGGACAAGCCGTGACAAGGAGCTTTATTTTGCCATGCAGATTTTGGAGTATGCAATCTGCTCATCATCTGCGGCGCCGCTAAAGCTTGCGCTTATCCGTAAGAATATAGGCACGGAGGTTTACTCAATCTATGACAATGGCGTATATCAGCCTTATTTTTCAATCGTGGCAAAAAATGCGAATGCTTCGCAGAAGGATGAGTTTGCCGCGGCGATAGAGGAGGAGCTTAAACGCCTTGTGAAAGAGGGCATTGACAAAAAGGCTCTGCTTGCGGGACTGAATATGTACGAGTTTAAGTACAGGGAGGCGGATTTTGGCTCATATCCCAAGGGGCTTATGTATGGTCTGCAGATGCTTGATTCGTGGCTGTATGATGACAATATGCCGTTTGACATGATTGAGGCGCTTGATGTATTTAAGCTTTTAAAGGAAAAGATAGATACGGACTACTATGAGCGGCTTATTGAAAAATACCTTATAAACAACACGCACAAGACAATAGTGGTGTTGTCGCCCAGTGCGGGACTTACCGAAAAGACGGAAAAAGAGCTTGCGGATAAGCTGGAGGCGTACAAAAATAGTCTTGGCAATGAGCAGATTAATGATATTGTGGAAAATACGCACGCGCTCAGGGAATATCAGGAAAAGGATGATTCGGCGGAGGATTTGGCAAAGCTGCCTATGCTTAAGCGTTCGGATATGAAGAAAAAGTCGGACGGCTTTGTAAACGAGGTAAGGCATGCAGGCGGTGTAAATGTGCTTTTCCACAATATAGAGACAAACGGGATAGGCTATGTAAAGCTTATTTTTGACGCGTCGCAGATTCCGTATGAGCTGTTTAAATATATTGGAATACTGAAAAACGTGCTTGGCTATGTCGATACGCAGAATTATGATTTTGGCTCGCTTTACAATGAAATGAATATCCATACGGGCGGTATTGTAAGCTCTGTGAATACTTATGTCAATGCCAAAAAGCTTGACGAATATAAATTGACCTTTGAAGTCAAGACGAAGGCGATGTATGGCGAGCTTGGGTCGGCGTTTGGACTTTTAGAGGAAATAATGACGAGGTCGAACTTTGATGATGAGGAGCGCATACTTGAAATTTTGGAGGAGCTTAAATCGAGGATGCAGGGCAGTATGACATCGGGCGGACATGCGCTTGCGGCAATCAGGGCGATGTCGTATTTCAGCGAGACGGCTGCGGTGTCGGAGCTTGTGAATGGTATTCCTTGCTACAGGCTTTTGGAGGAGCTTACGGCGGATTTTGAGGGGCGCAAAAAGGAGCTGATTGAGAAGCTTGACGAGCTTACGAGGAGTATTTTCAGACCTGAAAATCTTATGGTTGATGTTACTGCGACAGAGGAGGGGTATGAGTGTCTTGAAGGGCTTATGCCTGCGCTGAGGGACAGTCTTTATACTGGCGCGGTGAAGAAGGAGTTGTTTGGCATTGAGACGCTGAAACGCAATGAGGCATTTTCGACTTCGGCGCAGATACAGTATGTGTGCCGTGCGGGCAATTATATGAGCGGGACTGATTTTAAGTATACGGGCGCGCTTAGGGTGTTGAAGGTTATACTGGGGTATGATTATTTATGGAGCAATATCCGTGTGAAGGGCGGGGCATATGGCTGTATGTGCAGTTTTGGAAAGACTGGAGACAGTTATCTTGTGTCGTATCGTGACCCTAACCTTAAAAAGACGGTAGATGTGTATGAGGGGACGGGGGATTATTTAAGGAGCTTTGATGCGGATGAGAAAGAGATGACGAAGTATATTATAGGGGCGGTTAGTGAATTGGATGTGCCGCTTACGCCGTCGCAGAAAGGTAGCCGTTCGTCGAGTGCTTATCTTACGAATCTTGATGTTTTGGAGGTGCAGAGGGAGAGAGATGAGGTGCTGGGGTGTACGGCGGAGGATATTAGGAGACTGGCGGGTTATGTTGATGCGATTATTGAGCAGGAGGTTGTCTGTGTTGTGGGGAATGGGCAGGCGATTGAGGAGAATAAGGAACTGTTTGGGCGGATTGAGCCGTTGTTTCATTAGGTTTTCTCAGCCGTCCGAATTTGTGTGAAATATACAAAAACGCGACTAATGCGTATACGAATCGTCGCTTATTTTGTATATTTCGCACAAATTCTACGTTGTATTATAATTTATGAAAAAAATGTTATTGCGGGAGGTTTTGGCAGCCGTCCGAATTTAGTCAAAATATATAAAATCGCGACTTGGTGCTCAACGTAACAAGTTACGTGGCGAATCGTCGCTGATTTTATATATTTTGACTAAATTCTATGTTATTGAATTGGGGTTCGTAAATGCATAGACATATGAATAGATAATAATGGTGATGGTTGTATAAAGCGGTTATAATGGTTATAAAAGTTATAAAATAAGAGGAAATGCAGATGAATGAAAATAATCCAAAATACAAATCGGGTTTTGCGGCGCTTATAGGTAGGCCGAATGTGGGGAAGTCGACGTTGATGAATCGGCTTATTGGGCAGAAGATTGCTATTACGTCGAGGAAGCCGCAGACTACCAGGAACCGGATACAGACGGTTTATACGTCGGATGAGGGGCAGATAGTGTTTGTGGATACGCCGGGGATACATAAGGCGAAAAATAAGCTGGGCGATTATATGGTGAATATTGCGGAAAAGAGCTTAAAGGGCGTTGACGTGGTTTTGTGGCTTGTGGAGCCGACGGATTATATTGGGGCGGGAGAGCAGCATATAATAGAACAGCTGAGACGCGTAAAGGCGCCGATTATTCTTGTGATAAACAAGGTGGACACTGTTAAGAGGGAGCAGCTTTTGGGGTATATTGACGCGTACAGGAAGCAGCTTGATTTTGCGGAGATTGTCCCTGTGTCGGCATTGAAGGGCGAGAATACGGATACTCTGATAGAACAGATTATGAAATATCTTCCTTATGGTCCTGCATTTTATGATGAGGACACGATTACTGACCAGCCGACGCGGCAGATTGTGGCGGAGCTGGTTCGGGAGAAGGTGCTGCGCAGTATTGACGAGGAAATTCCGCATGGCGTGGCTGTGGTTGTGGAAAATATGAAGTACACAAAAAAGATGGTCAACATTGACGCTACTATTATTTGCGAGAAGGATTCACACAAGGGGATTATCATAGGAAAAGGCGGCGCAATGCTAAAAAAAATCGGCTCGCTGGCGCGTCCTGAGATAGAGGATTTGCTTGAAAAACAGGTGAATCTGCAGCTGTGGGTGAAGGTTAAAAAGGATTGGCGCGACAGTGATTATCTCATCAGAAATTTTGGCTATTACCAAAAAGAAAATGAATAAATTTGGCTCATAAGCACAACCTATCTATGTGATAAAAAATGCTTTCCGCGCAGGCAAAAACGAAGCGGGCGGCAGCATAAAATTACATGGAAAGGATATGACGGGAATGTACGATGAGGAATGGGACCGATTTATGCAGACGGGGCAGATATGCGATTATCTGGCATACAAAAAGCTGCCGCCAATGAAAAGCGACATTGGCAAGTCGGAGGATATACGTAAATTTGAATATGCAGGAATTTCTAACATTAACAGGGATAGTAATCAAATCAGAGCCGATAGGCGAATATGACAGGCGTGTCGTTATTTTGACAAAGGAGCGCGGGAAAATATCAGCGTTTGCCAAGCTTGCGAGAAAGCCAAACAGTCGTCTTATGGCGCCGACAAATCCGTTTTCCTTCGGGCAGTTTAAGCTTTATGAGGGGAGGAGCTCATACAGTCTGTCGGAGGCGGAGATTACAAACTATTTTGAGGAATTAAGGCAGGATTACGTCGGGGCGTATTATGGAATGTATTTTCTTGAGATATGCGATTATTATGCAAGGGAAAACATTGACGAAACGCAGATGCTGAAGCTTTTATATCAGGCATTGAGGGCGCTTTTGTCGCCAAGCTTTGACAATCGGCTTGTGAGGTGCATTTTTGAGATTAAAGCCATTGCCATCAACGGTGAGATGGGGTATGACGGAAAAATCAAAGGGCTTGGCGATACGGCGGCCTATACGGTTGACTACATAATAAAAACACAGCCCGAAAAGCTTTTTTCCTTTAAGGTGACAGATGAGGCTGTAGACGAACTAAGGCAGTTCTGCAGAAGCCTGTGCAGCAGCTGCTTTGACAAAAATTTTAAAAGTCTTGAAATACTTGAAAATATGGAATAGTATGTTTATAATATAAAAATGGCGCGGGAAATATGGCGGTATGGGAGGATTTTTATGAAAAAAATTTTTAAGTCAGGGGCATTTGCCGCAATTCTTTTTGCAGTGTGCGCACTGGCTCTTACGGCGTGCGGCAAAAACGGCGCGCAGGAGGAGGGTGCAGTTGACAGCAAGGAGCTTTCAGCTATTTCCGTGAAAAAGGACGGTACTGTCGAGGGCAGGATTGTCGAGGATTTTGGGGAGGAATACTATGATGAGGCGGGGCTAAAGTCTATGATAGACGAGGCTGTAAGCGAATACAGCGCAGAGTCGCCCTCAGCCAAGATAACGTTAAAATCGTGCAAGGCGTCTGACGGAAAAATAAACGTTGAGATGGAGTACGGCGATTACAAGGCATATGCGGGTTTCAATAATGAGGATTTTTTTGTCGGCACGATACAGGAGGCGTATGCGGAGGGGTATGGATTGGATTATATTCTAAGCGCGGCTGCGGCGGATAAGATTGAGACAATATCGAAACAGGATATATTAAATATGGGGGAAAACCATATCATAATTTTTGAGAGAACGGCAGCAGATGATGACGAGCCAATTGTTTCTCCACTCAGGATTAACTGCTTTGATGAAATACTGTATGTGAGCGAAGGCGTTACGGCTGTCGGTAAGAAAAGTGCTAATTTTACGCTTTCAGAGGGTATGGGCGTGATTGTCTTTAAATAACAGTTTTTTGACATATGTTATTGAATAAAAAATGTAAGATATTATTATAAAAACTAAAAAATATAGAGGAGAAATTACTATGGAAAAGACACTTGACAAAATTGTTAATCTTTCAAAGGCGAGAGGGTTTGTATATCCTGGCTCGGAGATTTATGGCGGGCTGGCAAACACATGGGATTACGGAAACCTTGGCGTAGAGCTTAAAAACAATGTAAAAAAGGCATGGTGGCAGAAGTTTATTACGGAGAATCCGTATAATGTAGGCGTTGACTGCGCTATTCTTATGAATCCGCAGACGTGGGTGGCGTCAGGGCATCTCGGCGGATTTTCTGATCCTCTTATGGACTGCAAGGAGTGCCATGAGCGTTTCCGCGCCGATAAGATTATAGAGGATTATGCCGCAGAGAACAATATCGCGCTTGACGGCTCTATAGACGGCTGGTCACAGGAAAAGATGAAAAAGTTTATCGAGGACAACAATGTGCCGTGTCCTTCGTGCGGCAAGCACAATTTTACGGATATCAGACAGTTTAACCTTATGTTTAAGACTTTCCAGGGCGTTACCGAGGATGCTAAAAACACAGTATATTTGAGACCTGAGACTGCGCAGGGCATTTTCGTGAATTTTAAAAACGTGCAGAGGACATCGAGGAAAAAGATACCGTTTGGCATAGGTCAGATTGGAAAGTCGTTTAGAAATGAGATAACGCCGGGCAACTTTACCTTCAGGACAAGGGAGTTTGAGCAGATGGAGCTTGAATTTTTCTGTGAGCCTGATACGGACTTGGAATGGTTTGCATACTGGAAACAGTTCTGCATTGACTGGCTAAAGAGCCTTGGCATGAAGGAAGACGAGATGCGCGTGCGCGACCATGAGAAGGAGGAGCTTTCATTCTACTCAAAGGCGACGACTGATATTGAGTTTCTGTTCCCGTTTGGCTGGGGCGAGCTTTGGGGCATCGCGGACAGGACAGACTACGACCTTACGCAGCACCAGAATACGTCGGGACAGGATTTGACATACTTTGATGACGAAAAGAAGGAAAAATACATACCGTATGTTATAGAGCCGTCGCTTGGCGCGGACAGAGTAGTGCTTGCGTTCCTCTGCGCGGCATACGACGAGGAGGATTTGGGAGAGGGAGACATGAGGACAGTGCTCCGTTTCCATCCTGCGCTTGCGCCTGTCAAGATTGGCGTGCTTCCGCTCAGCAAAAAGCTTAACGAGGGCGCGGAGAAGATTTACGCACAGCTTTCAAAGAAGTACAACTGCGAGTTTGACGACAGGGGAAATATCGGAAAGAGATACCGCCGTCAGGACGAGATTGGTACGCCGTTCTGCGTGACATACGATTTCGAGTCTGAAAATGACAATGCCGTGACGGTTCGCTTCCGTGATTCTATGGAGCAGGTGCGCGTGAAGATTGATGAGCTAGACGCTTACTTTGCGGACAAGTTTACGTTTTAGTTTTAGCGTATATGACTGCATAGAAAGTTCGCGATTTTGCATCTTACATTTGATGTGAATAAATATAATATCTGTATGAAAATTGGAGGAAAAGGTTGTGAAAAAATACGGAGTAAACGAGCTTAGGCGTATGTTCCTTGAATTTTTTGAAAGCAAGGAGCATCTTGCGATGAAAAGCTTTTCGCTGGTGCCCCACAATGACAACAGCTTATTGATAATCAATTCAGGCATGGCGCCGTTAAAGCCATATTTTACGGGGCAGGAGATACCGCCTAGAAGACGCGTCACCACATGCCAGAAATGCGTCAGGACGGGCGATATTGACAATGTGGGCAAGACTGCAAGGCACCTTACATTTTTTGAGATGCTTGGCAATTTCTCCTTCGGCGATTATTTCAAGAAGGAGTCGCTTGCTTGGAGCTGGGAGTTTCTTACAAAGGTAGTCGGCTTAGATCCTGAGAGGCTTTATCCTTCGATTTACAGCGAAGATGACGAGGCTTTTGAAATCTGGACAAAGCAGATTGGCGTGCCTGCTGAGAAGATTACGCGTTTTTACCGCGATCCCGAGACGGGCGAGTGCGATAATTTCGGGGAGCATGGCGCAGGACCGTGGGGGCCTTGTTCAGAGATTTACTATGACAGGGGCATAAAATACGGCTGCGGCAAGCCT
>X301_European_Hare__coassemble_1526_pt1 | contig 10736 bp, 6 predicted proteins | sample X301_European_Hare__metabat2_low_PE_011 | metagenome-assembled genome bin X301_European_Hare
AACAAAAAAAGGCAAAAACTATAACTAAAAACTCCACCTACGAAAGGAACTTCCCCAAATGAAAAAAATCTCCCTCCCCACCATAACCTTTTTAACCTTAATTTTCCTAACCCCCGCCCTTCTAATTTTAACCCCAAAATTAAAAATCTCCGCCTCCGAACGCCGCCGCCTTGCCGTGTTCCCTTCCCTGACAGCCAAAACCCTCCAAACCAAAACCTTCATGGACAACACAGAAACCTACCTCTTAGACCACTTCCCGCGCCGTGAAGCCCTCCGACGCTTAAAGGCTCTTTACGCATACAACATTTTACGCCAAAACGAAAACAACAACATATACATCACCCAAAACAGCGCCATAAAACTTGAATACCCCCTAAACGAAAACTCAGTCCTAAACACAGCCCAAAAACTAACCGCCCTGAAAGCCCAATATTTCCCAGACACAAAAGCATACTACAGCATAATCCCCGACAAAAACTATTTCACGGCATCAAAGAATAACTATCCATCAATAGATTATGCCAAAATATCAGTTCTTTTGCGCGAAAACCTATCCGAAGCTGATTATCAATATATAGACATTTTCGACACCCTGACACTTGACGGCTATTACCAGACCGACACCCACTGGCGGCAGGAGGCAATCCTGCCCACAGCGAAAAAAATCGCGGAGGCACTAGGCGCGGCAGAATACCTTCCCGCAGATAAATCCGCCTACGAAACGCACACAATTCCCGACTTTTACGGCGTTTACTATGGACAGGCAGCCCTCCCGATGAACCCTGACACAATCACATTTTTAACAGACGACGCAATATCCGCAGCCACGGTATGGAATCTGGAAACCGACACCACAACCCAAGTTTACGACCTAACCAAACTGACAGACGCAAAAAGCGTAGACAAATACGACATCTTCCTTGGCGGCGCGCAGGCGCTTCAAATAATAAAAAGCCCCAAAGCCGCCACAGACAGACGCCTGATAATATTCCGCGACTCATATTCCAGTAGCTTAGCCCCGCTGCTTTTAGACGCATACAGCGAAATAACCCTCATAGACCTGCGCTATATAAGCTCAGCCCTGATAGGCGACTATGCAGACTTTGAAGACGCCGACATACTTTTCTTGTACAATACAATCCTTATTAACAACAGCGCCATGCTGAAATAATACCGCGGCAATAATAAAATGCCACTAAAATTAAAGTAAAAACAACAAAAACGCTGCAAAAAAGCAGCCATAAAAAGGCTCCGAGGCAAGTGTCCATACACAGCCCCGGAGCCTTTACAATTTTATTACATTGCATTTAAAAATCAGTAACCGCTGCCAGCTTCAAAATCAAACAAAAACGGAAAACAAAAGCTAAAAGCTAAAACCTAAACTGTCTTCAAATCAAACCCAAAATACTTCACGGCATTGTTATAAGAAATCCCCTTTACAATCTCCTCAAGCGTTTCCATATCGTCAGGGAACTCCCCGTTTTCAACCCAGCCGCCGATCAGGTTGCACATAATCCTTCTGAAATACTCATGCCTTGTATACGACAAAAAGCTTCTCGAATCAGTGAGCATTCCCACAAAGCCCGACAGGTTGCCAAGGTTGGCAAGCGAAATCATCTGATCCTGCATACCCGTCTTGTGGTCGTTGAACCACCACGCGCTGCCCTGCTGTATCTTGGCGCATGCCGTAGAATCCTGGAAGCAGCCGAGTATCGTGCCAATCGCCTGATTATCATTGGGATTAAGGCTGTAAATAATAGTTTTTGGCAGCTCGTCAGTCTTAATCAGCGCGTTGAGGAAATCAGCAAGCTCCGCGGAAGGCGCGTAGTTGTTAATGCAGTCATAACCCGTATCAGGTCCAAGCTGGTCGTAGCGCAGGGTATTGTTGTCCCTCTTGCAGCCGTAGTGAAGCTGCATTACCCAGTTGAGCCTGTGGTACTGTCTGCCCACAAACAGCATAAACGCCGTCTTGAACTGCAGCTCCTCCTGCCTTGTCACGGCAGCGCCGCTCTTTCTCTTGGCGAAAATCTTCTCAATTTCCTCGTCGGAAGCAGGCTGGTACATTACATATTCGAGCGCATGGTCTGAAACAGAGCAGCCCATTGACGCAAAGAAATCAAGTCTCTTTAAGAGCGCCTGTTTCAAGTCGGCAAATGTGTTGATTGCTACGCCGCTCACTTCGCCAAGCTTAGCAAGATAGTCAAAATATTCAGGCTTTTCAATATTCATAGCCTTGTCAGGACGCCATGCGGGAAGCACCTGCACGTCAAAGCTCTTGTCCTCGGCGATCTGCTTGTGGTATTCAAGCGAATCGACAGGATCGTCGGTCGTGCATATCAGCGTCACGTTTGAGCTCTTGATCAGCCCGCGCACGCTCATTGAGCTTTCTTTAAGTTTAGCGTTGCAGAGATTCCATACCTCCTCAGCCGTATTTTTATTCAATATGCCGTTGTAGCCAAAATACCGCTGCAGCTCGAGGTGTGTCCAGTGATAGAGCGGGTTGCCGATAGCCTTTCCGACACACTCAGCCCATTTGAAAAACTTCTCCTTGTCAGACGCGTCGCCCGTGATGTACTTTTCGTCAACGCCGCACGAGCGCATGAAACGCCATTTGTAGTGGTCGCCGCCAAGCCATACCTGGGTGATTGTGTCAAATTTGCGGTCATTTGCGATTTCCGCAGGGTTTATGTGGCAGTGGTAGTCAAGCACCGGGGCAGCCTCCGCAAATTTGTGATAAAGGTCGCTTGCCGTCTTTGTCTGGAGCAGGAAGTCCTTATCCATAAATGGTTTCATAATTAAATTCCTCCTAAAAATATTATTTTATTTAAAGAGTTGTACCTCTTTTTATCAATTCGCCTGAAAAAATAACCTTCTGCGGCATTTCGCTGTTGTTCAAAATCCCGATAAGCGTTTTCACGATATGGTGGCAGAGCGTCTCTAAACAGTTGTCAATGGTAGTAAGCTCAGGTTCGCAGCACCTCGACAAAATAGAGTTGTTGCAGCCGATAATCGAGAGGTCGCGCGGTATCGAAAGTCCCTTTTTCTGGGCAAATTTCATCGCCCCGATTGCAAGGTTGTCATCGCCCGCAATCACGGCGCCATACCGCAGAGTGCCGTCAAGCTCCAAGAGAAAATCAGCTACAGAAGTAAGGTCGGCGTGATTCCCGGGGAAATACTGCATATATTCCATGCGCAGCGGCAGCCCTCTCTGCACCAGAGCGCTCTGATAGCCCGAAAGCTTGCGCATGGCGGAGCACGATTTTGAATTGTAGAGATAGAGGATATCGCTAATGCCTTTGTCAAGAATAAAATTAGTCGCCTGCAGGGTTGATTTAAAATCATCGCACAGACCGCAGTAAACATTTTCGCAGTCGTAGTCCGCGTTTAGCATCAGGACAGGGATTTCCTTAGCCGCCTCGCGGATATATTCATTTTCCGCCTCGTTGTCATAGATGAAGGTGGAGCCGACAAGGATAACGCTGTCAACTTTCTGGTTTACAAGGAGATTAAGGTATTTCTGCCTGTCGGCGAGCTTATATCCAGTACAGCACAAAATGCAGGTGTAATTATTCTTATGCAGCTCCTGCTCGATATTGTAGATAGCGTTTGCCGAATACAGATCCGACGCGTCGGCGCACAAAATGCCTATGGTATTCATTGAGTTTAAGCCAAGCCCGCGCGCAAAGACATTCGGAGTATAACCGCACGCCTCAATCACGTCAAGCACCCTCTGGCGCGTCTGTGGGCTTACGTTGTCCGAGCCGTTCAAAACCCTCGACACAGTCGCTATGGAAACACCCGCTTTTTCGGAAACATCATAAATAGTCATAGAAAAGCCCGCTCCCTGCTCTGAAAATATAGTAATGTAAAAAGCTATGTAAGCACTACCATAAATCAAGTAAATTGTACTATGAATACGCGCTAAAATCAAGCATAAAAATCATAATATTTGCCACAGTTTATAGAATATTTATGCCGATTTGGAGTAATTTCTATTGACTAAGCCGCCGCAATAGGATAAAATGTAAGTGCTTACAAAATTTAATTTAATAAAGTTTTAATATAAAGCAAAAGGAAGGTTGATATTTATGGAGTTACGCACAGCGGCGTCACCAAAGGATGTTAAAAATTATACCACTCAGAGATTAAGGGAAGAATTTCTGATCGATGATTTGTTTAAAAAAGGGGAAATCAAGCTTGTATACAGCCACATTGACCGCATTATCACGGGCTCTGCAGTGCCTGTCGAGCCGATTAAGCTCACGGCGGGAGATGAGCTTAGGGCGGAATACTTCTGCCAGAGGCGCGAGCTTGGAGTCATAAACATAGGACCTGCAGGCACAATCACGATTGACGGCAAAAAGTATGAGGTAGGCCATAAGGAGGGCATGTATATCGGCATGGGTTCAAAGGACATCACATTCGAGTCTGACGATCCTCAAAATCCCGCTAAATTTTACTTAAACAGCGCGCCCGCGCACAAAGCGTACCCCACAAAGCTTATCAAACCCGAGGGCGAGCCAGGCGATGATGTGGTAATCATCAAGGACGAGAATAAGGTGGAGCTTGGCAGTCTTGAAGACGCGAACCACAGGGTAATCAACAAATACATATTGCCGGGACAGGTAGAAAGCTGCCAGCTTGTCATGGGCATGACAGCGTTAAAGCCGGGCAGCGTATGGAACACAATGCCGTGTCACACCCACGACAGGCGCATGGAGGTATATCTGTATTTTAATATGCCCGAGGACGCGTTTGTAATGCACTATATGGGCGAGCCACAGGAGACAAGGCATATTGTCATGAGAAATGAGCAGGCGGTAATCTCTCCGAGCTGGTCGATCCACTCAGGCAGCGGCAGCCGCGCATACACCTTCATATGGGGCATGGTAGGTGAAAATCAGGACTTTGACGATATGGACGGCGTGGCAATGCAGGATTTGATGTAATCCGCGCTTGTATTCAGGCAGCATATATACAGGGTGTTCATGGAAGTGGATGCCCTGTTTTTAATTCACGGCAATGCAAAACCTGAAAAGCGTTTTTTGTTTTACAAGCGACATATGCATAAGGGCATATGTGTCGGTTTTTGTAAAAAAAGTAAACAATAGGTTGCATTATTTGACAAACTAAAGTAATATAGGAATATACCAGCATTTGTAAAAGGGGGAATTCATATGTTTGGCAGATCCTACACCAATAAGGACATTTATGCCGCGACAGATGTGATCAACGGATTTAAGGTAAGACCGGGGAAGTACCTTAGGAACGGAGCCATGATTGTTGACGGCGGAGTGAGCTTCACCATACATTCAAACGGAGCGACATCCTGTAATTTATGCCTGTTTCACAGGTATGAGGACGAACCGTACGCCATCATCCCGTTTCCGGAAAAATTCCGCGTAGGGAATACCTATTCAATGGTAGTGCTGGGGCTTGATCCCAGTGAGTTTGAGTACGCGTACCAGTTTGACGGGGAATACAACCCCAAGAAGGGACTTATTTTTGATAAAAACAAATATATTCTTGATCCGTATGCCAGAGCCGTGTCAGACCAGGGCACGTGGGGCGAGAAAAAGAGCAGCAAAAAGCATCTTTACAAGGCCCGTGTCGTAAAGGACTGCGACGACTGGGGAAATTTTGACCGCCCCAACCTTGAACCCAAAGACATGATCATATATGAAATGCACGTAAGGGGATTTACGATGGATAAATCCTCGGGCGTGGCAAACAGGGGCACGTTTGACGGCATCAGGGAAAAAATCCCGTATCTTCTGGAGCTTGGTGTCAACGCGGTAGAGCTTATGCCGATTTTTGAGTTTGACGAGCTCGAGGACACGAGAGTGGTTGACGGTGAAAGGCTGGTAAACTACTGGGGCTACAGCCCTGTGTGCTTCTTTGCGCCAAACACGAGTTATGCCTCAAAGCACGAATACAATGAGGAAGGGACAGAGCTGCGAGAGCTTGTGCGCGAGCTCAACAGCTATGGCATAGAGGTTATCCTTGACGTGGTATTTAACCACACGGCGGAGGGTAACGAGCTGGGACCATGCTTTTCATTCAAAGGGATAGACAACAATATTTACTATATGCTCACGCCTGACGGGAAATACTACAATTTCAGCGGCTGCGGCAATGTCATGAACTGTAATCATCCGATAGTGCAGCAGTTTATTTTGGAGTGCCTGCGCTACTGGGTGCTTAATTACAAGGTTGACGGCTTCCGATTTGACCTTGCCTCTATCATGGGAAGGAATGAGGACGGCTCGCCTATGAGCAAGCCGCCGCTTTTGCAGAGTCTTGCGTTTGATCCTATCCTCGGGCGCGTGAAGCTTATCGCCGAGGCGTGGGACGCGGGCGGACTTTATCAGGTGGGCAGTTTCCCCTCGTGGAACAGGTGGTCGGAGTGGAACGGCAGATACCGCGACGATATGCGCTGCTTTTTAAAGGGCGATTACAATATGGCGCAGGCGGCGATCAACCGCATCACAGGCTCGCTTGACCTCTACGGCAAGGAAAACCGCGGTGAGAACGCCACGGTCAATTTCCTCAACTGTCACGACGGTTTTACGCTCTATGATATGTACGCCTACAACACAAAGCACAATGAAAAGAACGGCTGGAACAACACTGACGGCGCAAACGACAACAACAGTTGGAATTGCGGCGCCGAGGGCGAGACTGACGACGAGGAGATTTTAAAGCTCAGAAACCGTATGCGAAAAAATGCGTTTGCCGTGCTGATGTGCAGCCGCGGTTCGGCGATGTTCCTTGCGGGCGACGAGTTCTGCAACACACAGTTTGGCAACAACAACGCCTACTGTCAGGACAACATCATCTCATGGCTTGACTGGACAAGGAAAGAGCAGCATAAGGAGATGTTTGAATTTTGCAAGTATATGATTGCATTTCGCAAAAAGCATCCGATACTGCGCGGGCGTTCGGGTCCCAGCGGCTGCGGCTTCCCCGAGGTGTCAATCCACAACAAGACGGCATGGAACAGCGTCTGCACGCCTGACACGCACATGATAGGAATAATGTTTGCGGGGCGTACGGAGGGGAACATAGAGGACGACATTATTTACATCGGTATAAACACGTTTTGGGAAAACCAGAACATACAGCTTCCAAAGCTCCCGCTTGGCAGGGAGTGGCGCATTGTCATGAACACTGAATTTGAGCACACGGCGGACACGGACTACCATAAGCTTACGAGGTGGACAGGGAAAGATACGCTGCTTATGTGTCCGAGGAGTGTGGTTATCGCGCTTGTAACAAAATACAACGAAAAGCGTGGGATTTAGTTTGAAATTAACTTGAAATTTAAAATTTCCTATTCCATTGGCTGGGAAAATATGTTATTATGTTTATAGGTTTGTACGATTGAGGCGTTATAATATAAAGGGCGAAAGGTGGAGTAGGTTATGGCTAGGGTTTTGGTGGTTGATGATGCGGCGTTTATGCGCATGACTATTAAAAAGATGATTGAGCCGCACGGACATACAGTGATTGCCGAGGCTGAAAACGGCGTCGAGGCGGTCAAGAAGTTCATCGAATTTAAGCCTGACATAGTGCTGCTTGACATTACCATGCCGGAGATGAACGGTGTCGAGGCGCTTAGGAGGATTAAGGAAATCCAGCCGACGGCGAAGGTCATTATCTGTTCGGCTATGGGGCAGCAGGCTATGGTGGCGCAGACTATCCAGTACGGGGCGAAGGACTTTATTGTCAAGCCGTTTGTGGAGGATAGGTTGATTGCGGCGATTGATAAGGTTATGTCGAGATAGCTTTAGAGAGAAATTTGAAAGTCCCTTTAGGTCGTGGGGAGCGACTTGGAGGGGCTTTTTGGTGCGGGTGTAGAGACTGGCGTTTTCAAAAGCTGGCAAAAAACAGCTGCGGGCAGCAGTATTTATTCTTTGGAAAATCAGTTAAATAAAGAAAATGGGTAAAAATGGGTAAACTCAAAAAAATATGTTGACACAGATAACCTAATTATGTATAATAATATTTGTCGTTGTGAGAAATAATGCGTGTGTGCGTATGCCAAAGGCTTTGTTTCGTGGATATCGGGGTGTGGCTCAGCTTGGCTAGAGCGCCTGGTTTGGGACCAGGAGGTCGCAGGTTCGAATCCTGTCACCCCGACTTATGAATATTTAATTATATGCGGGTGTAGTTCAATGGTAGAACACTAGCCTTCCAAGCTAGATACGTGGGTTCGATTCCCATCACCCGCTCTGCGGGGGATTGTACCCGCTTTAGTGAGGGATTGTACCCGTTTTAGCAGGGTAGATACCGCGAATGTGTTCGTAGCTCAGCTGGATAGAGCAACGGCCTTCTAAGCCGTGGGTCGGGGGTTCGAATCCCTTCGAGCACGTTTTGAGATTGAGCTTGCCTTATCTCATACATGGTGGGTATAGCGCAGCTGGTTAGCGCGTCAGATTGTGGCTCTGAAGGCCCAGGGTTCGAATCCCTGTACCCACCTTCTTGGGCTATCGCCAAGCGGTAAGGCACAGGGTTTTGATCCCTGCATTCGCTGGTTCGAATCCAGCTAGCCCAGTTTCTGTTTTGTAATATTTATAAGAAACAAAGAACAGCTTCTTGCAATCAGGTCTGCAGCGCAGACAGCATTATATTGATAATATGGGACACTAGCTCAGTCGGTAGAGCACTTGACTTTTAATCAAGTTGTCGCGGGTTCGATTCCCGCGTGTCTCACTAAAAAAACGATTGAATCCTGATAAAATCAAGGCTTCAATCGTTTTTTATTGCTCATTGTTATAGAGCTATCCACAAAATTATTTCACAGAGGTTTTAAACTTCTTCACAAGCTTTTCAAGCTTTGCCGCCTGCTTGGACAGTGATTCCGTAGATGCGGCGGTCTGTTGGGCTGTCGAGGTGTTTTCAAGGACAGCGTCTGAAATATTGGAAATTTCGTTGCGGATATTTTCCATTGTATCAGCCTGTTTTGCTGTATCCTGCGTGATTGCCTGGAATGCCTCCGAAATTTCCGCGGAATCATTCACTATGCTGTTGAGGCAGAGGGCGGTTTTATCCGCATACTGTCTGCTCTTGCTGACATAGCTTAGACAGCCGTCAATCAGTTCGGCGGTCTTTTTTGACTCATCGCCGCACTGTATGGCAAGATTTCTTACCGCGTCAGCGACTACGGCAAAGCCCTTTCCGTTTTCGCCCGCGCGCGCAGCTTCAACAGAGGCGTTAAGCGCAAGCAGATTCGTCTGCAGCGCGATGGATTCAATTGCGCCGACAACCTTCCTTATGTCAGCGGACATGCACTCGATCTCCTCAATAACATGGAAAAGCTCCACCATTTCGCTGTTGCCGCTTCCAATCAGCTCATTTAGGCTTGAAAGCCTTTCGTTTACGGTTATGCAGCGCTCTGAATTGCTGTTAATTTTTTGGGTGATTCCGTCTACCTCGGATTCAAGCTTTTGTATGGAGTCAGACTGCGACTGGGCTGCCTCGGAGAGCCTGTCCGCCGCCTCCTTAAGCTGGCGTGAGCCGTTTGACACGCTGAAGGTTGACTCCTGCACCGCGAGCAGAAGATAATTTAATGTGCTGCGTATTGAGTTTACGGATTTTGAAAGTCTGTTAAATTCCCCGGGATATTCCTTCATATCCTTCATCGTGAGGTCTCCGTTCACAATGCCGCCGAGAATGTTGTTTGCATCGCTTATGATGCCTGACAGCGTATCCACAAGATCCAGGCTTGCGTCTTGCAGCACGCCGATTTCATTCTCCCTTTTCTTTTTGTCATGCCTTATGGGGGCTGAAAAGCTGCCCCTTGAAATATGTACGACTGCATCCTGAATTTCGGAAACGGGCTTTAGCATGGCGTTCAGCCTGACGAACAATAGCAGCGTAAAAATAATCATCAGAATGATATTTCCAATGAAAGTGCCCTGTAATGCATCAATTACCTGCCTGCGGATTACGGACTGTTCCTTTGTTATGCCGATTTTCCACTGTGTCGCGTCTATGGCGCTGACTGCCGCATATTTTGCCTTGCCGTCGTAGTCGGTAAACTCTGTCGCTTCATCTGCTGACAAGTCCAGATTAACTACTTCGGCAAGCTTTGTATTTCCTTCTTCTTTTGGCAGAAAGGCTTTATTGGCGTGCGTTATGACACTGCCGTCGGAAGAAAGCAAAAATGCCTGTATGCTTTCTTCTGCGCTTATTGTATCTACGATTTCAACCAGACGGTCAATTGTAATATCCGCCAGCACCACAGCCTGTTTGCCCGCGATTTTGCAGGGAGTGGCGATGCTTACAATCATTTGGCCTGTTGCAAAATCCATGTATGGGGCGGTGTATGCGATCCCGCCAGCCTCCATTGCCGCTGTCCACCATATTCTTGTTGTGGGATCGAGATCCAGCGTGGAATGGTCTGCGGGAAGTACGCTCTTATCATATTCAAAACATGTGTAATACATCAAAGCGTCTTCGTTTTTGTCTAAGTTAAGCTCCAGATAATCCATGATTTTTTCATAGTCGGTATCATTTTGGTAAACCAGGGCGTCTTTTATTGTCGTGAGCGTGGCGGCCTGTTTTTCCAGCCAGCCGTTGATGATTTTGGCGTTTTCGTCAGCCTCCGATATCAGATCGGATTTGCTGCGGTCGTTCAAAATTCCATTCACGACAACGCTGACGGAAATCTGTGAGACAATAATGATGATCATGATGCAGACAGCTGCGAAGAAAGAAACGCTTCCTTTTAC
>X301_European_Hare__coassemble_1536_pt1 | contig 10597 bp, 10 predicted proteins | sample X301_European_Hare__metabat2_low_PE_011 | metagenome-assembled genome bin X301_European_Hare
GGACTAAGGTTATTCTAAACGAGGTGGCGCACTCAATTTTTTACGCCCCTATGTATGTCGCGATTGAGGAGGGATATTTTTCAGAGGAAAAAATCGATCTTGAACTTGTGACAGGGTACGGCGCGGATAAGACTATGACTGCGCTGCTCACGGGAGAGGCGGATATCGGCTTTATGGGCTCGGAGGCGTCAATTTACACCTATCTCCAAGGCGCGCAGGACTATGCCGTAAATTTTGCGCAGCTTACACAGCGCGCGGGAAACTTTCTCGTAAGCCGAAAGCCGATTGACAATTTTAAATGGGATATGCTTAAAGGGAGCTATGTGCTCGGCGGGCGCAAGGGCGGCATGCCGCAGATGGTCTTTGAATACATACTGAAAATGAATCGGATTAATCCTGATACTGATTTGAATATCGACACAAGCATTGATTTTGGCTCTACCGCCGCCGCCTTTGCAGGCGCGAAGGAGGGCGAAGCGGGGTATGCCGATTTTACGGTTGAGTTCGAGCCGCATGCTACGTCGCTTGAAGCGCAGGGAGAGGGGTATATCGTGGCGTCGCTTGGCACGGATTCGGGCTATGTGCCTTACACTGCCTTTTGCGCGAGAAAGAGCTATTTTGCGGAGCATCAGGATATACTGCTCGGATTCACAAAGGCATTGCAGAAGGGAATGGATTATGTAGCATCACATTCCGCCGATGAGATAGCGGCTGTTATTCAAAAACAGTTCCCTGAAACCGACCTTGAAACTATCACGACCATAGTATCAAGATATAAAAATCAGGACACTTGGAAAAGCGACCTTGTCTTCATCGAGGACAGCTTTAAGCTTCTGGAGAATATCTTGATGGAAGCGGGCGAGCTTGAAAAATATGTACCGTATGAAGATTTGGTGGATAATACTTTTTCTGAGAAGGTAAAGCATTAAATTGAATGTAATTAAACAAAGGGACTACTACACTAACATTGGTTAGTGTACAGTCCCTTTTCTATAACAGTTTGCTGATATTTCTTTTGCGGAGTGCTGAAATTTCAAGTCTGCTCGTAAGCCGCTTTCTGATACCACTCCTCGCTCTACTGTTTTCCACATTGACAAACAGACGATATTACAATCATAACAATAACTCAGATTTTCCACAGGCTGTGTGGAAAATCTTTGGATAAGTTATTTCTGGCAGCTTTATTATGTAACATTTTTCTCTGTATCCAACAGTCTTTTTAAATCTTCAATATCTGGCAAAGCTCTCCGCAGCTCCTCAGACATATCCTTTGATGTCTTATAAGTAGCTACCCCCATCGGTTTGGTATAATCCTGAATCACATAGTCCACAAAAGACCTGTTCATATCTTTACACAGAATAATTCCAATGGCAGGATTTTCATGCGGCTTGCGTTCATAACCGTCAAGCACACTCAAATATCCCTGCATCTGTCCCAGATATGATGTCTTAAATTTTCCTCTTTTTAATTCTACTGCAACAAGGCAGTTTAATTCCCGATTGAAAAACAGAAGATCGATATACTGATCTTCCCCAAAGGCATCTAAATGGTACTGATTTCGGATAAACGCAAAATCCTTTCCAAATGTCAGAATGAAATTTTTTATATTATGAATGATGGCATTTTCCACTACCCTTTCATCAATATCAGAACTGTCCCTGACGTCCAGTTCCTCCACATTAATATAATCAAGAAGATATTCGTCCTTGAATGTTCCTATTGCTCTCAGTGCCTGCTGTCCTGCAGGAAGAGTCCGCACAAAATTGTTTGGAAGTTTTCCTTGATGATGATAATCATCCGCATCAAGACTTCTTTTCAGCGCTTCTACAGTAAAATGCTCATCAGCACACCGTTTGATGTAAAAAAGCCGTTCTTCAAAATTTTTTATTTTTCCAAGAATTACCCTATGGTGAGTAAAACCTATATGCAGAAACGCATCTATTGGAAAGTCATATGAATTTGGAACTTGCAGATTCCAAATTATTTCAATTTTATTATTTTCTATTTTGGAATTTGCAAGTTCCAAATTGACGGATTCATTATTTATAATATTCGCGTGTTGTTCAACGCAATCCAGCATTTTCCATTCTTCATAAAAAGTACGCATATATCGTAGATTTCGAGATGTAAATCCTCTAAGCCCAGGTAATTCTTTATCAAGCCGTTCACTAATGGCATCAATTGCTCCTTTACCCCAAAAACCATTGCGTGAATTCAAGGATATGTACTTGCCAATACCTTAATAAAGCTGCAGCTGTTTCTCATTCACATTCCTTGCGGCATCATATTGACTTTGTAATATTGCTGTTTTTATTTCCCTGACAGCATCATCATAATTCTGTAAATCACCCATGTTTTATCTCCCTTTAAAATTAGCTTTATAAGAATTAATCAGTTTGTCTGATAAACTCAGCCTTGCGCCCTCTAAGACGGATTCACACCCACTCAATTTTCAGGCGACAGGAATAATGATGAATTGCATTAAACTCTGCGCTTTGATTTCACACCTCACGCATATTCTCCAGCACATACATCGTCATTTCTTTGTCAACTCTCATGCCTGTGGACTTTTCTGTGCCTGTTATATATATTTTGTATATTCCTGCCTTGTTTAGATTGTAGTTGCCGTATATGTTAAGACTGTACTCGTCTGTATTGTACAGCGCGCCGTTTGCATTTTTCATGCCAAGCTCTCCCTTGACCGTGTCAACGCCTGCCCCGAGTGGAATGTAAAGCATGTCGTCGCCGATGTCATTTTTTAGGTAAATTGAAGGTCTTACGCTGTTCCATGGGTTTTTCTCGTTTAAGTCCGTGGGATCCCAGCCGCGCAGAGGGCTGTCCGCAGAAATCTCCATCATTTCAGGCTTGCCGAGAGGTCCAGGATTTTCAGCGTCATCATAAATAACGACCTCCGTTCCAGGTCTGCAGTTTTCATATATCCATTTTGCGTCTGCGCATGCAAGCCTTATGCAGCCCATTGATGCCTTTTCGCCCAGCATGTTATACTGTTTCCAGTTCATGCTTGCGGGGTTTGCGGAATTATACGGTATGGAGTGGAGCATTATATGGTTATTTACCCTGACGGCATACTGGGTGTACGTGCCGCCGAACATTTCATGCCACTGGTAATAGCTGCTTGTTTTGTATGTGCCAAGCGGAGTGCCTGACGCTGCCTTGCCCGTGGAGCAGGCAAATACACGTACAGGTATGCTGAATGTCCCGCTGTCATCTCTTTCATATATCGTGATGCAGTTCGCGGCTCTGTTTATCCTGATTTGGTAATCAGGGCGACCGTCCTCCTCAGCGTATGATGTAAAGCTGCCTGTGATTTGTAAAAAACATACTGCCATAAAAAACGCAAGAAAATGTAATGCTGCATTTACAAAAGCCTTTTTCATTTTTTGTCCTCCTCGTGCCGTATTTATCATACCAGCTTTTCTATGATACAACACTTTGGGAATTTTGGCTAGTGGGTTTATTTTCATAACGTATGTTTTTCTGTTTGGGCAGGGATATATCACCCAGCTCATTCTGTTTCTGTCACTTCTGTTTCTGTCATTTCCGTTTCAGTTTCTTCCGCCGCAATGTCATCAATAGTTATGTCAATGTTGTTTACAAAGCTGCCCTCCAAGGTATAAACTGTGGCAGAATCCATTTCCATTACTGTGCAGTAATAGCTTGATGTTATGCTGTTATAATCGCCTATGGATATGGTACAGCCCTTTTCGCCGTTCTTTATTTTTACCTCTGTGCTGCCCTTGCCGCCGTCCAGCCCGTACTGGCTGTAATCTGTGACATTCTCTATTCTGTTTTCCGATTTGACGGGGAGGAGCCGTTCTAATATTGAAGTTACCTTGTCCGCGTCAATCTCCTTATCGCTGTACTCCTCGCACTTCCATTCATCACCGCTCTTTTTGAGCGTCAGCGTTTTGTCCTTATCAGCGATTACAAAATCCGTGACTTCATCTGCATTCAGGTCATTAAGCGTCCAGCCTTCTTCTTCTCTGTTTTCGTCTGACTCAGGCGGCATTTTTGACAATGCCAAAAATGCCGCCGCTGCTATGACAAGAATTATCAGCAGTACTATAAGCTGTTTTTTCTGCCTTTCCATAACTTACCTCCGTAAATATTACAATTTCCTGCGTTTCAGCCAGATAACCAGCCCTGCCGCTATGAGCGCTATCGGCACGATAATCATTCCAAATGCCTTGAATACATACGAGTCAAAGGCATCCACGGTGAGCCAGTTCATCTCATAGCTCTTTACAGGTATTGACACGCTCACGTCATGGTCTGCGACTGTACTCATTATATTGCTGAAAAGCTGCTTATTGTTCCCCGCGACATAGCTGTCGTACTGGTCTGTAAACATCTGCGCGCTCGCAAATACATACACTTCGGCAGTTTTGTCATCAAGCGTTTTTTCCGCCTTTACGCCTATGCAGAATGGTCCCTCAGGCTCGCCCTCCTCGCGCTCAAAGGTCGTGATTTCCTTATCCGCGGTTTTGAGCACTGAATTTTCTGAAGTTGAGAGAAGCGTCGTGTACGTGATGCCCTCCGCCTCCTCCTCGGGAACGTCAATTGCCTGCGAGTACGGCGCCATTATATAGCTGTATTCTCCGTCAAGCCCGCTTGTCACGTCGGCATACTCAATATTTGGCAATAGGAAAATCGGCGCCTGATAATAATTTCCTGTGTTATTGTCAGCGACGCACCCGTCATTTACGGAAAGCCCCAGCTCCGATAAAATCCGCCTGAAATTAGGCTGCGCGTCTGCAACATACTCTGTCATGATAACTGCCTTGCCGCCGCCGTTTATGTACTCAATCACCTTGTCGGCATCATCGCCTGAAAAATCTGTCTCAGGCGCGTCTATTACAATGCACGCCGCGTCCTCAGGAATTTTGTCGTATTCCATAAGGCTTATCGTTTCATAGTCTATGTTTTCCTTCTCAATCGCCGTGATAAAGCCCGAATCCAGCGTATATTCATTATGCCCCGCTATAAAATAAAGCTTTGGCATATCGTCGCTTGTGCAGTATGAAATCGCGCTTGTAAGCTGCCCCTCGCCGTCGTAACCCGTCACTCTCTGCTGGTATGTGGAGTAGTCCATCTCCATCTCATACATATCTATGTATGGAATCACCTTGCTCCGCTTATCCGTCTCCACAATAACGCTGTTCTGCGTAAGGGTAGTGTCTGATGTATAATTGCTCGCAAACTGCGGATTCAGCAGCGGATCAATATAGCTTACCTCTATTTTATCGGAAAGCTCCGCGTACCTGTCCAGCGTCTGCTTTAAAACGCCGTCGGCATTTTCCTCGCTTGACAGCACATAAATATTTACATTTTCGCCAAGCGCGCTTATTATATGCTCAGTCTGATCCGTCAACTCATAAAGCCTGTCTGCCGATACGTCTATGCTCGTATAGCTTGACGGCAGCTTTTGAACAATAACATTTATTATTATTGTCAACGCAATTGCTATAACTACTGTTATTGAGCTGTACGCGCCCATCTTGAAATTATCTGCGGACAGTTTCTTTATAGATACTGTGTACCTGCGTTTCTGCACCGTCTGCGCGGTCAAAAATAACATAAGCAATGTTATTGAAACGAAATAAATAATGCTTGTTATGTCAAATACTGTCGTCAGACGGCTTGTGCCCGTAATGTCAGACACGCTGCTAATCATGCTGCTGTAATGCGAATAAAAATCAAATGCGCCCAAAATGTCTGTCACAGTATTTCCCGTCACTGAAATAAGCGTCTCTATTCCCTGCATCATATACGTCACAAACAGCACAAGGAATGAAATAACCGCTGCTATTACCTGATTTTCAGTAAGGCTTGATATAAACATTCCCACTGCGATAGCCGTAAAGCCATAAAGCGCAAATGCCAAAAGCGCTACATACGACTCCGCCATAGGCACCTCGCCGTATCTGCCCAAAAACAGCGGAAAAATACAAAAAAGCGCTGTCGGAATGGCAAATACCGCCGCCATTGCAAGATATTTGCCAATCACGATTTTGCCGACGCTCACGGGCGAAGTCAAAAGCAGCTGGTCCGTCTTCTGCCTGCGCTCCTCCGCCATTATACGCATGGAAAGAATCGGCACCGTGATAAAGAACAAAATCAGTATCGAGTCAAGCGCATATGCCACATACGGTGAACCATACGCCATATTGTAGACCGAGGCGTACATTGAAAAAAGGCATATTGTGACCGCCATAAAAAGCCAGCCTGTCATTGAATGCATATACGCCATAAATTCCTTTTTAAATATCGCTTTCATCTGCCTTCGCCTCCTCTCTGCCGTCATCAGACACCTCTGCCGCCTCTACCGCCGTATCGCTGTCTGCCATTTCATCTGCCGCTGCTTCATCCGCCGCCGCTTCATCTGCTCCATCTCCCGTAAGCTCCAAAAATACATCCTCAAGCGATTTTTCAGACAGCTTCATGGACATTATCGGCATATCCGATGCCGCAAGCCTGTAAAACAGCTCCTTCCTGATGTCCTGTTCCGCGTCAAAATGCACTATCGCATGCAGCTCGCCGTTTTCCGCTGTGTCGTCAAGCCTGTATTCGTCAACGCTCTCCATCCTGCCAAGGATTTTTTCAAACTCCTGTCTTTCGCCGAGCACGCTTATTTCAAGCTGCTTTCCGCCCTTCATAAGCGTCATCAGCCCCTCGGGAGTATCGCTCGCGACAAGCTTTCCCTTTGAGATAATCATGATATGGTCGCACACCGCGCTGACCTCCGACAGAATATGCGAGCTTAGTATGACCGTGTGCTTTTTTCCAAGCGACTTTATCAGCTCCCTTATCTCTATAATCTGCTTGGGATCAAGCCCCACTGTCGGCTCGTCAAGTATTATTACCTCCGGCTGCCCTATCAGCGCCTGCGCAAGCCCTACCCGCTGCCTATAGCCCTTGGAAAGATTTCTTATCAGCCTGCCCTGCACGTCTGCAACACCTGTCTGCTCCATTGCCTCGTTTATCTGCCCCGCGCGCTCGGATTTTTTGACCTGCTTTATCTCGGACACAAATTTCAGGTATTCGCGCACAGTCATATCCTGATAGACAGGCGGAAGCTCCGGCAGATAGCCGATGTGCTTTTTTGCCTTTTCAGGCTCCTTTAATATGTCAAAGCCGTTTATTCTGACAGTGCCGCTTGTCGCCGCTATGTAGCCTGTCATAATGTTCATAGTCGTGGACTTCCCCGCCCCGTTCGGTCCCAAAAAGCCGTAAATCATACCCTTGTCAACATTAAATGAAATATTGTCAAGCGCGGTATGGCTGCCGTATTTTTTTGTTAAATTCTGTACCTCTATCAATTACGTTTACCTCCCTGATTTTTCTTAAAACCATTACAATATTCTATGCTGTAAGTTTGTACAAATTATGGTTAAATTGTGTTTTTTCTGTGTCCTGCCTTTTGATATTTATAAAAATACCGCAAAAAAATAAACCGCCTGATATAAAAAATATCCAAGCGGTTTACAACAATTTAACCCTTAACTAAACTTATGCCTACATATATGCGCCAAGCAACTGCTCCCTAAGGCGGTTATTCTGCCCCATCACGCCGATAGTGTCGTTTAAGTAATCAGAATAATTGTTCCTTGTGCCCTGCCTTGCGCCTGACGCGGAAAGCATTTCCTCACGTGTGCTCAAAAGCTCTGCAAAGCTGCCCGTCGCGGTGCTCTTGGTGCTGCCAAGCTCACCGTAATCCTTTACATACAGCTCATCCTTCGGCTTTTTCCTCGCAAGAATAAGCGATTTCCTGCCCTGCTCAGAATCCTCACCAATCCTTTTGACAGCCTTCATGCTGTAAGGATTGCCATGAATCGAAGAAACTCTGTAATCGCTTCCTAACCCGCGCACTCCCATACTTCCTGATATTGTCATGGAATACCTCCTTTTTGCAAGCTGCAGCCAAATGTTCCATATCTGAATTTATTATAATTCCACAGTCATCATTTTTCAAGCCTATACGATAAATTTCTCTTATTTTTCCTCTTTCTTGGCTGCAGACGGCTTAATCACGTCGTCAATGAGCTTTTCGATAAGCATTTTTTTCATATAGACATCAAAGCTAAGCAGGCATATAAATGAAAATGTCTTCAAAAACTCCCTGCTTTCCTCGGGCGCGTCTTCAAATGTCGTCTCAGCGCATTTAAACTCCTCCGCAACAGCCTTTTTAAGATTTTCAATCTGGCGCTCCTCAAGCTTAAATACTTCGTTGTATATCGTTTCTATAGAAAATCCCCCGTCTGTGTCAAAAAACTTCTTCGTAATGGGCTCAAGCAGCTCCTGTATGTCATTAATCGACAGTATTCCCTTGTAATAATATATGAAAATAAGCACCAGCACATGCTCCTTGGAATATTTCTTTTTTATCGGAGGCGGCAGCAAATCATTTTTGGCGTAATTATTAATCATAGTCTTTGTCATTACCTTGTCCTTTTCAGGGCAGCGCGAATATTTCCGCAGCCGCTTGTCCATAAAGGTAGTCACCTGATCCATATATAAATCTATATTTGGAATGTCCTCCGACTTGATATGCTCAATCCTGTCAAAGCTCTCCATTATGCTGTTCAGCAAATCTTCCGTATCAATATGCATACTGCAATCATATCCTTTCAACCTGTAAAATAATGCGGACAAATGCGAAAATCATTTGCATATTTTTTCTTACAATATACATTATATAGTATTCAAAACTACATATCAAGCATTAAATGATTTTTGCTCAACAGGATTGTTATGCTTATCATAAGTCTGATTTGGGAATCAGCCGTCTCCCATTGTCACTCCGATATCCCAGGCATCTCTCCCGATGCCTCCTGCTGTATCGGCGTGCCGTCAGGATTAAGCAGGCCAGCCTCAATCAAAAGCTGTATCTGCTGCTCGGGTGTCAGTTCAGGCATTTGCGTTTCCCCGGCCTCCGTCTGTGTCTCTGGTTCTGCCTGCGTCTCCGGCTCCTGCGTCTCCTCGACGCTCGGGACATACTCCTGCCCGCCGTACACGATAACAGGCTCGCCCTTTTCAACATATCCGTAAATCGCCTCCGCCTTTTTAACAGGCAGATTGACGCAGCCATGCGAACCGTTTGTGAGGTAAATGTCACTCCCAAAAGAGCTTCTCCACGAAGCGTCGTGCATTCCCACATTTCCGTTAAACGGCATCCAGTAGCTTACCTTTGACGCATAGTTTGCCCCCCTCAGCGTCGCATTGCGCTCCTTGTATGTAATGCTGTAAATGCCTACAGGCGTACAGTTTCCATTGCTTACGTTGCCCGATACAAAATCCGCGTCCTCGACAAGCCTGCCGTCCTTATAAACCCACAAATGCTGGCTTGTCAAATCAATCTCGACATAAGATGCGCCGATATCGTCCTCGCCGTACTGCGCCGCCTGCGCACGATACACAGGCGTCCGCTCGCCGCTCTGCCCGCTCTTTATCTGCTCAATAAGCCCCTGCGTCTCGTCAGCGCGGTTCATCCACCAGCCGTATGCCCCCTCCGCGAGAGTGATAGTCTCGCCGTCCGTCGTCACAAATTCACGCTTTTTCCCCCATGTGTCATATTTGCGCGCAAGCGAATTGACATATTCCCGCACAAGCTCTGCGTCAAGGTCGGCCGTATCGCCGTCAAACACAATCCAGTCCCTTATCGTGCCGCCGTCAAGCACCTCAGTATCATCGCCAAATTTATATGTAATCGTAGTACCCGCCAAGCGGTTCAGCTGTCCGCACTCGTTCTGCAGCTTTTTGTCCTCCGAGGTCACAGCCGCCTCCTCATAGCAGCCCTTTTCGTCCAAATCCACAAACTCCGCAAGCATACTGACGGCATCCTCCACCGCGCTGTATATCTTTTCACGGATTGGCGCCGCGCCCTTGTCCTCAGGAACAATCTGATATCCGTTTTCCGTGTAACCGCTCAGATATGCGTCCTGCGGCTGCCTTATATTCTCGGGCTTGAAAAAGCAGAGCGTATCTATTTTTTTCTCAAGCTCCGCCTTATTGTATGTAACCATTGTGTCAATCGTATATTCCGTTTTTTTGAAAAGCGACAGCGGCCAGATAAACGGGTTCTGCCCATTGATAATGTCCGCAAGCTCATCGCCAAACCCAATGCTAAGCAGAATGTCAGATGAAGTGATGGTTTCCGTAAGCTCGTCGCGTCCATTGATTTTCAGCGTGTAGCCCTCCGATATTTCAAGTATGCGCTTCTGCGCCGCGTCGGCGGAAGATGCGGAATAATTTTCTCCGTTTATAACCGTATTAAAATAAAAATGGCCTGAAAAAAATAGAGCAGCGCCTAAATAAGCTGCTGCCGCCGCTGAAATAACAGCCGCCAAAAGCAAGATTTTTTTCCCTTTTTTCTTTTCTGTATGCATAACAATCCCTCTGAAAAGCATGACGAAACATACCTGGTATTTTAATTTTCTCTATTATTATACTTGAGAATTTCCTTATTTACAATAACCAAATAATAATAAAAAATTTTTTCCGCCAAGCCGCCGAAATATGCTTTGTAAAAGCAACTGAACGCTTGCATTCCGCGCCCAAACTCGGTATGATATATGC
>X301_European_Hare__coassemble_1537_pt1 | contig 10593 bp, 10 predicted proteins | sample X301_European_Hare__metabat2_low_PE_011 | metagenome-assembled genome bin X301_European_Hare
AACTCGGATACAATCGCATAAATAACTATCCACCATACAATAAATTAGACGGTGCAATTTGTTTTGCCAAAGAATTGCACCTATAAATCCCGATTGATAAGACCTAATTTATAGCATTTAATAACTGTTATATTTTATCTTCAAAAAGTCCGCAAACCCTTGAAAATGCTTAATTTATAGCAAGTGAGCTTGCCTTTAGACTTTCCCTTGTGTTATATCCTTTTCCCTTACGTTATGAACTCTCACAAGGGCAAAAATGAGGGAAAGAAAAACCTGTAACATACAAGAAAAACTTGCTTCACAAGTTTTCCTTGTCAAGTATTATAACATATTATAGACAGGGCAAAAAGAACTGATTGAAATGCTTTCAAAAATTTTAAGGAAAAGAGGACGATTGTAAAATGAACATCATATATGCTGAATACAACATACATCGCAACAGCATTGACATAGCAACTTCTGCAGGCTATATTCTGCGGATTGACTGCTGGGAAGCGGAAAAAGATTTAAAGACCACTCCCGGTTCAGAGTGTGCATTAAACGCACTGGCTATTGATTTAAGGCAGGAGAGCGTTTGTTGGGAGAAAACCAATGGACGCTTTTCTTATTACCTACCATTTCTATTTATGTTTCGGGTTGAAAAAGTATAGGGATGGGGGATGGGAGATAGGATAATGATGGAAAAATATGATTATGAATGGGACGGGAAGGAATTTAAAGTGCATAAAGCTTGGCTGTGTGTGAAATACTTTTAATTAATTCAAAGAAATTGAAGTTTAGTTGAACTGATATTGAAGTTATAATTGAAGTAATATTGAAGTTGACATTGAAGTGACATTGAAGTATTATTGAATTAATTAAAAACGACAGGGTGGTTTTATGTATTTGGAAGAAATTATAGGCGATTTGCAGCTTGAAAGCGATAAATTTGAATGTAAAAGCGTGCTGAACCGTGATGATGTTGTCGGATGGCTCAAAAGCATAGCAGGATTTGCCAATGCGGGCGGAGGAGATTTTTACATCGGGGTTGAAGATAAGACGAATAAACTGATTGGATTTGACAGAAAGTCTGCCTATAACGAGCGGAATTACTTTAATAATCAGGTCAATGAGCATTTAGTCCCAAGGCCGCAGATGAAGCTTTCGTTTGTCCGCTATGAGATAAATCAGAGTGAGCGTTTTATCATCAAGGTCAGTGTTGATGAATCGCCGATTAAGCCGATTATTTTGAAATATAAGGGTATTCCTTCTATTTTTATGCGAAGGGATGGATTTACAAACGGCGCTACATATGAGGAAATTATTGAAATGAGCGTGAAAAGCAAAAACACACAGTATGATGTTTTGGTTTCAGGCACAAAATATGACGCGTCAAAATTTTCGGCGCTGAGGGCTTTTTATTCTGAGCATAATGACGGCAGAGAACTGAAAGAAAAGGCTCTGCAGTCGATGGGATTTTATAATGCCGAGGGCTATCTGCTGAATGGCGCTGTCTTGTTTTCGGACGATTACAGTGATAAAAAAACTCAGGTTCAGTGTTCTGTTTTTTCGGGTTTCAATAAAGGAAGCGAGAGAATAGTGACGATAAACAGGTTTAGCGGAAATATTACGGCGGTCATCAATTACATTATGGATTTTGTAAATCAGAGAATGAATCATTCCGTGGTTAAATTAGATAATGCCAGAAAGAATGTTGATGCTTACCCCAGGCGCGCGCTGTTTGAGGGAGTTATAAATGCTGTTGCGCATAGGGATTATTTTTTGGACGGCACGCAAATACAAATAGATATGTTTAAAGACAGATTGGAGATATCGTCGCCAGGGGGATTTTACAGGGGAGAGAAGCTGGGGAAAACTTATGATTTGTCAGGTGTCATATCCAAAAGAAGAAATGAATTGATATCCAATGTGCTTGTCGCCTGTAATGTAATGGAAGCTGCGGGAACAGGCTTTGACAAAATAACGGAGGAATATATGGAGGCTGACTTGCCACATAAGCCGTATATATATTCTTCATCAGACCATTTTACGTTAGTGCTTCCTGATTTGACATATGACCGCGGAGTTGAGGACAGCAGCATTCCGGAGCTTGATTATGTGCCTGTGCCGAACGGTACGGAGCTTGACGGAAGGGTTTTGTCTTTCTGTTATTATAAGGCGCGGAAAGTTTTGGAGATTGCAGAGTATCTTGGGGTCAGCGATTCGACCTATCTGCGCAGGAAGGTGCTTCAAAATCTCGAGGCAAACGGATATTTGGAAAAAAGCAAGGTTTCAAGGGCTGTGTTTTACAAAACGAGGGCGGAGGCTGTGGAGCTTAGGTAGGATAATTTATTTAGTCTTCCTTATAACCGTGTGCCAACGCCCATTTGCGGTATTTTTCCGCCTGTTCAAGCGCCGCATCCTTTTGGGCAAGCTTAGCTTCTGCCTCGGCGAGCCTCTCGGCATAGTCCTCAAACTCTTCACGCTCCCAACAGCGTTTCTTAACTTCAAAGTCTGCACACAATTCATAGATTGTCTTAGAAGCTTCGTTGATATAAACGTCTTCCTCTGCCAACATTTTTACCGCCTCCCATGTCTTTGATTTAAAAAGCTTCGCCCATTTGTCAATGCCATATTTTTTGTCTTCATCTGTGGCAAGCTCTATTTTATTTAAGTCTACCACACAAAGAGTAACGTTGTCACTATAAATCTGCCCTGTTTTGACATTTGCAAGCTTATATGTAGCATAAAATTCAGGTTCTGCTCCCTCCGATGAAAAATCAAGAAAGCCGATATGTATGACAGGCTTGGCGTCTTTATACTTTCCGCCCCTGTTCAGGTTGTCATAGGAACGGCATATATATGACACAGAACGGTTTCGCCAATTGAACAGGTTTGCAACCTGCATTTCAAGATTAATGATTATGGAATTATTGAGAATGACATTTACATCAAGCCACATCTGCTTTGAGTCAATAGACTCTCCCAGAATTATCGGGTTAGTAATCCTGACCTCTTTAATGTCATCCTCTGACAAATGCAGCAGTGCTTTGATAAGTCCGCGCAAAACGCGGTTGTTCTTCTGCAATACGGCGCGGAACATATAATCGTTTGTCATATTAAAGGGAATTTCGCCTGTTGCTGTTTCATAGGTGACAGAAGTGCTTTCTTTTAAAGATAAATTTTCTTTTGCCATTAAATATATGATATCCTTTCGAGTTAATTTTAGACAGAAGGTGCATTTAAAAACCCAAATGTACCTTCTTAATAAGAAAATGTCGCGCAACATATGCACTATACCATATTTAATTGCATCTGTCTAATCGAAATGTAAAAATTCGCGTGAAATGTAAAAATTAATATCAAATCTTTATGCAAATCTGCTACTGGAAAAAGCTTTATAAAAAATTATAATTTGTGTTTTCCAGATTGTATGTATATAATAAAAATTGGCAGCACATATCAGCGACAATAAATACATTGGCAGGCGGTTTTATTGGTGCTATTTTAATCTGCAACAGCCCGTTTGCCTTTAAGGAGAAGTGTAAAAAGATATGATTTATATTATAGATAACATATTAAATTATCTAATATATTTATTCATAATTTATTTTGGATTTAGGATCAATCCCAGAAAAAACAAGCTTTTTGCTGGCGCTTCTATAGTAATCGTACTGTCCGCGGGCGCTTTGAGCGCATATTATGATGTCAATTCTCCGATTGTTTACATCATTTGGAGTGTGTTTTCCATTATTCTGTTCTTTGAGGACAGTTTAGTCCATTTAATTATATTAAGCGCTTCCATAATGTATTTTACTGGGATAATAGATACATTCAGCGTTATGCTGATACAGGTTGTAATGATAGGCAGAGGAATTACCGGCGCAAATATTGCATGGTGGATGGAGCCTGCCTATTTTCTTTCATTTTTAATATATCTTTTAGTTTATTGGCTGATTTTAAGGAAACATGAAGTTTATTTGCATGATATAGGGTTAAAATACAAGCTTGCGCTTTTGATTCAGGGAAGTATCTTTCAAATGTTTTACAATTTTGTCTTTGTTTCCTTTAACGAAAATCATACCATGTATGGCTGGGACGCATATGCAGTATTTTTTATCAGCATAACAGGCGCAATCTATTCTGTTTTTCTCACGCTCAGTCTGGCTGTGAAAAATGTATTGTCAGACAGGCAGAACAGGGAACTCCAATCTTTTATGTATATGCAGAAACAGCAATACGACTACCAGATGCAGCAATCTGTGGCTGTACGGCGGTTTAAACATGATTTAGTCAATCATATGGGGGTTTTAAGGGAACTGTTAAATGAGAAAAAGACAAAGGAAGCCAAGGAATATATAGATACGATATGGAATATTCAGAGTGAGTTTGATTTGAAGATTCATACAGGAGACAGCTTCCTTGACATCATTGTAAATTATTATTCGTATTTGGCTGAAAAAGAGAAAGTAGAATTTACGGTATCAGGAAGGCTGGCTGAAAAAATCCAGCTTGAGATGTTTGACATTACAACATTGGTCGGAAATATTTTACAAAATGCTTTTGAGGCAGCATTAAAAGCGAATGTTCCCAAAATACACGTTGAACTCATAGAACATGCGGAAGAAATATTTATAGTCGTCCTCAATAGTACAGATGAAGCGGTAAATGACAAAAAGCTTTTTGTGACTTCAAAAAAGGACAAAATAAGCCACGGATTTGGTCTGAAAAATATCGCCGCGACAGTAAAAAAGTATCACGGCGAATGTTATATGGAGTCTGTATCGGAAAACGGAGAAATGCTGTTTAAAATCAGCATTGCCATACCCAGGGAGGTAAAAGTTTGAAAGTAAACTTTCAAATATTGAATTAATGTGCGCTGAAGCGTACGGGAGGTATAGGCATGAAAATAGGCATTGTAGAGGACGAATCAGTATGGAGGGATAAGATACAGGATATTATCGAAAAATATTGCAGGGATAAAAATATTCCGGTTCAGGTTAATTCTTATGGCAATGGAAAAGATTTTATGAAAAATTCAGATACAGATCTGCTGTTTCTGGATATTGAACTCGCAGAGGGCGAAGACGGTTTTCAAATCGCAGAACGGTTGATGCATGATGGAAATAAATGCAAAATATGTTTTTTGACTTCCCATACGGAGCTGGCAAGATCAGGATATAAGGTGAATGCTTTCAGGTATATAGACAAGAAGCATTTGGAAGAAGTGGGTGAGACGCTTGATTCTTTCCTGAAAACAAAGATTCAGGATCGGATTATTTTCCGTAATGATACTGCGGGGATAGGCATCGGTATAAATCTGAATGAGCTTCTTCTTGTTGAAACATATGGAAGAAAATTGAGATACCTTATGCTTGATGGAAAGGAATATTTTTGTGAAGGGCGCATATCGGAAGCTGCACGAAGTTTATCTGCATTTGGCTTTTCCCGAATACATCGGTCGTATATTGTCAATTTAAAATATATCGAAAAGGCGCAAAGCCATGAGGTTACACTTTGTAATGGATTAAAGGTAGTTGTCGGCAGAGCCTGCAGAGATGAGTTTAAAAAGGAATTTTTTAAGTGGAGAATGTGGTTTGGCAACTGATTAAACGTAAGCAAGACTGGCGTGAGTTGACATCTGCTATTCTGTGTCGTTTGCGCAAAAAAGATGTCGTTTGCGAAAGTAGTATTTTATTATTTTTTCTGTTGTGATATAAATAAAGCGCTAAAAATTAGAATTTCGAGAGAGGGGCGAAGTATGTTAAAGAGGATTTTAAGTGTTTTATTAAGCAGCATTGTAATAAGCGCTTTATTTACAGGATGCAAAGATGCTGGAAAGGCGGACGATATAGAAGAAATAGAATTTATTGAAGAAAACAATGCAGAAATAGAAACACAAAATAATGTATCAATAACTGAGAATGAAAGTGATACGCCGGAAGAACAATCGATCGCTCACAGCAGCACTGACAATTCCGCAGACATAGCTGCCGTAAGCAGCATTGATTATGAAACATTGGGAATCCAAAAATATGAATACCCGTCAGAATTTTCCTTGGGAGACAATTTAAAAACCGCCATTACTCAATTAGCGCTCAGCTATGAAAATTTTGATAAGGGTTCGGTTAGCAGTGGAAACTGGAAAGAAATTTTCATTGCCCGGTTTATTCAAAATTCAAGGCTATCGTTTGACTATTTAGATATGATTTCGGAGGAAAATAACGGACAGATCAGTGCGGCTCAGCTAAATTATATTCAATATTCGCTTACGAATACAGAAGTGGATTTTTCATCGGAGGCAGGTGAGCCTGTAAATAGAAATGATGCTGCCAGCCCGTTGAATTACGGCTGGATTTCTGAATATAGTTACGAGGAGACAAACGATGGAGCAATCGTCACCGCTTACTTGGAAACAGGGTATGATGGAACAGATTACATGCAAAAGCGCAAAATAACTGTTGAATTGATTAAAAACCCATATAGTTGTTTTGACGGATATAGTGTGATTGCTGTTTCATCTGAGACAGAAGATAATGATGCGCAGATGCCAAAATATGAAGGGGAATACTGCGATGACAACGGTGATCCAAGTCTTGAAATCCGGCAGAATGAGGATGGTTCTTATCTCATACAGATCAGCCTTTTCCGTGACATAGGATATGATGCGTGTATTGGCAGTCTGGCGGAAGGAAAAATTTCTTTCGCATCCGATGAAAGAGGCGGCGTAAGCGGCAGCATAACGCTTGATAATGACCTTGCGGTTGTCTGCTTTGACCATGTTGGTCATTTTGAAAACGCTAAAGTAACAACCTATATGTTTCATAAGACGTCCGACAATCCAAATATTGATGAACTTAATTAAAACGTGGAATTTTTTTCAACAGCCAAACAAGGGCTGGAAACTCGTCAAAGAGCCTTCAGCCCAGTCTGCAGATTTTTATTCACACGCTTCAGTATAGAGATGTCCTCATTTATTTAGTCCTCCTTATAACCGTGAGCCAACGCCCATTTGCGGTATTTTTCTGCCTGTTCAAGTACCGTATCCCTTTGGGCAAGCCTAGCCTCAGACTCGGCAAGCCTAGCTTCTGATTCGGCAAGCTTAGCCTCAGATTCAGCAAGCCTCTCTGCATAGTCCTCAAATTCTTCCCGCTCCCAACAGCGTTTTTTAACTTCAAAGTCTGTGCACAATTCATAGATTGTCTTAGAAGCTTCGTTGATATAAACATCTTCCTCCGCTAACATTTTTACCGCCTCCCATGTCTTTGCTTTGAAAAGCTTCGCCCATTTGTCAATACCGTATTTTTTGTCCTCATCTGTGGCAAGCTCCGTTTTATTTAAGTCTACCACACAAAGAGTAACATTGTCACTATAAATCTGCCCTGTTTTGACATTCGCAAGCTTATATGTAGCATAAAATTCGGGCTCTGCTCCTTCCAGTGAAAAATCAAGGAAGCCGATATGTATGATTTCTTTATATTTCCAATTTCGCCAAAAACATAGTCAATTTTCGCCAATCGCAAAATTTTCTGCAATCTCATGCTATAATTCAATAAGATATCACCAAAACTGAAAAAACGGAGGAAAAACCTTATGAAAAGAAAACTATTGCCAATGGCGGCGGCATGCGTCCTGTGCGCGTCAGTCCTTTTTGGCTGCGAGAAAGCGCCAAAGACTGTGCAGGGCGACGGAATAATGCACGCGCAGGGGGAAGTGGAGCAGAATGTGCAGGACATTGTAGCATCAGATAAAAGGCACGAACAGCCGCAGACAGAGCAGCCTGCTGATAACACGCCGCCGCAGACATCATACAGATATGAAGGCACGATAGGCACAAAGGAAAACAGGATAAACATATCCGCCGAAGTCCCCGCAATTCCCGAAAACGTCTACAAAATCACACTGAAGCCAAACGACGGGCTTGACGAAGATACGCTGCTTGCCTTTCTTGACAGTGACAGCGCCGACATAAAGGATATGTCCGAGGAGTGTAGAAAAGAGATGGAGTCAGTCGAGATATCAAACACCACTGGAGACGAGCCAGTCTTTTACTCAAATTTCGGCGACCATAGCGCGCTTGAATTCAGCGACGGAAACAAGGAGGCATCATTTACGTATCATACAGGCGCAGGCTATATTGATAATGCTTTGATTGAGAAATGCCATTCAATTTATGGCAGTGGACTGACGGAAACGCTTATAACGCCTGACAGAATGGATGAGGGAAGTTTTTCCGCAAATGACGCGGAGAAGATACTTTTGGACAAGCTAAAGGTATTGGGGATAAGCGAGGTCGCGTTTGACGAGATATATTATGATGAAGGCGCTGGCTACAGCTTTTATACGATGCGGTTTTCGCCCGCCTATGACGGGATAAAGCTTGATATCGGGCATAATTCATATGGGTTTGGACAAGTTTGTCCCAACGGATACGCACATATTTCCGAGGAAGGCGTCGCAGAACTGGGACTTCACGCATTTTGCGGCAAGATAGAGGACAAGGAGCCTGTAGAGATAATTTCGTTTGAGCAGGCGCTTGAAGTGTTGGAGCAGTACCTTGACAGCGGCATTATAGAGGCAGATGAAAATATGACATATGACAGAGTGGAGCTTAACTATTATCCTGTGCCCAATCCTTCACCGAAGCTTGGAGAGATTGAATATAAGACAGAGCTTGAACTTATACCTATATGGCGCATTTATATGCCGCTTGACGAGTACGTTTCAGGGGCTTATAATGGAGCGTCGGCGATATGCATAAACGCAGTTACAGGCGAAAACATATAAGAAACGCTAATGCGAAAAAAGATACCGCCTAAATGTTATTTATGTATGGTAATTGCGCTCTATAATGCGCAAAACACTATGACGCACTATTACCAGCAGTTGGTACAGCATGATATGTATGTTGGAAAAATGCAAGAACATAATTTTTCACAGCTATTTAAGATACAAAAGGACATGGAGAATTAAAATGAACAAAAAATTTTTATTGCAGGACATAAAAAGAAGTCTTACGGGCTGGGGCTTTTGGCTGGGATTTGGCGGACTGTGCGCGCTGTTTTTGTACAATATGGTTACGCAGTCGGCGCTTAACCATACGCAGGACAGCTATTATATCATCGTGAACGCGGTCGCAGCATCGGGATTTACTGTTTTCCTGCCGCTATTTCCAGTGCTTGCATATTCATCGGATTTCTGCGAGGAGTATGAGAGCGGTTACTATCGAATGATACTGGCGCGCATGAGCGTGCGCGGATATGCTCAGGCACGCATTATAAGCGTAGCGATTTCAGGCGGCGCGGCTGTGGGACTTCCTGTAATGCTCATGTGTATTGGCGCGGGCTGTTTTGGCATAACGGACGTTAGCGCTGTGGACATGCTCAGGGTCGAGGCTGATACGGAGATGGTGCTCATATCGCAGGAATACGGTTTTGGTGTGGTGGTCGTCCTAAAGACTATGCTTGGATTTTTGTTTGGCGCTGTGTGGGCGCTTGTCGGGCTTGCGTTTGCCGTGTGGTTCGTAAATAAGTATGTATCGCTTATAGCCCCTTTCGTGCTGTATGAAACAATGAATATCTTTTTGCCGAAAATATTAAAGCCGTCAATGTCGGTGCGCGGTGATGACATCGGACATATCCTGTCAATCGCAATGGAGCTGTTGTGGCTTGCGGCGGCGGTTACGGCAGTTGCGGCGGGATTTAAAAGGAGATGCCATGATGAGTAAGGCTCTAATGATTGCAAAACTGACTTTCCTGCAGAAGTTTGCAAGTGCGCGCGTGATTATGGGGTATCTTCTGGGGCTTGCATTTCTTGCCGCAGGTCTTGAGGACTTTTGGCATTTTGTGACATATACAGGCGAACCCGTCAATATGCTTGAAGCGTTTATCGTGGCGGAGAGTCAGACGTGGGCAGGATTTTTATGGGCGCTCGGATATATGCTGATAATTTCTGATGCGCCGTTTGTAAATAAAGGTTCGTATATTGTGCTGTACAGGTGTAAGCGGTACACGTGGAATATGGGAATGACGCTCTATATTGCGTTTCAGGCGTTTGCATATACTCTGCTTTTTGCGGCGGTATCGGCTGTGACAGGCATTTGCAGCGGATATATCGGAAAGATTTGGAGCAGTCCCGTATATACACTTATGAAAGACACGTCGGGAGTATTCTTAAAAAAATTCGGCATGAGTTTTCCATATGAAACCGTCATGAGAAAAATGACAGTAGTGTCAGCGCTCGGCTCAGCATTCCTGAATATGCTGTGTTACCTGATGCTCATTGGAATGATTTTATATGTCTGCAATCTGACGTTAGGCGGAATGTGGGGAATGGCGGCTGTAGTCCTGTTGCATCTCACAAAGGGCGCAGCGTGGTGTAAGATAAGCATAGACGGCAGCCCTGATACTCTTTACATTGAAATCGCACTTATTGCAGTTATGACAATAGTGTCATTTATCGCAGTGCGGAAAGGAGTGGATTATGGATAGTGCGTTGATGGACTTTTTCGGGGGAGTGACTTGGAAAAACAGAAGTGGTATGCCGGGCGTGGTTGTCGAGCTGTGGCTGTATGAACTTGTGAGGTGGCTTTTGCCGATTGGAATATGCCTGATG
>X301_European_Hare__coassemble_1553_pt1 | contig 10408 bp, 6 predicted proteins | sample X301_European_Hare__metabat2_low_PE_011 | metagenome-assembled genome bin X301_European_Hare
ATGGAGCGAGCATCACCCGTTCCTGTATGAGATGACAATATCGGTTGGCGGCACCTCGCAAAAAATACGCTTTGGAATGCGCAGGTTTTCTGTCAGGGACGGCGGCTTTTTCCTAAACGGTGAAAAAATTTTTCTCCGCGGCAAGCATGACGGCATGATTTTCCCGCTCACCGGCGCGGCTCCCACCGATACGGCAAGCTGGAAAAGAGTGTTTGAGACTGCCATGGAATACGGGATAAATCACTACCGCTTCCACACCTGCTGCCCTCCGGAGGCGGCGTTTTGCGCGGCTGACGAGCTTGGCGTTTATCTTGAGCCTGAGCTTCCCTTCTGGGGCACTGTGGACGAGGAAATCACCACCGGACAGCAGTATCTTATTGACGAGGGCTTTAGAATCCTTGACAGCTTTGCAAACCACCCTTCATTTTTCGCGCTCTCGCTTGGAAACGAGCTTTGGGGCAGCCAAAAAAGGCTCAACGAAATCTTAGGCAGCTACAAAAAATACGACAGCCGCCCACTGTACACGCAGGGCTCAAACAATTTCCAGTTTTCCCCATGCACAGTGGAAAACGATGATTTTTTCGTAGGCGTGCGCTTCTCAAGGAACCGGCTGATACGCGGCTCATACGCTATGTGCGACGCGCCATTAGGACACATACAGACAAACGCCCCCGATTCAATATATACATATTCCGGGAGCTTTTGCCCGAAAGCCGCAGATGATAAAGGCGCAGAAAACAAAACCATACAGATACAGTACCAGACAGGCGTAAAAACTGTATCAGCCAAAGGCGCAGATGAGCAGTTTGTCCCGCAAATACCCGTCGTTTCGCATGAAACGGGACAATACTTCATATACCCGGACTATCGCGAAATCGAAAAATACACAGGCGTCTTAAAGCCGTACAATCTTGAAATATTCCGGCAAAGGCTGGAAAACGCTGGACTTTTGGAGCTTGCGGACAAATATTTCAGGGCATCGGGACGCTTTGCCGCCGAATGCTACAAAAATGAGATAGAAGCTGCGCTACGTACAGAGCAGCTTTCCGGCTTTCAGCTTTTGGATCTTCAGGATTTCACAGGACAAGGCGGCGCCCTTGTCGGCATATTAAACGCCTTTATGGAAAACAAGGGCATAATAAGCGCCGATGAATGGCGCGGCTTTTGCTCTGACAGAGTACTGCTCGGATGCATGGAAAGCTTTGTACATGCGGCGGGCGAAAGGCTGAGCGTGAACGTTAAGCTCTACAATTATGCCGGCAACGCGGATATTGACCCCGAAATCCGCCTTTGCCTTATGTTCACAGACGAAAGCCGCAAAGACCATCTTGCGGAGAATAACGCAAACACAATCTGCGCGACGGTCGCGGCGTCCGGGAACTTTAAAGGCGGTGTTTTTGACATAGGCACGGCAGAGCTTGAGCTTCCTAAAGCCGATATCCCCACCAAAGCCTTTCTCACGCTTACATACGGCAATCTGCGCAATAAGTACGCGCTCTGGATATATCCGTCCCACATACGTGAAAGCAGCCACGACGGCCTGACAGTCACCGATTGCTGGAGTACGGCAAAAAGCGCGCTCGCAGGAAACGGCAGAGTCTTGTTTATGCCGCAAAAGCTCGACGAAAGCAATTCGATAGAAGGGACGTACTGCACCGACTTTTGGAATTATCCCATGTTCAGCGCAATCTCAGAGTCGATGAACAAGCCGCTGCCCGTCGGGACTCTGGGACTGCTCATAGACAACGCGCATCCTGCCCTCTCGCAGTTTGCGTCAGAAACATATTCCACCGCGCAGTGGTATGATATTGTCAATTGTTCGCGCGCGCTTATTATTGACGGCACCGGCATACAAGCCATAGTCAGGACTATAGACAACTGTGGACGCAATCACAGCCTTGCGGATATTTTTGAGGTGAACACAGGAGGCGGCAGGCTCCTTGTATGCACCGCCGCTCTTGGCAAAAGCAAGTCGCCTGTCTGCAGATGTCTTCTGAAAAGCCTGACTGATTACGCCGCATCGGATAAATTTTTACCCGCGCAGGACGTAAATATTGAAATTATGGATAAGCTCTTCCTAAGTGAAGCAATATAAAAATTTTTCATCCCTTACGCCGGGCAAGTCCCTGCATATCACAGACAGTCCGTCTGATGGAATGGAGCAGGACATGCAGGCATAAATTTGTATTTTGACAAAAAATAAAGCTTTTATGAGTTTTTGGAAAATTTTACACATATTATCTTTTCATTTTCATAAAATAGTATTAAAATATAATGGAAGGAATTTGAAACCAAAGCACCAAAAGGAGGATATAATGGCAAAAAAATTTGGAAAGTTTATGTTAATGAGCAGCATCGGGGCTGCGGTAGGCGCGGGCATCTACTATTATATGAAGGGAAAGAAGGAAGTCGCTCCCGAGGACAACTTTGACGCGGACGATTTTGACGACTTTGACGACGATTTAGATGATGACTTTGATGACACAGTAAGCACTCCCAAAAGCCATCCGCATATTCCAATCGACCTTGACAGCGCGAAGGAAAAAATCGGTGGAAAAGTTATCGAGACGCTTGACAAGGCTAAGGAAATTATCGGGGAAATGACATCTGTCAACCCAGAACCTGCCTATACAAAGGTGGACTTGCCTGCGCACGGCGATGAGGAAAAAGCCGAGACAACGGCAAAAGACAGTGACGCTCCTGCAACGGACACTGCAACTACTGTGTCTGACAAGACTGACAAGGCTGACGCTCCTTCAGGCGCTGCGGCTGACAAGACTGATACCGAGGAGTTTTTTGACGACTCCGACGACGAGAGCAAATAAAAATTTACATTAAATGGAAATATAAAAAGCGGCTGCCGAGGCAGCCACTTTATTTTTGCCCTGTTTAATTTTATCCTGCTTAATTTCCGCCTTATTTATCTCAATTAAATAAGAAATTATGCAAGTCCTCAACTTTTGTGAAATAATAGTCGCTGTTTTTCTTCATAAACTCGCGTATCTCGGGAATGTCGTTTGACCAGCCCGCGCCGACAAACGGGACATGGTATGCCCTTGCCATATCGTACCCAGGCTTCAGGTCATCTACCACCACCATCTCAGACGGCTGTAGACCGTATTTTTTGGCGATTATGTCCAGCGCGTAGGTGCTGGGCTTTCGCTGCTCTGGCGGGCACTCCCAGCCAAAAATCATATCAGGCATCGGAAGGCTGTTTGCCTCGTAGTCACGCTTTATGTTAAAGTCAAAGGAGTGCGAAATTACACATATATAGCCGCCCTCCGCGCGCTGGCGCTCTATTATCTCGCGTATGCCTTTATATGCGTGTGAGGTGTGCTTTGACACATACTCCTTCCAGCAGTTTACCTCCACTTCCATTTCCTCGTCGTTCATGTGGAGCTTTTGCGTGCAGTATTCCGTAAATCCTGGATCGAAATTTTCACGGAAATAATCGTCAAGCGAAATGGTGACATTGGGGCGCAGGATTTTAAGCGCCTCCAGAAACGCGGGATAATGCACCGCCGCAGTGCTGTCAACCACTGTGTCGTCATGGTCTAAGATTAAGCATTTATAGTTCATATTTTCCTCAATTCTCAATCGACTTATCAGGCGTTTGCAAAACTTTATCTGATGCCGCAGCATTTATCGCGTTTCGCAATTACCTGACTTACGTTATGTTATTTAGGGAGCACAAACGAACTTTTAAGCGAAACTATCCTGTTGAAAACAAGCGCGTCGGGCTTTGAATCCCTGCTGTCCACATTGAAAAAGCCCTGCCTTACAAACTGGAAGCTGTCATATGGCTTTGCGTCTTTTAACGCGGGCTCTAAGCGGCAGTCCTTCAATATTGTAAGCGAATTTGGATTTAAGTTGAGAGAGCCGTCCTCGTTATATACGCCTTTTTCCTCATCTATGATGTTCTCATACAGCCGCACCTGCGCCTTTACAGCATATGGAGCGGGTACCCAGTGGATCGTGCCCTTTACCTTTCTGGCATTGAAGCCGCTGCCCTGCTTTGTCTCGGGATCATAAGTACAGTGTACTACCGTCACTCTTCCGTTTTCATCTTTCTCAAAGCCGACGCACTTTACAAAATATGCGCTCATAAGGCGTACCTCATTGCCAGGAAAAAGCCTGAAATATTTTTTTGGAGGCTCCTCCATAAAGTCGTCTCTGTCAATGTAAAGCTCCCTGCAGAACGGCACCTGCCTTGTGCCGAGAGCTTCATTTTCAAGGTTGTTGGGTATTTCAAGGTACTCCGTCCTGTCCTCAGGATAGTTGTCTATGACAAGCTTTATCGGATCGAGCGCCGCCATCATTCTTGGCTTTTTGAGCTTCAAATCCTCCCTTATGCAGTATTCAAGCATGGCATAGTCAGTTGATGAGTTTGCCTTGCTCACGCCGCAAAGCTCCACAAATTTCTTTATCGACTCGGGCGTAAAGCCGCGTCTTTTGAGCGCCGCTATCGACACAAGCCTCGGATCGTCCCAGCCGTCAACTATGCCCTCCTCGACAAGCTTTTTGATATAGCGCTTGCCTGTAACCACATTCGTGAGGTAAAGCTTTGCAAACTCTATCTGCTTTGGCGGATGCGGAAACTCAACCTCGCGTACAACCCAATCATAAAGCGGTCTGTGGTCTTCAAATTCAAGGGTGCAGATTGAATGCGTCACGCCCTCGATTGCGTCCTCTATCGGATGCGCAAAGTCGTACATCGGATAAATGCACCACTTGTCGCCTGTCCTATGATGCGACATATGCGCCACGCGGTAAATGACGGGATCACGCATATTCATATTCGGCGATGCCATGTCTATTCGCGCCCTCAGCACCTTTTCACCGTCAGCGTACTTTCCCGCCTTCATCTCCTCGAAAAGCTGCAGGTTTTCCTCTATGCTCCTCCTGCTGTAGGGATCCTCTTTTCCCGCCTCGGTGAGCGTGCCGCGGTACTCCCTTATCTCGTCCGCCGAAAGGTCTGAAACATATGCCTTTCCTTTTTTGATAAGCTTAACCGCAGCTTCATACATCTGGTCAAAATAATCCGACGCGAAAAACAGCCTGTCCTCCCAGTCCGCGCCAAGCCATTCGATGTCCGCCTTGATTGACTCGACAAATTCCTCCTTCTCCTTTGTAGGGTTTGTATCATCAAAGCGCATATTAAATTTTCCGTGATACTGCTGCGCAAGCCCGTAGTTTAAGAGAATACTCTTTGCATGTCCTATATGAAGATAGCCGTTTGGCTCAGGCGGGAAACGCGTCACCACAGTGTCATAAGTTCCCTCCGCCAGATCCTTGTCTATGATCTGCTCAATAAAATTTCTGGAAACGACCTCGCTTTCCGCGCCTTCGTTTGTATTTGTTGCTGCTTCGCTCATCTCTACCTCTTTCCCTGCCGTCTTGGCGGCATTTATAATAATTAAATTTAAGCATTGGCTTAAATTCCGGCTCTTTTCACAAGCCCAAATTTATTCTCTATTTTAATATAATTGTGTATGATTTGTAAAGATATTCATGCAGATTTTTATTCGGGTTTTTGTTCGGCAAAGTATCTTGTAAAATCGCCATTTTGCATACTATAATATGTGTTATTTTATTATTTTTTGAAAAATAACTAAATTTGGGACAAAAAACAGTAGTAAAATTTTCAGAAAAGTGATATGATATATATAATAATTTTTTGTGCTTATTATACCACCAATTAAGAAAGGAGTACCATAATGAAAAAGTGGGACGATTTAGTAGAATATCTTCAGGACAGGAATTTAATAACTAAAGGCTTATGCAAAGACGAGATAAAGGCTGACAATGAAAAAAAGAGCAACACTCTGCTGTGGGTGCTTGCCATTATCGGCGCTATTGCTGCTGTAGCCGCTATCGCTTATGCGGTTTACCGTTATATGACGCCCGATTATCTTGACGATTTTGATGATGACTTCGATGATGATTTTGAAGATGATTTCTTTGATGATGAGGAAGACTCAGCGGAAAAAGAACCTGCAAAGGAAAGCGAATACACTACAGTTAAGTAATAACGGACTGTAATAAGCCAAAAATTAAGGGCGTCGCAAAAGACGCCCTTAATTTTTGAGTTTTCTTAATATGAAACGGGAACAAAACAGGAATGATGTTCGATAAATCGGGCAGATTGGAGTCGTATGAAAAAAGGACAAATTTATGAGGGATATGTGGAATGGCTTGAATTTCCAAATAAGGGGCTTGTGGACTGCAGCGATGACGATAATGTCGCAATCGTAAAAAATGTACTTCCCGAACAGCGCATTTCATTTATGGTGAAAAAAAAGCGCGGAAGCCGCACAGAGGGGCGCCTTATTGAAGTATTGGAACACGCTCCGTATGAGATAGACAGCGCCTGCCCTCATTTTGGCGAGTGCGGAGGGTGCGCCTATCAGAATGTGCCCTATGAAAAGCAGCTTGAAATCAAAAAAGCCCAAGTGGGCAAGCTGCTCTATCCTGTGCTTAAACGCCAGAGACTTCTTGATGGCGCGGACATCCATGAAGCTGCATACACAGAAGATGCCGCAGCGCATTTGGACAACGTTGTGTACAGTATTTTTGAGGGAATCAAGGCAAGCCCAGCGCAGTTTGAATATAGGAATAAAATGGAGTTTTCTTTTGGCGACGAATACAAAGATGGTCCGCTTGCGCTAGGCATGCACAAACGAGGAAGCTTTTATGATATAGTTTCTGTCCGTGAATGTAAGCTTGTCGATGAGGATTACCGCAAAATCCTCTCCTGCGTGCTTGAATATTTTACCGCCATAGGCGCCACATATTTCCACAAAATAAATCACACTGGTTATTTAAGGCATCTGCTTGTAAGAAAGGCGCAAAAAACGGGTGAAATTTTAATTGCCGTCGTCACGAGCACACAGGGCGAATATGATTTAAAACCGCTTGTTGAAAGGCTCTTAGCGCTTTCTCTCTACGGAAAAATAACTGGCGTTTTGCATACTTTAAATGACTCTCCTGCCGATGTAGTCCGTAGCGACAGGACTGATATTCTTTATGGAAAGGATTATTTTTATGAGGAGCTGCTCGGTCTGAAATTTAAAATTTCACAGTTTTCATTTTTCCAGACTAACAGCTTGGGCGCGGAGGTTTTATATCAGACGGCGCGGGAGTTTCTGGGGGATATATCGGACAACGGCAAAAATGACAGCGTAGTTTTCGACTTGTACAGCGGTACGGGTACTATAGCGCAGCTCCTTGCGCCAGTCGCTAAAAAGGTTATTGGCGTGGAGCTTGTTGATGAGGCTGTCGAGGCAGCGCGTGAAAATGCTAAGCTCAATGGACTGGATAACTGCGAATTTATCGCGGGCGATGTCTTGAAGGTGATTGATGAGATTGACATAAGACCTGACTTTATAGTGCTTGATCCGCCGCGCGACGGCATTAATCCTAAGGCGCTTATGAAGATTATTGATTATCAGGCTGACAGGATTGTTTACATAAGCTGCAAGCCTACAAGCCTTGCGCGTGATTTGGAGGTATTTATAGACAACGGCTACCGCGTCAAAAGAGCCGTGGCTGTGGACCAGTTTGCGGGGACGGCGCATGTTGAAACGGTGGCGCTGCTTGAAAAAACAACCTGCGGAAAATAAAACAGTCCGCCGCCTGTTTTATGCACAAGGCGGCGGACTGTTTTATTTTCACTTAATTTGGCAGCTTTTTAAGCTTGGCAAACGCAGCGTACATTATTTTATTGCCGTACTCATCAAAATCAACTGTTATTTTATAGTCACGCGTATCTTTTTCGATGTTCAGCACTGTGCCGTTGCCAAATTTGATATGGCGCACTCTGTCGCCTGTCTGGTATTCAGGCGCTGCCGCTGTCGGCATGCCTTTTGTAATGCCCTCGAGCGACTTTGCTATGTATGGCTTGTTCGCGCTTGGCGTTTCTTTTTTTCTCGCTACCGCTTTTGGTCTTGACACAAGTACTTCAGAAATGTCTTTTTTCCTGCCTGTGCTTGGAACTGCCTCTGATGACGGCTTGTCAAATACTGTATCGCTCAGCTTTTCGCGCCTTGCATTTTTATTGCTGTACGAGTTAAGATAACCTTCCGCCGCGCTCCAATTATTTAAACCGCCTGAGCTAAACGGCTTTGCTTTAAACAGCCCTCGCTCATACGAGGCATCGTCATAGCTGTCCTCCCGCACATTATTTGAAGGAAGGCTGTTATCAAGAAGCGATTCGGGTATCTCGCGCACAAAACGGCTTACCGCATTATACTGAGTTTCACCGCGTATCATTCGCTTTTTCGCGTAAGTAATCGTCAAATCGTCCTTTGCCCTTGTAATGCCCACATATGCAAGCCGCCGCTCTTCCTCGAGCTCTGACAAGTCACCGCTGCTGATTGTCATATAGCTTGGGAATATGCCCTCCTCAAGTCCTGCAAGATACACCTGCGAAAATTCAAGGCCTTTCGCGCTGTGCAGCGTCATGAGCATCACCTTGTTATCGTCACTGCCAACGCCGTCAATATCCGCGACAAGCGCCACCTCCTCCAGAAATTCTGAAAGTGTCGCTCTCTCTCCCTGCTCCTCTTTCTCCTGCTCAAAGCTTACAAGCTTTGTTATAAGCTCATCTATGTTTTCAATCCTGTCTTTTGCGTCTTCATCATCTGATTCTTCAAGCGCTTTTACATATGATGTAGTTTCAATTACATCTGTTATTAATTCTTCAAGCGGACAAAATTCTAGCCGAGTCCTAAAGCCGCGTATCATAGTGTTAAAGTCTTTCAGCTTCTTCCCTGATTTACTGCCCGCCAGCGACGGTATGCTGTCTATCTGGGCAAGCGCCTCAAAAAAGCTTATTCCGTTGCTGTCCGCATACGCCTGAACACGGTCTATGCTCGCAGCTCCGATGCCTCTCCTAGGCACATTGATAATGCGCTTTACCGCCAAATCGTCTTTACCGTTGTCAATGGTTTTCAGATACGCAAGAATGTCCTTTATTTCCTTCCGCGCATAAAAATTTACCCCTCCGACAACGTTATACGGAATGTTCAAGCCGATAAAGCTTTCCTCCAAAAGGCGCGACTGCGCATTTGTCCTGTAAAGCACGGCACATTCCCTGTAATCGCTGACAAGCTCCCGCTTTTTTCTCCTGATGTCGCCCGCGATATAATCCGCCTCCTCACGGGCTTCGTCAAAGCTTCTGAAATGTATGCGGTTGCCTGCTCCCCCGTCTGTCCAGAGTACCTTGTCCTTACGCGCCGCGTTGTTTTTAATGACGGCATTAGCGGCGTCAAGTATATTCTGCGTCGAGCGGTAGTTCTGTTCAAGCTTTATTACCGTAGCTTCGGGATAAACTATCTCAAAGTCAAGAATATTCCGTATATTTGCCCCCCTGAATTTGTATATGGACTGATCGTCGTCGCCTACCACGCACAGGTTTTTGTTTTTTGACGCCAAAAGCCTTATAAGCTCAAACTGCGCCATGTTTGTGTCCTGATACTCATCAACCATAATATACTGAAATCTGTTCTGATAATTTTCAAGAACATCAGGACAGCTTCTAAACAATTCCACTGTCTTCATTATTATGTCATCAAAATCAAGGGCGTTATTTTTATTTAATAACGACTGATATTCTGTATATGCGGCTGAAATTTTCCTTTTCGTATAATCTCCTGCGGCAGTCCTGTCATATTCAGCAGGCGTTATGAGATTGTCCTTCGCCGACGAAATAGCGCTTAGTATCGTGCGCTCCTTAAGCATTTTTGTATCTATGTCAAGCTTTTTGCAGACATCCTTCATCACGCTCTTGGAGTCGTCGGCATCATATATGGTAAAGCTGTTGCCATAGCCTATTTTGTCTATGTAACGGCGCAAAATCCTAACGCATGTGGAGTGAAAAGTAGCTACCCATATGCTCTCCGAGCCATATCCCACAAGCTTGTCCACTCTCTCACGCATCTCGCCCGCTGCCTTATTGGTAAAGGTAATCGCCAGTATATTCCATGGATTTACTCCCATGCTCTCTATCAAATAGGCTATGCGGTGCGTGAGCACTCTTGTCTTGCCTGAACCCGCGCCAGCCAGTATCAGCACTGGTCCTTTCGTCGTAAACACGCCTTTTTTCTGTTGTTCATTCAAAGTATCATAAATGCTCATATGTCAATGCTCTCCTTTCCACAGCTTTTTCAGTATATCAAAAATTTTGCCGTTTGAGAAGTGTTTTTTGCCAAAAAACAGAACAAACTTTTGGTACATATTTTTGATCACTGCATAAAATAAATAATAGAGTTTTATTAAATGTAAATCGGAGGAGTTTTTATGAAAAGACACAAAACACTCGCTGCGCTGCTTGCCATACTTTTGCTTGTCGCTGCGGTTCTTGGCGGCTGCGGCAAAAATTCGGGCAAAGGCACGAACGGGACTAAGG
>X301_European_Hare__coassemble_1557_pt1 | contig 10327 bp, 9 predicted proteins | sample X301_European_Hare__metabat2_low_PE_011 | metagenome-assembled genome bin X301_European_Hare
CTACATCATATAGACGGGATTGTCAAGGCCATTTTCGAAATTGTTAAAAACAAACAGCCTGCCTGAATCCATGTTAGAAATCAGACAGGCTGTTATATGCACCCGAAACCATCAGCTGACAGTCAATAAGTTCAATTAGTTCCTTATCACTATCAATCCAAGGTTTGAGTATTTTTATTTTATCTCCCGTAAAATAAGGAATTTCCTGATAAAACATCGTAGCTGTATCTTGTCCGAAAGAAATGGTATTACCAGGATTCAAAAATGCAGGATCTTCATCAATAAATCCTTTTCTCCCATTATTATTGCTTTGTCTAACAATATATGGATGCTTACCATAATTTGATATGGAAACTTTATTCGCATCAAACCGTTTTCTATAAGGCAAGACTTCAAACAGTTCCCCCAGCTTAAATTTCCCCCACTTGACACTCCTTAACCTTTCGTCAAGTGAGGCATTCATTTTCCCAGGCAGTCATCCTCCGTATTTTGATTCTTTAGAAAGTTGGAAACTTCATATGCAAGATAATCACTAACTGTTTTCTTAAAGTCATCCAATGTAGGTCTTATATCAATCGGTGCCGCTTGATTCCAGTCTGCACCGCTTTCAGGATCTATAGTTCCCTCATAGTATTCTTTCTCCGTGTAGTAATGCAATTTATTTTTTCCAAATCGAACGAGATCAACCAACTCAGCATAACGCTCCTTTGCATGATCAGTGTCCCGCAGATTGACGCTCGCTTTTTTACGATTTGATCTTGTATAGCCATCCACCGAAAAATCAATAAATTTTACAATATCATCTTTCTGATGCGCTTCGCCAACACGAAATACATAAATATTCGTCTGTACACTGGATTTCCCAAGAAACAAATCTAGGGGCATCTTTATACTGGCAAGGAGCGTACTGTGTTTCAATATTCTCTTATTGAACTCACTGGCTTTTCCACTTCCAGCTGAATTTTGAATAATAATTGCAGCATAGCCTTTACTCATCATAGAAAGTGCTTTTTCAACAAAAATCATGCCATTCCCTGGCGCGGAGTATGGCGGATTTAATACAAAAGCATTTGCGGGAAACTTTTCCTCTGGCTCTCTAAAACCGTAATTTCCATTAAACTCCTTTAGGGAATCCTTATTGATAATATTAGAGCTGCCGTCCCCCATCAAAATCATATTAAGAATGGCAAGCATATAAACTTCGGAAAGGACTTCTAATCCCAGCAATTGATTCGCCTTGATATAAACAGTTTTCTGCGCCAACTCATCAGGAGATTTAATATGCTTTTTGGCATCAATCAACATTTCATTCATGGCAGCAACCAGCAATCCTGCAGAACCTGTTGCAAAATCCCACACATAAGAATCTTTGTTCACTCTTGCCAAACGCGCTAAAAGTGTGGCAACATAAGCAGGCGTCAAAACGACGTCATTGAGCTTATCCTGCGAAAATCCAAGCCAGCGGTACATCTCATTGAACAGTTTACCCGTAAAATCTGTGCTGAGATTAATTTTATAATAGATTCCCAAATCGTCAATAATCTTTGTGAAAACACGCTTTAACTGACTTTCCCCATTTTCAACTTTATTGATATTATCCATCGCAAGCGTATTTTGCAGATTTCTGATGACCAAATCCCGTTTTTCATCAGGAAGATTTTTTTCATTCAAAAAAGCCGTGATCTTCCGTAAGATAATGTCACCGTCACGGTTTCCAATTTCAGCAGAGGACTTCAATTCGGCTTTTTCAAGGGGCGCAACTCTCCCAGGAACTCCAAGCGTAGCAATAATAGAAGCCGCCACGAGATAAACCCGATCCCTCTCGCTCAATCCTTTTTCATTTTGATAAATATCGTTATTAAGTTTTACAAGGCTTGCATTTATTTCCTGTTCACGACGCTCCCTAAGCTTTTCAATTTCTTCTGGTGTCAATTGTAATTGCTTGACTTTCTCTATAAATTGATCAAAATTGTTCTTTTTAAGAAATGAAAAATCTGTATAGTCATCCACTTTCTGACCGATTCCGAAATTGCTTTTTGATACATAATAAACACCAATTTCATATTGAAGTTTACCCACATCATCTTTATATCCAGTCATACCAATTGCGATAATATCGGTATAACTAGTATAGTGTAGAAGCGCATTAGCATAATGAACTGCCCCGTTGACTGCATAGGAATTAATTGTTGTAAAATCAGGAAGATTTTTAGCAGTTTTATTTGCAACTTTTCCATCACAGTCCAATCGGACAAGTTTATCTTTGTATCCCTTATATTCAATCAAAATTGGATATTTAATCAAATTTTTGTCCCGTAAAAGTAACTTTGCATCTGGACGATTTCCACCCTGACCGCCATTCTTTGAATAGTAATCATTAAGAGCTTGGTCTATTTCTAAATTTAGTGATTCCTGCTCCAGCTTGTAATTAAGTTTATAAGATTTTAGCCAGCCATTTGCCAAATCAGCAATGTTAGGTTCTACGGATTGTATTTTTGCCATTTTTATTCCCCTTTGTTTTGTCATTAATATATGCCAATGCATCAATATCCTTTGCCTGTTTTATACAAGTCATAATTCTATATACCAAGGTATAAATACAATAAAATTTTCTGCCACTTTACATTTTGATTTCATTCACCTGCTTAATATAATATTCTTTGTACCTGTTTATCTTTACACAACACTCTGAACTAAATGCCATTTGCCAGCTAACGGACTCGCCTTATTCTCCTAGTAAACAGCTTTAACTAAGCTGGTATCATATCCTCCAAATTGCAGATTTTCACTTATACCATTTTCAAAACTTCATAAATTGCATTTAGACAATCTTTTATTGTTAATGCCTTTCCATCTTCAAAGAACACTGACGTAACAAGGCGATTTTTGCAACTCTCTTGAGTGGATAACTCCTCATCAAAAATATCTCTAATCTCATCTAAATCTTCCCTGGAAATATCTAATGCGTTTTTCCAATACTTAACAAAATGCTTTTTAAAAGAATCATAGTCAGCATAAAGACCACTTGGATTTTCCAATCGTCTATAATTCACTGGTTGAAAAAGATAAAATATATCCTTTATATATTCACATACCAAATTCTCCTTTCCTCTTACATTTGACATATTTGCCGATGCCGAATTAACATCTTGATTAAATTGTGCCAACATGTGATTCTGGAATTGATTCCCTGTGATAAAAAACTGCTGCATATTATATACCCTCTTTCCATAATATTTTCAACTAATTATTCTCAACAACTCTTTACAATCTTCATATCTATCATCCAAATTTCCTGCTAAACATTTCATTACAATACCAATCTGCTTATCTGTTAACTGAGGAGAAGCATTCTGTAAATATGCTTTCATATCACTCCCATGAGGCACTCTCCCGCAAAGTAACCAATACCAAATTGCACCTACAGAATATATGTCACTCCTGCAATCTCTTAATTTGGGATTTTCCTGCAATAATGGATCAATAAAAACTCCCCCTGCCACAGTTTCACCCGTCTTAGTAAGCTTTGTATTATTATCCGTATCCAAAAAAGCGCTAACTCCAAAATCTATAATCTTAAATATTTTTTCCTCAGTTGAAAATATGACATTGCTTGGTTTCAAATCCCTATGTATAATTCCTTTTTCATGAGCATATTCCAACCCATTCAAAATATGTTTTATAACTTTTATACTATATTCAAAGCTTAACATTCCATACTTGTTTTGTAACCCGTTTAAATCATACCCCTCTATATATTCCATTCTTATAAATGGACCTTCCGAAATTCTACCAGCGTCATATATTTTAACAATATTCATATGGTTTAGCTGAAAAAGCATCTTAGCCTCCCTAAAGAAGCGCCTCTCCCCGTTTTTCTGCTCATCTGATGATACAAAGATAGGAGAATATACTTTTACCGCAAAGTCCATATCCAAACAATCATTGTGATATTTAAATACAGAACCAAATCCGCCAGATCCTATCTGTTCAACTCTTTTATATTGCTTTATCTGCAAAAACGGATCTTGTTCTTCCACAAAATTTTCTTCAATATATTCAATCAAACTATTTATGGAATCCGTAATCAACTTTCTTCTTCCAGCATAATTATCAGACTCATTCTGCATGTATCGTCTAAACTCATCCGCTGTCCTACAACTCCTAATAAATTTGGGGATTTGTTCTTTACTGCTTATGTTTTCCAATAAAATATTTCTTGTACGAATATAATATTGGCTGTCAATCGTTCCATCTGTCGCTTTTGACAATAACCCTATTTTATACTCATCCAGCATATCTATCAACTCTGTTTTTGTCACTATCCTATCGCCTCATCTTCTACCTAATTTCCTTTTTGCCTCAAAAATAAGTTACGATCCAATATCATTATACTTTAAAATTATTAAGGCTACAACCCTCTGCACTATACTTGAGTTTTTCCATATCCTATATCCATATTATTAGTGGCTTCTACCCAAAAAACCACGACTGCATATCCACAAATTTTCTATGCTGCCTCCAATGCCCATTTTTGTTAATTAGCATCAAGTTTATCAAGTGGAATCGTTATAACGACTGAATACTTGCACACTTCTTGGAAGTTGAAAATAGCTTTAATCGTGCCATGGTAATTACAAATATTTTCATATTTCTTGTATTATATCATAAAAAGGTTATAATCTGAATACGCTACGGACATTATAAAACATTAAAAATTTCCTTGCTGTTGGCAACGTAGCGACAAATATTGATAATGTTATGATAATAACATATTCTCCCTTGTCATTCCATCAGAAAGGTATATGCCAAAGCCCCCAAACATTTCCGCCAGCCTGTCGGCGGCAATGGGATATTCGTTTAAATGCGTTAAGGCAATGGATTTTTTGTATTTACAGCCATTTGCGGACAAGTCCATATTTATTCGGCGTTTTAAGTCCGCTAAATCCAGCGTTCCATACCGCAGGCTGTCCTGATATGGGTTTGGCACATTAGTCATATCAACTATGTCCGCATTTATATCAGACTTCGGACATTCCGTGTCAAACCTGCCCGCGCCGTGCCTTGTCATATATGTCCTTGAGACATAGCATACCTCGATATCCGCTTTCCTTGTTCCGATAATTTTCTGCGGATTTTTCAAGCCTGTATTGCTCGGCGTAAGATGCGGCATATAGGCGGTATTGCTTTGGTCGAGTATCAGCCCCTGCGCGCCTTCAAAAATAACATATGGGTAATCGTCAATAACGCTGTCGTTCGCAATCTCCATATTGTTAAGCATGGCATAAAAATCACATATATAATTTTCTATAATGCTGTCTCGGCAGCTTAAAATCTCTGTCCACTTGGACGGAAGCCCGTCAATGCCAAGTTCTTTTAATCTATATGGAAAGTATTCTGCGGCAATTTTTTCAAGCATTTTTGCGATTTCATCTGCGGACATTTTAGCAATCCCTCCAACAGTAAGCCGCAAATCTGTCCTTGACCTTACTATCGTCTCAAATATTCCCAGACCGCAGCTCCCGTGCTTATCCTTGCCGCGACATTCCTCCGCAATCTGGTTGAGCATCATGTCAAACGGCGTTGTCACAAGACACTTGCCATTTACAAAGCATGTGCCTTCAAAGCGTTTATCTGCTCTGGCTTTTTCCGCACTGGCTTTGTCAATGCTATTTTTATTTACATTGCCTTTTTTTATGTTGTCTTCAATCGCACTATCCTCCTTCGTATTGCCTTCGCCTGCAAAATGCCCGCTTACTTCGCCAAGCTCAGTCATTTCCTCATTAAATATAATCGGATTTACAATAAACTCCTCCGCCAAATACATATCCGCACCCGCAAACATTCCTGCGCCAAAATGATGAAATACGTGCCGTACTCCTGTAGGAGAAACAACTGTATGACCTCTCTGGCTGCCTCCGTTGTGGCATACTACAAGACACGGCTTTCCCTGCTTTTTCGCCTCATACGCAAAATAGTCTGTCATAAGACCCTTGCCCTCGTCTCCAAAATTTGCCCCAATCACAATTTTTGCCGTTTCCATACAACCGTTTCTCCTCTCCTGATTAAAACTCTACCAGTTCCTTTGACGCATCAATATTCACCAGTCCGCTGATTGCCCTGCTCACCACGACAGACGTAGAGCCGTCCCAGGATGCCGCGACCTCGCCTGTGTCTTTTCCTGATGCTACCTCCAATATCGAAACAATGATTTCAGGAATTTTGGTACAATCAGAAACAAGCACTGCCCTCTGCCCGATAAGGTCAGTCCATCTTTTTTCAATCACATTATCCATGCGCCCCATCATGCCTGCGCCCTCCTCAATCATCAGGTGGTACACTTCATACCGCCTCGAAACCTCGGTGAGCAGCTCGACCGCTGACAAGTCGGCTTCCACGCTGTCGCCGATAAATCTTTCTATATCATTCTTTCTAAGGATATTCAGAAAAGGCTCGTCTCCGATAGTTAACAAAAAACCCTTTTTCCCGCGCTTGTCAAAAGAATCAATTTTTGTGTGCCTTGCCGCGAAATACCAGGGAAGTGTGTACGACTCGCCCTCGTTTGCTCCGCCCCCGCGCTCGAAATATATGTCGTTTAGCTGCTCGGCAATCCTTATGTCCGATTCAAACTGCGATACCTGCAGCGGGTGGCTGTCGCACTCGACATCGCCAAACGCCATGACCATAATCTGCGGATCTTCTACAGGCTTCCTGTCGTAAATCTCCAAAATAAGCGTGTTCAGCTTTTTTGACACTGTTTCCAGTACACGCCCCATTGAGCCTGTCACATCAAGTCCCAGAATAACTGGCGTTGAATTTGGGTGCTCGTCGGAGTCGCAAGACTCCCTGTATGATATCCCTCTAGGCTCCATCTCAGGCTTTACCGAACCCGCCCTGTACAAATCCCTTGCCGTAGAGCCTGCCGTAAAGCCCCTGCTTGCCGTATAACGGCTCCAATCTTTGCTTGTAAATGTCCCACATCCCATAACTTTAATCTCCCTTCTTGTACAAATCATTAATTTCCATTTTTACAAATCTTCTCTCCCCATATGAGGCGTACAACGCCCTATCCCACTTTTCATACTCCTCATATGGGCTGCTGCCCGAACCGCCTGTCAAAAAATCCATAAACGGTTTAGGAGCTTTTGCGCTGATGCCTATAAGCTTGCGCCCGATTAATTTCACGCTCTCCAAGTCCGTGACTGCCGAAGCCTTTTTCGTGCTTTTTGCCGATACGGGCATAATCTCAAAAATTTCTTTTGCGGCGCCAAGCATATTTTCGCCTTCCCTCACCGCATACCACCACCCGCCCAGCAGCAGAACGGAGTGTGCGTTTGGCGATATAAAACAGTTGTCTATGCTGATGCCGTTGTGCACCAGCCCGCTGTATTTTAAATAGCATGCCAGATTGCACAGCCTGCTGATTATCCATGCCGCATGCCTGTCGTCAAGGCTGCCGCCGAAGTATTCACATACGCTTCTGAGCGGATATGCGTCTTCGGGCTTATCAAGCACAAGAACAAACTCGCCGCTTTTGGTTTCAAAGTTTTGGTACAGCTTTGGAATGAATCTGCCCAAGTCCTCCTCCATTTTTTTGTCGCCATAGCGTATGGCGCTGATTCTTTGGACTGCATTTTTATAATATTTTTCCTTGTCACTGTCAAATACATATATAACTTTTGTTTTTGACACATAGCAGCGCCCCAGCTCAAACCCAAAAGACGTATCGTAATTTACCGCGATATGCTTTCCGTTCTCTTTGGTGAGCAGGATAAAGTCTGTCTTTTCCCACTGTCCGTTTTTAAGAAGCTCACGCGCCCTGTCGTAAAGCGCATTTATTCTGTCGAATACCTCGAGCGCCTCCGCGCTTTTGTTCGTATCGGGGTGCCAAAGCTTGACAAGCTCCCTGTATTTTGCCTTTGCAGCCTCCTCGCCGTATGGAAATAAATCGCCGCATTTGTCAATGGATAAAATTTCGTCAGCGCTCATCGCCCACCCTCTCGTACTTTAAATTCTGTCTGCCATATAAATATATTTCTTCAAACGCCAGCCATATAAGGTCTTTCTTTGGGCAGCAGCGGGATTATATCCTCACCCTTGTTCATTTTGGCATACAGCTCTTTGACATAATCGGTAATGTCAGTGATGCCCACTATCCACTCGCTGACGTATTTTTTCACTGCCCCGCCCCTAAGTCCCAGTTGTATTGAACGGTAGTTTAGAGGATTTCCGTGTATATCCCTTTCGGGATCCCATTGACACCTGATTTCGGACTTTTTTACCTGCGCTCTCCATTCGTCGTGACTGATTTTCATGTCCGCGCTGTATGAAGACGTTATAGCATTTTTCACGATAAAGTCAAATGCCTCACGCTTTATATCAATGGCAAGTACGCGCTCCTGCCCTTCCTTCGTCCCCCAGCCGCATCGGTACATCATCCACAAAAACGAAGGCTTTATCCAAGTCATTCTTTCCATTTTAAAGCTGCTGCCAAATGTTCCCCTGTGGACTGCCTCGTCTGCAATGGTTCTATTGTATGCCTGATATATCCTGATTGTGTCATCTGTATATACTGCCCTTATTTCCCTGTCTGCAATATGTTCACTCATAATCTTTTCTCCCTTCTGCGCATAAAGAGCTTTGCGGGGCGATGCCCTGAGCCTGTGGTAAATTCGTCGGTCTCCACCACGTAATCAGCCGCTTTTTTTCGGAAATTGGCGGGCAGCAGGGATACATTTGCGATAACCTCCTGGACTCTCTGCAGCGCGGTCAGCGTGAACTTTTCGGGCAGAAAGTCAAGCGCCGTTTCAAAATCATTTCCGCTGCGCCTAAGTTCCGAAAGCGCCACGGCTATGATTTTTGCGTGGTCGAACGCGAGCCTGCCGCTGTCGATAAGCTCAAACTCTGTGCGCCCGAAGCGTGTCCTTACCTCTCTGAGCTTTGCCGAAAGCTGCGTGACGCCGTCTTTTAATGTCAGCTCGTATATGCCGCTGTCGCCGCACTCAAATGAAACGTCAAACCATCGCGCGTCGGCGGCATCATCGCCTCCTGTTATGTCTTCACTACCGCTGCTTATCACGGACATAAACGCGTTTGAGATAATGCGCCCGCGCGGATCCCGCTCAACCTCGCTGAACACGCCGACCGGCATAAGCGACACAGGTTCAAGGTTACATTCCTCACGCACCTCCCTGTATGCGCACGCTTCTATGGTTTCATTCATTTTTAAAAATCCGCCTGGCAGCGCCCAACAGTTTATATACGGATTCACGCCGCGCTTTACCAAAAGTATGGAAAGGCTTACCCGCGGATCATGGCGGTAGCTTTCCTCCTCGTGCGCGCGCACTGTCACGGCGACAATGTCCGCTGTCACGGATGGGCGCTCGTAGTCCTCCATACTGTACGAGGACAGGAACTGCTCCTCGCCTGACCTCTCGGCTTCTGTTTCTGTCTTATCCGCAGATTTTTCATCTGCTGCTTTCGTCTTAGCCGCCGATATTTCATCTGCTTTGGCTGACTTCTTATTTTGCTTTTTGTTTGCGCTCAAAATAAAAACCTCCCGACTTTTAGATATTATGTATTTGTTATTATCAAATAGATAATATCATTTATATAATATCTTGTCAAGAGGTTTTCTATAATTTTTTATGGCTTGCCATACACGTTCACCGCACACAAAAAGAAGCTAGAGATTTGCTCATCTAACTTCTTTATACTTATTTTTGACTTTGTTTAGTTTACTTGTTTCTAACTCTTCTACACATAACATAACATAATATAATATATTATATGTATAGGCTACGGTAAATATTTAGGATTACTTAAGATAAGAAAGCGCTTCTTCCTCCGAAAGCTTGTAATTCTTCTGTAGTGCTTCCTTAATTTCAGTATTTCCTAAGTTTAGGCTGCGAAGCATTTCAACTGCCACTTGAATTGCACGTTCTGTTGTTTCCTTTAGCTTCTTTTCAGCTTCCCTTTTGACGCGCTCTGTTGTTTCCTTTTCAACGCGTTCTGTCGTTTCCCTTTCAACACGTTCAGTTGTTTCCTTGCGTTCCTGCAATACTGCTGCATTTACCGCTGTATCTTCTGCCTTATTAACCGCTTCTTCAATCTCTGGCTTCATTATCTCCATTAACGCCTGACACATATCCTCATCTCCCATCTTTAATTCTTCTACTACACTCTTGTTTGCTAATGCACTTACTTCAAATATAGCATCTATCAGTTCCCTCTCATTCTTACTTCTTACATTCCTCGAATATTCTATGACTCTTGCCATTTCCTGCTTTGTTACTTTATCAGACAGCAGATTAAACCATTCGTGGTT
>X301_European_Hare__coassemble_1564_pt1 | contig 10270 bp, 12 predicted proteins | sample X301_European_Hare__metabat2_low_PE_011 | metagenome-assembled genome bin X301_European_Hare
CAGTAACTATGCGGCTTTCAGCTTTTTCATAGCTGTATCGTGAATAATCTAGGTTATTTTATTTATCTGCCTTTAACAGGCAAAGTAATCCGAAAAATCGTCCCTCCGCTTGGGTTTTGCATCGCCATTATAGTGCCTTTCTCGTCTTCCAAAATCCTACGGGCAATATAAAGACCGACACCTGCGCCCTCTTTGGCATAATCCGACGCTCCCTTTCCTCTGTAAAAACGCTTGAAAATATTGTTAATCTCATCTCGCGGTATGCCTATTCCACTGTCTGAAATGTCAGTCACAACAAGCATTGGAAACCTTTTTGCACTTACTAAAATATGTGTCCCTTCCGCAGAATACTTTACTGCGTTGTCAATCACGTTTGAAATCGCCTCTGTAGTCCAGCGCTTATCGCAAAGTACCTTGCAATCCTTTTCCAGCTCAGCATCTATTGTGATATTTTTAGCATGAGCTTTCATAAATATCTCGCTGACAACATCCGCTATAACCTCTGCCATATCGTTTTCCCCGACATCAAGCTTTATCATATGGCTTTCAAGCCTTGAAAGACGCACAAGCTCGCCAACTAATGTTTCAAGCTTATCTAATTCCCGTTTCTCCTGTAATATAAATTCCTTTCTCTCGCTCTCTGAAAGGTTTTCGCCAACAGCAAGCTCATAACTCATTTTCAGTGATGAAAGCGGCGTCTTTAACTGGTGTGAAATATCCGTTATCAGGCGCTTTGTGCTTTCCTCCTCCTCGCTCAGGCGCTCTTTCAAATCGGCAAAGTAAATGCCTGTTTCGTGCAAATCTTCCTCCAATGCTTTAAAATCATCAAACTCCGCCATAAATGTCCTGTCAAAATCTCCTGCCCTAAATCCTTTTAACTGCGTACATATGCTGTCAATTTCCTTCAAAAGCGTTTTATTTTTAACATTATCATTATATAACTCACATACGCACAAAAAAATACATACTATCGCCAATACCGTCATGCAAAAAGCCCACAGCCACAAAACCGTCTTATCCGCCGCGCTTTTATAATATCCAAAATTTTCTTCAATCCCGTCAGCAAGCTGCGGGTATATGATACACATTTCATCTGCCTGCAAAGCCCTTATGTCAGAAATATGCGCTGAAAAAACATAAAAGCCTGCTGACATAACCACAGCAGATGCAACATATATAATCAAATATTTTATCACTAATATAATCACCTTATTTTCGCCGCTAAATCTTGCTATTAAAATACTCCTGCGAAACCTGTAACTGTTTCTTCAATATTTCCTGCCACATTTTTGTGTGTATCTCACCTGAACCCTTAGAAACTTTAGTCAATCTGATTTTTCCATCGGGATCGGTTTTTCTGTAAAAATAGTGGTCAGTATCTTTATATAGCTCCCATCCGTCCCTGTCACAAAACCGCTTTAGTTCTTTCCATCTTGGCATTGAATAATTTCTCCAATCTGTTTAGCGTCGTCTATAATCAGCGCTTTGAAAATATATGGAATATGGCTTTTCCTATTGGCACTCTGAGAGTAAACGGCATAGTTACTGTAATAATCAACTGAATATTCTAAAATAGACTGTGCAAGCTTAAATCTGGCAGCATCTTCATCCTCACCATTTTCCACGAGATCTATTTCATTTAATGATAAGGTTACTGTTCCGTCTTCTTCAATCCATTTCTGAGCAGTAAATTGATAGATATCCAAAATATTTTTCATGGTTTCCAAACTTGAAAACCACATTTTATCCCTTGTCCGCTTGATGAACTTAGGTTTTTCGTGTATCACGCTGTCGCAAACCGCGCTCCATTCTTTCCTTACATTTGTAGCCTGTTCCATCAACATATCCATCATCTCCCTTGATACCTCCATAATATCAAAAAGTGTACATTATGTCAACAATGTACACTTTTATTATATGAAGCAATCGCCAAAACATTCACAAAAATACCATACTAAACTATATTAAACGACATATTCTTTCGTGCTTAAATATGTTGAAAATGTTACAAAATTTATACCTTTTAAATAGTTAAGCACAAGAAATAATGTCGTTTACTATTACATTTCATTGTTTTGCTACAAATCCACTTGTAATTTTATTCTGAATTTTTAACTTGTTATCACGCTTTTGTAACACTTTTTGTCCATATATAGCCTAATCCCCTGACGTTTGAGATGCAGTCCGTGCCAAGCCTGCTCTTTAACCTGCTGATGTTGACCGTCACAGTATTGTCATCGACAAACTGTCCGTCAAGCCCCCACACCTTTTCCAAAATGCTCTCCTTGGAAACTATGTGTTCCGCTTTTTCCATAAGGCACAGCAACAGCTTTATCTCTGTCCTGCTTAAATTTAGCTCCTCGCCATCCCGCTTCACGCGCATTTCATCAGGATAAACCTCAAGCCCTCCGCAGCGGTACACCGTCTGCTTCTGCGCGCCGCCCAGCCTTCGCATCAGCGCATTTACCTTTGAAACAAGGACATTAACGGAAAAAGGTTTTGTAATATAGTCGTCCGCCCCCGAATCGTAGCCGTTCACTATGTCAAGCTCAGTGTCAAGCGCGGTCAAATATATAAGATATGCCTCGCTTTCCGCGCGCACCCACCTGCCAAATTCAAGCCCGTTTTCATGGGGAAGTGAAATGTCGCTTATCACCATATCAATATGCTCACGCCCGAATATGCCGCGTGCTGTATCTGCGTCAAAAGCTGAAAATATACGATACCCTTCCTTTTCAAGCTTTACCGACAGCCCTCTGTTCAAGCCCTCGTTATCTTCCAATATAAGTATTGTCCTCATAGGCTCGGAACGGTTATTTTCCCCGTGACGGCAGCTATCGCCGCTGATTTTGGCGATGCAAGATAAATCTGAACCTTTGATGTGCCCATGCGTCCAAGGAAATTTCTGTTGTTTGTGGCGACAACCGTTTCACCGTCTGTCAGAATACCACCTGTCCTGCCGCAGCACAGTCCACAGCTTGGATGCGTGATTATCGCGCCTGCCTCGGCAAGCACTGCCATAGTACCGTTTTCAACCGCCTGCCTGTAAATAGTACGGCTTGCGGGCGTCACTATGAGTTTGACAAACGGCGCGACGTGTTTTCCTTTTAAAATCTCCGCTGCCGCCATCAGGTCCTCTAAGCGCCCGTTAGTGCATGAGCCTATAAAAACTTGATCTATCTCTTTTCCCGCGAGCTCCGATACGGGCTTTACATTGTCAACATTTGAAGGACACGCCATTACAGGGACAAAGTCCTCCGCGCGGTAATTTATCACCTGGCAATACTGCGCGTCACTGTCGCCAACAAGCGATCTCTCCTTGTCAGTAAGTTTGATATTGCAATACTCCGCCGTCTTTTCATCGGGTGAAAACAGGGCGCACTTTGCCCCCGCCTCGACTGCCATATTTGACATTGACATTCTTGACGCCACTGTCATATTTGCGACTGTATCGCCTGTAAATTCAAGCGCTTTGTAAGTCGCGCCGTCCGCGCCCAAATCACCAATCAATCTAAGAATAATGTCCTTTGCCATAACATTGTCTGGAAGTTTGCCTGTGATATTGACCTTTATCGTTTCAGGCACTTTTATCCAAAGCGTGCCTGTGCCGAGTATGCTTGCCATTTCCGTGTAGCCTATCCCAGATGAAAACGCGCCGACGCAGCCGTATGTAGTCGTATGGCTGTCAGTGCCGAAAACGACATCTCCCGGCTTTACATAGCCTGCCTCTGTCATAAGCTGGTGGCAGATGCCGTCCGCACGGTGGATATTTTTCATTCCGTATTTTTCCACAAATTCATTGCCGATGCGGAAATGCCGCGTGTCGTCTACCTGACTTGCGGGTACAAGATGGTCGTATATAAGCACTGCCTTGTCGGAATCCCATATCTTTGTAAAGCCCATCTCCTCAAATTTTGACGCCACAAACGGAATAAATATGTCATGTATCATGACGCGGTCAACATTTACTGTCACGATGTCGCTCGCTTTTGCGTCTATGCCTGTGTTGTTTTTGATAATTTTTTGTATGATTGTTGCTCCCATTTTTCTTCTCCGTTTCTGTTTGATTATATTGTGTTCATGCGGCTGATTGTGATATTATAGTATCATAACTACAATACTCAACCAAGCGGGGTGTGTTTATGCTTGCAAAAATTGTATTAGTCATAAGCGGTCTGATTATGGTAATATCATTTGGAATAGCCGTTCTTAACAACAACTATGAAATACCGATAACTGTCGGCGCTGTAAGCGGAATAATCTGGCTTATCGCTGATTTAGCCGTAGCTATTAGCGCAATTCGTGAATTGGCGCGCGGCAAAAAATAATCGGCTACCCCAGCCCGTTCAACTTGCGCATAGCCTTGACAAGACCGCCCGCGTTTATTATGTCCACAAGGTTTTGCGGAAGCGACGCGATGGGATATTTTCTGCCATTGTGTTCTATTGCCTCGTTGATCGTTACCGTGATTTCGTCGCCCTCGTTTACATTGTCGCGAAGATCGCTGTTTTCAATCAGCAGCAGCCCGTTGTTTATTGAGTTCCTGAAAAATATTCTTGCGAAGGATTTTGCAATCACGCACTTTATTCCGAGCGCTTTTATTATTTCGGGCGCCTGTTCCCTTGATGAACCGCAGCCAAAATTTTTTCCCGCTACGATTATGTCGCCTTCCTTGATTTTCGCCGCCAGCTCAGGGCGCAAGGGCGAAAACGCATATGGCGCCATATCCTGAACTGTTTTTAGGGCAAGGTACTCTGTCGGTATGATTATGTCCGTGTCTATGTCGTCTCCCAATACCCATATTTTTCCTGTAAATTTGTCCATTTTTTGCCTCCTATTATTACTATATAAGCAACTGTTTTTATTGCCTCTGTAAGTATTGCTTTATTTCTGCAAGCAAATCTTCCGCCGTATCTACCTGCTGTTGACTTTCCTGCTTAGACGCTATATAAAAATCATTTTCCGTTCACTAATAATGTTTTAGCTACCTCCAAAGTTTCAAATGCCCTGTTAAGGCGATAAGTTGCCAATTCTTTTATTTCAGACTCCAATTATCACGCCCTCCTTTTGAATACTCTGAAAATACGGCACTGCTTTTAACATTCTTTTATATTCACTTTCATTTTGGAATACGGGCGATAAAATAATGTCATACTTTACATTGTATTCAAATGTCAATTCTGCAATCTGATTAATCAGCATATAAAATTCGTTTGAAGGTATATTGGTAAAAATCGCAATATCAATGTCAGACTCATTGCTATATTGATTTCTTGCATATGAGCCGTAGACACACGCACGCAAAAAATTTTCTCCCAATATGCGTTTTACCTCTTGAATATATTCCTTTATAATATTATCCAATTCCGACTTTTCTGCTGACATATAATTATTCCTTCCATATAATCACATCTAATCTACCCAAACGTTCTAACCCTTAAGCCCCCGCGACTGCCTGTCCATATCTTCTACCACGATGTCATATATCTCACCCAATGTCGCGCAATACTCCAGCACCTTCCACGGCTCGTTTGTATGAAAATGTATTTTTACCACTTCTTCGTCTCCAACTGCCAAAAGACAATCGCCCTTGAAATTATTATTGAAGTAATCGCTTATCTCATCTTCGTCAAGATTATCCCCTTCGATTAATAGCTGCGTATCATATTTAAATTCCATTACTCACCCATTCCCTTCTCAATATCACCTATTGTATCATATAATTTTCCGTTATTCCACTAAAATCGGCTAAAATATAAAAACTAAAATACTGAAACATTATCACCTTTTCCTTATGATAAGCAGCTTATTATCACCCTTTTGAAATTCATACTCTGTTGTAACAATCCCGACCTCATAATCCTTCTGGAAATATTCTATCACGCTTTTAATCATCTCCGTCTTGTTCGCGTCTAAATCAACAATCGGGAAAATCCTTATTTCCTTGCAGACTCTGAGCATTTCTGTCATTGAGGCAATATGGAAATCATATCCAAGCGACGTGTACATTAAAAGAAAATGCGAGCTCAATCCAATATCAAAACAGTCCTCCCCATACGGCAGCCTGTCCGGCAACTCGTGGAATATGTACCGCCCCTGCGCCCTGCCTTTCTCATAATCAGCCAGAAATTTTCTCATAGCAGACATACGGACGTTTTCAAGCTCGTCTAAGCTTTTGATGTTCTTCCATACATAATTGTCCATATTTTCACGCATCTGCTGCATAACTGTGACGCGCACCTCCTCAATCCGCCTTTCTATTTCGGATTTTGAAAACTGGTATATTACATCAAATGATGTCACATTTCCATTTCTTTCAGTCATTTCACAGTTAAAGCAGGCGGGACCGTCGCCGAAACCTGCAATTTTCTTTGACATATCACTGTCATTCAAACTAAACATCAATTTGTATTCTTCCATATTTCTGCCCCATGGCACAACACTGTCAAGCTTAAACGCCATTTTTCATCCTCCCCCGATAAATCCGTCAGAATTACTTCCGCTTAAAATCTATCCAGCCATAATTTCTCAGCTCCGCCCGAAATGCATTCCTTCTGGAATACTTATCCTTGTACGATGTCATAAGCCTCTGCTTTGCGCCTGTATCTCCAAGCAACTCCTGCGCCTCGCCGAGAGCCGCAATATATGCCGCGCACTCTCCGTAATAATTTCTGCGGTTTGCCTCCATAATTCCATCTGTCCGTTTTTCAATCAGGGCAGCTATTTTCTTCACAGCACGTTTTTCTAAATCAGGCTCCATCGGCATAACAGCCTTCCATTTCAGAAACAGTTCATGAAATAAGTCGTTTTCACTTATATCCTTATGCTCAATCATACCTCTCCAATATTCTTCCGCAGAAAAATTCATCGCCTCTTTGACGATTTCCGCCATTTTAACCGCTCCCTTGCCACTCTGCCAGCCATCATTTAGATACAGCAAAAACAGCGCAATTCCCTGTTTCATAAATGTCCCTGTCCAGCCCAGCGCTTTAGTGCAGTTCAAGCCTTTCGACAACACCTTATCAAACTGTCCGTTTAAAAATTCGAGCATCAAAATCATATTTTTGTCTGGGTTGTTTTCCTCTCTCTCTGAATGTTGGCGGCCGCTGTACATGCTATTATAAGAAATATTGCTTTTGCCGCTGCCAAATGTTTTATGTACTCTGCGCAGCGCTTCCCTTTTTTCCTTGTCATATTCATGCAGCAGCGCACGGAGATAGTTGACCGCGGACGTGTCGGACTCATAGGCGGCAAAATAGCAGTTTCTCACCATAAACGGCTCCATGCCCGCTTTCTCCATACACTCCGCTGTCTTTAAAGCCGCTCTGCTGCGTATAATATATTTTTGAGGGATTTTCTTTACGGCCTCCATTCCCAACGCAATCATGTCATGCACATCATCAAACTTCCCGCTTTCCAAAAGGCTCATATACAAGCCTGGATGAATATCCGCATATTTTTCCGCATAGGAAGATGCGGCAGAAACATCATTCAGCAGACCGACAGCCTCCAAAATAAGACGTTCAGCAGCATAATTCATCTTTGTGCCAAGATATGTAATCCAAAGCGGCAAAAAATCCTGAAAATCAGGCAGTTCATCATCTCCATGCTGCATAACTGCTTCCAGTGTAATCTCAGTCGTTTTAACGTTTGTAATAATGTCAAATAACAGCTCAGGGCGCTTCTTCAGCGCCGCCGCATTGTATGCGCAATATGCCGTATCAAGGGCAATCCTTCTTAAATCACGCTCCACAAGCTCATGCCTCACCATGTCTTCAATAGAAACTTCTTCATCGCCGTACTCGCTTTCACACAAAATCTCCATTGAAAACAACTGTTTTCCGATTTCAAAACCTTCTTTATATTTTTCCGTATCCATGCAGGTATGGACAAAATCACATGCCTGCTCGAGCATATCTGAAACGCCGCTGCTGTCCGTATAATAAAACTCGTCCTCTCCGCTGTCATACCAGTCGTCATATTCCTCATTCAGTATGCTTTCTATCGTTATTTCCTGTGAATCTATCAGCTTTAAATTTTCCCTGACAAGACTATACATTTTCTTAAAATCATCACTCGCTGCATTTGCCGCCGCTTTTTCCCCGACATCTCCTGCCGCCTTTAAGCGCTCCAAAAAATCCTCCCTGTAACGCTCTGGCATAATCCGACCTATATTATGTACAAAAGAGCTTAGCTGCTCTGCTGAATACTGCGCCGTAATTGAATCTGTCTGTCTTAAAAAATTTGTCAAATTCATAATCTGTTTCCTTTCGCAAAAAATTCATTGATTAACTAAAAGCTTCCATAAATGACTGCAAAAAAATTTCCTATTCTGACAGCCCTTGAAGGATTTTTCATAAATCTGAAAAAAGCCAAGCAATACCTATATATGCCTGGCTTTTTATCTGCATATTTAAAGCATATCCCTTACAGCAAATCCGCCGTAGCAATCTCACCCTTTATAGCGGAAGCCGTTACGGTTGCCGCTGACGCCAGATACACGAACGAATCCTTATGTCCCGCGCGGCCTTTGAAATTGCGCGTGCCTGTGCTGATAAGCACTTCATTCTCGCCTATTACGCCCTGACAGCTCCCCCAGCATACGCTGCAGTTCGGGTTCATCACGATTGCGCCCGCCTCCATAAATGTCTCTATTATTCCTTCCTCAAGCGCCTGCTTATAAACAGCCGCGCTCGCGGGAACTACGAGGAAGCGCACAAGCGGATGTACCTTTTTACCCTTTATCAGTTCTGCCCCGACTCTCAAATCCTCTATGCGCCCGTTGTTGCAGGAGCCGAGAAAAGCCTCGTCAATATGCGTTCCCACACACTCCTTTGCGTCAACAACGCTGTCCACGAAATGCGGCTTTGCGACAATCGGCTTTATCGTCGAAAGGTCAATGTCATACACCTTAGCAAAAACCGCGTCTTCATCACTCTTAAAGCTGTACTTAGGCTTGCGGCCATGCGCTTTCAGGTATTCAAGCGTAATGTCGTCAACCTCCATAAGCGCCGTCTTTGCCCCTGCCTCAACGCAGAGATTGCATATGGCAATCCTGTCGCTCATATTCAAGGTTTTAAGCCCTTCCCCGCAAAACTCCATAGCCATATAGTTCGCGCCGTTTGCGCCAATCATGCCTATGATGGAAAGTATCAAATCCCTCGCATATACTCCGTCATTTAATCTGCCTTTCAAATTAAATTTAAGCGTTTCAGGCACTAAAAGCCAAGATTTTCCTGTCACCATCGCATAGAGATAATCCGTACATCCCACACCCGTGCCAAATGCGCCGACTGCCCCGTACGCGCAGGTATGGCTGTCCGCCCCGAAAATAAGCTCGCCTGACGTGACATGGTTTTCCATCATCACCTGATGGCACACGCCCGCGCCCTCATAAAATTTAATGCCGTGCTCCTTTGCAAAATCACGCATTTTTTTGTGCGATGCCGCCGTCTTTACGCTGTCGCAGGGCACATTGTGGTCTACTATCCACACAAGCTTATTCACATCAGCTATATGCGGGTTTTTGAGCTTATTGTACATATCTATCGTCAAATGCGTGGTGCCGTCGTTGCTCATCAGGCGGTCAAGCTCCACCGTATGTATGTCACCCGCCTTGACAGTCTCCATGCCTGCGGCGGCGGCAATGATTTTTTCCGCGATTGTCATTCCCATTGTAATTTCCTCCATATTCCTCATCAATCCTTATTTAAAGACGCAATCAGACCGCCTTGGTCAAGTATGCCTTTCATATACGCGGGAAGCTTGGTACATTCGTATTCTTTGCCGTTTACGCGCACAATGCCTTCTTCCATTGAAAGCTCCATATCGTCACCCGCGCTCACATTGTCATACAAATCCTTGCACACAATCACTGGAAGCCCTATGTTAATCGCATTCCTGTAAAAAATCCTCGCAAAAGATTTAGCAACTACCGCTTTCACTCCAAGCGCCTTTAGCACGCTCGGCGCCTGCTCGCGCGACGAACCGCAGCCGAAATTTTCCGAAGCGACGACATAGTCGCCCTCCTTCACAGTGCTTGCAAAATCGGCATCAAGCGACTCAAAAGCATGCGCCTTCATCTCGTCAATCGTCGGAAACAAAAGATACTGAGATGCAATTATCTGGTCTGTATCAACGTCCTGATTAAACTTAAAAATTTTTCCCATTCTAATCCCTCCATGTAACTTCATCGGCTCAAATAAATATTGTGAAACTTAAGGAAACACTGATTAAATCAATATTTCAACTACCTTTCCGCCGCCATATA
>X301_European_Hare__coassemble_1572_pt1 | contig 10176 bp, 9 predicted proteins | sample X301_European_Hare__metabat2_low_PE_011 | metagenome-assembled genome bin X301_European_Hare
CACTAGAGCTCAGCGAACTCAGCGTAATTTCCTCATAGCCCGTATTGTCAAGCATTTTTATGGCATAATCCTTCAGCATATCGACGCTGCGCTCACGCACAGGGCGGTAAAGCTGCCCCGCCTGGCAAAAGCGGCATCCCCTTATGCAGCCCCTCTGTATCTCCAGCACCACTCTGTCCTGAGTGCATTTGATAAACGGCACGACGGGCTTTTCAGGATAATATGTGTTTGTCAAATCCGTAACAATCTCCTTGGTAACAGTCGCGGGAATGTCATCTCTCTTTGGCGTAAAAGCCTTTATTGTGCCGTCATCATTATACGAAACCTCATAAAGCTGCGGCGCATATATGCCTGGCAGCCTTGCCGCGCGCGCAATAAACTCCTCCCTTGATACATTGTCCCCACGGCACTGCTTATATAAGTCAATCAGAGGGCGATACTGCGTCTCCCCCTCGCCTATGTAAAAAAGGTCAAAAAAGTCGGCAATCGGCTCAGGGTTATAGGCACAAGGGCCTCCTCCTATCACAATCGGGTGTTCCCATGTCCTCTCCTGCGCAATAAGCGGTATGCCTGACAAATCAAGCACTTGAAGGATATTCGTGTAGCACATTTCATACTGTATCGTGATGCCTAAAAAATCAAAATCCCTAATCGGCTCCTGCGACTCGAGAGCAAACAGCGGTATGCGCCTCTTTCGCAAAACAGCGTCCAAATCAGGCCACGGCGAATAGACACGCTCGCACCATACGTCTTCAAATCGGTTAAGCATATCATATATAATCTGTATGCCAAGATGCGACATGCCTATCTCGTACACATCTGGAAAGCACATGGCAAATCTTACCGCTATGCCCTCCTTATCCTTCATAACACTGTTTATTTCGTTGCCTATATACCGCGCAGGCTTTTCAACCCGCATTAAAATATCATCGCTTAATGCCAGTTTTCTCATATTTTCCTAATATTTTCCCCACATATTGCTTTTACTGCATAATTACCATTTTTCCGTCAAGCCCGAACAGATAAGGCATGCCGCCTATGTCGACAAGACCTGTCTGCATATTTCCGTTTATGTCAAAATAGTATATATCTGCGCCGATTGTTGTAAGCCCGACAGCCATATGCCCGTCAGCCTCGTAATATTTCGCCGTAATGCCGTCATTCAGCCAGCCCGTGTACATTGCGCCGTCCGCGCCAAACAGGTATGAAAGCCCGTTCATATTAAATACGCCCGTAATCATACGCCCGTTTGCATCAAACATGTACGTCTTTCCGTCAATAATCTGCAGCCCCGTAACCATATGGCCGTCCTCGGGCGCAAAGTAATAGCTGTACACGCCGTCATTAAACCAGCCAAGCGCCATTGCGCCGTCTGCGCCAAACAGATACGTAAGCCCGCCGATATTCTGGAAACCCGTCTGCATAATGCCGTTTACGTCAAAATAGTAAAGCTTATCGCCTATCGGATTCAGCCCCACAAGCATATGCCCGTCATTTGCAAAAAAGCGTCTCCCGTCAGGCAAATCAAGAAAACCGACATACATAACCCCGTCAGGCGCAAAGTAATAATACAAGCCGTTTACAGCCTGCAGCCCTGTCTGCATTCTGCCGTCCAAGCCGAAATAATACATTCCAAGCCCTATCGGCGTAAAGCCTACTGACATTATGCCGTCAGGCTGCATATAGTAAATGCCGTCCTCAAGCGGCAGCCAGCCCGTAATCATACGCCCCTGCGCATCAAGATAATATTTTGCCAAGCCTAAATCAAGCCAGCCGCGCTGCATTTTATAGTTTATATAGTAGTACAAAAATCCCTTCCTCGGCACCCAGCCTGTATTTACAATGCTCGTCGAATAATCCCTGAACGCGATATCCAAATCGACATCTCCTAAAATCCCTGGGATAACGCCCTTACAGCTGTACTGCCATATTGCGGCATCGGGCACTTCACAGGCAGGTCCCCACTGCGCCACCCATTTATCATATAAAAGAGGTCCTATCTTCTGCGTAAGCCAATACTTATTGGCGTAAACCATAGGATAATATCCCTCTGCCTCTATAATCGCGCAGAAGGTGTTTGCCATAAGCCCAAGCATATCTGGCGAAAGATCTTCCTGAATGTCGTCCTCCACGTCCCAGACTACAGGATAAGAAACCTGTACATTTTGAATGGCGTTTAAAACAAACTGCGCTTCCAGCGCCGCTTCTTCAACACTCCTTGCATATGAGTATATGTACACTCCCGTCTTTATCCCGACAGCCTGCGCCGCCATCATATTGTAATAAAAATACTCGTCAATCCCGCTTTTCAGGCTTCCAACCTTTATAAAAGCAAATTTAACCCCGCTCTGCGCCACCGCCGCCCAGTTGACAGCGCCCTGCCATTTTGACACGTCAATGCCCTGATCCCCGACAGCCGCGTCAGCCTTGACGGCTGGGACACCCGAAAGCATACAGACAGCAAGCAGCAGGCAAATAAACCTTGTGCACCTTCTAACCATTATCTTTAAGTTCATCACATTCTCCTTTACAGGCTTCCCTTTGTGGAAAGCACATCTGTTATCCTCTCATCATAAGAAACCGCCTCGTCAAGCGCCTTTGCAAACGCCTTGAAAACCGCCTCTATCATATGATGGCTGTTTTCACCGCTGATAATTTTAATGTGGATATTCATTCCCGCGCTGTATGAAACAGCATAGAAAAATTCCCTCACCAGCGAGGTATCAAGGTCGCCCACCATATCGTTCGGAAATGCCGCGTCAAAGCTCAAATACGGTCTGCCGCACAAATCCACCGCGCACAGCGCAAGGGCATCGTCCATCGGCAGGATAAAATACCCGTACCGTTTAATTCCTATTTTATCGCCCACAGCCTCCCTTATGGCGCTCCCAAGCACAATGCCCGCGTCCTCCACGGTATGATGCCCGTCTACATAAAGGTCGCCCTCCACCAGAATATCCATATCAAAAAAGCCATGCTTTGAAAACCCTTCCAACATATGATTAAAAAAGCCTATTCCCGTATCAACATTAGATCTTCCTGCACCGTCAAGCTCAAATGTAAGCTGTATTTTTGTTTCCTTTGTAACACGCTTTATTTCTGCGCTTCTACTCATATCATCTTTTTCCCTTCTGTTTTGATTAAACGCCTTAAATTATTTCCCGTCGAACCGCACGCGTATTGAATTTGCATGCGCCGTAAGCCCCTCCTGCTCGGCAAAAAGCTCTATATCCTGATGCACCTTTTCAAGCGCTTCCCTTGAATATGAAATAATGCTCGACTTCTTGATATAGTCGTCAACATTGAGCGGCGAGAAAAACTTCGCCGTGCCGTTTGTCGGAAGCACATGATTAGGTCCCGCGTAATAGTCGCCAAGCGGCTCAGACGAATACTCACCGAGGAAAATCGCCCCCGCGTTCCTTATTCTCGTCATAGTGTCAAACGGATTTTTCGTCAGTATTTCAAGATGCTCCGACGCGATATCGTTTGCCGTGTCAATAGCCATATCCATATCGGGCGCCACCAGAATATAGCCGTAATTGTCAAGCGACTTGCGTATGATTTCTCTGCGCTCCAGCACGTTTACAAATTGCTGTATTTCCTCCTCAACCTTTTTTGCAAGCTCCATGCTTGTGGTTATCAGTATCGCGGAGGCAAGCTCGTCATGCTCTGCCTGCGAAAGCAAATCAGCCGCGACATACCTCGGATTTGCGCTCTCGTCCGCAAGCACAAGTATCTCCGACGGTCCCGCAATGGAGTCAATGCTGACATGACCGTACACCGCACGTTTTGCGAGCGCGACAAAAATATTGCCAGGCCCTACAATCTTGTCAACCTTTGGTATCATCTCCGTGCCGTATGCCATAGCCGCTATCGCCTGCGCGCCTCCAACCTTAAAAATAGTGTCAACCCCCGCAATGTCAGCCGCCGCAAGCGTCGCTGGATTTACCCTGCCGTCCGCGCCCGCGGGCGTGGCCATCACGATGTTTGGCACGCCCGCTACTTTAGCAGGGATTACATTCATAAGCGTAGTAGACGGATAAGCCGCTTTTCCGCCAGGGACATACACGCCTACAGTCTGCATGGGCGTTATCTTCTGACCTAGTATTGTGCCGTCCGCTTTCGCTTCAAACCAGCTGTTGCGCTTTTGTTTTTCATGGTACTCGCGTATGTTGGCGGCGGAATTTTTCATAACCTGTATAAAATGCTCATCAAGCGATTTATACGCCTCGTCTATTTCCTCCCTTGTCACTCTGAAATTTTCGTTTGTAATGACACACTTGTCAAATTTCAGGGAATATTCAAACAGCGCCTCCTCTTTTCTCTGCTTTACGTTTTCAATGATTTCAGCCACTGTTTTTTCATATTCGCCATAATCATTCGTGCTTCTTTTTAACAGATTTTCGAGCAAATCTTTCTTAGCCTCATTATTTAAACTGATAATTCTCATAGCTCCTCCTTTAATCTTTGAAGAATATTCTTTATCCGCTCAGCTTCCATTTTCATGCTCACCTGATTGACAATCATGCGCGCGGAAAGCGGGCATATTTCCTCCAGCACGTCAAGCCCGTTTTCACGCAGCGTCGAGCCAGTCTCCACGATATCCACTATAACATCGCTTAACCCCACAATCGGACCAAGCTCCACCGAACCGTTAAGCTTTATGATGTCCACTGTCTGGTGCTTTTGGTTGTAAAAATAGTCCTTTGCGATTTTTGGGTATTTCGTCGCCACGCGGATCATATCGTGGTGCTGCAAAAGCTCCTTTGCGGAGGCGGGACCGCAGACGCACATACGGCACTTGCCAAAGCCTAAGTCAAGCACCTCGTATGCCCTTCTGTTTTCCTCCATTATCGTGTCCTTGCCGACGACGCCTATATCGGCAGCGCCGTACTCTACATATGTAGGAACATCAGGACCTTTCGCAAGGAAAAATTTCAGCTTTAACTCCTCATTTACGAAGATAAGCTTTCTCGAGTCCTTGTCCTTCATCTCCTCGCAGGTGATGCCTATTTTTTCAAGCAGCTCCAAGGTTTTATTGGCCAGCCTTCCCTTGCCGAGTGCAAATGTAAGATACCTCATTATTACCTCATTTCCACGCAACCACATATTAAGTAATTTTGTGATTTGCTATCATCTGTTCTAATACTCAAATAACTCTTTGCGTTTACCTATTACGAATATGTGGGCGTGATTTTATAAAAAATTTTGGCATTATGCCGATTCATCTCACTGTAATAAATTTTATGCCCATAAAACTATGCCCCGTGAAATCACGGTTATTTGATTTATATAAAGGAAACCTGCTCAAAATTGTTCCTCCGCGCAAATTCCCTGTACTCCTCCTCGGACTTCTCCTTTTTGAGCATAACCGTGCGAAAACCTTCTGAACGCAGCCTTTTTGCCTCCCTGACAGCCTCTGCCGTACCGCACGAATAGACAAGCAGGAAATTTTTATTTTCAGGCTCGGGGCAGATATTCTGACGCGTGAGCGCGGTCATCAGGTCGTCTATGATTACCACAAAGCCCGTAGCAGGCGCCGCCTTGCCAAAATGTTCAAGCAGCCTGTCATATCTGCCGCCCTTTGCAATCGCGCTTCCTGTCTGATATGTATATGCCTTAAAAATCACGCCCGTATAATAATTATACTTGCTAACCATCGCTAAATCAAAGGAAATATATCCCTCAACGCCATAAAGCTTTAGCAGCTCATATACCTTGCGAAGCCTGTCCACTGCTTTTATGGAACGCTTGTTGTCGGCACATTCAAGCGCCCTGTCAAGTATGTCATAGCCTCCAAAAAGGCTGCTGACGCTAAGCAGGGAATTTACTGATTTTTCCGAAACGCCCTTCTGCGTCAAAAGCTCCTGCGCGCCAAAGTCGTTTCTGTTGGAAATAAACTCCCTAAGCTCAAGCTCCGTGTCCTCGTCAAGCCTTGCCTGCTCGCATAAGCCCTTGAAAAAATCTATCTGACCGATTGACACCTGAAACTCCTTCAAACCGCAGTTTATCAGCGCCTCGACAAGCATCGCTATCATCTCGGCGTCAGCCTCGGGCGATACGTCGCCGATAAGCTCCGCGCCCGTCTGCGTCGTCTCCTTCAATTTGCCCTGCAGGTCGCTTGTGTTTATAAAGTTGTTGCCTGTATAGCAAAATCTCAGCGGGATTGTCTCGTCCATAAAATATTTCGCCGCGCACCGCGCTATTGACGGCGTAAAATCAGGTCTTAAGACAAGCGTATTGCCCTCCTTGTCAAAAAATTTGTACAGCTCCTTTGACGGCGTAGTGCCTACCTCGCGGCTGAACACGTCAAAAAATTCAAAGGTCGGCGTCTGTATGTCCTGATAGCCAAAGCTGTGCAGCTTGTCGTTAAAAAGCCTCTCGACATTCTGCCTGCAGGCGTATTCCGCGCCGTATATGTCACGTACCCCCTCGGGGGTATGAACAAGACGTTTATTCATTTCTACCTCATTTCCGCGCCTGTCTGCCTTGTGTTTTGCTTAAATCCAAGCAGGCGCTTTGCTTTACTTTATTGCTTTAAAGCGCTAATTCGTTACCAGATTAGCACAGTGCATTATTCGTAGTATATCACTGTTATTACAATCGTGTCAACCTCTATCATCTAAATCGGTCTGTATCATGTCCAGATAAGGCACCATCTGCCCCACTCTCGGCTTCATAAAAAAGCGCTTGTCAAGTTCCTCAAACCGAAAGCTTTTTCTGCCGCCGTTTTCCATTCTGTCCCAGTAGATGTTCATTTCCCTAAGCCGCATATAGTACATCAGCTCCTTAGACGTATAGTAAATCAGGAAAAAGGCGACGCCCTCCTGCCTTTCAAAGTCGCGCATAAACTGCACCTGATGCTCGTGTATGTTCTGCAGCGAAAAGGTGTCCGCCGCACATTCCTTCGCGTCAAAGCACACAGGTATTCCCTGCACCGCGCCTATATAGTCAACCGTGCTTTTCTGGTCGAAATACGCCAGCGTAATGTGGCGCGTCTCCTTGTCTATCGTAATCGGCGTAATCGGCGTAGGCACCTTTTGTATAAGAGCAAGCCCGCCGTCACGGTATTTTTCATTTGTGAGGTTTATCATCTCCTCCAGAAGCGAGCCCCTAAGCCCCCTTGAGTTCCAAGTAGCCATTTTTCCCCCTATATCGCTTTTAACAAACCAAATAATTGCGAAAAACGTTGCCCTTGCGTTTTATTGTATAAAAACCATTACTTCTTAAACGGAATCTTTTGACATTCAGAAGTATTTTCACGCTATACCCTATATTGCTTTTAGCGGCTTAAATTAATAAAAAAATGCCATTGTATTTTTCATTTTGAAACTTAATACGACATAACTTTCTCAAATATGGCTGGCGGCTTAGTTTCAAGCGTTAAGCCCGAAATGTCCGCAAAACGCCTATCGTCTGTGGGCGGAAAAACAAGCTTATGCGAGTGCAGCAGCTGGCTTTTTATGCCCAACGCGCGGTACTGATTGTTTATTTTCCCATCTCCATATTTTGTGTCGCCTATTATCGGATATCCCATTGCCGCAAGCTGCGCCCTTATCTGATGAGTTTTGCCCGTAAACAGGCGCGCTTTGACAAGCGTGGCATTTGAGCCGAAACGCACCGACATAAATGATGTATCTATAAAATCCGCCTCTGCCCGAATTTTCTCAGGGATTTCATCGGCATCTTTGTAAATGCGCACTGTGTTTGACGCCTTATCCTTATAAAGCCAGCCTGTGATACGCCCATTCAGCATCGCTTTGCCGTTTACAAGACAGTAATAATATTTTTCAAGCGTCTTGTTTTTTATGATGCTGCTTATGTACTGGCTTCCCGCAAGCGTTTTCCCGCATATTATCATTCCAGAAGTGTTTCTGTCTAAACGGTTGCAGATTGAAGGCTTAAAAGCGACAAGCGTCTGCGTGGATATGCTGCCGTTTTCCATAAGATACCCTATAAGCCACTCATTCACGCTTATATCGTCGGGCTTTGACTTCTGCGACAGTACGCCCGCCTGCTTATCAGCAGCTAAAATATGCTCATTTTCAAAAACTATTGATACCCTGTCCTTTAGTTTTACATATGCGTCAATGTAATGCCCGCCAATACTGTCCTTGCCTTGCTCGTCTTGAACGGCTGTAAACTTCTGGTATGTCTCGTCTGCCAAAAAAAGCCTGACTTCATCTCCTGCCTGAAGCTTTTCGCTCCCGTCTGCCTTTCTGCCGTTTAAGACTATATTTTTCTTGCGGAGCTGCTTGTAAATAAGGCTTGCGGGAGCGTTTGGCAAAATTCTCCTTAAATACTTGTCAAACCTCTGCTGCGCGTTTTTTTCGTCAACCTGTAATAAAATCAATAATACTAATCCCCCAAATTACAATGAAATATTGCACAACAGCTCTAAAATCTCACTCTCCCTGCCCTGCTCATCAAATCGGCGGAGCTGTGTAAGCCTGTCTTCAAAATTTCTCTGTTCGTTTGCGCCGAATATTTTCACTGTGATATTTTTGAAGCCGTTTTGCTTTAAAAGCCCTCTGATATGCTCCTCGCACGCTGCTGTATCACATTCCTTAAATTCTGTGTAGCCGATAATATTTCCGCCCGCCACGCAAAAACAGCTGACTGGAAAATTCTTTTTGTACGATGTCAAGTACATGCTATACAGCGCGGACATCCCCTCCGCCGCCGCCGAAAGCCTGTCGTACACAGCCTTGCCGAATTTTGGCATGCGCAGGTACATTATCACTGAAACAAGGCTTTTGCTTGCGGGCAAGAGTCCAAGCACGGACACTACCGTAAGCAGATTTTCCCTTGTCCCCGTGGAAACATATCCCATTATAAATATCGCAATGGCAAGCGCAAAATAGCAGGCAGTCCGCGCTATTACGAACCTTGTCTGATATGCGGGATAATCGTACTCCCCTTTTTGTCTTTTCTTCATCTCAAAAAATACCCCTTATTTATTTGGAAGGAACGCAAGAATTATCCTGTGCGGAATAAGCTTTGCCGCTATGCCAAACGCGTTTATCCAGCCGCCGTAAACCGACTTTTCGCGTTTATGGAAAGAGTCCGATATTGCCTTTTCCACTACTTTGTCCGCCTGCGCCATGGCAAGCTTTTTGACGGCAAGTATTTTGCCGTTCTTCTCCGCTGTGTCGAAAAACGGCGTATTTACAGGGCCAGGACATACTGCCGTGACATATATTTTCCTTGCCTTAAGCTCTCTGCCCAAGGCGCGTGAAAAGCTGAATACATACGCCTTTGATGCCGCATAAACCGCAAATCCTGGCTGTGGCATAAATGCCGCGCTTGACGCAAGCTGTATGATGCGGCTGTTTTTGCGCATATACGGTATGCACATATAGGTAAGCTGCGTCAATGCCCTGCAGTTTACGTCTACCATTCCAAGCTGTTCGTTCATATCAAGCTTTGCAAACTGTCCCATCACGCCGTAGCCTGCACAGTTTACAAGCATTCTGATTACAGGCTTATCTTTTTCCAGTACATTTTTAAATCTCGCGATATGGGCAGCGTTTGTGATGTCCATGTCAAGCACTCTTGTCGTATGCTCCATATTCTGCGCGACTTCGAGCATAGCCTCCCTGCGCCGCGCAATCAGCCAGATTTCATCAATATTGCCGACAGAATAATCCAGCTGAAACGCAAATTCCGCGCCCATGCCTGATGATGCGCCTGTGATAATTATAACGTTCATGTTTTGAATTCCTTCCATATACAATCAACAAAATCAAATTTATTCCTGCGGCAGTTATCAAAGTCCGTCTATTTGAGTATATCAAAAACATTTTCTATTTTCAACTACATATAACGCAAATGAGTATGCACCTGTCTTCCGCAAGGCGGATGTCCTTATACTTGAATAGGATATCATTGGCAAAAGGCTACGGCAAAGTAATCATCCCATTACTGATTTGAATTTTTACATTACAAAAAAGAAATCAGACAATTGCTTATCTAACCAGAACACACCCATGCGTGTTGATGTCAGTGTGTATTTCCTCTGCATGCCCGTGTCTGATTTCAGCTCACACTCCATATTCACCATAAACTCGTTAGCGCCAAAACCAGCGTAAAGGTTTTCAGTAGTCGGCACACCTGCCATCGCTTCGTAAGTCTCACCGTTGCCTGGAGAGTTGTCCTTCATCTCCACATAGTTGC
>X301_European_Hare__coassemble_1601_pt1 | contig 9910 bp, 7 predicted proteins | sample X301_European_Hare__metabat2_low_PE_011 | metagenome-assembled genome bin X301_European_Hare
ACAAATACACGTCAGGCGCATGCTTTCCATTCTCCACCTGCTTCACGCTCACAATCTTATCAAACTTATCCTTTACCCCAATCTTCTCCAAAAGCTCAAGCGTAAGCTCTATCGGCGTCGCCGTCGCCACCGCCGCCTTTATTCCCCTACTATGCAAAAACGCGAGTATCTCATCGATACCCGTCTTCTTTTCAAGCCCGTATTTCTCCAGACGCCCAGCGACAATAGCACGCCTTGTCTCACGTATGGCATAATAATCAAACGCCTCGCCAAAAATATCCTTCATTAGCTTAGCGGCAAGCCTTGCGTCAAGGCTTCTGAGCATCAGCGCGTGTTCTCTTGTAAACTCCGTAAAGCCCGCCCGCGCCGCCGCCTCGCACCATGCCTTGTTGTAGTGCTTTTCAGTGTCTATAAGCACGCCGTCCATATCAAAAATCACGGCATTAACCATACAGGATTTCCTCCTTTGTGAGATTTTGATTTTGCTGCATAAGATTTAAAAGCGTGATGTAATTCTTTATCATATCCCTCGGAGTGACACCCTCGTCCTTCTCCGCCTTGGCGTACTGCTTTTTCAGGAAATATATATAATCGTCATGCTCTAAAGCAGGTTTATAGCCGTACAGCGTACTATGTATATCCGCAAGCTTTTCAAGCAGCACATACATCTCGCCCGGGTTCAGCGGCGTAAGCCTTATGATTGGCGATGCCATGTCCTGCAGCTTGGCTGTATTCTCCTCCTCCATGTCAGAAACGGCAAGCCTTGACCGAAGCGGCTCAAAGCTGAACACGCCGCGCACCTTATCCTCCATCGCTTCCTTAGTCACGCTTATGATAATGCCAAGATTTGACGCCTTGCCCTGCAGCGCGTCATTATATATGGAAAGCAGCTTGTTGTAATTGTACTCGCGTCCCACGCGGCTTGGAATCTCATAGAGCGTGGCAAGCTCGTCCATGCACACATAGAGCCCGGCGTAACCCGCCTTAACCACAAACACGGCAAACAGCTTGATAAAATCATACCAGTTGTCGTCAGTGATTATAAGGTTCACGCCCAGCTCGTTTTTCGCCTCAGTCCTCGTCTTGTACTCGCCGCACAGCCAGCGCAGGGCGCGTTTTTGAAGCTCAGTATCGCCTGTCCTGTGCCCTTTATAATATGAGGCAAGCACCTTGCCAAAGTCAAAGCCGTTTACGCGCTCCTCCATAGATGAGGTTATCTTGTATATCTTCTGGCTCACCCTCACGTCAAAAACCTCATGCCCTGGCACCAGCCCCTCATACTGGACAACCTCGTTTTCAAGCGAGCCTATCCATTTGTCCAGAATAAGCTGCAGCGCGCCGTTGTCAGGACACGCCCTCGTCGCCATGTTTCTGATAAGCTCCCTGTACGTGGCAAGCCCCTGCCCCTTGTTGCCGACAAAACGCTTATCCACGGAAAGTTCCACGTCAGTCACGACAAAATTCTTCTCCATCACATGGTTTCTTATCGCATGCATAAGGAAGGTTTTGCCGCTGCCGTACTTGCCCTCTATAAAGCGGAAAGCCGCCCCGCCCTGTTCAATAATGGAAACGTCCTGCAGAAGCGCCTGTATCTCGCTGCGCCTGCCGACAGTGATATACTCAAGCCCTACTCTCGGCACGACTCCGCTCTTTAATGAATTTAAAACCGTAGCAGCCTCTGCCGCCGTTATCCCGCTACCCATTACAATAGTCCCCCATGCCTGCTGCGCCCGCCGATTTAGGCATAGGCACAAATTTTATGCGGTATCCCTTACCGCCTTTGAAGTCCCTTTTGGTCTCACGACGCGAAGCTGTGACTGGACAAAATCCGCGTCCGCCCTTATTTTATCCAGATTTTCAAGGCTGAACTCAAACGACAGTATCTCGCTTTCGGCGCTCTCGACAGGCGAAAGCCCCTCATACGCCTTTTCAATCATTATTATGCGCTTCTGCTGGCGGATTGTGGCGAAAATTCTTTTATGTATCTGATCCGTGTTCTTGTTGCTGTCCTTCTCATAATCCATAAGCTCAATCATGCGGCTGTCGTCATACGGGTAAAAATCCGTAGAACACATCCTGCCTGTAGTGCCCTTGCCCATCGGTATAAACGTGCCCATCGAAAGCTCCCCGTTGCACAGATACACGAGCACCATTGAACGCTGCAGAAGCCCTGCAAAAACCTCCGTGAGCAGGTCCGGAGCAATCTTGCGTTTAAGCGACACCTCAAACACCGACAGCCCTCTTTCCTTTACAAGCTCCGCGATACTGGAAATGCCCTCCCTGTCTACTATGTGGTATTTCCACGTAACGCACTCCACCTCCGCCTCAAAGATGCGGCGGCATTTAGGATTTTCTATCCGCTGGAACAGCGCCTCCAGCGGCATGCCTTTGTCAACCTTGTACTGCCTTGGAATATTGTACCTTCCCTCGTTCATGCTTCAATCTTCCTCCATTCGCAAATCACATGTGTACAAGCTTTTCAATCGGTCTAATTATAATATATTATTAAGAAAATATCTATATATTTAATTAATTTGTTTTAAATTTTTAATTTTTGATATTTTTAATAATTAAAACAGCAGCTCAGACAGCCTTATGCGCGGCTCTGCAAACAGCGCATGCCAAACTGCTGCAAATGCGCAAAATCAGTAAAGGACTGCCATATCATTAAGTATATTGCTGACATTTTCTATCATAAGCCCCGCCTCTTTTTCAACGAGCCCGTACTTTTTATATTTGAGCGTAAAGCTCGGCGTGCCCTTCGCCGAAAATTCGAGCGCGTTTTTATGCTTTTCAAGCAGCCTGGGAATCATTTCTACCTTTACGGGCGCAAACGGCTCCATATAAAAGACTACCTGCCCTGCCTTTCCCTTTACTTCAGTGACATAGCGCGCGTGGGCCGTGACGCGTATGAGCGATATCTGTATCAGATTGTCAACCGACTGCGGCACGCTCCCAAAACGGTCTTTTAGCTCCTTTTTCATGTCCTCGCACTCGGCTGCGTTTTCAAGGCTCGCTATGCGCTTGTAAATGTCAAGCTTCTGCACCTCGTTTACAATATACTCCGACGGAATAAACGCATCTATGTCCATGTCAACGTATGTGTTAAAATCCTCGTCCGCGCGCTTTGTCCCTTTAAGCGTCTTTACCGCCTCATTGAGCATTTTGCAGTAAAGGTCATAGCCTACCGCCTCCATATGCCCATGCTGGCGCTCGCCCAGTATGTTTCCCGCGCCCCTTATCTCCAAGTCGCGCATCGCGATTTTAAAGCCGCTCCCCAAATCCGAAAATTCCTTGATTGCCTGCAGCCGCTTTTCCGCCACCTCTTTGAGCATTTTGTCCTTCTTGTACATCAGAAACGCGTATGAGGTGCGGTTTGACCTCCCTACGCGCCCCCTGAGCTGATAAAGCTGTGCAAGCCCCATATTGTCTGAATCATGTATTATCATTGTATTGACGTTTGCGATGTCAAGCCCTGTCTCTATAATCGTAGTGGATACCAGCACGTCTATCTCGCCGTTTATAAACTCATACATTATCCTCTCAAGGTCGCTCTCCTTCATCTGCCCGTGGGCATAGGCGACTGTCGCCTCGGGAACAAGCGCGGCAATTTTGGCGGTTACGTCTTCAATGCTGTTTACGCGGTTGTACACATAATACACCTGTCCATGGCGCGAAAGCTCCCTTACTATCGCCTCGCGCACCATCTCCTCATTGTACTCCATAACGTATGTCTGTATCGGCTGGCGCTCGTTAGGCGCCTCCTCCAAAACGCTCATGTCGCGTATTCCGACAAGGCTCATATGAAGCGTGCGCGGTATGGGCGTCGCCGTGAGCGTGAGCACGTCAACATCGTCCTTTAGCTGCTTTATCTTTTCCTTGTGGCGCACCCCGAAGCGCTGCTCCTCGTCAATCACCAAAAGCCCCAAGTCCTTGTATTTCACGTCCTTTGACAAAAGCCTGTGCGTGCCTATAACTATGTCCACCAAGCCTTTGCTCAAATCGCTTAATGTCCGTTTCTGCTCAGCCGCCGTCCTGAAGCGCGAAAGCATATCCACCCTGACGGGGAAATCCTTCATGCGCTGTATAAAGGTATTGTAATGCTGCTGCGCAAGTATCGTGGTCGGCACCAGATACGCCACCTGCTTTCCGTCCTGCACAGCCTTAAACGCCGCCCTTATGGCTATCTCCGTCTTGCCGTAGCCCACGTCGCCGCAGATAAGCCTATCCATTATGCGAGGGCTTTCCATATCGTTTTTAGTCGCCTCTATCGCAAGAAGCTGGTCATTTGTCTCCTCAAACGGAAACATCTCCTCAAACTCCTGCTGCCATACAGTGTCCTTTCCAAACATAAAGCCCTTTTTCTGCTGCCGTATTGCATAGAGCTCCACCAAGTCGCGCGCCACCTCGTCTACCGCTGTCCTTACGCGCGCCTTTGTCTTTGTCCACTCCTGCGTGCCGAGCTTATTCAGCTTCGGCTTCTTTGCCGCGTCCGCAGACGCATATTTCTGAATGGCGTCAAAGCCCGTCGCGAGTATATAGAGATTGCCGCCGTCCCTGTACTCTATCTTCATATAGTCCTTTACTACATTGTCAATCTCCAGCTTTTCTATGCCGCGGTAAATGCCAAGCCCGTGATTTTCATGCACCACGTAATCGCCCACCCTGAGGTCTGAAAAGTCCCGTATTTTCTGCCCCTCGTAGTGCTTTTTCCTTTTCTTCCTCTGCGTCTGCCTTCCAAATATGTCCGTTTCCGATATTACCACAAATTTTAAAAGCGGATATTCAAACCCTTTTAAAACGCCTGCGTTGTATGTCATTATCTCCCCAGGCTGCAGCTCCCTCTCCGAGTTTTCAGAATAAAATGCATTCAGCCCCTCATCCATCAGGTCTGACGCAAGGCGCTTTGCCCTAGTCACTGACGCGGACAAAAGCAGGACACGGTATCCCCTGCCCTTATAGCTCTTTAAATCCTTTACAAGCTCGGCAAAGCTGCTGTTGTACGGCGACACGCTCCTCACATTCACTGAAAAACGGTTCGGCAGCTTTATCGTAAAGCCCCTGTACTCCATCACCGAAAGCGCAAGCAGGCGCTCACGCTCAAGCCTCGCCATAACCTCGGCTTTGCCAAAAAGCACATCCATCTGCTTTGGGAGTATATATCCCTTTTCTGCGCGGCTTGCCATGCTCTCGCGAAACTCAAGCTCCACGGCGTCAGCATGCTCCTCTATCCTCATAGGCTCATCAAGATAAAAGCAGCAGCGCCTGCCGTCAAACAGGTCGATAAAAGATATGGTATCCTTGTAAAAATATTTAATGTAACTCTCGAGATTGATGTAATTTTTGAACTCAGCCGCCTGCTCGCAAAGCTCCTCCACGTACTGCTCTATGCGGTGCGCCTCCTCGGTCCTGCCATTGCCGCGGAAATATTCTGCCCGCTCCTTACAGTCGCGCCTGATTTCATACAATCCCTCCTCGAGCCTTGCGTTTGAAAGGATAAGCTCTGTCGCGGGGTAAACTGACACTTGTGTCATATTATCCTCCACGGAGCGCTGGCTCAATATGTCAAATGAGCGTATTGACTCTACCTCATCTCCCCACAGCTCTATGCGCACGGGATTTTCCTCCGTCAGGTCAAATATGTCTATTATGCCGCCCCTGATGGAAAACTGTCCCTCCGCCTCCACCTGATAATTTTTTTCATATCCCATATCGACGAGCTTTCTGGCAAGCGCGTCCTCCTCTATTATGCTGCCCTTGGAAATGGTTATAATATTTTCATTTATTATGTCAAGCGGGGGCTGTTGAGCCATAAGCGCCGCAAAAGTCGTGACAATGGTGACAGGCTTGCCCTCAAGTATGCGTCTGAGCGCCCCCACGCGCTCCTTCGTAAGCTGGTTGCCATGAATATCCGCCTGGTAAAAAATCAAATCCTTTGCGGGATAAAAATACGCGTCCTTCGTGTACAGCCTGCAGTCCTCCAGAATTTCACGCGCCCTCATGTCACTGTATGTCACGATAATCTTTGCTTCAAAGCCTATGTCAGTGCCATAAACCATATGAATCTTCTGTGAATCCACGCAGCCGCTTATGCCCGCCTTACCGCCGTCTCTGCCAAGCGCCTTAATAATCTCATCATAATCGCCGAGCTCCTTAACCGGCGACAGCAATATATTCACCCTGTACTACCTCCATCAAGACTTTTTGGTATTATATTCATTCATCGCGGCATCGGTCTTACCCTCCAGCATAAGCTGCACAGCCCCGTCAACTTTTTCAAGGCTTTCCTTTATAACCGCAAGCTCCCCGCTGCTAAAATGCCCGAGCACATAATCGACAAGGTCATATCCCTTTGGTTTTTCGCCTACGCCTATTTTTATGCGCTGGAAGGAATCATGTCCCAAATTCGCGATTATGTTCTTGATGCCGTTATGTCCGCCCGCGCTGCCTTTTTTCCTTATGCGCAGCTGTCCCACATCAAGGCTTATGTCGTCGTAAATAACTATAAGCTCGCTTGACGCGTCCGCCTTATAATAGTCAAGCACGCCGCGTACAGCCTCGCCGCTTAAATTCATATATGTAAGCGGCTTGACAAGCAATGTCTTTACGCCGTTTATCATGCCCTTTCCAATGAGCGCCTTGTGCTTGCAGGTTGTGACACTTATGTCATATTTTTCCGCAAGCATGTCTACCGCCATAAAGCCTATGTTGTGCCGCGTATTTTCATACTCCCGCGTAGGATTTCCCAATCCCGCTATAATATACATTATAATCCTCCTTGCCGCCTTTATGCCACTAAATTTCTGACTTCCCCTTTTAAAAAGAGGCACCATTTCTGATGCCTCTCTAACCCACATTTTGTTTATTTCCCTATCCAATCTCAGATTTTCTATAAAACCTCATCATCGGGCTCTAAAAGCGCCTTTTCATAGCTTTCAAGAATAGTCCTCTGGATAGTCTCTCTTGTGTTCTGGTTGATAGGATGCGCAATATCCCTGTACTCACCATCTGCTGATTTCTTGCTGGGCATAGCTATAAACAAGCCTTTCTCGCCCTCTATCACCTTGATGTCATGTACTACAAACTCGTCATCAAGCGTGATTGAAACCACTGCCTTCATCTTACCCTCTTTTGTAATTTTGCGAACTCGAACATCTGTGATTCTCATTCTATGGATCCCCCTTTGCAAGTCATAAAAAATATTTTTTAATAAAACACAAACATCACTTATAAAACGTACCTTTCATTCTTTTCCACGACGACCTTGATTCCTGTCTCGCCGACGTGGTTAGAGTTGGCTCTTATGGTATCACGGCTTTCTACTATACAGTTTTCAATGTGGGTGTTGTCGCCTAAATACACATCGTTTAAAATGATGGAGTTTTTGATGGTACAATTGTTCCCTACGAACACTTCCTTGAACAGTATGGAATTTTCAACCGTGCCGTTTATTATGCATCCGCTGGAAACAAGGCTGTTCCTTACCTGCGCGCCCGGATTGTATTTTGCAGGCGGCAGATCGTCAACCTTTGAGTATATGTCAGGATATTCCCTAAAGAAGTAGTCACGGATATCTTTTTTAAGAAAATCCATATTGGTCGCGTAATAGTCCTCCACGGAGGCTATGTTGCGCCAGTAAGAATTAATCTTATAGCCGTATATCCTCTTGACATCTTTATAGCGTATAAGGATATCCTGTACTAAATCGTACCTTCCCTCCTCAGCGCTCTTTTCAAGCAGCTCTATAAGCTGTCTGCGCCTGATAACATACATACCGCACGAAACGGTTCTCGACTTAGCCACCATAGGCTTTTCGTCGTACTCCTCGATACGGCATTCCTCATTCATCTTGACTACGCCGTATCTGTCTATATTGGCATTCTCAGGCATGTCCTTCACGACTACCGTGATGTCCGCCTTCTTTGCTATATGGTACTCAAGTACCTTGTTGAAATCCATTTTGTATACACAGTCGCCTGTCGCGATAACGACATACGGCTCGTGGCTTCTCTTTAAAAACAGGATATTCTGGTAAATGCTGTCCGCCGTGCCCATGTACCAGTTGCTGTTGTCGGGAGTGACTGTCGGAGTGAAAGTGTAAAGTCCGCCCTGCTTGCGCCCGAAATCCCACCACTTTGACGAGCTCAAATGCTCGTGAAGGCTGCGTGAGTTGTACTGCGTGATGACAGCCACTCTCTGTATATGGGAGTTTGACATATTGCTCAAAACAAAATCTATGCTCCTGTAGCTGCCCGCTATAGGCATAGCCGAGATTGCCCTCTTGTGCGACAGCTCGCCCATGCGCCTGCTGTTGCCGCCCGCCAAAACAATTCCTAATGCTCTCATAGCGTTTCACCTGCCTTTATCAAAGTCTTGCCGCTGTCCAGACAGCCGTCTGGATAATCACTCAAGCTTGTCCCGCCTGAAACAACAGTATTTTTGCCTATCTTCACATCGCTTGGTATAACGCTTTTCTCGCCTATCGTCACCAGACCGCTGTTGTAAATGTCAGGCCTTGTGTCGTTTGGCTTTTCAGGCATAAGCCCTATTTCCACGTTGTCGCCTATGCTTGTATTTTCATCAATGATAGCCTTCTCAATATTGCAGCCGCTGCCTATCTGCGTGTGGTTCATAATGATTGAATTGCTCACAATCGTGCCCTCGCCTATGGTAACGCCGCAGCCGATAACCGAATTGTACACCTTGCCGTAAATCTCAGAGCCCTCGCCTATAAGGCAGCGCTCAACCACGCTGTCCGAGGATATGAACTGGGGAGGCAGCACGTCGCTCTTGGTGTATATCTTCCAGTATTCCTCATAGAGATTGAACTCAGGCACAATGTCGATAAGCTCCATATTCGCCTCCCAGTAGGAGCTGAGCGTGCCGACGTCCTTCCAATAGCCGTTAAACTCATAAGAATAAAGCGGAAGTCCCTTTTCATGGCAGTAAGGTATGATATGTTTTCCAAAGTCAAGGTTTGGCTGGTCAGCCTTGGCGATAAGGGCCTCCTTTAGTGTCTTCCAGCTGAATATGTAAATGCCCATTGAGGCAAGGTTGCTCCTCGGGTGCTCGGGTTTTTCCTCAAAGTCGATAATCTTTTTATTTTCATCGGTGATAACTATGCCGAAGCGCTTTGCCTCGTCAATCGGGACAGGCATTGACGCAATCGTGACCTCCGAGCCGCTCTCCTTGTGGAAATCAAGCATGACCTCATAATCCATCTTGTAGATATGGTCGCCCGAAAGTATAAGCACATAGTCGGGATTATAGCTCTCCATGTACTCAAGATTCTGGAAAATAGCGTTCGCCGTGCCTGTGTACCACTCGCTCTCCCCGCTCTTTTCATAAGGAGGGAGCACTGTCACGCCGCCGATATTCCTGTCCAAATCCCATGGAATACCGATGCCGATATGAGTGTTAAGCTTTAACGGCTGGTACTGCGTGAGCACGCCGACTGTATCTATGCCCGAATTAATACAGTTGCTGAGTGGAAAGTCGATTATCCTGTACTTTCCTCCAAAGGCAACAGCAGGCTTTGCCATCTTAGACGTCAAAACTCCCAGTCTTGAGCCTTGTCCGCCCGCCAAAAGCATGGCAATCATCTCTTTTTTTATCATGTCGTCACCCCTATTTGCATATTCATCATGTGTCTGGAAACACACCCATTGACATTATATCATACAATTTTCATAAATGGAATAATAAATTTAGTAAATTTTATTTTTTTCAGCTTTTGCGGAATGATATTTTTGGCTATTTTGACGATTAAAAAATTTTTGTCATTTTTGTGGAAAAATCGCCTGCTTAGGTGTATTATGTTATATAAGCAGCTATGTCTGCGCTATCAAATCAGCAGGCGTAAAACGGAGGTTCCAAAACCAGATATGTATCAGATAAATTTCAGCAGACC
>X301_European_Hare__coassemble_1602_pt1 | contig 9906 bp, 8 predicted proteins | sample X301_European_Hare__metabat2_low_PE_011 | metagenome-assembled genome bin X301_European_Hare
GTGTGATATACTTATTTTACCGTAGTTAATCTTATCTAAATGACATTGTTATTTTAATAATATTAAAAAATATTTATGAAGTCATTCTTATTTCTTTTCTCCGCTTAATGCCACGCCCAAAATTGTCGGAAAACCCAAGATACATGGAAATATATATCTTTCATAATCTATGGCATTACATGGACCTGCCAATGCTGTCAAAATAAGAACAATATACACACCTGCAAAAACAAGTCCTGCTTTATCCTTATTTATAATTTTTAAAAATAAGCATATAATCGGCATCCACACATAAAAAGCGCTTGTCATAAAAATATTAAGCATCGGAAGCCTTGTCCACAAAATATCATATAATGAAATTAAATCTCTTGCACATATATGAATATCATCATAAATATTGCTAAATGCAAAATAGCCGTCTCGATTAGCATTTTGCATACTTCCTTCACTTGTTCTGTACAATTTTAATATATTATTAACAACTGGATAAAAATAACCATAAATATTATTCATTGTAGCTGTTGCATATGTTTCAGGATGCTTAAAAAACATTATGAACCATGTCCTAAAATATTCAATAAGCTCCTCACCGCCTGCCCCAACTCTAAAAGTGTCCTTAACGGGATCAGAAACAGTGCCTGAATACACATCTCCTAACGCATCGTAGTGCAAAACACCATCGATGGCATTTCTCTCCTCTGGCGTCACTTCTTCATCATGGTACTTAACATATCTTGCCGTCTGCTGGAACGGTATAGAAAGCGCCTCCCTTACGCTCCCACCAGTTATCCCGCACATTGGCAGCAGTACATTTCCATACATAATGTAAACACCCGCTAAAACGGCTATACACATACATATTTTTCTGCGGCAATCCTTATAAATAAGCAGAACAACAATCAGGGTAAAAATTACAACGAATATCCCGTTTTTCCGCATTAAAAATATAGACACAGCCAGCCCTGTGATTATACATATTTTATTTATTGTAAAATGCCCTTTGGAAATTATACATTCTTTATGTATTATTATTCCAAATAAAAGTATAAAATCCGCAAATAGTGTATCCTTAGTAATCATTATGGCATATTTAGGAATCCAAGGACACAATGAATAAAACAGCATTGCTGCAATAGCCATTGGCGTATTTTTTAATTGCCTTGCGCAGTATATACAGCTGTATGATAAAACTAATGCGCTTATAATACACTGAAACATTGCGCACAAAAATATGCCCTGATTATCTACCCCCCCCCCCCGTATCTAACAAATTTAAGCACTGCGCCGATAAATAAAGTATATGCAGCCGAGTGATGATTTGTTATATACACATCCTCATTTACTAAATCAACAGTATTTATAAGACCTGTAGGATAGTTATATGACATATATATAATATCTTCACTGTCACCCATAAACATTGCCGGATAATATGCCCAGATTGACGGAAGCCATGCCAATAACAGAATTACCGCAATAATTATTAATGAATGGCTCTTTTCAAATATTGAAATTTTAAAATTATTGTATATAATCTGCCTGCTGCCATATTTAACTGACACAAAATTAATCATATAATAAAAGAACAAAGCATATCCAAAAACAGCAATAATTGTCTTTAAACTTTGGACTATTCCCTTATTCAATAAGTCTATCGCGCCATATTGGTAAAAGCACCCGCCAATAACTATGCTTAATGACAGCATAATCGAAAGAACCGTGCTTAAAATCCTTGTTCTGACTGAATTAATGCCAATATCTGCCTTTTTATAAAATATAAACAGCAATATAAGCATTAAAATACTTGCCAATGACACTGTATCAAACGATAATATCAATCTGTTGATGCTTGACATAAGAGAATAAATTTTTTGAAAGCCTTCTTGCGCAGCTTCGTCTGTAACAGTGCAAAAGTTTATGGAAAATGCAATCGAAGTTATAAATGCCAGCAAAATTACCTTGATATTATTTTTTAACATTATTTTAACACCTTTTAATAATTTCCAACCTATACCAGTGTTATGTTATCACACTTTGGAGTGATTTGTCTACCGCCTTTCCTTAAAGTTGTAAAACCACACAAACGGGCATATCCGACAATTGCCAAATATGCCCGTTAATCGTCCTGTTGTTCATTTTATTTTATATATATAATTCATTAATTTTACGACATTTCTTTATAAGTCATTTATGCGTAATCAAAGCAGCCGTTCCAAATACCCGTCCATAGCCCTCATGCATCTCAGCTTCTTCGCATATCGACACAGCTTGTTTATATCCTTGTCAGGACGTTTCAGATAATTGGCAAGAACCTCTGTTTCCTCAATGCCAAGCCTGTTTCTATAACCGATTATATCTGCCACAGTCTTTTCTATGTCATATATCTTCACACGCTGATTACATACTTCTATCTGCGTCACTCCCGTTTCAAGCCTCGCCTCCTCAAAATACCTAAGCTTGATGCGCGGTCTTATAGGCAACGTCGAAATATTCCTTTTCTGTTCCACAGCTACGTCTATGCTTTCAGGATTTTTCATGCAAAGCCCATAATACGCCGCCGCGCTCAAAAGGCAAATAACCCCGTCAGGCACATAAGCGTAGGCATAAATAAAATCTGAATTTTCCCCCTCATAACCTGTATTTTCGTAAGTGGAATTATGCAGCTTGACAAGCTGCCCCCTTGCCACCATATTCCTCACCATATACGCCGAATATCCCAGCTTATTTAATTCCGACATAAAAAAGATTTTCTTGTCGCTTGAAATAGCATATGTATCCATATTTTCTCATTCCTCCGCCTTTGTAATTTTTTCCTTATCACCCGTTCTTAGCCCATTCTACACCACCATTGCTAAAAAGTTGCATAATAGTTGTATCATAGTTGTAAACTTTTCATACGCCTTTTCAATATTTTTTTCCAAACACCTGACACATCTGTCATTAATTCCTTCTGGATTTAAAACAATAAAAAACCTCTAAAGCAATGTTCCCCACCGCCCTAGAGGTTTTCTTAACGCATTTTACAGCTCCGCAATATTCACCAGCGTAAGCGCACTGTCATTCTTATTCTCCAAGCTCGTCGCAAGCGCCTTCGCCGTATCAAGCGCCGTCAGGCAGTTCACGCCTGTCTCGATCGAAGTCCTCCTGATAAGGAAACCGTCCCTAGACTTATCGCGCCCCTGCGTCGGCGTATCTATCACAAGGTCAATCTTATGCCCCAAAATCAAGTCCATCACAGTAGGCGACTCCTGATGAATCTTATTGACCTTTCTCGCCTTGACGCCCGCGTCATTAAGCGCCTTCGCCGTACTCCTCGTCGCATAGATAGTATATCCAAGCTTTTCAAAACGCCTTCCTATCTCAATAGCCTCGCCCTTGTCAGCGTCCTTCACGGTAATAATCATCTGCTTATGCTTAGGCAAATCTATTCCCGCGCCCAAAAACGCCTTGTAAAGCGCCTCGTTAAAGGTCTTTGCAATGCCAAGGCACTCGCCCGTGGATTTCATCTCAGGACCAAGGCTTATCTCCGCGCCCCTTATTTTTTCAAATGAGAACACAGGCATCTTGATTGCGACATAGCCCGCTTCCTTCTGCAGTCCAGGCTCATAGCCAAGCTCACGTATCGTCTTGCCGATAATAACCTCCGTCGCCAAATCTACGATAGGTATTCCCGTAACCTTGCTTATATACGGCACAGTCCTTGACGAACGCGGGTTGACCTCAATCACAAAGACCTCGTCGCCCACAGCGATAAACTGAATATTTATCAGTCCCTTTACGTGCAAAGCCTTAGCAAGCCGCCTTGTATACTCAGCGATAGTCTCCTTTACCTTAACGCTGATAGTATGCGCGGGATATACCGAAATAGAATCCCCCGAATGAACACCTGTTCTCTCTATATGTTCCATAACTCCTGGTATGAGAATATCCGTACCGTCGCACACCGCGTCAACTTCAAGCTCCTTGCCCTGCAGATATTTGTCAACCAAAATCGGGTGATCCTGCGCGATGCGGTTGATAATCGCCATAAATTCCTCAATTTCCTCATCGGAAATGGCTATCTGCATACCCTGTCCGCCAAGCACATACGAGGGGCGCACAAGCACGGGATATCCAAGCCTGTTTGCAACCTCCTTTGCTTCCTCCGCCGTGTACACAGTACCGCCCGCCGCGCGCGGTATCTTCGTTTCTTCAAGTATTTTGTCAAAAAGCTCCCTGTCCTCCGCCGCGTCAACATCTTCCGCCTTTGTGCCGAGGATAGGCACTCCCATTTTCATAAGGCTCTCCGTAAGCTTAATCGCCGTCTGCCCGCCAAACTGTACCACAGCCCCGTCAGGCTTTTCGATGTTTACAATATTCTCGACATCTTCAGGCGTAAGCGGCTCAAAATAAAGCTTGTCCGCAATGTCAAAGTCCGTACTCACAGTTTCAGGGTTGTTATTTATTATAATTGTCTCATAACCCGCCTTTGCAAACGCCCATGTCGCGTGAACAGAGCAATAGTCAAACTCAATGCCCTGCCCTATGCGGATAGGTCCTGAACCAAGCACCAGCACTTTTTTAGGCGGATTTGTCTCCACAGCCTCATTCTCGCCGTCAAAGCATGAATAATAGTAAGGCGTAGACGCCTCAAATTCTGCCGCACAGGTATCAACCATCTTAAACGCCGCCACAATGTTATTTTTGTAGCGCATGTCCTTAATCTCGCCCTCGCTTTTGCCTGAGAGTCTTGCAATCACATTGTCGGGAAACTCAATCCGCTTTGCCTCCTTTAAAAGCTCCACGGTAAGCTCCTCGCTTTCCAGCCTATGCTCCATCTCCACAATTATGGCAAGCTTGTCAATAAACCATTTGTCTATTTTCGTCTTATCATAAATAGTATCGTAATCAATGCCGCGGCGCAGCGCCTCCGCAATCACATAAATCCTCTGGTCGTCAACCTTATCCATGCGCTTCAAAAGCGCCTTATCATCAAGCTCCGTAAAATCATAGCTTCTAAGACAGTCAACGTGCTGCTCGAGCGAACGGATAGCCTTCATAAGCGCGCCTTCAAAATTAGTGCATATGCTCATCACTTCGCCCGTCGCCTTCATCTGCGTGGTGAGCGTCCTCTTTGCAGTGATAAACTTGTCAAACGGAAGGCGCGGCATCTTGACTACGCAATAGTCGAGCGTCGGCTCAAAGCTGGCGTAAGTCTTGCCTGTAATCGCATTTTTAATCTCATCAAGTGTATAGCCAAGCGCAATTTTCGCCGCCACCTTGGCAATCGGATATCCCGTCGCCTTTGACGCAAGCGCCGACGAACGGCTGACGCGCGGATTGACCTCGATAACACAGTATTCAAAGCTCGTCGGGTGAAGCGCAAACTGCACATTGCAGCCTCCCGTAATGTTAAGCTCCGATATAATATTGAGCGCCGAAGTCCTGAGCATCTGGTATTCCTTGTCACTCAAAGTCTGCGAAGGCGCGACTACTATGCTGTCGCCCGTATGCACGCCTACAGGATCGATATTTTCCATATTGCAGACTGTAATACAGTTGCCCGCGCTGTCGCGCATTACCTCATACTCAATCTCTTTCCAGCCCGCAATGCACCTCTCCACCAATACCTGCCCGACACGCGAAAGACGCAGACCGTTTTCAAGGATTTCCTCCAACTCCGCCTGATTGTGGGCTATGCCGCCGCCGCTCCCGCCAAGCGTATACGCTGGGCGCAGCACCACAGGATAGCCAATAGTATTTGTAAAAGCGACACCATCGTCAACATTTTCAACCACAAGAGACGCCGCGCAGGGCTCTCCGATTTTTTCCATTGTGTCCTTAAATTCCTGCCTGTCCTCAGCCTTTTTGATGGTAGCCGCGGTAGTGCCCAAAAGCTTTACATTATGCGAGGCAAGAAAACCGCTCTCTTCAAGCTCCATTCCAAGGTTAAGACCCGCCTGTCCGCCAAGCGTCGGCAAAATCGAATCAGGCTTTTCCTTCTCAATAATCTGCTCCAAAACCTTGACCGTAAGCGGCTCTATGTACACCTTATCCGCGATATCCCTGTCCGTCATTATCGTCGCGGGATTAGAGTTGACAAGCACTACCTCAATGCCTTCCTCTTTGAGCGAACGGCACGCCTGAGTGCCTGCATAGTCAAACTCCGCCGCCTGTCCGATCACTATAGGGCCTGAGCCTATAACCATTACTTTTTTTACATTAGGATTTTTAGGCATTACCGCTCCACCTCCATCATCTCAATAAATCTGTCAAACAAATATCCCGAATCCTGCGGACCGCAGCACGCCTCGGGGTGAAACTGCACAGTGAAAATATTTTTCCCCGTATAGTTTAGCCCCTCATTAGTGCCGTCATTCACGTTGATAAACGCAGGCGTGGCAACCTTCGGATCAAGCTTGTCCATATCAACCACATATCCGTGGTTTTGAGATGAAATATACACTCTCCCAGTCGCCAGATCCTTTACAGGGTGGTTGCCCCCCCTATGCCCGTACTTCATCTTATATGTATCAGCCCCAGTCGCCAGCGCCATAAGCTGATGCCCCAGACAGATTGCAAATATAGGTATATCGGAATCATAAAGCTTTTTAATCTCTTTAATTATTGACGTACACTCCTTCGGATCTCCAGGACCGTTTGAAAGCATAATACCGTCGGGCGCATCAGCAATGATTTCCTCCGCACTCGTAACCGCTGGATAAACCGTCACATCACAACCCCTTATTTTAAGCGAATAAGCGATATTGTCCTTAGTCCCAAGGTCAAGCAGCGCAACCTTTTTCCCCGCTCCATTGAGCTTCTTTACAAGCGACGGCTTCATCTCACGCTTTCCCGCCTTATAATCCGTCTCCGAAAATTTCGCGCTCCCCGACAAAGCGCCGTTTTCATCAAGACTCCTTGAACCTTTTAGCTGATACTTTTCCTTACAGGTAACTTTTTCCACCACCTTGCCTGTCGTATACGCTTTCAGCTTAGGAATAACCTCATCAAGCGAATAATTTTCATTTGTGGTAATCATTCCGTTCATTGTCCCTTTTTCACGAAGTATCTTGGTAAGCGCCCTAGTATCAATCCCCGCAATCCCAGCGACGCCATTCTCCTCCAAAAACTGCTGTATGGAATAATCCGCCCTGAAATTACTGTAACTTCTCGACAGCTCCCTCACTATAAAACCGTCGCACCAAGGCTTTGCAGACTCCATATCGTCCCTGCAAATGCCATAATTCCCTATCAAAGGATAAGTCATACACACAGCCTGCCCCGCATAAGAGGGATCCGTCAAAACCTCCAGATACCCCGCCATAGACGTATTAAAAACTATCTCGCTAATCACTTCCATGTCAGCCCCGATATGAGTCCCCTCAAACACAGTGCCGTCCTCCAATATCAAAAATGCCCTCATAACAGTCCTCCCGAAACTCTCCACATAAATTCGCACAAATTAATTAATTATATCATACGCCCACACAATATATCAAGCCTTGAATTAATACATCCCCCGAATCTGCGCAAACAAATCCAAGTCGCTCTGCGTAAGCTTCATATTTGTATTGTATTCCTTCCCGTCAGGGCTGACCACCTTCACCTCTATAATAGTCCCGTCACCTATAGCATCTCGCCCCACCGCCTGCATAAACGGCATAAACTTAGGATGATTTTTCGTAAAAGCATCCCAAGCCCCCTTAATCTTCATAATAGCCGAAAAATCCATCATAACCTATATCCTCCTAAACTTTTAGCTTTTAAGCATTTTTCAGAGAAAAAGTACCGCCGTCAGCGATACTTTTAACCTGCCGCACAGTTATGTCTCCGCCTCCCACTGCTGCAAAACAGAAACAAACGCTGGTATAAGCTGCTTTTTCCTCGAAACAAGGTTTTTAAGCTCAAACTTATTCATAGACTTTGAAAGCCTGAACGCCTCGCGCACAAGCTCCTGCGCCCTCTCCCCAAAGCACAGAAGCTCCGTCTTCTCATACACAATATTCGTCAGCATAAAGAAACACATATCCACAGAAAGACTTGGCAACTGCTCATTTATATAAGGCACTATCTTCTCCTTAATCTCATCCAGTTCAATACTGTTCATCGAATTAATCTGCCCCACGCCGAAGTTAAAGCCGTTTACGGAAAATGTCTTATAATCCTGCTCAAAAATCTTGTCCGCGTCTTTATCGCTCAGATTGCTCCCCGCGCCAAACATATCGATTGCAAATTCCTCAATCTCGACCCCGCATATCTCAGCAAGCTTTTTCGCCGCATCTTTGTCAACATCAGTGACAGTAGGCGAATGAAACATAAGCGTATCAGAAAGAATTGCCGACATCATAAGCCCCGCTATATTCTGGGGTATCTCCACGCCCCTCTCCTGATACATCTGATAAATAATCGTAGCCGTACAGCCAAGCGGCTGATTGCGGAAATACACAGGCGATACTGTCTCAAGCGTGCCTATCCTATGGTGATCCACTATCTCCAGAATATCGGCAAACTCAATGCCGTCAACAGTCTGCGAAAGCTCATTGTGGTCTACCAAAATCAGGCTCTTTTTCCTCAAATTCATCAAATTACGTCTGGAAATCATACCGACATAATTGTCCTCCTCATCAAGCACAGGAAAATCGTGGTGGCGCTTCTTTTTCATGATAGCGCGTATATCCTCCGTCTTGTCGGTAATCCTGAAAGTCGCAAGCTTTTCCTTTTTCATGAAAAATCCGATTGGCATACTCTGGTTTATAAGCCTCGCAACGGTAAACGTGTCATACGGCGTATTTATAATGATGCAGTTATGCTCCCTCGCAAATATCTGTATCGTCTTTGAAACCTTAGCGCCCATAGTGACGACAACACACGCCGCGCCCATCTCTATGGCGCAGAGCTGCGTCTCATAGCGGTTGCCCAAAATAACCATATCGCCGTTGTGTATATAGTCCTCGAGCACGTCAGGATTCGCCGTCGCAATCACCACTTCCCCGCTGTCAAAATATCCGCTCTCATCGCCCACTATCATCTTGGCGTCAAGCGTTTCAAGAATATTCCTATAGGAAGTCTTAGCCGTAGACAAAATACAGTTATCGTAAACGTCCATATAAGCATTTGCTATGTCGCCGATAGTAATGATACCAGTAAGCTTGCCGCCGTCAATAACAGGCAGCGTAACATCGCCTCTGTCGCGCATCAAATGCCACGCCTTTGAAAGCGATATGTCGTCAGTGACTCCCTGCACCTCATTCATATCTATATCGCGCACATCAGTCATAACGTCGTGAAGATACATCGGAGCCCCCGTGCGGAACGCATTAAGCACATACTGTGTCTCCTGATTTATCTGCCCCGCCCTCGCAGGAATATACAGACAGCCGTCGTTGCATTTATTTTTCAGATAAGCGTAAGCAATTGCTGAGCATATAGAATCCGTATCGGGATTTTTATGCCCTACAATATACACAGACCTTTTATTAGCCGTATTAGTATCCATATTGCCAGCCAGCCTTTCAATTTCATATTTTTTATCATTATAATTGCCGCATATTAACGCCTGTGTCCTTATTCTGTATTGATTCGGGACTATTCTTCATGCACAGACTTTATCTTATGTGATATAATAGCTAGGTTGTTAAAGCATAAATACATACATAGAAAGGATTTATATGAGTACCAAAAATGCAAGCAAAACAGTGAAAATAGACAATATGCGCATGAAAGACATAATCGCGCAGCTTACAGACATTATATATTTGTTATGCGACGCGAAAGGAAATGATACTATGATAATTTTAAATCAATTCACAAATCTTTCCGCCGAAGAACGCAATAGTCTTAATCTTGTATTTTCACACGATGTCTGTAAATAACTAAAACTTCCCATAGCAAAAATGGGCCTCGCACCTTGAAAACTCAATAATA
>X301_European_Hare__coassemble_1604_pt1 | contig 9872 bp, 11 predicted proteins | sample X301_European_Hare__metabat2_low_PE_011 | metagenome-assembled genome bin X301_European_Hare
CGGCAAGATAATGCCTGCCCTGTATGCGAATATTCCCATACTTGACTTAAAAAGCTGATGATTAAAGAGCGCGGGAAAAAGAAAAACTGAGGACTTGGCATCAAATGCCAAGTCCTTGAAAATATCAGGCTGACAGCCAAATGCCGCAACGGAGGACTAATGTTTAGAAATTACAGAGTCAGGGACTATGATTTTAAATTAATAATTATGATGATTGCCATTACCGTCATAGGGATTTTGTCTGTCGGCAGCGCGAGGGAGGAGCTGCAGAACAGACAGTTTCTTGGTTTTATAATGGGGCTTTTCATCATGATTGTGATATCCTTCTTTGACTATTCTCTTTTTTTGCGCTTTTACTGGGTTATATATTTCTTTAACCTGTTTCTGCTGCTTATGGTGAGCATTTTCGGCGAGGTCGTAAATAACGCCCGCAGATGGCTTGAGGTCGGCGGCATACAGTTCCAGCCCTCGGAGCTTACAAAGATTATGCTTATACTGTTTTATGCGCAGTTCTTCCAAAAACGCAGGGAGAAGGTAAACAGCTTCAAAAACATAATTATTGCGCTGCTGCTGCTTGTCCCGCCGATATATTTTATATACAACCAGCCTGATATGTCCACCAGTATAGTAATTCTTGTGATATTCTGCGTGGTGTGGTACGTCGGCGGTTTAAGCTACAAGCTTATCCTTGGCACGCTTGCAGTAGCGGTGCCTGCGGTAATCATTATTTTTGTGATGGTGCTGCAGCCTGGGCAGACGCTGATAAGCGATTACCAGCAGGGACGAATACTCGCGTGGCTTTATCCTGAAAGATATGCGCAGACTACGGCATACCAGCAGACAAACGCCATAATGGCGATAGGCTCAGGTCAGCTGTGGGGAAAAGGACTCAACAACAATATGATAAGCTCGGTAAAAAACGGCAACTTTATTTCCGAGCCGCAGACAGACTTTATCTTTACGGTAGTCGGGGAGGAGCTCGGTTTTGTGGGCGGCTGCGCCGTTGTGGTGCTTTTGTTCCTCATTGCGCTTGAATGTCTTGGGGTAGCGCGCAGAGCAAAGGATCTGGCAGGCACCTGCATTGCCTCGGGAATGGCGGCGCTTGTGGGCTTTCAGGGATTTGTAAATATAGCAGTGGCGACGGGGGTATTTCCAAACACGGGCGTGCCGCTGCCGTTTGTGAGCTATGGATTGACTTCTCTGGTCAGCCTGTATATAGGAATGGGTTTTGTGCTTAATGTGCGTTTGCAATGTGTGCGAAAGTACAACAATTAGCAATAATTATAAATTTTGTGAAAATTTAACATTTTTTTATAGCTTTTTTCACTCAAATAAGTTAAAATACATAATATATGGTGAAAATGATATAAAAAGTGCAAAGTGAAGTGATTTAATTTTGCATAGGGAAATGGGGGAATTTATATGAATATTGCTTTAATCGCGCACGACGGCAAAAAGAAGCTCATGCAGAACTTTTGTATCGCGTACAGGGCTATTTTGAGCAAAAATGATTTGTTTGCCACGGGTACTACAGGACGGCTTATCGAGGAAGTCACAAATCTGAATATACACAAATATCTTGCTGGTCATTTGGGGGGTGAACAGCAGATATGCGCGCAGATTGAACACAATCAGATAGATTTGCTGATATTTCTGCGCGATCCCAATTCAAAGTCGCATGAGCCTGACATAAACAATGCGGTCAAACTGTGCGACATACACAATATTCCACTGGCAACGAACCTTGCCTCGGCGGAGCTTTTGATTAAGTCACTTGACAGAGGAGATATGGATTGGCGTGAGATGTACAAATAAATTTTTAAGAAGATTTTCTGCCGCAGCGCTTATCGCTACCGTGGTTTTTAACCTGACAGCGTGCGGCTCAAAGGAGTTTTCCTTCGCGTATGACAGGAACAGAAATAATTCAAGCTATTCCACGGCGTCGCATACACGCGGGGAAAAGCTTGAGGCGTTTTCGGCGGATTTATGCGTTGCCACAGGCGATGTTACTGAGGGCGCTGCGGCTGATATGTCACAGGCGACGGCGGCGGGGCTCTTTGACGTAGCCTCACATAAGGTCATATACGCAAAGAGTGTCCATGAAAAATTAAATCCCGCGAGCCTTACGAAGATTATGACGGCGCTGTGTGCGCTCAAATACGGAAATCTTGATGACGTGCTTACAGCTTCGGCAAATGTCAATATTACGGAGTCCGGCGCTGTAAAGCTTGGGCTTAAAGAAGGCGACACCATGACTATGGATCAGGCGCTCCATGCGCTCTTACTTAAATCGGCAAATGATGTGGCGGTTATGGTAGCCGAGCACATCGGCGGCAGCCTGGAGGGCTTTGCGGAGATAATGAACGATGAGGCAAACCTCCTTGGCGCCACAAACAGCCATTTTGTAAATCCGCACGGACTGACTGATCCGAATCATTACACGACGGCTTACGATCTTTATCTTATATGCAATGCCGCCGTGAAGTATGATAAGTTTGTCGAGATAATACACACGGCAAGCTATAATTCCGTGTACCACGACAAAGACGGCAATGAAAAGACAATCGATCTGACTACGACGAACGCTTACCTTAAAAATGAGGCGTTTGCGCCTGACAACATTACAGTCATAGGCGGCAAGACAGGTACGACGAGTGCCGCGGGGAGCTGCCTGCTGATATACAGCCGCGACAATGTGGGCAATCCGTATATTTCCATCGTGCTGCAGTCGACGGACAGGACAGTGATGTATCAGGAAATGACGGCGCTTTTAGGCGAAATTTAAAATTGGAGTTGTTTTTTATCATATATTCTACTATAATTATATTGTGGACAATCACATTATAATAAAGATGTGCAAATTTCTTTTAGGAGGTATTACTTATGGTACAACTTATAGTTGGCAGAAAAGGAAAGGGCAAGACAAAGATTGTCTTGGATATGGTTAATAAAGAAATTGTGAATGCGTCAGGCAACATTGTCTATCTGGATAAGAGTATGGGACATATGTACGAGCTTAACAATAAAGTAAGGCTTATCAATGTATGTGATTACGGGGTATCTAACGCTGATGAATTTGTAGGCTTTATCCGCGGGCTGGTATCACAGGATCATGACCTTGAGCAGGTTTATTTTGACGGCTTTTTGAAGATAGCATGTCTTGAGGGCTCTGACAGATTGGAGGAGATTGTCACAAAGCTTGACAAGATAAGCGATACATACGGATTCAAAATTGTTATCAGCGTTTCCCTTGACGAGGCGGAGCTTCCTGAAGCTTTGAAATCAAAGGTTGTCGTATCACTTTAAGCTATTAAAATAATATTTTTCAAAAGCCTCGGATAATCCTTCCGGGGCTTTTGAGTATTGGATAACGGAGGACACTAGATTGGCGGACAGAAACAGGCAGCGCGCAAGGCAGGAGCGCAACAGATCGGGAAAGACGATGAACAGGATAGAGTTTGTCATTTTTGGCGCAATAACTGTCTATATTATCGTGCTTATTGTTATGTATCTTAATTCTACTCCGATAAAGGGCTATGAAATACAGATGGGCTCGCTCTCAGTTGCCAAAAGCTATACAGGCATTGCCATACGCGAGGAGGAGCTGCTCACGACGCCATATACAGGCTATATAAATTATTACGTCAGGGAGGGTTCGCGCGTTTCCTCGCGTGACACTGTTTTTTCAATAGATGAGAGCGGAAGGCTTGCGTCGCTTATTGAGTCGGGAAATGCGGGCTCAAGCGATTATACGGATGATGAGCTTAGTGAGTTCCGCTCGGAGGTAATTCAGTATGACAGAACTTTTGACAACGAAAAATTCAGTAGCGTATATGATTTTAAGTATGACATACAGGGAGCTGTCATAAAGCTTGTAAACATAGATATGTACGAGAGCCTTGAAGCCCTCAACCAGTCAAGCCTTGGCGGAATGGTGTCGCTGTGCTCGGCGGGCAAGACAGGGTACGTAGTCTACAGCACTGACGGTTATGAGACGCTCACGCCTGACGCGCTTACCGCGCAGGCGTATGACCGCACGGAGTATGCCAAAACGCGCGTAAATAACAATGATTTGGTTGAAAAAAATGATGTAGTCGGAAAGCTCATAACAGATGAAAACTGGTCGCTTATGATACAGGTTGACGAGGAAACGGCGGCTGAGCTTGAAGAAGCGGAATATGTCGAGGTCAAGTTTATAAAGACGCAGGAAACCTCATGGGGCAAGGTGACAATATATCGGCTTGCCGACGGCGTGTATGCGCAGCTTTCATTCAATAATTCCTGTCTCTCATTCTGCACTGACAGATATGTTGACATAGAGCTTGTGGTTGACGATGAAAAGGGCTTGAAGGTGCCAAACTCAGCCATAGCCGAAAAGACCTTCTTTATAATACCCGCTGAATATATGACAAAGGGCGGGGATAATGGAAATTACGGCGTGCTGAAGGAAAGCTACACTGAAAACGGCGTGGCGTATGAGTTTGTGGAAACTACGGTGTACAGCTCAAATGACGAGGAATTTTACGTCGACAGCGGCGGTCTTGAAATAGGCACATACATATGCAAGCCCGAATCGGACGAAAAAATAGCCGTCAGCAAATCGGGCACGCTCATAGGCGTATATAATATGAATAAAGGCTATGCGGATTTTAAGCAGATAACTATTCTGGCTCAGAATGACGAGTATGCGATAGTAAGCTCCAACACTCAGTACGGGCTTACCGTGTATGACAGGATAGTGCTTGACGCCGCGAGCGTGAACAGTGACGATTTTACATACAACTAAACTATTCAGAAACGGAGGCGCAGTTATGCCGCAGTATGGAATTAAGGAAAACCTCGAAAAGGTGCAGAACATAATAAACGAGGAATGTATAAAGGCGGGCAGGAACAGCACGGAGGTAACTCTGGTAGCGGTAAGCAAGACAAAGCCCGTTGAGATGCTAAATGAAGCTTATGAATACGGCTGCCGTGATTTCGGTGAGAATAAGGTGCAGGAGCTTCTCGAAAAGTATGAAGTGATGCCAAAGGACATAAGATGGCATATGATAGGTCATCTGCAGCGCAATAAGGTGAAATATATAGTGGACAAGGTATATATGATTCACAGCGTTGACTCCCTAAGGCTTGCACAGGAGATAAGCAAGGAGGCAGTCAAAAAATCGGTCACGGTTAATATTTTAATTGAGGTTAATGTCGCAAATGAAGAGACAAAGTTCGGGGTTAAGGTTGAGGATACGTTAGAACTTGTCCGCGAAATTGCAAAATTACCCAATATTTTTGTCAAAGGACTGATGACAATAGCCCCTTATGTCGACGATGGTGAAAAAAACAGAAAAATTTTTAACAAATTATGTAAATTAGCTGTTGACATTAGGAAGGAAAACATTGATAATATATGTATGGATTTATTATCTATGGGTATGTCAGGCGATTATCCTGTAGCTGTCTCTGAAGGCGCTACACATGTGAGGGTAGGGACAGGCATATTTGGAAGCCGGTAGCAAATACCAAAAGGAGAGGATTAGAAATGGGATTAATGAACAAGGTTCTGAATGCGATGAATTTGGAGAACGCAGAAGAAGATTATGATGAGGATTACTATTATGATGATGATATAGTTGAGAATACAGTGAGAAAGCCTTCATTAGTTCGTGATGATGATTATGACGACTATGAGACAAGCAGTAAGCCTCAGCCTAAGAGGCATTCTCAGAAGGTTACGCCTATAAGACAGGTTAAGAAGGCGGGCGGCAGCGGCATGGAGGTATGCGTGATTAAGCCATCGACTATTGAGGACGCAAGGGAGATTACAGAGACTCTGCTGGCTAACCGCACGGTAGTGCTTAATTTAGAGGGGCTCAATGTTGAGATTGCTCAGCGTATTATTGACTTCGCATGTGGTTCTACATACGCAATCAGCGGCAATCTGCAAAAGATTTCAAACTACATTTTCATCATTACGCCTGCAAGCGTTGATATTTCAGGCGATTTTCAGGAGATTATATCAGGCGCGTTTGATGTGCCGCCAATCTCACGCAACATTAAGTAATTTTCATGGGATAAAATCAGTGGACTTCCCGCTTTTAAATATAAGTGGGAAGTTTTTCTTTTAATAATGAAATAAATTCAAGGCAGTCGCATTTTTGTATATTTTGTTTAAATTTGGATGACATAAATACGTTTCGCAATTATCTATTAAAAATATATTTGAAGGGGGCAGGCTTTAGTATGTCACAGAGATTGACAATTAATATGAATAGTAAGCCGATATATGATATTGTTTATGAAAGGGATTTTAATTCGCTTGCAGGCGAGCTCGAAGCATTTGGGATAAGTGAGAAAAAGCTCTGCATAATCACGGATTCAAAGGTCAAGGGATTTTATGCCGATGAAGTAAGCGAATGTTTAAAGGACAAGTGCAAGGAGGTTGTTGTATACGATTTCCCAGCGGGGGAGAAAAGCAAAAACCTTGACACTGTTAAGGGCATATATGAATTTCTCATTCAGAAAAAGTTTGACCGCAAGGATATGCTTATCGCGCTCGGCGGCGGCGTAGTTGGGGACACTACAGGTTTTACGGCGGCGACGTATCTTAGGGGCATTGATTTCATCCAGATACCGACGAGCTTGCTTGCGCAGGTGGACAGCAGCATAGGCGGCAAGACGGGTGTGGATTTTGACCAGTATAAAAATATGGTGGGCGCATTCTATATGCCAAAACTTGTGTATATGAATATTTCCACTCTCAAAACGCTTGACGACAGGCAGTATTATTCGGGCATGGCGGAGGTTATGAAGCATGGGCTTATCAAAAACGCGGGCTTTTATGAATGGCTTATAGACAACATGTATGAGATACAGGACAGAAATATCGACACGCTTGAAGAAATGGTATACAAGAGCTGCACTATTAAAAAGCTTGTGGTTGAAAAGGATCCCACGGAAAAGGGTGACAGAGCGCTCTTGAATTTCGGTCATACTATCGGGCACGCTATAGAAAAGGCGAAGAATTTCGAGATGCTCCACGGAGAATGCGTTGCGCTTGGCTGTGTTGCGGCGGCGTTCATATCATGGAAAAGGAATTATATATCATCAGATGACTACTATGAGATAAGGGATATGTTTGTGCCGTTTAACCTGCCGATATCAGTTGACAATATTGACGAGGAGAAGATACTTGAACTAACCTCGTCGGACAAAAAGGCGGAGGGCGATCATATCAAATTCATAGTCCTGAAAAAGCTTGGGAAGGCTATGATTGACATTTCAATAACAAAAGAGGAAATACTGGCGGGTATCAAGGAGATATCTTTTTCGGAAGAGGATTGGAACGATTAACGGCTTATGAACAGAAAAAAGACGATATTATTGATAATTGATGTAATTTTGATGGGGCTTTTTGTATTTTTAGATCAGCTCAGCAAGTATTATGCTGCGTTAAAGCTCAAAGGTGAAAAACCGTTTGTGATTGCAGATGGCATATTTGAGCTTCACTATCTTGAAAATAATGGCGCCGCGTTTGGTATGCTCCAGGGACAGAAACCGTTTTTTATTTTTATTGCGGCAGTTGTGCTTGCGGTAATTGTCTATGTCATTTTGAGAACGCCGTATCAGAGGATATATATAAAGCTCAATATTACCCTTGTGCTTATAGCAAGCGGTGCGGTAGGAAACTTGATCGACAGGATAAGGTACAATTATGTCATCGACTTTTTGTATTTCAGCCTGATTAATTTTCCGATTTTCAATGTGGCTGATATATATGTTACTGTGGCATCATTTTACCTGATTATTCTGCTGCTCTTTGTATACAAGGAAAATGATTTGGATTTTCTCACCTTTAGGGCGAAGAAGTTTCGCGATGTCAAATAAGGCGTGTCAAGGTTATGAAGGAGATTGTTTTTGACGCTTTTCCTGAGATGGAGGGCGAGAGGATTGACAAGTGTATAAGCGGCTTTGTGGACGAGCTGTCGCGGAGCTATATCCAGAAAATAATAAAGGAGGGCAGCGTGTTTGTGAATAATGCCCCTGTAAAGGCAAATTACAGGGTTAAAACGGACGATAATGTCCGTTTTGTCATTCCAGACTCTGCCGAGCCAGACATACTTGCGCAGGATATACCGCTTGACATTTTGTATGAAGACAGGGACATACTCATTATAAACAAGCCCAAAGGAATGGTAGTGCACCCCGCCGCGGGGCATTATGAGGGCACGGTGGTAAATGCGGTAATGTATCACTGTAAAGGGGAGCTTTCGGGTATAAACGGCGTTATGCGCCCCGGCATAGTGCACAGGATAGACAAGGACACGACAGGCTCATTAATTATATGCAAAAACGATGAGGCGCACAACAAAGTCGCCGAGCTGCTCAAAAACCACGATATCACGCGAAGATACAGGGCGATAGTATGCGGCAGGATAAATGACGACAGCGGCACTGTTGACGCGCCAATCGGCAGGCATCCTACAGACCGCAAAAAAATGGCGGTTAAGGCAGACGGGAAGCGCGCTGTGACGCATTACAGAGTGCTTGAGCGCTTTGACAAGTACACATATGTTGAGTGCGAGCTTGAAACAGGCAGGACACACCAGATTAGGGTGCATATGGCAAGCATAGGTCATCCGCTTTTGGGAGATACGGTATATTCAAGCCGCAAGTCGCCGTACAAGCTTGAAGGACAGGCGCTTCATGCTATGACAATAGGCTTAAAGCACCCACGAAGCGGCGAATATATCGAAGTAGACGCGCCGCTGCCTGAATATTTTGAGGAGCTGCTTAAAAAGCTTAGGTTAGGCGTTTAAGCAGGGTTTGGGCTGGAAAGGTTAAGCCAAGTTAAGCTAAGAACATTTAAGTTGTTGAAATTTTGCATAAAGTTTAGTATAATTATATATAATCAAATGTTAATATAATAAATATTACGTTTAAGCGCGAATAGGGTTTTGCATGCAATTTAGGCTTGCGTCGTCCTGCGGCAGGGATGGTGTCATTATGCTGTCGGAGACTGGCAGGCGCATCAGGAATGGAGGTTTTATATGAATACAATAATTACTATAGGAAGACAGTTTGGCTCAGGCGGGCATGAAATAGGAGAAAAGCTTGCGGCGCATTACGGCATCAAGTGTTTTGACAAGGAACTTTTGTCACGCGCGGCAAAGGAGAGCGGCTTTTGCGAGGAAATGCTTAGAAACCATGATGAAAGACCGACTAACTCTTTCCTCTATAATCTGGTTATGGATACATATACCTTTGGCTACAATTCATCATCATTTGTCGATATGCCAATCAGCCACAAGGTATTTATGGCGCAGTTTGACACTATCAAGAAGATTGCGGAGGAGGAGCCCTGCGTTATAGTAGGCAGGTGCGCCGACTATGCGCTGCAGGAATATAAGAACTGTCTGCATATCTTTATCCATGCAAATGAGGAGAGCAAAGTTAAGCGCATAATGGAGAAATACGAAATCAGCGAGGATAAAGCAAAAGAAATGATGGTTAAAAAGGACAGACAGCGCCAGAGCTATTATAATTATTACTCAACAAAGAAGTGGGGGCGCGCCGAGAGCTATGATCTTTCAATCAACAGCAGCATATTAGGCGTTGACGGTACGGTGAATCTTATTGTGCAGTACATAGAGGACTTTGAAGCGCGCGGAACGAAATAAAAATATCAAATTTTAAATTGACAGAAAAACCGAAGTGGAAAAAAGACGAAAATAGGGGCTGCTAAAACAGCCCCTATAATTATATTCAAATATTCCTATACCAAAGCCGCTGTAATAATAGCCATAGAGTAAACCTCGATAGCGTTGCAGCCGCGTGAAAGGTCGTTAATCGGAGCATTCAGGCCAAGAAGGATAGGACCGTAT
>X301_European_Hare__coassemble_1616_pt1 | contig 9680 bp, 6 predicted proteins | sample X301_European_Hare__metabat2_low_PE_011 | metagenome-assembled genome bin X301_European_Hare
GAAATTTCTGAAGCCTTATAAAATAAGAGCTGGGAGTTTCCGAGAGCGCACTATATATGTAAACGGGCAATATCGCGGTGATGATGAAATCGGCAAGCTGATGCACGACTTTTCATGTACCAATCCAGATGATATGAATTATGACGCGCTTGCAAAAAGGGCAAGATATTTCAAACAGGACGAGAAGGGAGTGAGGTCTATGTCAAAGATAATGGAGGATATGAAAAATGAAAAAGCAAAAGAAATAGCAATCCGCATGATTAGAGCGGGTAAGATGCCGCTGGAAGATATAGCTAATTATACAGAGCTATCTATTGAGGAATTAAAAGAATTGGAAAGTCAGGCAATGCAGACAGCCTAAATGAATCCTATCAATAAAAACTTAATACAACAACAGCAATTAGAGCATATAGAACAGCCAAAACAGGCAGCAAATCTATATGCTTTATTTTTTTGAAGCTAATCCGAATACACAGAACAAAACCGCCCTTTGCCATACGAGCATTTTAACATATTGCAATTTTCATCTGATGGTATATACTAAAAAATATGCAAAAGCTAAAAAACAACCACAAAATCTCAACAAAGAAACGGAGCAAACAATGCAGAAAAACATCTTAATAATAGAAGACGACAGCACTCTTGCCAGCGGTTTATGCAGGGCGCTTGCAGACGGTGAAATCAATGCTGAAAGCTGCAGGCTTATTAGCGAAGCGCGACAGAAACTATCAAATCGCGAATATGCGCTTGTCGTGCTTGACATAAATCTGCCCGACGGAAACGGCTTTGATTTTCTGTCGGATATAAAGCAAAAATATTACACTCCTGTCATAATACTTACGGCAAACGATATGGAAACAGACATAGTGGCAGGCTTGGAGGCGGGCGCTGATGATTATATCACTAAGCCCTTCAGCCTTGCCGTGCTGAGGGCGCGCGTAAATACGCAGCTTAGGAAGGACAAGCATTCACGCACGAAAATAGAGATAGACGGCTACAGCTTTGACTTTGCCAAGATGGAATATTTCTGCGAAGGCGCACAGATAGAGCTAAGCAAAACGGAGCAGAAACTTTTGCGGTATTTAGTCGAAAACAGGGGCAATACATTAAGCCGAGAGTTTCTGATAGACCATATATGGACAGACGGCGCTGAATATGTTGACGAAAACGCTCTGTCCGTATCAATAAAGCGATTGCGGGATAAGCTGTCGGCGCAGGATTATATAAAAACAGTATATGGCGTGGGGTATAGCTGGAAAATGTAAACGCATTGAATAAGTATTTGGAAAGTCTGTTTAATAAATCTGAACTTAGCAAAAATACAAAAAAACGCTACTAAATATCAACGCAACGACTTGTGTGCCGGACATTGCTTATTTTATATACGTATGTAGTGAAGAGAAGTTTATCAATTACTAAAACATACTGAATAAGCATTTTCAAAGTTTTTTCAATTACGTAGAATTTAGGCGAAATACACAAAATAAGCGACGTATTGCAAAGCATCTAGTCGCGTTTTTGTATATTTTGCTTAAATTCGGACGGTTTAGAACACGTTTCATAATTACCTAAGACATACCAAAACACCGAAAGGAGAAACAAATCTTGTTTTTAACAGTAAGTTCATTTATTTTACTTGCGCTTTCCGCAGTCCTGCTCATCACGGCAAAAATCCGTGAAAAGCACACCTACGACACGCTTGACCGTCTTTTAGACAGCGCAATCAACAACACATTCAACGAGAAAACCTTTGACGAAACACGTTTTTCATCACTGGAAATGAAGCTTGCAAAGTACCTTTCAAGCTCACAGATTTCAAGCCGAAAAGTCGCAGACGAAAGAAACAAAATAAAAACGCTGGTATCAAACATCTCCCACCAGACCAAGACTCCCATATCAAACATACTTTTAAACAGCGAGCCATTAATGGAATACGATTTAGACGATGAAAGCCGAAAATGCGCAGACATTATAAATGAACAGGCGCAAAAGCTAAGCTTTCTGATAAGCGCACTTGTAAAACTGTCACGGCTTGAAACAGGCATAGTAACGGTATCACCCAAAATCGGCGATGTAAATAAGCTTGCACAGAAATTATATCAGCAGTACGAACCAATAGCATCAAGTAAGGGGTTAAATTTCATTTGCCAATGCCGCAGCAGAGATAATGCTGATTTTGACGCTGTAAGCATCAGTGCAGACATTAACACAGATGCGGCTGCCAATAATATCATAGGCGCAAATGCCAGCGCGGAAGATAACGTTATCGCCAATCCTGCCCTTAGCGGACAATCTGTTCCCGAATTAACCGCCGTATTTGATGAAAAGTGGACGCTTGAAGCGCTTGGAAATATAGCAGACAACGCCATAAAATACACAGACAGCGGCAGTGTCGTTCTGAGTATAAAGTCCTACGAAATGTTCTGCTGCATAGAAATCGCAGACACAGGCAGTGGGATTGCCGAGGACGAACACGCCCAAGTGTTTTCGCGCTTTTACCGAGGCAGAAATTCAGACAAAAAAGAAGGCGTAGGCATAGGCTTATACCTTGCAAGGCAGATAATCACACAGCAGGGCGGCTATATAAAGCTAACATCCCCTGCAAACAGGCAAGATCAACGAGGTACAGTATTCCAAGTATATCTGCCGAAACAAATTTAAAACAGTAAAAAAGCCACATTGATGGCATAATATCATATGACGCATACGAAACTATAATAAAAAATAAATATAAAAATAGCACAAAAAATAATTCCAAATATTTCTAAATTCACTATATACAATTTGCTAAAGATATGTTACGATAATGTTACGACTTTATTAACGGGGTGAATGCATTTCACTAGGCACTTGCGAAACTCTATTCATAACGTAGGATTTAGGCAAAATACGTTTCACAATTACCTAAACATATTTCACAAGGGAAAGGAGAAGGAACTTATGGGAATATGTAAAAGTGCAAAAAAAATGATTGCAGCAGCAGGCGCGGTGGCAATGGCAGGCACGCTGATGTTTGGCGGTTTTGTCGGTCCGTCGGCTTACGTAGTCAATGCGGCAGAGCCAGTGCTTGCGTTTGACGGCGCAGAGGGCGGCGGCAAGTACGCGACAGGCGGACGCGGCTACGATACCTATGTCGTAACCTCATTGGAGGATTACGCAAAGGGCGACACGCCAATCGAAGGCACGCTGCGCTACGGCATTGAGGAGGTAGCGGCAAAGAACGGCGGAGCCGTTATCGTGTTTAATGTCGGCGGTGTTATCGACTTAAAGAGCGACATTACTTTAAGCAAGGTCAAGAATCTTACAATAGCAGGGCAGACAGCGCCAGGCGACGGAATTACCATTTCAGGCTATCAGACAAACATAAGCAACTCTGAAAACATAATTATCCGCTATATGCGTTTCCGCCCAGGCGCTGCAAACGTAAACAACGGCAGCGACTCTATGGATGCGCTTTGGGGCAGGGACAACAAGCTGTTTATGATTGACCACTGTTCATTCAGCTGGAATACGGACGAAACGCTTTCGACATACCGCGGACAGGACGGTACGGTGCAGTATTGCGTGGTTTATGAGAGCCTTACAGTGTCAGGCCACTCTAAGGGACGCCACGGCTACGGCGGCATCTGGGGCGGCGACAATGTGCTTTTCCAGTACAACCTTATCGCAAATACTACATCACGCGCACCGAGAATGGGCGGCGGCTCAATGGGCGATCCCACGAAAGAGAGCGCAAAGGACGCATACCAGTACATAGCTACGACACAGGTAAGCAACAACGTTATTTACAACTATGGCTTTAATGTAGTGCATGGCGGCGGCTGGCAGTACACCAACTACATAAACAACTATATGATTAACGGCAAAGGCTCTAGGGAGAACATTTCAGAGGTTATCGCAAACGCGGGCGAGAGCAAAAAGACAGGCGGCTTTTATGTGTCAGGCAACGTGCTTTACGACGGAAGCGTTAAGAATGAAGCGCTTTCAGCGGACAACAGCGGAGACGGCAAGAATACAGGCGTTATAAATACAGCTCCCGACTGGACGACGATTGCGGACAAGCAGTACGCCACGACCGTAGGCGGCACATCATTTATGACGACAAAGCTTTGCGACTTCCCGCTTGAAAAAGATATGGAGTCAGCAGAGGAAAGCTATTCAAAGGTGCTTGAGCAGGCAGGCGCGACATATCCCAAGAGGGACGCTCAGGATGCGAGAGTGGTTGACGAGGTAAAATACGATTTAGGACGCTTTATCAACACTGAAAAAGAAGTCGGCGGCTATACTATGGCTACAGTAAGCAGGGAAGACGGCTTCGATACAGATATGGACGGAATGCCTGATTACTATGAGAAGGCGGCAGGACTTGACGCAGGCAACAAGGACGATGCAAAGGCAATCGCATCAAACGGACGTTCAAATGTAGAGAATTATTTCAACAGCCTTGTTGACTTCAACCAAAAGGCTGATAATCCTACAGTTATACTTATGGTTGACAACAACACGCAGATTCCAGAGGGCAGCGAGCTCACGGTAAGCGCATACGCCAAGGCAAACAACGGCGGCAGCATTTTGAGAGTAGATTTCTTCAACGGCGCAGAATATATAGGCACAGACGACACAGAGCCTTATTCATGCACATTGAAGGGACTTGCGGACGGCACATACTTTATTTCAGCGAGGGCATATGACAGCGACGGCACAGCGACACAGGCGACAGCGGCGCAGGTTCATGTAAACAGCACGGCTGGCACAGGCGATTACATAAGCGAGGATATAGGCAGCCCCGCAGTGGCAGGTTCAGCCTCTCTTGCAAACGGCGTGCTCACTGTAAAGGGTTCTGGCAAGCTTGGCAAGTCTGAAGGCGCGGTGACAGGCGACACAGCGGACGCGGCGACAGACAATTTCCACTATGTATATAAGAGCTTGAAGGGTGACGGCACGATTGTCGCAAAGCTTGCAGACGTCACGGCGATTGACAACCACGCGTTCAGCGGTCTGATGATCAGGGATACAAACGCGGCAAACGCCAACACGGCGGCGCTTGGCATGTCGCTTGTAAAGCAGAATACAAAGATAAACGAGGGCAATCCTGACTTGGACGATACTACCTGGGCGGTATTCCTTGCAAACAGGGGCGCTACGAAGGTGCTTGACGACACGGGCGCAGAGCTTAAAGTGAATGACGCAGGCAAGCTGACCGAGCTTGGCGAGCAGATTGACGCAAAGGCGGACGCGCTTAAAGCGGGCATTCCTCTGGTAGAGGACTTCTATTTCAGGACTGCTGAGAACGGACAGAGCGTGACAAACGGCGTATGGCTTAAGCTTGTCCGCAAGGGCGACGTATTTACGGGCTATGCAAAGAATAATGCCAATGACAAGTGGACGCTCATCGGTTCGGCACAGATACCTATGTCTGAGGAAGTGCTTATCGGCTTTGTGGTAGACGCAAATAAGGTAGGCAACGACATAGACAATCTGAGCACGGCTAAGTTTACAAACATCAGCATTACAAAATAAAATAGGTCAAATCTTTCAAAACTGTAAGAATTAATTTCGTTTTTGAAAGATTGTCGAAAGATTTATATGTTATATTATCGGTATGGCAGACAAAGCTAATAAAGTCTGCCGTACCGATTTTTTTGTTTTGGAGGTTAAAAATTATGTCAGTATTATTAACAAAAGGCTTGCGCAAGGAGTACGGAAGCGGCGAAAGCCTTGTAAAAGCGCTTGACGGCGTGCAGTTTGAGGTGGAACAGGGAGAGTTTGTGGCGATAGTCGGCACGAGCGGCAGCGGCAAATCTACGCTTCTGCATATGCTTGGAGGGCTTGACCGCCCGACGGAAGGAAAAGTGTACATCGACGGAAAAGACATTTTTTCACTGAAGGACGAGGAGCTTACGATATTCAGACGCAGGAAGATAGGGTTTGTGTTCCAAAATTATAACCTAGTGCCAGTGCTTAACGTGTACGAAAATATCCTGCTGCCGATACAGCTTGACGGCGGCGAGCCTGATACGGAGTACATCAATTCGATAATAGCGACGCTTGGCTTGAATGAAAAGCTGAACAATCTGCCAAACAACCTTTCGGGCGGGCAGCAGCAGAGAGTGGCGATAGCGAGGGCGCTTGCGGCAAAGCCCGCGATAATCCTAGCCGATGAGCCGACAGGAAACCTTGACAGCCGTACAAGCCAGGATGTACTGGGACTTCTCAAAATCACGAGCCAGAAATTTTCTCAGACGATAGTGATGATAACGCACAATGAGGAGATAGCGCAGCTTGCGGACAGGATAGTGCGCATAGAGGACGGCAAAATATTAAGAAATTCCAACTGCTGAAAATAATTTGTGCTTGCAGCAATGGCTGACATCTCAAGATGCTAAAGCATCTAAGAATTTCTAAATATTTGGTATATGAGGAGGAAAAATTTAATGAAGGTAGCAAACAGGAAAACAATACGCCGCCTGAGTTTCAGGAGTATGAGGGCATCGGGCGTGAGGAACACTGTCGCAGTGGCGGCAATCGCGCTCACGACAGTGCTTTTCACGGCTCTTATGACTATAGCCATGTCACTGGTTGAAAATTTCCAGATGTCCAATTTCAGGCAGGCGGGCGGTTATGCGCATGGCACATTCAAATATTTGACAAAGGAGCAGTATAACGCGCTGAAAGACGATAAGCTGATAAAGGAATACGGCTTAAAAATGCTTGTAGGCGTGGCGTATGATGAGCCGTTCAATAAAGACCATGTAGAGCTTAATTATTTTGATGAAAATGACGCGAAATGGTATTTCATGAATTTTGTGGAGGGCGGGCTTCCCGCGGAAAATACAAACGGCGCGGCAGTAGACACCAAGGTGCTTGAGCTGCTTGGCGTGGAGAAAAAGCTGGGCGAGGAATTTGACATGACCTTTGATGTAGACGGCAAGCCCATCACTAAGACCTTTACGCTCAGCGGCTGGTGGGAGTATGATCCCGTAATTCCCGCAAGACAGCTTGCCATGGCAAAGAGCTATGCCGATGAGATTTTTGAGGAGCTTGACACGCAGGGCGCTGACGGAATGACTATGACATACTGCATGGATGTGATGTTTGCAAACTCAGGCAGTATCGAGAAAAATATGAAGGAAGTGCTTGAAAGACACGGATATAAGGCTGATGACGACAGTGGACAGTACGACAGCGGGGCGACATATATAAGGATAGGGGTAAACTGGGGTTATGTGGGCGCGCAGCTTTCGGACAGCTTTGACTTAATGACAGCGGCGGCGTTTGCGGCAGCGATAGCGCTTATCGTATTTACAGGCTATCTAATAATATACAACATTTTCCAGATATCAGTGTCAAACGACATACGCTCATACGGTCTGCTGAAAACCATAGGCACTACGGGCAGGCAGATAAAACGCATGGTGCGCATACAGGCAATGGCGCTGTCGTGCATAGGCATACCGATAGGGCTTGCGCTTGGCTGGTGCGTAGGCGCCCTGCTCACGCCCATAGTGCTGTCACAGGTAAGCAAGGGAATATCGAGCGGCGAGCTTTCGGTAAGCCCATGGATATTTGTCGGCTCTGCTATTTTTTCAATGGTAACTGTCCTGATATCCTGCAAAAAGCCGTGCAAAATGGCTTCGCGCGTATCGCCGATAGAGGCGCTCAGGTACACCGAGGCAGACGGCATAAAGAAAAAGAAGCGCACAGCGAAAAAAGGCGCGTCGATTTTACGGATGGCGTTTGCGAACCTTGGCAGGAACAGGAAAAAGACGATTGTGACAGTAGTGTCACTTTCACTTGCCGTCGTGATACTGGAAATCACGGTGATATTTACAGACGGCTTTGATATGAATAAATATTTAAGGCAGATGGCAGTTGATTTTCAGGTGGCAGACGCAAGCTATTTCAATGTGGCAGTAGGCTTTAGGGATTTAAGCAAGGGAATAACCCAAGACGTAATAGATGAAATAGGCGAAAATGGCGGGATAACAGGCGGAGGCTGTACTTATGCAGCCTTTGGCGTAAATGCGCTGAAAACAAAAGAACAGTACCAAAATTCATATTGGCTGAATATTAATGCTAAACATGCAGACAATCCTGAGCAGTATATTGAATATATGATAAATCAGAATATGAGGGAAAACGGTCTTATAATCGATGGAGTTCAGGCGTTAGGCATGGACAGCTTCTGCCTTGGCAAGCTTGATGTAGTCGCGGGCGACGTGTCAAAGCTGAATGGGGAAGGAAATTATATAGCGGCAGCATATTTTACCGATGATTATGATAATATCGATTACACAACTAGCAGCTTCAGGCTTGGCGATAAGGTGACGGTCCGCTATGTGGAGGAGTCAGAGCTGTACAATCCCCAGACGGGAGAGGTATATGCCTCTTATGATGAGATAGGTGACAAAGGATTTGCCGAGCGTGAAACGAAATATCATGATGTCGAATACGAAGTGGCGGCTGAGGTGGTTATTAAGGAAAAGATGAGTTACCGTTATTATTCTTCGGACAGGCTTATATTCGGTTCGGAAAATATCATGAAAAATACGGACAATACAGGCGCTATGTATTATGCCTTCGACACGACTGACGAGGCGCGCGCTGATATGGAGGAGTTTATATCAGATTACACGCAGAACATAAATACGGCATACGATTATGAAAGCAAAAAAAGCTATGAGGACGAATTTAATTCATTCCGCCAGAGCATCCGCCTTTTGGGAGGAGCGCTCAGCTTTATAGTAGGGCTTGTCGGCATACTGAACTTCCTGAACGCGATTTTGACGGGAATAGCCTCGCGCCGCCGCGAATTTGCCGTTTTGCAGTCAGTAGGAATGACTGGCGGACAGCTCAATCGGATGCTGGTATTTGAGGGACTGGCATATGCGCTTGGCGCGGTGGTATTTTCACTTGCGCTCAGTCTGGCGCTTGGACCGTTCATAGGCAGCGCGTTTGCGGATATGTTCTGGTTCTTTACTTACCGCTTCACAGTCACGCCGATATTTGTGATAGCGCCGCTTTTCGCAGCGCTTGGCATAGCCGTACCGCTCATAGTCCACAGGATAACGGCTAAGAAGTCGATTGTGGAGAGACTGCGGGAGGCGGAGTTTTAAGTTCCTGCATAAAAATCACTTTGAAATGATTTATTTTTATAAAATAATCATTTTGAAGTGATTTTTATGTACCGCTTTATGCGGCGTTTTGTATGTGAAGTAGTATGGTTGTGTGAAAAATATTTCTATGGTAAACGACATTAATTTTTGTGCTTAAGCGAGCAAAGACCGTCAAACTTTGTGTTCGGTTCGGTTTTTGATTACAATGTATTGACGGTGTAGCAACAGCATATTATAATTAAGAAAAAAAGGAGTGTGGAGCACTATGGCACAAACTACAGTAAGCATACGAATGGACAATGCCTTAAAAAAAGAATTTGACAATGTTTGCAATGAGTTGGGCTTATCTATGACAACGGCTGTTACCATGCTTGCAAAAAAAATGACGCGTGAAAAAAGAATACCATTTGAAGTATCTGTAGATCCGTTCTATTCTGATGAAAATATGTCAAGACTTAGAAAATCCATCGCACAGATGGAGGCGACCGGAGGTACTGTACATGAGGTAGATTTAGGGAAACGCTGATTAATACCTTAACCAACATCCCTAATTACCACCATCAG
>X301_European_Hare__coassemble_1626_pt1 | contig 9594 bp, 5 predicted proteins | sample X301_European_Hare__metabat2_low_PE_011 | metagenome-assembled genome bin X301_European_Hare
TGAAATAGGAAACCGCTATAGAACAAATGGAAAAGTCTTAACTGAATGACATTGAGTGCAAATATAACTTAAAATGCCTATAGGTACGGAATGGGTAGTGGTTGAAAGAAGTAATAATAATCAGGGCATAGTATATCACAAAGTATAATCAATAAGAATGTTTTAATGAACAATATTTATAGGTATGGACATAAATTTGGAGAATGAAAATATGTGCAAGAAAAATACAAGTGTGCCCTATTCAATAAATGGGTGGAATTTTCAGGTGGCGGCAGCTATTTATACTTTTTTAAATTATATAAAAGATGTAGAGAAAATTGGGTTAGAAAAAACGGAGGATGCTGAAATAGTATTAAAAAATGGAAAAACCGTTTTTGTACAAGCCAAGTCCTCTCTTTCTACGGATGATATTGAAAAAAAGAGTCAGTTTTCTAAGATTAAAGATTCTGTAAGAACATTAGAGGGAAGAGATAATACGGAAGTAGAAAGGTTGATTATTTTATTTAATTTTTTTAAACCTTTTGGTAATTCGGTTAATATAGCATTGGAATAAAATATAGAAAAGTCAGGCAAATAAGTGAGGTAATGGGATTTGAAGCTTAAAAAATTTGAAGTTGGAGAAATCGGATTTGGAGAGGATGTGCTTATATCTCTACTTATTGAAGATAGACATATTTTTTATAGCGAGAAAAATAGTAAAGGTAAAACAACATTGATTAGATTTTTGATATTTTCATTGGGTTTTAATATTCCGTCAACTAAAAAAGTTGATATGAAAAAATATGTAACCCATCTCACGATTGAAAGTGATGATAATAGAAAGTTATATTTGATGAGAAAAAATGATGAATTTAAAATTTCTTATGACGATGGTGTTTCTTTAAACTATGATTTAGAAAATAAAATGGAACAATATAATGCTTTATCAATGGTATTTAAATGTAACAATTTGAACTTTTTAGAGAATATTTTGCCTATTTTTTATATAGATCAAGATAAGGGTTGGCGTTTGGTTAATAGGGGAACGGTTATTGGAGATAATTCATTTAATATTGAAAATTTTATATTAGCTTTAGATGACAATGTTGAGGAAGACATTGCTGCAGAAATAAAAATGTTGAAGAATGAAGTTGAAAGATATGAGGCAATACAATGTTTAATGGCATATGAAATTGATGTTAATGAAAATAAAGATATATATAATCAAAGTGATATAGTTGAGGAGTTGCTTGCACAAAAGGGAGAGAAAAAATTTGAAATAATAAATATAGAGAATGAGATTAGCGAGTTAAAATTGATTTTTGAAGATAATAACAAGTTATTAGAATTTATTGAAAAGTATAATATTTTGATTTGTTATGAAGATAAAGAGTTTGTGTTAGCAAGAAAACATATAAAAGACTTTACGATAAACCAAAATATTCTCCAGGCTAGGGTTAATTCTCTTGAAATTGAGAAAAAAATAAAGGTGCGGGAATTAGCAGAAATAAATAGAAAAATTAGCGAAGCAAATATATTAGTAAAGCCAGATCAGATTGAGGATATGATTGCACATGAAGTACATAATCTGCCTATAACAGAAGAGGAACTTGAGAATTATATAGAGCAGAAAAAAAATCAATTAAAAAAGATTAAGAAGTTAAGGAAAGAAATTGTAAAGGACAGTAATAGTGAAATTGCAGATGATATAGCAAAAAATGTAAGGATTATTGCAGAAAAGATGGAAGTGTATGATATTGTATCTATGGAAAAAGACTACATTTTTACGAGAAATATCAAAGCTCTATCAGGGGCGATACTGCATAAGATATCTTTAACATATAAAATAGCGTATTTAAAAGCTATAGATAAATATATTGGAATTAAATTGCCTATTATAATGGATTCACCCTGTAGTGGGGAAGTAACTTACGATAATGCTAATACTATGATAAAGGTTGTAATGGAAGAATTACCGTGTCACCAGATTATAGTTGCCAGTGTACATGATTTTAGTAAATTGGAGTTTTCGAGGACAAAATTGGTTGAAGGTGTATTTGGTGAGTATATAACAGATTAGTATTGAGAAATGGTAAATTATTTTATTTAGTATATATTGATATTATTTTTGGTGAAAATAGAATATGCTTCAGCGCATCTGAAATAATTTTGATAGTATGAGAAGGCGGATGTTATATATATTTAGCTGTTGATGATATATTTAAAATGTGGCAATTATGATGTTTAGTGAACATCCAGACAGGTTTTTTCCATATACTTATGTGTAGATGACATCCTTTCCGAAAGGGAGTGTAGAAAATCCAAGTGTTAGTGAAGATTTTCCCAATATTACCGGTTCAGTGCTGCAGATGATTCAGGCAACAATGGAATGCTTTCGGAATCTCATTATAAGAGAAAAGGTAATTAAGGTTCCAAATCAGATGGAAACACTGAGAATTATGAATTATCCATATCAGGCGATTGAGGAAGCCGTTGTTAATGCGTTTTATCACGGAGATTATATGTCTTGTGAACCAGTAACAATGGAGATAGAGCTGGATTTCATCAATATTATGAATTTCCGAGGATTGACAGGTCGATTTCAGAAAAGACGATAGATGAAGGAAAAAGATTTGTTTCACAATATTATCGAAATAGAAGACTGGGAGAATTTTTGAAAGAATTGGATCTGTCAGAAAGTCATTCGTCGGGCATCCCTACGATATAGGAAGAGTTAGGAAAGGATGGCTCTCCGCGAGCGGAGTTTTTTACAGATGAAGATAGACGGGCTATGAGGATAAGGATTCCAATTCACCCCGCTTTTTTGAAAGAGAAAGAAAATGTCATAGAAATTTCGGAAGAAAAATTGAAAAATTATATGCCCGAAGTTTCCAAGAAAAAATTGGAGAAAGCTGTGGAGATCATAAAAATGATTTCAAAAAATCCGTATATATTCATAGATGAGATGAGAGCAAAATTATATGTTACGGATAGAACGGTTGCCCGCTATATATCAAATTTAAAAGAAAACAAAATCATAGAACGTGTAGAACCCGATAATGGTGGAAGTTGGAAAATATTAATTATAGATATAATGTTACTTTTGGTGAAGAAATGGAAAGCGTGTCTTTTGTCAGTGGTTACATATTGGCTACAAAAATTAAAAAAACACAGAGGAAATCAGCAATTTCAGAAAAACTGATGACAGAAAAGCCGTTAAATATGCTATTTGTTATCTAAGATTTTCGCAGCCTAATTCGTGAAGGTGTGAGAACGGTTGGTTTGGGTATAGGGCCGCAATCATTTAGTAAAAGCAGATTCCTTCTGTTAGAAAAACTGACATAATTCCATTGTTAAAGGCAATATCAATCTAACTTTTACAAAAACAGAGAACTTTTAGGCAAACAGAAAAAGCAAAATGAAAAGAATTAGCCTAATTGGCATCAAAAAAAGAAGCACCTAAATTTTACAGTGCCTCTTTTTTGTTCCATTTCTTATATTTTATCTTCCTGCCCCTTTAAAACAACCGCAAGCACCTCCACCAGCTTTTCCACATCAATCGGTTTGGCAATATGCGCATTCATGCCACATTCAAGCGCCTGCCTGCGATCCTCATCAAACGCATTCGCCGTCATGGCTACAATCGGAATCCCCGCAAGCTCAGGCTCCTCCAGCGCCCGAATGGCACGGGTAGCATCATACCCATTCATTTTCGGCATCTGTATATCCATTAAAATAAGCGAGTAATATCCCGGCGCAGAATTTTTCACCTTCTCAACAGCAACAGTGCCGTCCTCTGCTGTCTCCACAATAAATCCTCTATCTGTAAGAAGCTCCACCGCGATTTCCCTGTTCAGCTCATTGTCCTCAGTCAGCAGCAGCCGAGTGCCCTCGAGGGGGTTCGGATCAGCGGCAGAATCCGTCTGCTGCTCGCTGAGTGTATTTCCAGTGGCGGCAATCAGAATATCCCTCAGCTCAGAGAGAAAAATCGGTTTGTTGCAGAAAGCATTCACGCCCGCCGCGCGCGCTTCCTCCTCAAAAGCAGTCCAGTCGTAAGCAGTGACTACAATAATCGGCGTACTGTCCCCCACGATGGAGCGAATCTGCCGCACTACCTCCAGTCCGCTTAAATCAGGAAGAAACCAGTCTATAATGTAGGCATGATACTCATCTCCCAGCTCATACGCCTGCTTTGCGTGCAGGACTGCCTCTTTGCCGTGCAGCACCCACTCAGAGCGCATGCCAATCTGGCGGAGCATTTTGGTGACGCTGTCGCATGTGGAAAAGCTGTCGTCAACGACAAGGGCATGCAGCCCCTGAAGCTCATGAACGACTTCCACCCTCTGCGGCTCCGCGCGGAGGCGGAAATCAAGATTGATGATAAATTCCGTTCCCTTGCCCTGCTCGGAGTGCAGCTCAATCGTGCCGCCCATAGTGTCAATGATATTTTTGGCGATAGCCATGCCAAGCCCCGTGCCCTGTATGCCGCTGATGGTTGAGTTGCGCTCACGCTCAAACGGCTCAAAAATATGTTCCACAAATTCGGGGCTCATTCCGATGCCCGTATCCTTGACCCGAATCTCATAGGAGCCGTAGCCCTTTGGCGCGCGCGGCTTCTGCCTGATCGTCAGCGCTACGGTGCCGCCGGCGGGAGTGAACTTGATGGCGTTTGACAGAAGGTTCAGCAGTACCTGGTTTACGTGCAGCTTGTCGCAGTAAATGTCCTCGTCAATGACGTCCACCGTGTCCATGAAGAAGTTAAGCTGTTTGGAATTCATCTGCGTCTGTATGATATTTCTCATATCACGGAAAATATCCGAGATGGAACATTCCCTTTCCTCAATGTTCAGCTTGCCGGATTCAATGCGGCTCATATCCAGAATGTCGTTAATCAGGGAAAGCAGGTGGTTGCTGGAAGAAAGTATTTTCCCCAGGTATTCCTGTGTCCGCTCGCGGTTGTCCAGATTTGCCTGTGCCAGCGTCGTAAAGCCTATGATGGCGTTCATAGGTGTACGTATATCGTGGGACATATTGGAGAGGAAAGTGCTCTTGGCGCGGTCGGCAGCCTCTGCCTTCTGAAGCTTTTCAGTGAGCACCGCATGCTCTACAGCCTGTTCCATAACCTGTTTCGCGTTGTAGCGCATCCACAGGTAATACAGAATTACCGTGACAGCCATCAAAAGCCCGAGAATAATACAAACATTTCTGACCGCAAAGACGCTGGAGAAAGCCTCTTTCTCCGGCACATCTACCGCGATTGACCATTTGTTGACACCGATGGGGGCGTAGTACATGTACTCCCAGCCGTCAGTGTTCGGCGTGCGGTAGATGACGTAGCCGGAATTCATGTTGATCAAATCATCTGTGAATCCCTCCCAGCTCTTATTGCCTTTGGTCTGGCAGATTGATTTGTCAGTGTCAAAGTCGTAGATGTTTCCAAGCGTGCCATGCCATGTATCTACGAGAAAATCCCCGGACCTGGTGTCGATTATGTAGACGAAAGCACTCGAATTGTAGAGCTTGCCAGCATTTAAGATATCAGGCAGACTTTCCAAATCAGTGACGCCGTAAAGCATAGCGGCGGTCTCTCCGTTCTGGATTATCGGCACATAATGCCTAAGTATGGGCTGACCGGTAGCAAGATTGTACGTGCGGTTCGAGATATGCTCGCCGAGCGGAGCCTCCTTTGCAAAGGAGATACCGCCGTCTTTTGATGTTTCGGCGATCGTGCCGTCTGCGAATAGAATGCGGTCATCCGGCAGCAGGACACCCACGTTCATGGTTTCGAGCAGAGGATTCGTATTTTTCATGATTGCCAATGTGTCTTCGATGTCAAAATTGTCCGCCTGTGAGATGATGCTGGCAGTCGCGTTCAGGATGCGGCTGTCGCGCTCAAATTTGGACGTAATCTCTACAATCGCAGTGTTGACGCCTTCTTCCAATCGGTTTAATGAGCGCTGGCGGAGTACCGTATTTATTTTGAAATATGCGGAGATCAGAAGTATGACGATAATGGCAATCACAATGCCTGTAGCTGTCAGGCTTTTATCCCTGTGTGCGGTTTTTTCCTGTGCTGTATTGCGGATCATGGGTACGATTCCTCCTTTGGATGACGGACGTTTTCCTGCGGCTTATTTGTCTTTAAATTATAGCAGAACAGGGAAGGAATGTCCAGAAAGAGTTTAGGGGCAAACTTAGGGGAAACTTAGTTTCATCAGGGATTGATAAAGCGCAGGAAATATTGTACAATATCCCTATAATATTTCAGTATGATTCCTTAGGTAAGCCTGCGAAAACTATCATTAATATTGCAATTGCACTTATGATTACATTATACCTAAGAAAATGGAGATAAGATGAATATAAAAAAAATACTTTGTTTACTAATAGCCTCACTCTGCATCACAGGCTGTTCTTCCGTAAAAGGCGAGACACCGGACACAGATAAGATTATCATTACTATGCTGTACACCAGTGACCTGCCAAACACGGAAAGGCTTGTGGAGACCGCATACGCCAATATCGACCTTCAAATCGAAAAAAACGCGGAAGCGACGATCGACGGCGAGATTGAGCGCCGCCTGCGCAACGGGCATGGCAGCGATATTGTCACGTCTACGCTTGCAACAGGCGATGTATTGAACTATCTCGCGGATCTGAGCGCAGATGAATACATCTCGGCATACCAGTCCGGCATTATGCATAAGACCGCAAAAGACGGAAAAAATCTTTTCATTCCGCTGCCGGCTCAATATTACGGCTATATCTATAATGTCACGCTTGCGCGTGAAAACGGTCTGCCCATTCCCACGACACAGGACGGGCTGCTTGAAATGCTTGAAAAAGCAAAAGAAGCCAATATCGGCACTGACGAAAACGGTTTCGTTTTTGCCGTAAACGGTACGCCCATCGCGACGGCAGCTTTCGCAATCGCAACAAAAATACCGGATTTTTTCGGGGTTTCTGAAGGTATCAGGTGGCTGGACGACATGAAAAAAGGAAAAGCTTCTTTCGGCAGCTCGCTTGAAATGTGCCTTGACCTGCCATTGGAAATGATAGAAAAAGAATATATGGCTTCGCGGCCTTTCACGTCAGTTTCCAATGCCGTTCCCATCCTTGAAAAAATGAGCAGCGGGGATATGCTGATGGCGTTTGACAATGTCAGGATGCTGGACGACATCAGGAAGAACAGCAGCTATGAATTTGACATGCTGCCGATGCCCAGCAGCGAGGGGAATCCCGCATGGACTGTTTCCGCTCCTACGGCTTTTATTGGCATCAACAAAGAGCTTACCGAAGACGGCAATGAGACTCGATTGGATGCCTGCCGAAAAATACTTGGCCTGCTGTCCACTCCCGAGGGGCAGGACGCTTTTATGCTGGATAATGGGGCAGTCTACTCGTATCTTGCAAATTATACTCCCGCTTCGGCTGCTGTTCCAAATGGAATAAAGGACTGTATCGAAAACGGCTATAACTACAATATCTCAATTTCAAATGACCTAATGCGCTACTTCGGCAACCGCTGTAATGCCGTGCTTTGCGGGCAGGCGGATATTGAGTCGGCGTTTGCCGTGATAGATGAATATATGCGGGACGGCGGCAGCCAAAACGCCACGCTGATTGGGACGATCGACCACGATATGATTGCTGAAAACTACAATGTGCGCCTGAAAGAAACCGAGATTGGCAACCTTATTTCTGATGCGGCCAGGGAGATGACAGGCGCGGATATTGCCGTGGTAAACGGAGGCTCTATCAGGGGAAGCCTCTATGAAGGCGATGTTTACAGCTATGACCTTGATTATGTCTGCCCTTATGATAACAATATAATCATCCTTGAAGTGAACGCGGATGTCATAAGAAGCATGCTTTCCAATGGGTTATCTGCCATGACGCTCGATGCCGCGATACCTGGAGGAAGATTTTTAAATGTTTCAGGGTTGAAATATTCATTCACTGCGCCAGCCGATGGCTTATCGGCGCAGCTTGCAGACGTGGCTTTGCCCGATGGCTCGCCGCTTGATGAAAATACCGTATATACTATCGCCGTGACGGATTATATGGCGGGCATCAGCGGATATTTTGACAACAATGGCGACGGTTTCACCATGCTCAATGTTTACAGCAGCGACATTCCAAAAGGTGAAAACGTGAAGCTTGTCCGTGAAACGGAATATACTTTCCGCAGCATACTTGAGGAATATATCATCAGTCACAACGATGAAGAAATAGCATCGCGGATTGAAGGAAGGATCACGGCGGTAAATGGAAATGAGTGAAAATCATATCAAAAGAAGTTCACATAAGCGGTTTTACGCCATGCTGGTTCTGGCAATCGCGCTTGTATGCCTGCTGGTGGGCTGGCTTATCGCCGCCGCGGCTGTGATAACGTCCGACTTTACAAAAAACATGAACACCATGTATCTGCGTGAGATGACGAATCTGACACAGGCAAATTTCAAATCGGGGCTTTCCATGCGGCACAGCGGGCTAAAAGCTGTGGCGGAGAGCGTCAACGCTGAGGACTTGGACAATCTGGAAACGCTGGAAAGGTTCATAACCGATGCCGAGCAGAACAATGATTTTGAGTTTATGGCATTTATTGACGTGGACGGCTTTTACTACAGCAGAGACGGCAAACGCCCCGCGGCCTCTAAACTCAGCTTTCTTGCCGAATTGCTAAACGGCGAGGATGAACTTGTTTCTTACAACGAAACGTTTCTTGATAACAATATGATTGTCCTCGGCGCGCAGATACCGCCGATACACTTTGACGGTGCGGATATGATAGCTATAATAGCTGGATATACGGCGGATTCCATCGGACAGCACCTGTTTCTGCGCAGTGAGGACGGACAGACTAACGCGAGCATCGTTACCAAGGACGGAAGCTTCATCATTTACAACACCTTTTTCAAAAATCTTCCCACAGGCAGCAATGTCCTCTCCAAATTCAGGGAATACGCCGACTTTGACGAGGGCTTTTCCCTCGGACAGATAGAGGACGATTTCAGAAACGGCAATGCCGGCATGGCGGTATTCAAAGCCGATGAGACTCATATGTGCATGTATTATTCTCCGATAGACGGCACTGAATGGTATATGCTCATGGAAGTGCCTTATGAGGTCGTTGATGAGATGACGGAGGATTTGAGCAGCCGCCTCAACAGAAACGCGATTACCATGATGGCATCCATAATGCTGATGATTGTGATTATTTTTTTCGTATATCTTACGAATCTAAAGGCGCACTCAAAGCAGCTCGAAGCGGCGCGCGAATCAGCCGAAAAGGCGCAGAAGGCTGCCGAGCAGGCAAGCCTTGCAAAGAGCGAGTTTTTGAGCCGCATGAGCCACGAGATACGAACGCCCATGAACGGTATCATCGGTATGACTGAGATTGCCCGCCAGAATACGGACAATCCTGAAAAGGTTGACGACTGCCTGAAAAAGGTATCGCTCTCATCAAAGCATCTGATGTCGCTTATCAATGATGTGCTTGACATGTCAAAAATTGAAAGCGGAAAGATACAGCTCAAAAACGAGCTTTTTGATTTGCGGCTTTTCCTGGAAAATATCGAAAATATTTACAGCGTACAGGCGCAGGAGAAGGAA
>X301_European_Hare__coassemble_1636_pt1 | contig 9549 bp, 5 predicted proteins | sample X301_European_Hare__metabat2_low_PE_011 | metagenome-assembled genome bin X301_European_Hare
ATTTTGGATTCTGCGTTTCCCTGCCCATTAGCAAAAATCTGCTAATATTTTTTAAAAATCCTGCTGTTTTTTTCAATTTTGCTAATTCCTTTTGCTAATACGATTTTTTAACCTGCAATTTTTTCTGCTAATAAGGATTATGTCATATTAGCAGATTGGACGGACTGTGCGATTTTGATTAGCAGTTCCGGATTCGCTTGCGCCAATGCCCTGAGTGCTTCCTCGGCATCTGCGGGCGAGGGCGGCGCCTGCTGGGGCGCGGTTCCCGGCTTGGCAGTCAGGAAATCATCCATCTTCTGCGCCAGCCGTTCCCTGTCACTCTCAAAGGAATGAGAGCCATACCGCCTTGTCAGCATTTCGAGGTTGGCCCAGCCGCCGGCGTGCTTTACGGAGTTATAATCTCCATTAGAAAGCGTCAGCTTTGTGGATGCGCTGGTATGCCGCAGGCTATGGAAAACAATTTCTTCCGGGTTGATGTTCGGATCGTCAATCTCCCGCAGGATTTCCTTAAACCGTTTGTTCAGGTGTTCCGTCATAAGGGGACGCCCGTTTGCCTGGCAGATTACGAGGTTATAATCCATGTAGCCGTCTGAGCCCAGGTCTGCCTTCATCTGATCTTGCATATGTTTAAGGACAGCCAATGCGTCCATGACGGAAGACGGTACTTCCACATCCCGAACACTCCCCCTTGTCTTCGGCTGTTTCAGGACGATCACCGTCCGGGTGCCGGGGAAGAGGTTAGGGAACTGATACAGGATTTCCAGCTTGGATAATTTCCTGATACTGTCCTTGCTGATGCGGTCGATCACCCTGTCTATGCAGAAGGTTTTCTTCTCAAAGTCAACCCTGTCCCACTGTAACCCTGCAATCTCACCTCCCCGGAATGTACAGCCTATGGCGATAAGTACCGCACAGTGGATCATGAAATAGTCGTAGTTGTTCGGCTTGCAGGTAAAATCCAGCACCTTCAGCACCTGTTCAGGGGATAATGTCTCGCGCTCCTTTTCCTTGTGTTCAGGGAGTGTTGCGTACAGGAAAGGGTTTTTGTTGATGTACTCCCAGCGGACAGCCAGGTTAAAAGCACAGCGCAGCAGCTTGTGGATGTCATGAATAGTGGATGCGGAAACATGGTCCCTTGTGGGCTTCCCCATATTGGTAGCCGGTTCCGCCTCCGTTTCCAGAAAGTGGTAGTAGTCATCCACGGTCTTGACCTTGACAGAGCGCAGCTTATTTTCACCAAAATAAGGGTGTATGTAATTCTCTATCAGACCAAGATTGGCGACATAGGAAGAGGCGCCCCAGCGTTTCTCGCCATATTTCTCAACAAATTCATATAAAAACTCGCTGACGGTCATGGAAGAAAGGGAGCTTTCATTGTCAGGGCGTGGGGATGATTCCTTTAATTCCTGCGCTAGCTCATGCTCTATCTGCGCCTTTCTGGTCCGCGCTGCGGTGTAACTCAGTCCGGATTCCCAGACCTGTTCACTTTTCTTTCCCTTTTCTGTTTTCTTGTAGTAAACCACAGAATATGATTTACCTCTTTTTACGATTGAAGCCATACTGATCCTCCTTCTAATTTTTGCTGTCAAGCCAGTCATCAAAGGAAGACTTGGATATTCTGACATATTTCCCGACTTTCACAGTCTTAAAGAGCGACTGCCTGCAAAGGTTGTATGCCATGCTGCGGCTGATCTGAAGGATGTCCGCAATCTCCTGTACGGAGTAAGTCCTCTTTTCAGAGCCGGCCTGTGTCTGTAAGCTGGTATCTTCAACTGCCATATCTTCTCCTTTCCATGCAGTTGAAACGGAATCAGCATAGTCCCTGTAAATACTCTCCATATAATATATACGAATTGAACAGGGGAACTTTCAACTGCAATTAGCAAATAAAATAAATGTTCGATTTAGTCCACAATTCCGGGTCTTTTCCTGCGCCAGTTTTGCCGCGTGTTGTCAGGCTGCCGTTATACGGCAATCAAGCAGAGGGCGGGCATCTATGCCAGCTATCCGTCTGCACCTGTATAACCCCCGGATCGTTTTATGAAATTGTCAAGGTACAAAGTGCTGCCTATACATGGGGCAGCTCCAAATAAAGTAATACGATATATAAAAAGGGAGCAGGTCTTCTTTTTTCTGCAAAATTAGAAAAAATTAAAAAATAGAAAATGAACATTTAGATACAAAATATTGCGCATAAAGATTGACTTATACTATATGTTGTGATAGACTTGCCTTGTAATTGATTTTTGTGCGCCGCCCGACAGGGCAATACAGAAAATCTGTATGCGGAGAAAGTTCTGCATTGCACACGCAGTTAAGTTTGCAGTATTGTGTCAGTAATATCCTTATGCCTTGGTGCTGATAGGGTTACTGGCTTTTTTTAGTTCAGGGGAGAAATCCCATTTATAAGCGAGAATGATTCCGGCCCATATAAGAATATGGGCAGCAGTTAAGCGGAAACCATTCCCGCTTTTTTTATTCCATAAAGTTGCCCAAACGCCGTAAGGCTTTGAGGATAAAACAAAATCAAGAAAGGCAGGTAAAGTGTATGAATGTAAAGACTAGAAAGGGTAGTATGAGCTACCAGATGAGGGGGAAGAACCCTCAAAAGCATTATGCGTTGGAAACCGATGAAAAATATCGGAAAAATTTCAACAGAGGAACAGTCATCAAGCCTGTATTCAACCACCAGAGGGTGAGAAAGGGGGCATGATGAATGTCTGTTGCAAATCAGTTACAGAAAGATATTTCCACTTATGTCTTAACCGATACTTCAGGCCTGTCAAGGGAGGAGTGGCTGGAATTCAGATGCCGGGGAATCGGTGGCAGTGATGTGGCGGCGCTTATGGGCATTTCGCCTTTTTGGACTGCCAGGGACCTCTATTATGACAAGCTGAAGATTGCGCCGCTGGAAACAGACGAGAGCAACTGGGTTGCTCTGGAGATGGGAAATCTCCTGGAGGAGCTGGTCTCACGCATCTTCGCAAAAAAGACCGGCTATAAGGTCTTTAAGGTCAAGAAAATGTTCTATCACCCGCAGTATTCGTTTATGTTGGCAGATGTGGACTACTTTGTGCAGCTCCCGGACGGCAGCATTGCCATTTTGGAGATAAAGACCACAAATTACAATGCTAGGGATAACTGGTGGAAAAACGGACAGGAGAGCGTTCCTGTCTATTATGAATGTCAAGGGAGGCAGTACATGGCCGTGGTAAACCTGGACAGAGTGTTTTTTTGCTGCCTGTATGGGAACAGTGAAGATGAGGTTATCATCCGGGAAATCAAAAGGGATTATGACTATGAGGAGGAAATGATTTTTCTGGAGACGGAGTTCTGGAATAACCATGTGATGAAGAAAATACCTCCACCTTATACGGAGGATGGTGATCTGATCCTGAAAAGTGTACGCCAGTATACGGGAAAAGCAGATGAAAACGCGGAGAAAATCACTATGAACAATAGTACGGCTGCCATATTGACTCGGTATATGGAATTGCAGAAAGAGAAAGAGATTTCGGAAACACACTTAAAAAAGCTGCAAAAGGAAATGGAGCGGCTGAAGGCAATGCTGGTTGCGGAAATGGGGCAAAGGTGTACGGCGGTCTGTGAGGCTGGCGGCTCCAATTATACGATTACATATAACCCAATCCGAAAGCCCATAATTGAAAAGGACAATCTTTTCCGCCTGAAACTCCAATATCCGAAATTATATGAGGAGTTTGTCACGATTTTAGAATACCGCAGATTTCAAGTTAAGGTCAGCGCCACTCCGGCAGCATGACAGAAAGGAAGAAGGATGAGTAGTTGTATAGGTACTTATGATGATACCATATTTTATAATGCCGCAAGCCATTATTGTGTGTTCCGCATCAAGACAGCAGACCAGAGTATCCCCAAGGAGGCCCGCTCTACCAGAAGATTTCCGGATCACCTGATCCGGTTTACCGTGGTCGGCTATGACCTGCCCAGAACAGACGCTGTGGAACTGGAACTTGAGGGCGAATGGGTGAATGGGAAATACGGGTATCAGATGCAGGTAGAACAATGGAACGAGATTGTTCCCAAAACCAAAGATGGCGTGCAGAGTTATCTCAGGTCCGGCCTGATTAAAGGGATAGGCGAAAAAACAGCCGCAGAGATTGTGGCACGTTTTGGAACGGATACACTGGATATTCTGGAACGGCATCCGGAGAAATTGCTGGAAATAAGGGGGATTACGGAGAACAAGCTGGAGGATATTAAAACCTCTTATGCAGAGAACCGTATGCTGAAGGATCTGATGGCACTGCTTGCACCGTTTAAGCTGACGCCGAAGACAGCGTTAAAGATTTACCAGTATTTCGGTTCTTCAAGTCTGGATATTTTAAGGAAGAACCCGTTTGAGTTATGCCAGATGTCCGGTTTCGGGTTTAAGCGGGTGGATGCCATTGTCCGTAAGACTAATAACAATCTCCATGACCCCATGCGCATCAGGGGGGCAGTTTATTGCACGCTGGATGATGCCAGGGGAAAACAGGGGCACCTGTTTATGGAAAGGGAAAGCCTGTCTGCCAATGCAGTGAAATTACTGAATAATAAAATCCCTGTGCCGGAACTCCGGGTAAAAAAGGAGGAAGTGGAAGAAGAGATACAGAATATGATCCTGAAAGGCACAGTTGTTTGCGCAAAAGATGACATTTACAAGTCGGCAGTATTCGAGCAGGAGGACGAAACGGCAAGGCAGATCGCCATGCGGCTGCTGGAACAGCCTGTTGCGGAAAATATCAGCACAGTGCTGGAAAGAGTAAAAAAGCAGCTTGGGGTATCACTTTCCGGAAAACAGGAGGTAGCGGTCAGAGAGGCGTTCTGCCATAACCTGTCCATCATCACAGGTTCCCCCGGAACAGGTAAAACCACAGTCCTGAAGACCATTTTGGAGGTGTACCGCATACTTTACCCCGAAAACGGAATTATGCTGATGGCGCCTACCGGAAGGGCAAGCCGCCGCATGGCAGAAAGCACAGGATTTCAGGATGCGAAGACCATGCACAGCGGGTTAGGGCTGTTCAGCGGAGAAGAAGAAATCGGACAGAACGCAAACGCAGGCGGTAATCTTTCTGCTGACTTGGTGATTGTGGACGAGTTCTCCATGGTGGATATGTGGCTGGCAAAGCAGTTTTTTACAAAGCTGAAAAGCGGCTGCAAGATTGTGCTGGTAGGAGATGCAGACCAGCTCCCCAGCGTAGGTGCAGGAAATGTCTTCAGGGATTTGATCCAATGCGGGCTGATACCGGTCACGGTTCTGGATGAGATTTTCCGCCAGTCAAAGGACAGCCTGATCGCTTATAATGCGAAGTTCATCAATGAGGGGAATACAAAACTGTATTATGGGAATGATTTTACATTTCTGCCCGGGCAGTCTCAGGAAGAAGTGGCGGATGCCATCATAGAGCAGTATTGCAAGGAAATTTCAGAGAATGGGATTGAAAATGTACAGATTCTTTCTCCTTTCCGGGAAGAAGGCGCTGTTTCCGCCGATAAGCTGAATGCCTGTATCAGGGAAGTTGTCAACCCCTTTCAATCAACGGAGGATGAAATCTGTCTGGGAGCAAAGACGTTCCGTGTCGGGGACCGTATCATGCAGACCAAGAACACAGACAAGGTATCCAATGGCGATTTGGGATTTATCTGTTATATCAAGGATACATCGGAAGGCAAACGGATCGGCATGGATTTCGGGGAAAAAAGGAAGATGGAGTACAGCATAGAGGATATGGTGTATCTGGACCTTGCTTATGCTGCTACCATTCATAAGGCTATGGGTTCCGAGTATGAGGTTGTGTTGATGCCGCTGGTTAAAGCACATATGATTATGATGTATCGGAATCTGCTCTATACAGGCATAACCAGAGCAAAAAGGAAAGTCATATTGGTGGGTGAAAAATCGGTGCTCTTTGCGGCAATCCACCGAAACGAAATCGGCCGGAGAAATACCAGGCTTGGAGAGCGTATCAATATGTATTACAAGGCATTTTCCAAAAAGGCGGATATACAGATATCGGTTCTGCCGGAAAACAAATTAAGGAATGTAGGTTAAAAAATGAGATGCAGAGTGCAGAAAAAACACTTTGTGTCTCTTATTTATTTTAACGAGAGGAGATTATCAATATGAGCGAAAACAAAAATCAGAGTCAGTGTATGTACCAGAGCGTGCCCGCGGCGGCAGCAATGAACCGGGTTCCGGGCTTTGAGCCTTTGAACTTCCTGCGCCTGGCAGTATCTGAGGATACTCAGGAGAAAATATGGAGGCTTGACCTGCGGTATATGAAAGCATGGTTCCGTATGGCACGTCCTAATGGGAGGATGAAGTTAAAGTCCCTCCGGATCACAGAGCAGATTGCCATTTTTGAGGCACAGGTTTATATGGACCGGAGTGACGAGGAACCTTTTAGTAATTACATTGCACAGTGTACGGCAGAGGAGGCAAAAAGCGGCGACTATATCAGGGAGGCACAGGATGCAGCTTTGGCGGTAGCATTGAATAATGCAGGTTTTGGCATTCAGTTTTCAGACCTGACCGGGCTTGGGGTGAAAGAGCAGTATGGGAGTGAGATCCCTGCATCCAAAGAACAGATTGGAACACCTGATGTTTATAACGTCATCAAGGTAGGCGTGGATATTGCCTTTGGCGTTGTGTCGGGAAAGGCGATAGGAATGGCCGGAAGGGCGCCGCAATTAGTTGGGGAGGTTGCCTGTGGAAGCAAGAAACTGATGAGGATAAAGAGTGTCCTACAGATGGGCGGAAATATAGTAAGTGCAGCTTACAACCAGTATGTGGAGACAGGAAAGATATCTCCAGGAACATTGCTGTTCAATATGGGACTCGGTCTTGCTCAAGGATATATCGGAACCGGTATAACAGATAAAATCATGGGGGGTATGAATTTCAACAATCCTACCGTGAAGAAACTTACGCAGGTCGTGGTTGGAACATTTGTAGATACGGGAATGGACTGGGCATTCAGCGATCTGTTCGGGCAGCCCTTTGATTTGGGGGACAGCCTTGCGAGAAATGCTTTTGCAAACTCGCTTGCGGCCTTTATTGCCGACCCGGTGGATGCGGTCACGGGCACCTACCTGATTCATGCTACGGATTTTCTTCTTTCAAGCCTGCCATCGTCATGGAAACTGGAACGATCTTACTATTCGACAGGTGGGAAGGACTCCGTATTTGGAAAGGGATGGAGTTTCCCTTATGCCGGCAGGATTTATCGGGATACACAGGATACAGAAAGTATCCGTGTTCATCTGGACACTATTACAGGACATTCTGTGTGCTTTGAAAAGCAGGGGGATGTCTGGGTGAACCAAAGCAGGGGAACATCACGGTTTATCCTGACCGTGCGGGAAGACGCCGGATGTCCGGAGCAGGAGGTATTCCTGCTTGCAGATGTGGAGGCTCATACTCTATGCGTCTACGACAGGCAGGGGAAGCTTTCCTATGTGGAATATCCGAACCATTTAAGGCTGCGGTTTTCCTACAATGCAGAGGGTCTAGAGCGCATCACTACGCCCCTTGGCAATGTGCTGGAGGTGGAATGCTGGGGCGGGCGCATCCTGCAGATCACGGATGAGATCGGGCGCAGGACGCAGTACCGTTATGCGGGGGAATATCTGGCAGACGTGGTGCATACGGATGAGGGAATTACCCATTATGAGTATGATGCGAACGGGCATATCACGTCCGTCACCGACCAGAACGGCAGCCGCTATATCGAGAACGAATATGATGCCAGGGGCAGGATCATCCGCCAGGGCTTTACCAACGGAGTATACCAGACGTTTACTTATGATGATATACACCGCAGGAATACGATCTATTACAGTGAGACCGGCAAAACGGAAATCTATGAATACAACGGCCAGTTGCTGAAAGAGCGGACGCTCTATGATGACGGCACCTGTGAAAACTTTGCATACTCCGATGATAACAGGAAGACTGGGGAAACCAGCCGTCTGGGCCTCAAAAAAGAATGGGAGTATGATGCCTTTGGCCGTACCATCCGGGAGAAATCACCGGACGGTTACGAAGTGCGCCATGCATATGACGAAAACCATGACCTCATCCGTACCTGGGATACGGACGGCAGGGAGACGCAGTATGCCTATGACGATGCCCATAACCAGATACTGATCCGGGAAAAGATAAGCGGTAATAAGTGGCGTGAGACTGCGAAAGAGTACGATTCCATGGGACGGTGCCTTGTGGAGCGGGATGCCCTTGGGAACGAGACGCTGAAGGAGTACGATGCGGGCCGTGCGTATCCCAGCCGCGTCACCACCCCCAAAGGGGAGGAAACTGTCTACAGCTATGACACCGTTGGGCGCAGGATGTCCGTCAGCAATTCTTACGGAACGGTGGAGATGGCATATAATTCCCGCAACTTTGTCACCAGCCGAACGGATGGGGAGGGATATACCAGCCATAAATTCTATGACCGCATGGGAAACCTGACGGCTTACTATCCGCCTGTGCAGTGGGAGAAAAAGGAGGGCGGATATGGGTACCGCCGCGACTTCCTGGAGCGGGTGGTGGACACCATATCCCCGCTGCAGGAGCACAGAAGAGTGTTCCGGAACTTTGACGGGGAAATTATCAATAAAATCCATCCGGTCAGCTATGCGGAAAAGGGTGATGATGGGGAAGGAACACGGTACGAATATGACAAGGACGGCAACTGCATCCGCATCCGTTACCCGGACGGTGGCATAGAACGGCGCTTCTATGACGCGGACGGAAACATGATAAAGCAGGTACAGCCTGAATCCTATGACGCTGCCGCTGACGACGGCGCAGGATACCGCTATGCCTATGATCCCTGCGGCCGCCTGACCCAGGTGTGTGACCCGGAAGGGAATGTCCTGCATACCTATGAGTATAACGGCCACGGGCAGATCACCCGGGAAGTGGACGGGGAAGGAAAGGAAACCCTCTATACATACAACGACCTTAGCTGGAAGATCAGGGAACAGATCAAGGTGAAAGAAAATGCACAGTCCCTGTACCGTGTGATTTCTTACGCTTATGACGTGCAGGGTAACAAGGTGGAGGAGGCTTACGGGCAGCAGGAGGTGGAAAAGGACGGGGAGCCGGAAAGCTGGCATGTTATACACTTCTCCTATGACCGGAATAATCATCTGATCTTGGTGAAGGATGATTTCGGGGCACAGATGCGCTATGATTATGACTGCCTGGGGAATGTGACGCTGGAGGAGCGTGTTATTGCAGATGGGGTTCACAGCATCATTCATTATTCCTACAACAAAAACGGCTGGCAGATACAGAAGACGGAAGAGATTCAGGGCAACGGATCGGTACAGACCGCCGTTACAAGGTACAGCTACGATGCAAACGGGAACCTGACAAAGCTCATAACTCCGAAGGGCTTTGTGATCCACAGAAGTTATGATGCGGATGACCGTCTGACAGAAGAACGGGTCACGGACAGAAGGAACGGCATTGACAGGCGGGTGCAGTATGCATATGACGAGGCCGGAAACATCCTGAAG
>X301_European_Hare__coassemble_1644_pt1 | contig 9475 bp, 11 predicted proteins | sample X301_European_Hare__metabat2_low_PE_011 | metagenome-assembled genome bin X301_European_Hare
AATAACCATTTTTTTATTCCACCTTTTCACAAACTTCACATCAATAAATGTTTTCCCGTTTTTTTTACTGACTTTCCGAGACTACACTTAAACAAATCTACAATAACACTACCACAAAAGTGCTGAATTGAAAATATTAAAAATTTTTTTCAGATTTTTTACTGTTTTTTTCAAAAAATGTCTTGAATTTTATTCCATAATTAGGTAGAATATTTTTGTTGATAAAATTTTGTCAATCGCCCGCAGGAAAAAGTGTAAGCGCGGGCAATTTGGACAAGATAAAGATGATAAAATAATATTATCTGTTAGGAGGAAATTAACATGGCAGTAAGAGTAGCAATCAATGGTTTTGGCCGTATCGGTCGTCTTGCGTTCAGACAGATGTTCGACGCAGAGGGATATGAGGTAGTAGCAATCAACGACTTGACAAGTCCTGAGATGCTTGCTCATTTGTTGAAGTATGATACAGCGCAGGGCACATACAAATATGCTTCAACTGTAGAGTACGGCGAGGATTCAATCACTGTTAAGGGCAAGAAGATCACAATTTACAAAGAGGCAGACGCTACAAAGCTTCCCTGGGGCGAGTTAAATGTAGACGTTGTACTTGAGTGCACAGGCTTCTACACATCAAAGGATAAGGCATCTGCTCATATCACGGCAGGCGCTAAGAAGGTAGTTATCTCTGCACCCGCAGGCAATGACCTTCCTACAATCGTTTACAATGTAAACCACACAACATTAAAGCCTTCTGATACAGTTATTTCAGCAGCTTCCTGCACAACCAACTGCTTAGCTCCTATGGCTAAGGCACTCAATGATTTAGCTCCTATCCAGTCAGGCATCATGACAACAGTTCACGCTTACACAGGCGACCAGATGATTCTTGACGGACCTCAGAGAAAGGGCGACAAGAGAAGAAGCCGTGCGGGCGCTCAGAATATCGTTCCCAACTCAACAGGCGCAGCTAAGGCTATCGGCTTAGTTATCCCTGAGTTAAACGGCAAGTTGATCGGTTCTGCACAGCGTGTTCCGACTCCTACAGGCTCTACAACAATCTTAGTTGCTGTAGTTAAGGGCAAGGTTACAAAGGAGCAGATCAATGACGCTATGAAGGCTGCTCAGACAGAGTCATATGGCTACAACACAGATGAAATTGTTTCTTCTGATGTTATCGGCATGACATACGGCTCACTGTTCGACGCTACTCAGACAATGGTAGCTCCTATGGAGGACGGCAATACACAGGTACAGGTTGTATCTTGGTATGACAACGAGAACAGCTACACATCTCAGATGGTTCGTACAATCAAGTACTTCGCTGAGCTGTCATAATCATAGCAAAACACAAAGACCTATAAAGGTCCGGTCTTATGGGACCGGACCTTTTTCAATAAATCAATAAAAGGAGAGGTAAAAAATGGGATTAAATAAAAAATCAGTTGATGATATTAACGTTAGCGGAAAGAGAGTTCTCGTAAGATGCGACTTCAATGTACCCTTAAAGAACGGCGAGATTACGGACGAAACACGTATCGTAGCGGCGCTCCCCACTATCAATAAGCTTATAAAAGACGGTGGCAAGGTAATTCTCTGCTCACATCTTGGCAAGGTAAAGGACGGTCCGAACGAAGGCGAGTCATTAGCGCCGGTAGCAAAGAGACTTTCAGAGAAGCTTGGCAAGGAAGTAAAATTCATATCTGATTACAACGTAACAGGAGAGGCAGCTACAGCGGCAGTAAACGCTATGAATGCAGGCGATGTCATATTATTGCAGAATACACGTTTCCGCGGCAAGGAGGAGACAAAGAACGGCGACGAGTTCAGTAAAGAGCTCGCTGATTTGGCTGACGTATATGTATGCGACGCTTTCGGTTCATCACACAGAGCGCATGCATCAGTAGCAGGCGTTACAAAGTTTATTACTCAAAAAGGCGGCGAGAATGCAGTAGGCTACTTAATGCAGAAGGAAATTGAATTTCTCGGCAACGCGGTTGAAAATCCCGTAAGACCTTTCGTGGCAATCCTTGGCGGCGCAAAGGTTGCCGATAAGCTCAATGTTATCTCAAACCTTCTCGAGAAGTGCGACACGCTCATCATTGGCGGCGGTATGGCATATACCTTCTTAAAGGCAAAGGGCTATGAGATTGGCAAGTCTCTTGTAGATAATGAGAAGATTGACTATTGTAAGGAAATGATGGATAAGGCTGAGAAGCTTGGCAAGAAGCTCCTGCTTCCTGTTGACTCCGTTACAGTTGAAGCTTTCCCTAATCCCATAGACGCAGATGTAGCTACAGAGGTATACGGCGTAGAGGATATGCCTGCCGACAGAGAAGGCTGTGATATCGGACCTAAAACAGCGGCAATGTTTGCGGATGCTGTTAAGTCAGCAAAGACAGTAGTATGGAATGGACCTATGGGCGTATTTGAGAATCCTACTCTTGCAGCAGGCACTATCGCAGTTGCAAAGGCTCTTGCAGAGACAGACGCTACTACGATTATCGGCGGCGGCGACAGCGCGGCGGCGGTAAATCAGCTTGGCTTTGCAGACAAGATGAGCCATATCTCAACAGGCGGCGGTGCATCACTGGAGTTTTTGGAGGGTAAAGAGCTTCCGGGCGTTGTAGCGGCAGACGACAAATAAAGTTTGCAAATATCCGTTTATGCGTTAAAAGTGTATTTTAATAAAAATATTTTGACGGCAATTGTTTTATAATTGCCTAAGCTATAGTTTAAGGAGATAAAGAAATGTCAAGAAGAAAAGTAGTTGCCGGAAACTGGAAGATGAACATGACTCCGTCTCAGGCAGTTAAATTAGTTGAGGAGTTAAAGCCTCTTGTTCAGAGCAATGATGTTGATGTCGTATATTGCGTACCAGCGATAGACATCATGCCTGTAGCTGACGCAGTAAAAGGCACAAACGTAAAAGTAGGCGCTGAGAATATGTACTATGAGGAGAAAGGCGCTTACACAGGCGAGATTTCAGCGGAAATGCTTGTAGACGCGGGTGTAGAGTACGTTATAATTGGACACTCTGAAAGACGCGATTATTTCAAGGAGTGTGACTGCACACTCAACAAAAAGGTAAAGAAAGCTTACGAGCATAATCTTACGCCTATTCTCTGCTGCGGCGAATCGCTTGAACAGCGTGAGATGGGTGTCACAATGGATTGGATTCGTCTTCAGATAAAATCTGACCTTGTAGGCCTCACGGCGGATCAGGTCAAGAATCTTATAATTGCGTACGAGCCTATCTGGGCAATCGGTACAGGCAAGACAGCTACTACCGAGCAGGCGGAGGAGGTTTGCAAGGGCATACGTGATTGTGTAGCCGAGATGTATGATGCGGCGACGGCAGACGCTGTACGAATACTCTATGGCGGTTCGGTAAATGCGGGCAATGCGGCGGAGCTTTTTGCGCAGCCTGATATCGACGGCGGCTTAGTAGGCGGCGCTTCGCTGAAAGCAGATTTTGGCAAGATTGTCAACTACAAATAGAAATAAGCATTTTCGGATAAAAATATGGGGCGGCTGTCACTTTAGGCGGCTGTCCCGTTTTTTATCACGGTTTGAAGGTCTGTTAAGGCAGGCGGATAGGAGTTAAGGTGGAAAGCAGTGACATAAAGCTTAGAGATGCTGACAAAATTACAATGACGCACACAGGTCTTATAGCGGGAAAAAAGGGCAAGGTCATTCATGTGAGCTTTGAGCGCAATGCCTGCGGAAAAAGGGATTACGCGGAACTTATCCTGCCAAGCCGCAGAGTAGTCAAATCGGAGGGCTTTGACGACGGAGAGCTTGCGCAGTTGCAGCTATACCTTAAAGGGCAGGAAAAGGATATTGTTAAAAGCGCAAAACAGATAAACCATGATTTAATATTTAAGCTGTAAACAGCCAGCGCCATGGAAAGAGATAAATGTACGCTATGCCCGCGCAGTTGCAAGGCGGACAGGGCAGATGGACAAAAAGGATATTGCGGCGCAGACAAAAACATAAAAGTTGCGCGCGCCTCACTTCATATGTGGGAGGAGCCTTGCATAAGCGGTACAAATGGCTCAGGCACAGTGTTTTTTTCAGGCTGCCCCCTAAAATGCATATATTGCCAGAACAAAAAAATAGCAGACGGCAATAAAGGCAGGGTACTGACAACAGGCAAACTTTCCAAGCTTTTTTTGCTGTTGCAGTCAAAAGGCGCGTCAAACATAAATTTAGTCACGCCCACTCATTTTACGCCGCAGATAGCGCAGGCAATAGAGCAGGCAAAAAAAGACGGGCTTACGCTTCCGATAGTCTACAATACAAGCGGATATGAAAAGACAGAGACCTTAAAATATCTTGACGGTCTTGTTGACATCTATCTGCCCGACCTGAAATATAAATCAGTCGAGCTTTCCTCAAAATATTCAAATGCCCCAGATTATTTTGAAACCGCCGCAGCCGCAGTCAGCGAGATGGTACGCCAGACAGGAAAGCCTGTGTTTGACGACAGCGGACTGATGCGTAAAGGTACTATAGTGCGCCATTTAGTGCTTCCGTCGCACACAAAGGATTCAAAAGACATCATAAGCTATCTGTATAATACTTATAAAAATGACATATATGTCAGTATAATGAGCCAATATACCCCGCTCGCAAACAGCCTTCAATTCCCAAACCTGTCGCGGCGGGTAACAAAACGTGAATATGACAAGGTAGTCGATTATGCCATTTCCTTGGGCGTTGAGAATGCTTTTATTCAGGAGGGCAGAGCCGCCGAGGAAAGCTTTATCCCCGATTTTGACGACGGAGGTTTCTTAGATGAGCTACAAGAATTATATTTTTGATTTGTACGGCACTCTCATAGATATTCATACAGATGAGCGCAGCAAGAATTTTTTCAAAAAATATGCAAAATGGCTCCGCAGCCAAGGCTTTGCCTTTGAATGGAAAAAATTTTACAAAATATACACGACGACAGAGCAAAAATACCGAAAACAGGCGGCAGGCGAGGGCAGGTATAAAAACCCAGAGATTAAAATTGACAAGGTATTTTATGAAATCTTTGCCCAAAGGGGATATAAGCTGTCAAATGAAGACATCACGGCGCTATGCGAAGATTTCAGAAACATTTCAATAATCTATTTAAGCCTGTTCCCCGATACCATAGAATGTCTGGAAAGCCTGAAAAAAGCAGGCAAAAGAATATACATGCTGTCAAACGCGCAGAGGAGCTTTACATGGCAGGAGCTGGTAAACACAGGGCTTGTGCCGTATTTTGACGGGATACTCATCTCATCAGACGAGGGCTGTATGAAGCCCGATCCGTCTTTTTACGACATTTGCTGTGAGCGCTTCGGCTTGGAAAAGTCCGAATCCATTATGATAGGCAATGAGCTTAAATCAGACATAGCGGGAGCAAAGGCGGCAGGGATAGACGCGTTTTACATAAACAGAAGCCCTGTATTCCACGAAGACAGCGCCTATGGTTATAAATATGTATCAAAAAACGGTTCGCTCATAGAAGTGCTTAATCAAACAGGTGTTATGATATAGGAGGGTGAAAAATGCTTACCAGAAATGATTTTTTATCGCTTAATTTTGTAAAAAAAGAGGACTTTACAGGGAGTTATAAAGGAATACGCTTTCTTCTCCGTCAGGAAACGGAAGGTGAAGAAAAAAAATTAAAGGTTTTTTTGTGGAGTGAGCCGTTTGGCTTTGAGGCAACAGACGATGACAAAAAGCTGGTGAAATTATTTGATTTCAGCGAAGATGGGCTGCAACAGGCGATAGACTGGCTGAATGAAAATTATGAAGATGTAAAATATACTAAAGAGCCCAATAAAAAACAACCCACTTGACGGTTGCATGGGTTGTTTTATTATCTACTCTATAATTTAAGCCATCTGGTTTACAAGCTTTGCTAAGCGGGAAACTCGCCTTGAAGCGTAATTCTTGTGATATACGCCCTTTGTTACAGCCTTATCAATAACGCTTGTAGCGTTTAATAAAGCGGCAGCGGCAGCCTCCTTATCCTTAGCCTCTACAGCGGCATAAACCTTCTTGATAGCAGTCTTGACACCGGATCTGATTGACTTATTTCTCTCAGCCTTAGTCCTGTTGACTAAAATTCTCTTTTTTGCAGATTTAATGTTTGCCATGCTTGACACCTCCCACCTTGTTATTATGGAATGTTTCATTAAAGCCGGACACGGACGTTCTAATGTAAACACACTAGATTATTGTAATTTATGGAACTAATTCTGTCAATACATATTACGAAAAAAAATGGAAAAATTATAATAAACAGCGGAAATAAGGGGTAAAAAAAGCATTAAATTTTTCACACGCAAATTTGTGCTTATGGACAAATTCGCAAATACATCAAGAATGGGGAGGATTAGTATGCAGCAGTTTCAAATAAGGACAGACTTAGCGCTTGAAGCGACGGAAAGCGTGCGAAAGCATGATGCCGAGCATATGAGCGGGGTATCTCTTGAGGAATATGATGTTTCTGAAGACGTACACATTTCCAAGGTAATAATAACAAGCAGAAATGCGGCAAAAAGCATGGGCAAGCCTATGGGCACATATATCACTCTCGAAGCGCCCAATCTGCAGGAATGTGACGAGGATTACCACAGGGATATTTCAGAGGAGCTTGCAAAGCAGTTAAAGAGCGTGCTGCCCGACATAGACGAAGAAAAATCAATTTTAGTCGTAGGTCTTGGAAACAGAGATGTCACGGCGGATTCGCTCGGCCCCAGCACAGTTGACAATCTTTTTATCACGCGCCACATCATAAAGGAGTACGGCAGACAGGCGTACCATGCCTCAAAAATCCACAGCATCAGCGCACTGGTTCCAGGAGTGATGGCAAAGACAGGAATGGAAACCTCCGAAATCATAAAAGGTGTCATAAAGGAAACACAGCCTGACATAGTTATAGTAATAGATGCGCTTGCCGCAAGAAGCACAAGACGCCTTAACCGCACAGTCCAGATAACTGACACAGGCATACACCCAGGCTCAGGCGTAGGCAACCACAGAAACGCGCTCACAAAGGAAAGCCTTGGAGTGCCTGTCATAGCGATAGGCATACCGATGGTGGTTGACGCGGGGACGATAGTATGTGACGCGCTTGAAAAGCTTTCCAGTGAGTACGACGGAGGAAAGGCGTCACTGGAATATTTTAGGAATAGTGAAGACACACAGCTTCATAATATGTATGTGACAGCGAAAAACATCGACGAAACGACAAAAAGGCTCAGCTTTACGCTGTCCGAGGCGATAAATATCGCGCTTGATATGGGACAGCAGGAGGGGAGAGAATGAAAATATGGGCGCAAAAATAAAAAAAAGACTGGCAGTGTCAGCAATTCTCCTGCTCCTTTGCATTGGACTTGTCGTGAAAACAAAGCAGGAGTTCGACAAAAGTGACACATCTGTCATAAAAACCATATATGACCAAATGCTTATTCAGGGAATGAAAATGTACAATCCCTTTTTAGCGTATATAGACAGCGACTGGAAAAAGAGAAGCATAGAGGAGGTTGTCTGGAACAATGTCTGGCGTATAATTCCGACGGAAAAATATATGCTGAAAAAATACGAGGACGAAATGCTGGTATCAGAATATATGCAGGGGCAGCAGGAGGATGACATAATACAACAGGCAGCTTTAGACGAAAATGCAGCCGCGGCGCAGGCTCAGCAGCAGTCTCAGGAGCAGTCGCAGCTTGACGCGCTTGTAATGGCTGAAAACCAGGCAAAATCACAGGAAGAATCAGATTTATCACAGACAAGCGGTTTTGTCCCCGCGACAGAGCCGTCTGCCATATACTCCATATCTCAGTTAAAAGAAAAAGGATTTATAAAGAAAACCTTTTATTCAGAAGATCCCACCACCCAGATTCAGGAAAGCCAAGTCCAGTACGATACGCTTATGGGCTTTGACGCGGCAATAAAGCAGGACAGCAGCCAGCCGCAGATTTTAGTGTACCATACACATTCACAGGAAGCGTATATTGACTCCGACACAAATGACATAAGCACCACCATAATGGGCGTCGGAGAAAACCTTTGCGCGATATTGCGCGAGGAATACGGCTTTAACGTAATACACCATATGGGAATGTATGATGTGGAGAGCAGGGATTACGCCTATTCAAACGCGGCGGCAGGCTTAGAGCAGGTGTTAGCCCAAAACCCTTCCATAGAAGTGATAATAGATTTGCACCGCGACGAAGTAAGAGCCGACACAAAGCTTGTGACCGACATTCAGGACATTCCGATGGCAAAATTTATGTTTTTCAACGGATTGAGCTTTTCAAGGGATTTAGGAGCGCTTACAAGCCTTCCAAATCCATACGTTCAGGATAACCTGTCCTTCGCCTTTCAAATGCAGCTTGCAGCGGAGGAATACTATCCAGGAATCACAAGACGCATATATTTAAAAGGCTACCGCTACAATCTGCACTACCGCCCCAAAAGCCTTCTCATAGAGCTTGGCGCGCAGACCAACACATTAGAGGAGGCAATGAACGCCTGCGGACCGCTTGCCCACGTCATTTCACTTGTTTTAAACGGGGAAAATAAAACAGTTTACTAAATTTACATAATAATGGTATACTAATAATATCAGAGCAAAATAAATCAATATACGAAAGGCAGGTATAAAAAATGTCAGTAATACATTTAACAAGTGAAAATTTTGAACAGGAGGTGCTTAAATCCGATATCCCAGTGCTTGTCGATTTTTGGGCAGACTGGTGCGGCCCCTGCAAAAGACTCGGTCCCATTGTAGAGGAAGCGGCAAACGAGGTGACAGACGTTAAAATCTGCAAAGTAAATATAGACGAGGAGGATTCCCTTGCGCTAAAATACCGCGTAATGTCAATACCTACGCTTATCCTGTTTAAAAACGGCGAAAAAGCGGCAGCATCAGTAGGGGCGATAAGCAAATCAGAGCTTATGGAATTTATCAGGTCATAACAAAATGAATAAAATTTCAGTAAAAGAAAGAAAAAGCAGGGAAAATCTCACAAAGGCGCTGAAAATAGCAATAGCGGCAGTGCTTTCGATAGCGGCGGCAAATATGCTGGAGCTTGACAATCCCGTTACAGCAGGCATAATCACTGTTTTAAGCATTCAAAATACAAAGCGGGAGACCTTGAAAACCGCGGCAAACAGGGCTATAGCCTTTGTGTGCGCCCTGCTTTTGGCGTCAATATGCTATAAGATACTTGGCTTTACCATTTTAGCGTTCTCAGTATATCTTTTTTTCTTTTCACTCCTTTGCCTGAGCGCGCGCTGGGGTGAGGCGATTGTTATGAATTCTGTCCTTATGTCACATTTTCTGTCCGCCAAAAGCTTTAGCCCTGAAATGGTGTTTAATGAGCTTATGCTGCTTATAATCGGCATATTTTTCGGAATATTAATTAATCTGCATCTCAGAAGAAAAGAGGAAGAATTTGAAATTCTGTCATCTATTGTAGAT
>X301_European_Hare__coassemble_1652_pt1 | contig 9436 bp, 5 predicted proteins | sample X301_European_Hare__metabat2_low_PE_011 | metagenome-assembled genome bin X301_European_Hare
GCCAAGCCCCGTGCCCTCGATTTTTTTGCTGACCGAATCGTCTGCGCGCGTAAACGGCTCAAAAATCGTACTGATAAACTTCTCGTCCATGCCCATTCCGTTGTCCTCGCAGATAAATTCGTAATGAGCCATATTGTTGATTAACGACGGCAGTTCCTTTATTGAAAACGTAATCGTGCCGCCGTCAGGCGTAAATTTCACGGAATTGCCGAGTATATTCACAAAAATCTGCCTGAGCCTCAGCGAATCGCCGATAATGTCCTCATGCTCAATATCGGAAATATGCACATGAAGCTGCTGGCGCTTGGCGTTTACCTGCGGCTTCATAATCGTGACAATGCTCTCCACCATGTCGGACATTCCAAACGGCTCCTCCGACAGCGAAAGCTTTCCGCTCTCAATCTTTGACATATCGAGAATATCGTTTATGAGCGCGAGCAGATGGCTGCTCGACGTCGTTATCTTTTCAAGGCAGTCTGAAAGGCGCTCCTTGTCGTCCATATGCATAGCCGCCACGACAGTCATTCCCATTATTGCGTTCATAGGCGTGCGTATGTCATGCGACATTCTCGCGAGAAAGTCGGATTTTGCGTGGTTTGCAGCCTCCGCCGCCTCCGACGCGTTTTTGAGCGCAAGGCGTATCTCCTGCTCGCGCTTCTTTAACGCCGTCACGTCCTGAATGGCAAACAGCACGCTCACGGGCAGACCGTCCTCCCTTTTCAGGCATATAATGGACATATTTTCCCAGTGCCTGCCGTTCATGTCAATCGGATACTCAAAGCGAAGGTACGGCACATTTTCAGTCAAATGGCTCTGCACGTATTCTTTTGTGATTACATCGCTCATTTCCTCGTTGGCATCGTCATGCGGCAGATATTTTGTTTCAAGATACCAGCGCAAGTCCGAATAAATCCCCTTTTCGGGCGCGCCGCTCTTTTTATCCTCAAGGTACTCATATGTGTCATCATCAAAATTGACAAGCGCAAACCGCGTAAAAAGCTTTTTCGTGGCATCAACAATGCTTGACATTTCCTGTTTTTCCGAGACAAGGCGCCTGTTTTTCATACCGTTCTTTGCCACAAGGTACATCAGGTACGCAAAAAATATAACAGTCAGCCTGATTTCAAGCAGAATGCCCGCGGAATCCGCGCTCTTTGCCATAGACTTTGTGATTGATGAGGGAAAATTCTGGACAAGAAACCACTCACCGTCGTCCAGCGCTGTGACATTAGCGCTGATTGCCCCGCTTGAGCCCTGATAATTAAAGCTGGTGGAGTTTCTGCTTTCAAGCGCCTGCTCAAACTTGTCATAATTCTCGCCCGAGATCCTGCCCTGCGCTTCCAAATACTCCATTATGTTTTCTGATGTCATGCTGTCGCCCATGGAAAGTATCACATTGCCGTTTTCCTCAACAAGATATGCGCTGCTCTCCACGCCGAAATAGTCCGTGGTAAGAATTCCGTCCAGCGTATTTCCGCGCATTATCCCGCTCAATACGCCGATTATCTCATTTTCATAATAAAACGGCGTGTAAAAAATCAGCAGCGTCTCATTCGTAATGCGTGAATTATGCACTACGGATTTTCCGCCCTCACCCTTCATGCCAAGCTGAAAATACTCCCGATCCGCCAAATCCGCAGTACGCCCGTCCGCCGCCAAATCTATTCCGTCAGTGTTAATAAACTCAACATAGTCAAAGGTCGAGCGCTCCACCATGTCCTGCAGCATATCGGTATCCACAACAGGCTCCGTCATAATAGAGCCGTAAAGGTGCGCCATCATTTCTATATTGTGCTGCGAGGTTTCCAGCATATCATTTATCCGCTCAGCCGTATGCTTAGTCGCCGCCTCGATAAAGCTGTTGTTCTGCTCGATTATGCGGCGGCTGTTGTCACGCGTAAAAGCATAAAATGAAAAGATGAAGCACGACAAAAGCACGCACGCAAATATTATTTTTAAAATAAATATCTTGTTTTGGTTTTTCATATTATCCCTCTCTTGATACCCCTGTGAATATGCGTGTAAAAAATTTACTTTTCACACTAATGCCTGCGGTGTCATATTGCCATAAAAAGCTGCTCCGCCGCAAAAACCGCAATGCACGCTCCCGCCGCCACCGTCACCAGACTTCTGCGGCAGCACGCAAGCGCCACCGCCGCCGCCACTCCCGCAAACGCGCTCACAAAGCTTTTTGTCGCGTAAAACACGGCAGGGACAGTCATTGCCGTAAGGCAGGCATATGGCACATAATATAAAAAAGAGCAGACAAACTGATTAGTGATTTTTCTGCGGAATACGGTCAGCGGAATTGCGCGGATCAGATAAGTAACCAGCGCCATAATAATAATATACAAATAAATCATGCTTTTCTTCCATTTCTGAGCCGCCATTCACGCCAGACTATATGCGCCTTGCATTTTTGTGTATGGCAGCTCCTTTTTCATATTTGTTTTAACCGCGTTTTTATCGCCTGTGATGTACGATTTTTTACTTTTTAATCTTAATCCCCATTTTTATCCTGCGATACGGGAAAAATAACCGCTCCTGCCGCCGATGCCAGTATCGTGCATATGATTATTGACGTGCCTGTAGAAATCCCCGAAAACAGCGGCAGGTAATAAATCATGCAGCTAAACAGCGCCGCAAGCGCCGCCACTATCAATACAGGGCGGAGCTTCACTGCAGCGGGAACGACTATCGCGATAAACATTCCGTAGAGCGCCACATTCAGCGCGCTGCTTATGGCATCGGGAAGCGCCTGCCCCGCAGCCGCGCCAAGCGCAGTACCGCTTGTCCAGCCGATTACTGGCAGGCTCTGCAGACCAAGCATATATGAAAATGTCAGGCTTTTACTGCGGTTCATCGCTACGGCAAAAATCTCGTCAGTATTTGCAAACGCTATCACCAGCCGCTGCCAGAGCGTTATCTTTTCAGAGAGCTTCTGCGACAGCGACAGGCTCATCAGCGCGTAGCGGAGGTTTATGATAAGCTGTGTCAGAATAAGCTCTAATATTGTCCCGCCCGTGGCTATCACGGCAAGCCCCGCAAACTGCCCCGCGCTAGTCACGTTGGTAAGGCTCATAAATGCGCCCTGAAAAATGCCCAGCCCTGATGAAACCGCCATGATGCCGATGCTGAAGCTTACCGACAGATAGCCGAGCGCGATGGGAACGCCGTCTTTTAAGCCTTCTGTGAAGTTGTTTTTCATTTTGGGTTCTCACTCTCCAATTCAAGGATTGTTTGTATTTCAGCAAGATGAACTGCCGTAAAGGTCAGTTCCTATGCATCTTCGTGTAGAAGTGTATCATAACCAGACATAGAAATCAATTTTTAATGAAAAATAACACACAGCCTATTTAAAAAATCTTTATTTTGTAAGCGATTTAATCCAGCTTCATTTTTAACCGTGTCGAATTGCACACGGTTAAATTTTTGATTATGCAGTTCTTCACATAATGCAAGAAATTCAATCGTATTCCTATTTCTCATTCAATTCTGGATAACAAGCTGTGGATCAACATCATTGCGGTATTTTGCTATGTCGGTCAGGGAAATAAATTCATCTTCAAAATCTGTTGTATAAATTCCGATTTCAATTCCTTTGGCATGAATCAAGACAATTAAACCTATTCTTATTTCTTTATCAGCCTCTCATACTTCATCTGATACTCTATCAACCGCGGGACATATTCTGGCGGAGTTCGTCTGCCCGCCTCCCAGTCCTCCAAAGTGCGGACAGGTATCCCCGTATGAATCGAAAATTCTTTCCTGTTCTCGCCTGCTCCCTCACGAAGTTCCGTTATCATTTTCGCTATATCCATATCAATCTTCCTCCACGCATTGCGATATATGTATCATAGCATATGATCTGCTTCTTCGCAATGTATGTCCCGCATTTCTTTCTTCCCTATCTTTTCAAACATATTCGACCCGTATTTCAGTATCAGTCTGCTCATCACATCAATACAGCGCTTAAAGGCAGCATTATCCTTTGAATCGGTAACCTAATCAACCCGTCCACTATGAAACAAGTTTTAGATATTATAAAAACATTATTGCCAAATGACTATCAAAAATTAAGTAATAATCAAGCATTAAATCGTTTCAACCTATAATCCATCATTCATCAGCCTGAATACGGAAGGACTGCTCCACAATCTCCATGATCTGATCGACATCCGATGTGTGCTCCATATACAGCTCAACATCACCGTTGCCCCATCTGCCAAGACCAGTTATGTCACGACAAACACCATTCGGATCAATCACTTCCGAAAACTTCATATTCACAGAAATACGGAGTCTCTGTTTCTGGAAAACGATATCCACAAAATTGGTATCCAGCTTATAGGCAACATACAGCTTTTTGAATTCGCGCTTAACATCCGGAGAGAGATTCTGGATTCGACGATCAAGAACTTCAAACAGCGTTTTAGTGAAAACGTTTGTATCGTAAGTTGCGAGGCTGTAACGCTCCGCAGGTTTTTCCACCGTCTGATAAGGAGCAAGCTCCGCAGCGGTCATATCTGGGTACGCCCAGATCCGTTTAGCCTTATCCGCCAGCAGCGAGGCGCGTTCTTTTATTCTTTGTTCATTCCATTCCTTGAGTTTAACAACATAGGCATTCAAGCGGAGAGCACTTTCCTTAAAGCCACCCTCCATATCCATCTTGACCATAAACGGATGGTCGCTCATTTCTGAATTATACGCTGTAAGCGTCAGATTGCCGATGGTGTGCAAATAGTTCTTTTGTACTTCGCGCCAATTCGCTCCAAGCATCTGCTGCCACTCCTGGCTTAGACTGCTGTTCTGAGGCATAATATGCTCAATCGTATAATTCTCAATGATGATCGGAGCCTTGTTTTCATAGTTCTCCAGATGACCGAGGATAAAGTTACGGGAGCGCATGTTGTAAATATCTCTTGACACAAAGGCAGCCGTGAACTTATCATCGTTAGGGAACTCTTTATAATCGTCCCGCATTACAAAGAATGCCTTAATAGAATTGACGTAGTCATCTGGTCTGATTTCATTTCTCAGTGTAGCAAAAGTCTTATTCAGCGAATTTGTCGGTATATCACAGATGCTGCGCCGAAAGACATAGCTGATGCAAAGCTGGATAATCAGCTTCAAATCATCCGCGGAAATTATACCCTCGGCATAATCATTATGCACTTTAAGCAGGAAAGGATATGAGACTTCCATACGAAGGTCGTTGATGTCCTCATACAAGGATTTGAAAGCGGGATTGCTGCTCCGTCTGAATACCATATCGGTATAATACTTAGCGTAGGTCAGCAGATCCTGACACAACTCACGAATAGTGCCGAACTCACAATTCAGATGATAGAGCTTGAACTCTTCATACACGCGATCCTGCTTGGGAATACGTGTAATCTTCATTGTCAGGTAATCGCGGAAAAATCTATCCATAACGGAATCCTGCGTCTCATAAACGAACAGCAATTCCATAGGCCGCCATAGGTGCTCGTAGACAAATGCCTGCTCCATAGGCTCCAGCCCCATAAGAACATAGTTCCGAATTAGGTCAGATTCAGACAACTCTTTACCAGTGGAATTCAGGCTCTCAAAAATAGCCTGTGCATCATCAACTGAGCGGTCAAGTGTTATATTTACAATCTGCAGCTTACCAATCGACTCATACACCTCGGCAGGCTGTAATTCTTTATCTGCAATCTTCCCCACAAAGAATTTATAGTTGTCAAGAAGCCTTGATCGCGTATTGTCTGGGATAGGCTTTTCCTCTACAAGCCGCATCAAGATATCCCGATCAGTTTCTGTTAAGAGCAGCTTATAGCGTTCATCGCCACTTTCGTACTCGTTTTTCAGAAGCATATTATCAATGCGACGGGCATTGATGGTGGTATCGTCCGGATTCTTTTTAGCATAATCACGCAGGGCAAGCAGGAGCAACGACAGCGTAGTCATTCGTTGCTGGCCGTCTATAATCATATATTTCTGGACTCCGGTCGGCATTGCCTGCTCCGCAATATTCACGATGGAACCGACAAAATGACCCGCTTTTCTTTTCTTCTGCATCTCAACGATGTCATTCCAAAGGCGGGTGCACTGTTCGATGTCCCAGCTGTAATACCGCTGATAAACCGGAATCAGGAACTGCTTGTTCCCGTTTAAAATCTCGTAAATGTTACCTTTACGTGCGTCCATATTCTACCTCCAAGAATTATTCCTTCGTTCCATATGGCGCAGATTCTTCAGCAACCATACTCAAATTCTGCTCTGACTGAAAGAAATAATTAACAACCTTTTGTTCGTGTTGTTCCATATCCGCATTGTCCGTCCACAATTCACACTGCGTCATTACGGTCTGAACAGCATCGTCCATACCTTCCGGTGGATAGCGATGTTTCTTAAGGAGCTTTTTAATCATCATCCGCATTTTTGCTCTGGCTGAGTCACGCTTCTGCCAGTCAATCGTGCGGTTCTTACGGAGGGTATCTGCCAGCTCTTTTGTGATGGCTATCAGTTCTTCGTTTTCATAAAAGTCCTTAATTGCCTGCGGTTTTGTCAAGGCATCATAGAATGCCAGCTCATCAGCTGTCAGACCAAGCTGGTCGCCTTCCTTCTGAGCTGCCGCAATCTGTTTTGCCAGATTGAGGAGCTCTTGAATAACCTCTTCATTTGTGAGCATACCGTTCAAATAACGGTTCATAGCGCTTTGGATAATCTCGCTGAATTTCTCAGACTTGACTACATTGGTACGACGGTAAATCTGCACCTGCTCAGCAATCAGCTTCTTAAGCAATTCAACTGCGAGGTTTTTCTCCTTCATTTTGGAGATTTCTTCAAGGAACTTCGGATCAAACAGCGAGAACTCCTCTGATACGTCAGAAAACAGATTGATGACACCTTCGCTCTTTACGCTCTGGCTGAGGAGAGCATTTATTCTCGCGTTCATTTCCGGCAGGGAGATTTTCTTTCCCTCGCCCTGATTCATAAGGCGCATAACAAGCACACGGACCGACTCAAAGAATGCCGCTTCGATTCGGAGGCTTTCCTCTGCTAACGATGAGCATAGCGACAGCGCCTGGCGGAGCATAAGGGCTTCCTTCAGGAAATCTTCACGCTCACGCTCTTTATCAACGGCAACTATAAAGTTGACCGCACCGCTGATAGCTCTTGATCGCTCAAGATCCGTTCCGGCAGTAAATTTGGAGTAATCGTACCCGTGGAAAATATCGCGGCAAATGGAGAGTTTCTCCAGAAACTTCGGATAGGCCACCTTTGCAACATCGGTGTCACCGTAGTTCTTCTTATCACGGGAGGTGTAATCGTTCATCGCTTCCTTGAGCGCAGCTGCGATGCCGACATAATCTACAACCAGTCCGCCTTCTTTATCTCCAAATACACGGTTTACACGTGCAATCGCCTGCATAAGGTTGTACCCCTGCATTGGCTTATAAACATACATCGTGGCCAGTGAGGGAACGTCAAAGCCCGTCAGCCACATGTCTACTACAATCGCAATCTTAAGAGGGCTATCGTTGTCTTTAAACTTTTTCGCCAGTTCATCCTTGTGACGCTTGTTTCCAATAACGGCACGCCACTCCTCTGGCTCTTTGTTGCTTTCCGTCATAACAACAGCGACCTTCTCTGTCCATGACGGTCTGAGCTGCATAATACGGTCATAGATCTTCATTGCAATGGCGCGGGAATACGCAACGATCATCGCCTTGCCGGTGAGCAGATTGGCACGATAGTTCTCGTAGTGGTCGAGAATATCATCAACCAATGAAGCGATTGTCTGGTCATTACCGAGGATAGCTTCCATCTGACCCAGCTCACGTTTGCTCTTGGCGATAACATCCGGATCGGCGTTATTCGCCATGATGTCATACTCGGCATCGATCAGGCGCAGCGTAGTCTCATCCAGTTTCAGTTTAATAACACGGCTCTCGTAATATACCGGACGGGTAGCGCCGTCCTCGACCGCCTGCGTCATATCATAGATGTCAATGTAATCTCCGAAGACTTCACGGGTGCTTCTATCTTTCATGGAAATAGGTGTACCGGTGAAACCTATGTATGTAGCATTCGGGAGGCTGTTGCGGATGATTCGTGCTGTGCCAATCTTGATTTTACCGGTCTTGGCATCGACCTTTTCTTTTAAGCCGTACTGCCCACGATGCGCTTCATCCGCCATGACAACAATGTTCCTACGCTCGGACAGAGGCTCGTGTGATTCCTCAAATTTCTGCATTGTGGTGAAGATGATGCCGTTTGCCTGTCTGCCATCGAGCAGGGACTTCAAGTGTTCCCGGCTTTCCGCGTGCAGCGGCTCTTGACGCAGAAAATCCTTACACTTTGCGAACTGTCCGAAAAGCTGATCATCAAGGTCGTTACGGTCTGTCAGCACAACGATTGTGGGACTGTCCAAAGCCTCCTGCAGAAGGTGGGCATAGAATACCATTGACAAGGATTTTCCGCTGCCCTGTGTATGCCAGAATACACCACCTTTTCCGTCTGTCTCTGTGGCGTGTCTCGTAGACTCCACCGCTTTATTGACCGCGAAATACTGATGGTATCCAGCCAGTATCTTAAACCGCTTTAAGCCTTCATTGGAGAAGCAGATAAAGTTTTTTATAATGTCCAGCAGGCGTTCCCGGGCAAAGATACCCTCAAAGAAAGTATCAAACTGTGCATACTGCGTGTTCTCATAGCTTCCATCCTTGGTTTTCCACTCCATGAAGCGGTCTTCACCGGAAGTAATCGTTCCTGCCTTTGAGGTTAGATGGTCGCTCATAACGCAGATGCAGTTATAAATAAACATCGACGGGATCTCCTGCATATAGTTTCTAATCTGCAGGTATGCTTCGGAAGCATCTGTCTCTTCCCGTGATGGAGACTTCAGCTCTACAAGTACAATCGGAAGTCCGTTCAAGAAGAGGAGGACATCCGGACGCTTATTGCTGTTTTCAATAAAGGTCCATTGGTTTGCAACGAGAAAAGAATTATTGTCAGGATTATTATAGTCAACAAGGTATACGAGACCGGAGCGCTCCTCGCCATTGACAAAATAGCGCACTTCAACGCCATGCTGAATATAGTCCATGAATACAGCATTTTTCTGAACCAGTTCGGCATTCTCAAAGTTTTTCAATTTGAACAGGGCGTCGCTGATCGCGTCCTCCGACATAGAGGGATTCAGGCGATGCAGCGCAGCCGTCAGCTCATCTTCATATAGAGGGCTGTTAAAATCCCTCTCAATATCAGGGCCGTAAACATGACGGTATCCCATTCCCTGGAATAGCTCTATGATGGAATTCTCATAGTCAGCTTCCGTATAAAATCCTGACATATCAATCGCTCCTTTGTATGTACTATCTATTATTATACCCTTTTCAGGGTAATTCTTTCTTTACGTTTTTGTTGCTCCGATTCAAACGATAATTTA
>X301_European_Hare__coassemble_1697_pt1 | contig 9131 bp, 6 predicted proteins | sample X301_European_Hare__metabat2_low_PE_011 | metagenome-assembled genome bin X301_European_Hare
AATGACATCTTGGGCTTTTCCTCAAAGGATTTGATATCTCCTCCTTCTGAAAATTTTACAATGCCATATGGTATCTCATAATTTTTTAACGAACATACCATTGTCACTTTATTTCCTGCTTCTCTGTGATGCTTCACTATCTTTCTGACGTCATCCAGAATAATTATGTCACAGTTTGTCAAAATAAACGTACTGCTTATACTGTCCCTCAAAAATATCAACCCACCGCCTGTACCAAGCGGCTCTGTTTCATCCCAGAATTTTAAGTTATATTGGCAGTCAATGTCATTAAAATAAGCTTTAATCATACTCTTTTTATAATTAACAATCATATGAAATTCATCACATCCCATTTTTTGGAACATCTGTATGATTCTTTCAGAAATTGGTATGTCTGCAATGGGAATCAGTGGTTTAGGTAATATCTTGGTATATGGATATAGTCTCGTTCCTTTTCCACCCGCCATAATAACTACCGGTAGGTTCAGTTTATCGATATCGCCAATAGGTCTTTTATAAGCCCTTGTATATATTTTTACAATTTTTCCATTTTCATCAATAACAGGCAACGCTGTCACATTCTCTAAAAATTGTTTTGCCAGATTTACATCATCATACTTCATATATTTAGGGTGATAATTAGCAACTTGTGAAATAGGGCTTTCCAGTAACGCTCCTGCTAAAATTGCCCTTCTGACATCCGCATCCGTCAATGCGGCAACAAATATATCTTCACGATTAATTACAAACAGTACCTTAAAAAAGGCTCTTTCAAGCGTCTCCAATGCCGTTTTCAGATTTTCAGTTTCATATATGATATTGTCTACTATGTCGTTTAATACATTTACTTCTATATTCATAGCGCTATATTCTCATTTCTTTTCTTATCCGCGAAATACGACCCTAAATATTGTAAATATTCGCTTTATATTTATTTATATTGGTCTCAAAAAAAGATATTGTTTCGGCAAGTCCTTTTTTTAAATCATATTGCGGTTTCCAACCTGTCAGGCGCATTATTTTTTCATTACATCCCAATAGCCTGTTGACTTCGCTTTTTTCAGGTCTCAGCCGCTGCTCATCACAGACAATTTGAGCGTTAGGATTAATCTGCTTAATTAACTCTTTTGCCATATCACCTATTGATATTTCTTTTTGTGTAGCTATATTAATTTCTTCGCCTATCGTTTTATCCGATTCATATATTGAAATAAATCCATTTACTGTATCTTTTACATAATTAAAGTCTCTTGTCGGTGTGAGAGAACCAAGCTTAATCTCTGTTCTTCCACTTAGGAGTTGTGTGATAATCGTAGGAATAACCGCCCTTGCCGACTGCCTTGGTCCATATGTATTAAATGGACGTACTATTGTAACAGGCAATCCAAACGAACGATAAAAACTCTCTGCCAATCTGTCAGCCGCTATTTTAGTAGCCGAATACGGTGATTGCCCCTGAAAAGGGTGCTTTTCATCAATTGGAACATATTGCGCCGTGCCATACACTTCCGATGTAGACGTAATCAATACCCTCTTTAAATTTTGTTTTCGGGCAGCCTGCAGTATATTCAACGTCCCCTTTATATTCGTATCAACATATGTATCAGGCGAATAATAGCTAAACGGAATTGCTATCAAAGCTGCCAGATGGAAAACTGCATCCATACCTTTAATCGCTTCTTCAACTCCGTTTGGATCTCTGATATCCCCTTGAAATATCTCCACATTGTCCATAATGCTGTCAGGCAGCATATCAATCCATCCCCAGGTATTGAACGAATTATAGTATACAAAAGCTCTTACCTTATATCCTTTTTTTACTAACTCCTCCGTCAGATGGCTTCCTATAAAACCGTCTGCGCCTGTAACCAATATCTTCATATCCATTACCCTATTCATAAACAGCAGCACATATATTCTTTATGTACAAATTATGCAATAATGCTTACTATACTACATCCACATTCTGCATCATTATCGGCTTCCCAGTCTTCCTATACATCTGCACCACGCTGCTCTGATCCCCATAATACCCGTCACTCACCACCACAGCCCTGTCCACGTCAGCCGTATCATCATATATCCCCCAGCCCTCAGCCTTGTACTCCTCAACAATCTTCTCATACTCTTCCCAAAGCTTAGGTCTCATAGCCTCCACTGTACTCCTTATCAGCGGATGCGGTCTCCACAGCAGCGCCACTTCATCTTTATTTTCCTTAAAGATGCGAAATACATCCTTCATCTTCTCAAGCATCTTCTCATTATGCTCCAGCAGCGCAGCGATGCCTGTATTGTAGAATATTATCTTCTTCCAGCTCCCGTCAGGCTTCTCTATTATCTTCAGCCACTCCTGCGGTATCTCAAGCTCCTCTTTCCTCGTATTCGCCACCTTATCAAGCTTAGGCGAACCAAGCCCGAGTATCTTCTCCTCCCATACCTTCCTGCTCTCCTCACCATACTTTTCGGAAAGCACCTTCACATACACCTTCTTCATATCCTCCGACTGCACGATAACCTTGTCGGCATTCACTACTCCGGGCGTTGTGCAGAAATGCGCCATCCCCCGTATCGCTGCATCATCATCAGGTGAAATCTCTCCCAACACAAAATACGGTATGTAAACCAGCTTGTCCGCATACTTCCTTAAATTCTCCGTATAAAAAAACGGCTCCACACTCGTCACGAGGTTATAATTATCATATGGATTATGGAAGTATATAACATCAGGATGCCTCTCCTCAAAATCATACTCTCTGTAATCAATTACAGGCACATCCTTCGGGTATTCATCTATCTCATAATGCCACTCCTTCAGGCTCCCGTCAGGGTTCTTATCATAATATGGTATAGGCACAACATACGCGTCGCATTCCTCATCAGCGCCCGCCGCTCTCCAGACGCTCTCCAAACTGTCCCACATCGAAGCCTTGTACGGTATGAACACGACCTCTTTCTTTACCGCAATATCATTCGCCACGCTGTTTGACACTCTCACTATCTGCTGTCTCAAAGTCTTATAAGCTTTATTAGCACCGACTTCCCCGCCGTTCGAGAGCTTATCATAGATCTGATACGCCATCTCGCAGTATTCCTCAAGCATAGACACAGCTTTAAGGCCATCTCCCTCAGACTTTTCTATCATAGTCCCGAGTTCAATCGCCTTTTTCTGACAATCCGCCAACAGCATAAGGGCGCTCTGAACATCCTGTTTTTCGATGTCATTTCTTATCCGGTCATGCGCCTGCTCCAGCAGCTTTATTAAATTCTTAGCCAGTTCCTTCTGTGCCTTCCTCATAATCTTACCCCAATTTTTTGAAAGTCTTTCCTTACTTATATCATAAGGATTATCGCGACGAATCCGGCAATGCCGCATACGTCTGTGAAGGCAATGCCTTCACTTCGCTCCGCGTTTTTTCAGGCAGCGGTCCTGGCATACGCGAAAACTATCCTGTTCAGCTAATGCCGACTTGTTACCTGTGGGTTTCCCCATTTATTAAAGCATCTTGCCGTTGATCCTTTCGGTAAAGCCGCCGTTGGCAGCTTATTCTTCGGTTTGATGACTCAATCATTTTTTTGATTAAACTTTTTTTCGATATTTTTGGCGGAATTTAAAGCTATCGTAGTCTCATTGCCGCATACTTCACAGGTAAATTTATCCTTCCGCCTCTTTCCCTGTCCGCCGCATACACAGCACACACTTCCCGTTCCCTTTGAATTGATCTCTGTGAGCATTATGGAATTGACCTGACATTTAAATGCCAGCCGCTGTCTGACATACGCGCTAAAACTCCTGCTCATTTTTAAATTCGCAGTTCTTGAATAGGACTTTGTCCTGTTTTTTTGTACGGGCTTCGTCGTAACAATATGCGAGGGTTTTTCCGTCTGCAGCATCCTGTTAATTTCCGTATTGATAAAATCCTGTGTTTTTGCCCTTTTCCGCGCTTTCATGCTGTCATACTTTTTCCTGCCGAGATTATTGCGCTCAATATTTATAGCTTTGTCAGTTTTTCCATCTGCCGCCTGTTTCTCATAATTTTTCACAAGAGCGGCACGCTCCCTGTTTTTCAAGTCCAGCCGCACAGTCTCCGTATATACTATGCTTTCAAGGTCTGCTCCATAAATATTTCCGTTGGACAGAGTAATCATATCCCTGTTCCCGATACATATGTACACTGTATTGGTGTAATCATCATGCTGTTTTATCCTTGTTTCAACGGGCACTGTCAGAAACGCCTGCTGCCCTTTAAGCGTAATAAGTATCTGCCTGTCAGATATCCTGTTATCCTTAAGCGGCAAAAACACCCTCTGTCTTGGCGTCCTGCTGACAAGATATATGCCGCCATCCTTATATTTATAGCCATTCGGCGATACTTTAAATGAGTCCGTGTTCTCCGTTTGGGGAACACTTATATATTTTCGCACAAGCCTGCGGATCAGGTTGTTGCATTTTTTCACGTTTATTTCAAGATTTTTGGAATTATTTGGCATTTCATAATCTTCACCGTTTAAAATAGCAGAAAATACGCCATTCATCTTAAACACGGTGCATATATAAACTCTGTCGTCATGCGTGAGGTTCTCATTTGCATTGATCAGGTCAATTATTTTATTTTTTACTATGCTCCAATTGCTCTTGATATCTGCTGCCGCGTCAGCCACGGCAAGTTCATAATATACAACCGGCAAATCAAGCTGCTGCCTTAGACCGCATGCGCGCATCTCATTAAGGACAGTATATACAGGGGTAAGCCTGTTGACATTACGTATGCCCGAATAACGCCGATAAACATAATTTTTAACTTTTGAATAGTCCTGCGCGATTCCCTTCAAAAATGAAACCTTCTCTTCTGTCAGCACACAACTGTGCTGTACCAGCGTCTTTGTTACGGTATTTTTATCCGGCATCATTTTCTGCTCCCACCAACTATTCCATTCCGGCAAAAAAGTATACTTTTTAGCCTAAATTATATATCGGTAAAAATTCTAAAAGTTTAATGCTATTTTACAAAAAAATCAGGGGTAAGTCAATATTTTTTTGTACACATTTAATATATCCTGCATCCAAGATTTTACAAACCAAAATGTATACATTTTAGCCGTTCTTATATTCAGCCGCCCGATACCTGAAACTGGTAGTCGGCATGCCGCATTCTTTTGCTGCCGCTTCGTTTGTGAGCATTCCCGCATCCCACTTTTTATATACTTCATAAAAATTTTCAGGCAGTGACTTTGGCGGACGCCCGAAGCGCACGCCTCGTTCCTTTGCCGCCGCTATTCCTTCAGCCTGTCTCTGCCTGATCGTGCCGCGCTCGTTTTCCGCCACATATGAAAGCAGCGCAAGCACAAGGTCGCTTATAAACGTCCCGAGCAGATTTTTTTCGCGCCGCGTGTCAAGAATTGGCATATCTATTACAGAAAGGTCCGCCCCCTTTTCCTTCGTGATAACTCTCCACTGTTCCATAACCTCCTCATAATTCCTTCCAAGCCTGTCTATTGACTTTATGTAAATTAAATCGCCCGCCTTGATTTTTTTAATCATCCTCTGGTACTGCGGCCGTTTAAAATCCTTTCCCGACATCTTATCCATATAAATATTCTTTCTTGGCACTTCCATTTCAAGCATTGCAATCATCTGCCTGTCCTCATTCTGCTCCTTCGTGGAAACACGCACATACCCGTATACATTTCCCATTTTCATCTTCTCCTTTTGCTTTACTTAGATATTCAGGCATTTGCGAAACTCTATTCAATAACGTTTCGCAACCACTTGTATTTTTCAGAAAAAGCAGGAATAAGTTATGTATTAAATAACTTACTTCTGCTTTTCCAGTACTATTATAATCCAAGATAAGACAATCAAATACCCTCATATCATTCGCCAAATACTTGTACAGGCACGGCACTTGGTTCATTGTCTGGGAGAATAATGTTGCCCGTTTTACCACAAAAAGGCACAAAAAAAGGAGATTTCTTAAACCGACGGCGGTTTTTGAAATCTCCTCTTTTTTGTTAATTATTTAATTCAGACCTTAAAGCAACTCCCGCCGACAAACTCCCTGACGATCGAGTTCATCGGCAGATCCTCTGTGCTGACGCCTAGGAAATAACTCAGGAATTTAAGCAGCCTTACCGCCTCAAAATATTCAGGCTCATCTGGCTGTATGTTGTAGAGCAGCGGTTCAGCATATTGTTTGAGCACCGCAAGCTCATATATCAGTGCAGAGTTAAACAGCGCGTCCGCGCTCTCCTGAAACGGGAAAATATTTTCCGTCTCACCCTTACGCACTGACGGCCACATCTGTATGGTGCGCTTTGCCGTCGCCCCGCGTGTCCTGGCGTCACGCACAAGGCGGCGCAAAAGCCTGCCGTCCGTGGTCGGTATGCGGTTGTGCTCGTCAATGTTCAGCGTGGTAAGCGCGCTGATGTAAATTTTGTACTTGCTCTCCGCAGGCAGCGCATACGACATCTTATCGTTAAGCCCGTGTATGCCCTCTATGACAAGCACGTCATCAGGACCAAGCTGCTTGAAATTGCCTTTAAACTCGCGTTTTCCTGTCACAAAGTTAAATGTCGGCAGCTCCACTCTCTTGCCCGCAAGCAAATCGCACATATCCGTGTTGAATTTCTCCACGTCTATCGCTTCAAGACACTCAAAGTCGTAGTCGCCGTTTGGCTGGCGCGGCGTTTTTTCACGGTCTACAAAATAATCGTCTACAGGTATCGGGTGCGGCACAAGCCCGTGTGTCATAAGCTGCACCGACAGCCTGTGTGAAAAAGTAGTCTTTCCTGACGAGGAAGGACCTGCAATCATGACAAACTTTATGCCGCCGCGTGAAACTATGTCAGAGGCAATCTCGCTTATACGCCTCTCCTGCAGCGCCTCCTGCACAAGCACAAGTTCATTGAACTTACCCATCCTAATCTGGTCGTTCAAATCCGCAACCGTGTCAATGCCAAGCTTTAAGCCCCAGTCAGACGCAATTTCCATTGATTTAAAGAGCTTTGGCAGAGGCTTAAACTCATCGACCGTCTCAGGCGTCTCTCTGTACGGAAGTATCAGCATAAAGCCGTCCTCATATTTTTTCAAATCGAAATATTTCACGTAGCCCGTGCTCGGCAGCATATATCCATAATAATAATCATAATAGCCGTCAAGATTATAGACATTGACAGTGGAGCTGCCGCGGTATTTGAAAAGCTTTACCTTATCATACATCTTCTGGCTTTCAAAAAGCTCATCAGCTTCGTCTATCGGCATGTTTTTTTTGATGATAAGCAAATCCTTATCTACGTATTCCTGCATTTTCGCCTTTATCTTTTCTATAAGCTCGTCTGTGACTTCAAAATCGCCCGCCTTAGAGCAGTAGTAGCCGTTGCCTATTGAAAACTCCATTTTAATCTTCTCGACCTTATCAGCGCCCACTACCTCGCTTATCGCCTTCATAAGTATAAGCGTAGCCGTGCGGTTGTAAGTTTTTGCCCCCGTGTCGTCGGACAGGGTAAGGAACTCCACCGTACAGTCCCTGTCCACCTTCTTGAAAAGTTCCATTATTTTGCCGTTCCTCACGGCGAGCGCTATCTGATGCTCGTATTCCTTCTGGTAAATGCCCGCTATCTCGCCAAAGGTAACTCCCGCGGGAAATTCACGCGTCTTTCCCTTGAACGTCACCTGATAGCTGTTCTTTTTATTATTGTTCAAATCCATCCCTGCTGACACCCCTTTATCTTTATTTTATGACAAACGGCTCCTTCGGTTCAGCCGCAATAATATTTATGCCCGAAAGCTCTCTTTTCAGGAACTCCTCCATATACGGGATAAAAAGCTTCTCTATGCCGTAATGCCCCGCGTCTATTATATTCAGTCCCTGCGCCGCCGCGTCTATTCCTGTGTGGTGCGATATGTCGCCTGTAATCATGACATCGGCTCCCGCCGCGACTGCGTCCTTCACAAAATCGCCGCCTGAGCCTGGCATGACCGCCGCGTACTCGACTATATCCCCGAGCTCGCCAAAAATTTTTACATTCGGCACCTTAAACCGCTTTTTCACAAATTCCGCACAGTCCGCTACGCTCATTTTCTCTGAAAGCCTGCCTACGCGCCCGCAGCCCTCCTTTGAAATATCGTCTTCATATGTAACGTTCAGCACCCTTCTGTCCTTCAAAAAAAGCTCATCAGCCGCCGCATCCGCCATTCCCATCACGTCAAAATTCGTGTGCATGGCGTAATAGCTTATGTCGTTTTGGATAAGCCTGTAAACGCGCCTTTGGATAAAATCGTCTGTGGTTATCCTTTTCAGGCTTTTAAAAATCAGGGGGTGATGCGTGAGCAGCATATCCGCTCCGCAGCGCACAGCATCATCTATCACCTCATCTGTCGCATCAAGCGCTATGTAAATCGTGCCTACCTCCTTGTCGCGCCTCCCCGCAAGCAGCCCTATATTGTCCCAGCTTTCCGCATACATTGCAGGAGAAAGCGTTTCAAGCATTTCTATTATATCGCCGCACGTCATTTTCAGCCCTCCTTTTTTAATTTTTGATTATGAATATTTAAGTATCTGCCAAAGTCCAGCCACGCAAATTCAGATATTTTAAAACGCTTCTTAGATTACCTGAAATAATTATCCAGACAGAAATTTATGTCCGCAAGCTCGCTGTCAAGCTCAATGGCGCGCTGCTGCTGTCTATGCGTCATATCCTTGCCGTTTTGCAGACCTTTTTTTATATGCACCAGCTTGTCCCTCTGGTAAAGCAGATATTCCCTCATCACAGGATTGGCGCTCTCCAAAAGCCCTCTGCCGTATGTATCAAATATATGCAGGGGCTCATTTTCCCGTGAAACCGCCGCGCCAGTTTTCACGCGCATCATCGGGTAATATTTGCCGTCTTCGCAGACAATATCCTCGCGTACCGCCGCAAAGCAGTTTTGACGCAGATACTTCCTCACCTCGCTAAGCTCTGACTGCGGCTGCAATATAATCTGGCGCATCGGCTTTATGACAGCCATGTCATTTTCCAGAATGGATATAATGAGCCGCCCTCCCATTCCAGCGCAGATTATGCCGTCCGCCTCGCCCTCCAAAAGCGCGCCTGCGCCGTCTGACTGTCGTGTCTGTATGCACTCCTCCAGCCCA